>Ga0105240_10000600_pt1 | contig 66883 bp, 54 predicted proteins | sample KBSC54metaG_FD_80426 | JGI IMG/M metagenome (GOLD analysis project Ga0105240, IMG submission 80426) | Corn rhizosphere microbial communities from Kellogg Biological Station, Michigan, USA - KBS C5-4 metaG | ecosystem: Host-associated > Plants > Roots > Rhizosphere > Soil | place: Michigan, USA... | reverse complement strand
CATCGTCGCGATCACGTTCCCGCTCGTGCTGCTGCAGCGCCGCCTGCTGAAAACGGCGAACCGCTTCGTCACGGTGAAGGGCAAGGCCGGCCGCGCAACGGTGCTGCCGCTCGGCGTGTGGCGCTGGGTCGCGCTCGCGATCGTCGCGCTGTGGCTGATGCTGACCGTGATCGTGCCGCTCTCGGGCATCGTGCTGCGCGCGTTCGTGACCAACTGGGGCGAAGGCGTCGCGCTCGCCGAAGTGCTGACGCTGTCGAACTTCATCGAGCTGTTCGAGCAGGACAACCTGGTGCGCGCGATCGTCAACACGCTCGGCATCGGCGTGATCGGCGGCGCGCTCGCGGTCGGCTTCTACTCGCTCGTCGCGTTCGCCGGCCATCGCCGCCCCGACTGGGCGACCAAGCTGCTCGACTATCTGGTGCTGCTGCCGCGCGCGGTGCCCGGCCTGCTCGCCGGTCTCGCGTTCCTGTGGATCTTCCTGTTCGTCCCCGGCCTGCGCGAGCTGAAGAACTCGATGTGGAGCATCTGGATCGCATACACGGTCGTGTGGCTCGCATACGGGATGCGGCTCATCCAGAGCGCGCTGCTGCAGGTCGGCCCCGAGCTCGAGGAAGCCGGCCGCAGCGTCGGCGCGACGCGCAGCCGCGTGTCGCTCGACGTGACGCTGCCGCTCGTGCGCTTCGGCCTGCTCGCCGCGTGGCTGCTGATCTTCATGATCTTCGAGCGCGAATACTCGACGGCCGTCTACCTGCTGTCGCCCGGCACCGAAGTGATCGGCGCGCTGCTCGTGTCGCTGTGGGCGACCGGCGCCGTCGACCAGGTTGCCGCGCTTTCTGTCATCAACATCGCGATGGTCGGCGCCGGTCTCGGCGTGGCCCTGCGTTTCGGAGTGAAACTTCATGGATAAGCTCATCGTCGACGATCTGCATCTCAGCTACGGCGCCAATCCGATCCTCAAGGGCGTGTCGTTCGAACTGAAGGCCGGCGAAGTCGTGTGCCTGCTCGGCGCATCGGGCAGCGGCAAGACCACGCTGCTGCGCGCGGTGGCCGGCCTCGAACAGCCGTCCGACGGCCGCATCCAGCTCGACGACCGCGTATTCTTCGACGGCGCGAAGCGCGTCGACCTGCCCGTCGAGCAGCGCTCGCTCGGCCTCGTGTTCCAGTCGTACGCGCTGTGGCCGCACCGCACCGTCGCCGAGAACGTCGGCTACGGGCTGAAGCTGCGCCGCGTCGCACCCGCCGAACAGAAGCGCCGCGTGCAGTCCGCCCTCGACCAGCTCGGCCTCGGCCATCTCGCGGAACGCTTTCCGCATCAGTTGTCGGGCGGCCAGCAGCAGCGCGTCGCGATCGCGCGCGCGCTCGTCTACAACCCGCCGGTGATCCTGCTCGACGAGCCGCTGTCGAACCTCGACGCGAAGCTGCGCGAGGAAGCGCGTGCGTGGCTGCGTGAGCTGATCGTGTCGCTCGGGCTGTCGGCACTGTGCGTGACGCACGACCAGACCGAGGCGATGGCGATGTCCGACCGCATCCTGCTGCTGCGCAACGGCCGCATCGAGCAGGAAGGCACGCCGGCCGAGCTGTACGGCGCGCCGCGCTCGCTGTACACGGCCGAGTTCATGGGCAGCAACAACCGGATCGACGCGCGCGTCGCCGCGATCGACGGCGAATGCGTGACGCTTGCCGGCGACGGCTGGGAAATCCGCGCGATGGCGCGCGACACGTTCGCGCCGGGCCAGGACGCGCAGGCCGTGATCCGCCTCGAGCGCGTGCAGGTCGCCGACGGCCCGGGCGCGAACCGGCTGCAGGCCGACCTCGTCACGTCGATGTATCTCGGCGACCGCTGGGAATACCTGTTCCATTGCGGCGACATGCGCCTGCGCGCGTTCGGCCACGTACCGCGCGCGGCCGGCAAGCACTGGCTCGAATTCCCGACCAACGACTGCTGGGCGTTCGCGAAAGCGGGCTGACCCGATCGCGGCGGCCCGCGCGCCGCCGTGCCTGCACGCCGCACGCCGCGCGCCATGCGACGACATGCAGGTCAGGTGGACGTCTTGCGGCGCCCGCCACGGCTCGTTGCGCGCAGCACCTGTTTCACCCAACCCACAAGAACCAAGGAGACACCGTCAATGAAGTCACGCGCAGAACGTTCGTTTCGCACAGTAGTCCTCACGAGCTCGGCCGCCGCGGCCTGCATCGCCGCGCACGCCGCGCACGCGCAGTCGTCCGTCACGATGTACGGGATCATGGATGCCGGCATCGAATACACGAACCACGCGGCGCCGCAGGGCGGCAACTCGTTCAAGCTGAAGTCCGGCAACAAGAACACGTCGCGCTGGGGCTTGCGCGGCGTCGAGGATCTCGGCGGCGGGCTGAAGGCGATCTTCCGCCTCGAAAGCGGGATCGATCTCGCGAACGGCGCCTTCGACGACGGCCCCGACTCGATCTTCGCGCGCCGCGCGACGGTCGGCCTGAAAGGCAAATGGGGCGAGCTGTCGCTCGGCCGCAACTTCACCGTCACGTACGACTACATGCTGCCGTTCGACCCGATGGGTTACGCGCAGAACTACTCGTGGGCGACCTCGTCGATGGCGACGGGCGGCCGCAAGGACGGCCTGTTCACGCGCTCGTCGAACGCGGTGCGCTACGACGGCGAATTCAGCGGCTTCAAGTTCGGCGCGCTGTACGGCTTCGGCAACGTGCCGGGCAGCGTGAAAACCAGCTCGAAATACGATTTCGCGCTCGGCTACGAGACCGGCCCGTTCGCGGCCGTGGTCACGTTCGACCGGCAGAACGGCGCGGCCGACAGCGTCACGCCGGCCGATACGGTCAACTACATCCAGGGCATCCACGCGGGCCTGAGCTACGACTTCGGCAACCTGAAGACGATGGCCGGTTATCGCAATTACAAACGCACGTTCCGCACGACGGCGGCGAACCAGTTGAGCGACATGGTCTGGGTCGGCGGGTCGTACCAGTTCACGCCGACGTTCTCGCTGATCGCGGCCGTCTATCACCAGAACATCAAGGGCGGCACCGACGCCGATCCGACGCTCGTGTCGCTGCGCGCGAACTACGCGCTGTCGAAGCGCACGGTGCTGTACGCGGCCGGCGCGTTCGCGATTGCGAAGCACGACCAGAAGGTCGGCGTGTCGCGCGATTTCGCGGGATACGGCACGACGCAGGTCGGCGTGACGGCGGGGATTCAACAGCGGTTCTGAGCCCGACGCGGCCACCCTGCTTTCCCCCCCACGCGCGGCGGCATCACGACGGATGGCCGGTCGTCGCCGCGCGGCTCGTTCATCGCGCTGCGTCCGGCCCGCTGCGGTTCGGTCGCCGCTCACGCGCCGTGCATCATGAACACCGGACGCACGAGACTGTTTGCATCGCCCCAGTGTTCGCCTACATCCGACAGCGGCACGGTGCGCGTCTCGATCGTCAGCCGCGCCGGGCCGGCCGCGTCGAACACGCCGCGCACGGAGTCCAGCAAACGCGGCAGCGGCACGCTGCCGAGGCCGCTGCCCATCAGTTCGATTGCGGTTGCGCGCAGCACCGCGCCCGGCAGCAGCACGTCCGCGCCGCCCATCGAGCCGATCTGCACGAAACGCAGCCGGCGGCCATCGGGCGCCGCCTTCGCCGCGGCAACCAGCAGCGTCTGCGCGCTGGCACCCCACAGATAGTCGAGCACGACATCCACGCACGCGCGGAAATGCGGTTCGAGCGCGCGCGCCAGATGCGTATCGTCCTGCTGCAGCGACACGACGGCGTCCACGCCGGCGTTCAGCAAAGCGTCCAGCGCGGCCGCGTTGCGGCCTGTCGCGATCACCTTCGCGGCGCCGAGATGCTTCGCGATCCGCACCGCCAGCCGGCCCGACGTGCCCGTTGCGCCGTTGACGAGCACCGTCTCGCCCGCGACGAGCCGCGCGCGTTCGGTCAGCGCGGCCCACGACGACATCCCGGGAATCGCGATCGCCGCGGCCGTCACGTCGTCGAGCGCGGCCGGCAGCGGCACGCACTGCATGTCGGGCACGAGCGTGCGTTCGGCCATTGCGCCGAACGGCGCCGGCGCACCGAAGAAATAGATGCGCTGCCCGTCGTCGAGACGGCCGACGCCATCGACGCCCACGACGAACGGGTATTGCCCGCCGGACGAATAATGCGTGCCCGAGGCGCGCCCCTGCGCCAGCCGGCTCAACGCGGATGCCGTCACGTCGACCAGCCGGTGGCCCGGCGTCGCGCGCGGCTCCTCGAATTCCATATAAACGGGGCGCTCGCCGGCGCCCTTCACGACTGCGGCTTTCATGGTGGCTCCTTGATTCGGGGGATCTCGATCGACGGTTGCGGCGGACGTCAGCGTGCGTCGAGCCACGCGCGCAGCGCCGGATCGCGCACTTCCATCACGTCGAACAGGCCGAGCGCGCGCAGCGCGGGCAACGCATCGATCGCGTCGGCTTCCGCGCGTGCCCGGTCGGCGGGCGTGGCGCCGGGATCGGTCAGCACGCGCGCGTTGACCAGGAACGCGCCGACGGTGCCCTTGCGGATCGTCGTTCCGCCGGCATCGATCCGGTCGGCATGGTCGGGAAGCATCTGTTCGGCTCGCATCGCGTCGTACTCCGGTTGTCATCGAAGAACGCAGTGTAGGCGTGCGAAGCCGGCCGATCTCCGGTATAACAGTCATTCGATACCGCTATCCGGCCATGTCCGATCCGCTCCTGCCCGCCCGATTCATCACGTCCGACGACGGCCCGTTCGTCGTCGCCGCCGTCCTGTCGCAGCGCGACCCGCGCGTGACCGCGCCTCACGCGCATGCGCGCGGCCAGCTCGTCGGCGCGCTGAGCGGGCTGGTGTCGATCGGCCTCGACGACCGCGACTGGGTTGTGCCGGCGGTCCATGCGATCTGGATTCCGCCGCATTGCCGGCATTCGCTGCGTTCGTTCGGACCGATTTCCGGCTGGTCGGCGTTCGTCGCCGAAGCGCGCTGCGCGGCACTGCCTGATACGCCGCGCGCGATCCGTGCGTCGCCGCTGCTGCGCGAAGCGGTACAGCGCGCCGCGAGTTGGGACGGTTCGGAACTGAATGACGCGCAAACGCGTATCGCCGACGTGATCCTCGATGAAATCGCTGCTTCGGAAGTCGAGTCGCTAAGCCTCGCGCGGCCGCGCGACGCGCGGCTCGTGCGCATCACCGACGCGCTCGCCACGAACCTCGCGGACAACCGGCGGCTGGAGGAATGGGCCGATTGGGCAGGCATCAGCGCACGAACGATGAGCCGCCGCTTCGTCGCCGAGACGGGGCTGACGTTCGCGCAGTGGCGTCAGCAGGCCAGGCTGCTGCGTGCGCTGGAGAGAATCGCCGACGGCGTGCCGGTGACGACGATCGCGCTCGATCTCGGGTACGACAACGTGAGCGCGTTCATCGACATGTTCCGGCGGGCACTGGGGACGACGCCGGGGCGGTATATGGACGTAGCAAGATCAGCAGTCGGAACAATGGGAAGTCAGTCGTAACCCATCCCCAGGGCTTGCGCCTGCGCGCTCAATTCCGCCATCGCATCCACGATCGCTTGATCGCATTCTGCCCCGCAACGCGTCAGGGCAACGGCGCGGACACATCGACGAGCCGCCGCACCGCGATATGGGATCGCATTCGATTCAAGCGATGTCATCCGGTCCCTTTGCGAAACCTTGTGCCAATTCCCCGATTCGTCAGGGAGTGCGTCTGCGTTGCTTGGCATATCTGCCACTGCCTCTCGCTCAATACGTCGTGTCACCGTTCTTTTCCGTCGGTCGAGATTCACCCCTGAACTGCGCCGCGAGCCGCTCCGCACTCCTCGCCAGCAGCGTCGTATCGACCCCGACCGCGACGAACTGCGCCCCCGCTTCGAGATACCGTCGTGCCGCCGCTTCATCCGCACTCAGAATACCGGGCGCCTTGCCCGCCGCCTTGATCATCCGGATCGCGCCGTCGATCGCGGCCTGCACGTCCGGGTGCCCCGGATTGCCGAGATGCCCGAGATCGGCCGCAAGATCGGCCGGCCCGATGAACACGCCGTCAACACCTTCGACCCGCGCAATCGCGTCGATCGCATCGAGCCCCGCGCGCGTCTCGACCTGCACGAGCACGGCCATCTCGTCGTTCGCGCCGTGCAGGTAGTCGCCGACGCGATTCCACCGCGACGCACGCGCCAGCGCGCTGCCGACCCCGCGCATCCCGTGCGGCGGATAACGCGTCGCGGCAACGGCCGCGCGCGCTTCGTCGGCGCTCTGCACCATCGGCACCAGCAGCGTCTGCGCGCCGAGGTCGAGCACCTGCTTGACGATCACCGGATCGTTCCACGGCACGCGCACGACCGGATGCGACGGATACGGCGCGATCGCCTGCAGTTGCGCGAGGATCGTCGGCACCGTGTTCGGCGCATGCTCGCCGTCGATCAGCAGCCAGTCGAAACCGGCACCCGCGACAACTTCGGCGCTGTACGGGTTCGCGAGGCCGAGCCACAGCCCGACCTGCGCGTCGCCGCGCGCGAGCGCGGCCTTGAAGACATTCGAAGGAATCCGCATCGCTCGCTCACTCGAAGTAGCACTGGATCGTCCCGAGCGGGCCGTAGTCGACGCTGAACGTGTCGCCCGGCCGCGCCGCGCACGGCCGCGTGAACGACCCGCCGAGCACGATCTGCCCGGGTTCCAGCGCGACGTCGAAACGCGACAGACGATTTGCGAGCCACGCGACGCCGTTCGCCGGATGATTCAGCACGCCGGCCGCGACGCCCGTTTCCTCGACCACGCCGTTGCGCGACATGATCGCCGCGACCCAGCGCAGGTCGACGTCCCGCGGCTTCACCGGCCGCCCGCCGATCACGACGCCCGCGTTCGCCGCGTTGTCGGCGATCGTGTCGAACACCTTGCGCGGCCGTTTCGTATCGGGGTCGATCGACTGGCTGCGCGCGTCGATGATCTCGAGCGCGGGCACGACGTAATCGACCGCATCGTACACGTCGAAGATCGTGCAGTTCGGGCCCGAAAGCCGCTTGCCGAGCACGAACGCGAGTTCGACCTCGACGCGCGGCACGATGAAACGACCGGTCGGGATCGTGCCGCCGTCCGCGAAGAACATGTCGTCGAGCAGCGCGCCGTAGTCGGGTTCGTCGATCTGCGACGTGTTCTGCATCGCCTTCGACGTGAGGCCGATCTTGTGCCCCTTCAGCATGCGGCCTTCCGCGAGCTTGAGGGTCACCCACGCGCGCTGGATCGCGTATGCGTCGTCGATCGTGATGTCGGGATGGTCGAGCGAGATCTGGCGGATCTGCTTGCGCTCGCGCTCGGCGTCGTGCAGACGTTGCGCGAGCTGGTCGATGATGGCGGTTTCGAGCATGGTCGGATCGGGAATGGGGTCAGCCGGCTCGCTTGTAGCGGCCGTGGATGTTGTTGTGCTTGTACGAGCCGCTTTCGCTGAACTCGGTCAGCTCCATCGACAGCGCGAGATAGCGTTTCGCGTACAGCTCGGCGAAATGGGCCTTGATCGCGTCGAACAGCGCATCGCACGCGGCTTTCTTCGTGTCGTCGCTGCGGCCTGAGCCGATCTTCAGCGTCACGTGGACGAACGCGTCGTCCTCCGTGCCGTCGGCGACGCAATAGTCCTGCAGCTCGATCGCGCGCGACCGGATGCCGCCGGTCGGGAACACGCCGCCCTGCGCGATCAGTGTTGCATTGATCGTGCGCAGCAGCGCGGGAATGCGCGCGTCGTCACGGATGTTCGAGGTGTATTCGACGACGATGTGAGGCATGGCAAGTCTCCGGTCGGATGTTCGATGCGGGGCCGCGGCGTTCAGGGCAGCGGGAAGATCGCGTTGATCTGCCCGGTGCCCGAACTCGCGAAATAGTCGGTGACGATCTCGACCGGCTTGTCGTAACGATCCCAGCCGAGCAGGCCGAGCAGCATCGCCGTGTCGTGCATGCCGCCTTCGCCGTGGCAATGCGTGTTGTACTCGGGCAGCATCGCGCAGAACGTCTTGAAATCGCCCTGCCTCCACAGCTCGACCACGCGCAGGTCGACCTGCCGGAAGAATTCGCGGCTGATCTGGTGGATCGATTCCTCGGGGCTGCCGTTATCGTTGAAGCGATGCGACAGCGAACCGCTCGCGAGGAACGCGACGTTCGAATCGCTTTTCCCGATCGCTTCGAGCAACGCCTCGCCGAAGCGCCGGCTTTCGTCGAGCGTGTGCCACATGCACCAGCCGGCGATCGACACGACCTTGAAGTGCTGGTCGCCGTTCATGTAGCGCATCGGCACGAGCGTGCCGTATTCGAGTTCGAGGCTGTCGATCTCGTGTGCGCGCGTCGCGATCCCGGCTGCGCTGGCCGTCTCGGCGATCAGCCGGCCGAGCGCCGGATTGCCCGGATACGCGTACTGCATGTCGCGGATGAAATGCGGCAGCTCGTTGCTCGTGTACGTGCCGGCGAACCGCGCATTGCAGTTCACGTGATAACCCGCGTTGACGAGCCAGTGCACGTCCGACACGACGATCGTGTCGACGCCGAGCGCGCGGCAGCGCTCGCCGATCAGTTGATGGCCGCGGATCGCCGCTTCGCGGCAGCCGTGATGCCTGCCGGGCATTTCCGACAGGTACATCGACGGCACGTGCGTGATTTTCGCGGCGAGGGACAATTTGCCCATCGTTCAAGTCTCCATATCGTTCGTGCTTCCGGCGAAACGACCCGCGCCCGTTACACGCCCCAGCGCGGAATGTGATGCGAACCCATCGAGATGCACACGTTCTTGATCTCCGCGAACACCTCGAAACTGTACTCGCCGCCCTCGCGCCCGGTGCCCGATTCCTTCACGCCGCCGAACGGCTGGCGCAGGTCGCGCACGTTCTGGCTGTTCACGAACACCATCCCGGCCTCGATGCCGCGCGCGAGGCGATGCACCTTGCCGACGTCCTGCGTCCAGATGTACGACGCGAGGCCGTACGACGTGTCGTTCGCGAGCCGCAGCCCTTCTTCCTCGTCCTCGAACGGGATCAGGCACGCGACCGGCCCGAATATCTCTTCCTGCGCGATGCGCATCCGGTTGTCGACGTCGGCGAACACGGTCGGCCGCACGAAGTTGCCGTTGCGCAGATGGGCGGGCAGGCCCGCCGGCTTGTCCGCGCCGCCAGCGACCACGCGCGCGCCTTCCTGCTCGCCGATGCGGATGTAGCCCGTCACCTTCTCCCAGTGCTGGCGCGTGATCATCGCGCCGAGCTGCGTGGCCGGATCGGACGGATCGCCGACCACCAGGTTGTTCGCGCGGCGCGAAAATTCCTGCACGAAGCGGTCGTAAATCGTGCGCTGCACGAAGATCCGCGAGCCCGCGGTGCAGCGTTCGCCGTTGATCGAGAAGATCGTGAACAGCGACGCATCGAGCGCACGGTCGAAATCCGCGTCGTCGAAGATCAGCACCGGCGACTTGCCGCCGAGTTCCATCGAATACTTCTTGAGGCCCGCGCGCTCCATGATCCGCTTGCCCGTGACCGTGCCGCCGGTAAACGACACCGCACGCACGTCCGGATGCCGCACCAGCGCGTCGCCGGCGGTCGCGCCGTAGCCCTGCACGACGTTCAGCACGCCGGGCGGAATGCCGGCTTCGAGCGCGAGCCGGCCGAGCTGGTCGGCCGTCAGCGGCGACAGCTCCGACATCTTCAGCACGGCCGTGTTGCCGAGCGCGAGGCACGGCGCCGTCTTCCATGTCGCGGTCATGAACGGCACGTTCCACGGCGACACCAGCGCGCACACGCCGACCGGCTGGTACAGCGTGTAGTTCAGCATCTGGTCGTCGACCGGATAGGTGCGGCCGTTCATCTGCACGCACACTTCCGCGAAGAAGTTGAAGTTCTCGGATGCGCGCGGAATCAGCTGCTTGCTCGTCTGCGCGATCGGCAGGCCGGTGTCCTGCGTCTCCAGCGCCGCGAGCATCGGCACGTTCTTCTCGATCAGCTCGCCGAGCTTGCGCATCAGCTTCGCGCGCTCCTTCGCAGGCGTGCTCGCCCATTTCGGGAACGCTTCCTTCGCCGCGCGCACGGCCGCGTCGACTTCGGCCTCGCCGGCCGACGCGACGTCGGTGATCACGTCGCCCGTCGCGGGATTCAGCGTCGTGAAGGTCTCGCGGCTCTCGACTTCGCGGCCGTCGATCCAGTGCTTGATGGTCATGGGTTCTCCTTGGGCGACGGGCTCAGCCGGCGCGATAGTAGTCCGCTTCGGCGACGATCGTGTTCACGAGCCTGCCGATCCCTTCGATTTCGGTCACGACCTCGTCGCCCGGCCGCGTGTCCGCCAACCCCTCGGGCGTGCCGGTCAGGATCAGGTCGCCCGGCGAGAGCGTCATGAAACTGCTGATGTGCTCGATCAGCGCCGGCACGTCGAAGATCATGTCGCGCGTGCTGCCGCGCTGCGTCTCCCGGCCGTTCACGGTCGTGCGCAGGTTCAGGTCGCCCGCGTCGCCGATCTCGTCGCGGCTGACGAACCACGGCCCGAGCGGCGTGCAGGTGTCGCGGTTCTTCACGCGCAGGTTCGGGCGGTAGTAGTTCTCCAGATAGTCGCGGATCGCGTAGTCGTTCGCGACCGTATAGCCGGCCACATAGTCGATCGCCTGCGCGCGGCTCACGTTGCGCGCGGGCCGGCCGATCACGACGGCCAGCTCGCACTCGTAGTGCATGTGGGTGGCATCCGCCGGGCGCACGGTTCGCGACCGGTGGCCGATGAACGTGTTCGGCCCCTTCAGGAAGATCAGCGGCTCGCTCGGCGCGTTGAACGCGAGTTCCTTCGCGTGGTCGGCGTAGTTGAGGCCGAGCGCGAACGTCGTGCGCGGCGCGACGGGCGGCAGCCATGCGACCGTCTCCTCGGCAACCACGCGCCCCGTGTCGAGGCGGATCGCGCCGTCGCCGGCCGGCTCGACCGCATGCAGTGCGCCGTTGTAGATCACGCGCGCCGTCTTCATCGTGTCTCCTCCGCAATCAGCGTATGCCGCAGCGTGCCGATGCCGGCCGCGGCGATCTCGATCGTGCTGCCCGCGCGGGCGCGCGGCGCGCCGCCGGCGACGCCGAGCAGCAGCACATCGCCGGCGTCGAACGACATGAACGCCGTCACGTCGGCGATCAGTTCGCGCACCGGGCGAATCAGCGTCGCGGACGACGCCGATGCGGCCACCTCGCCGTCGATCCGCACGGTCAGTGCGAGCGCGTCGACCTCGGCCAGCGCGGCGGCCGGCACGATCGCCGGGCCCAGCGGGCAGAAACCGTCGCGACACTTGAAGCGCACGGCCGGACGGTAGTAATCGGGATGCGGCACCGACACGTCGCTCGCGAGCGTGAAGCCGTGCACGTAGTCGAGCGCCTGTGCGGCCGGCACACGCGTGGCGCGCCGGGAGAACACGACGGCCACCGACGCGCCGATCTCCAGCGCATCGACACCGGCCGGCACGACGACGGCCGCGCCGTCGGCCGCATGCGTGTTGGCCGGCTTGATGTAAAGGATCGGCGCCTGCGGAGGGCGACCGTAAGGCGGTGCGTTCACCGCGTCGCCGAGCGCGTCGAGCGCCGTGCGCTCGTTCAGCAGCGCACCGTAGACGGTACCGATGGCGACCGGCAACGGCGGCGCCGCGGCGGTCGTGCAAGACAGCTCCATGCGTCATTCCCCTGCCGCGCGTCGCGGCGCATCGTCAATACTTAACATCTTAAGTAAACAATCGGGTGCTGGCAACCTCGATTACCCTGATACGCGAAATTCACCACCTTCGGCTGTTAAGATTGATGCGTCCCCGTCCACTGTCCACCCCGATGAACCGTACGCTCGACCATCGCAACCTGGCCATGCTGCTGCTCGAAGCCCGCGAAACGCTGATGGGCCTGTTCCGCCCCATTCTCAAGGAATTCGCGCTGACCGAACAGCAATGGCGGATCATCCGCGTGCTCGACGGCGAACCGGCGCATGCACTCGAAGCGGGACAGATCGCGCGGCGCTGCTGCATCCTGAGCCCGAGCCTCACGGGCGTGCTGGAACGGATGGAGCGCGACGGGCTGATCACGCGCACGCGCGCGCAGGAGGATCAGCGCCGGCTGCTGGTCAGCCTGACGCCGCAAAGCAGGAAACTCGTCACGGAAATCGGTCCGCGCATCGACGAGCAATACCGGCAGCTCGAGTCGCGCTTCGGCCAGGACGGCCTGGAAGACATCTACCGCGCGCTCGACCGGCTCATCGAACTCGGCGGCAACGCGTGATGATGGCGCCCGTTCCCGCCAGCCGCGGGAACGGGCGCCGGTACAGCGCGGGCGGTCAGTGCAGCGCGCCGCGCATCAGCTCGGTCACGGCGACGCCGCGCGACGTGCGCATGCATTCCTCGACGTAATCGATGAACGGCAACGGCTCGAAATCGATTTCGTCGCGCACGCGGCTGTTGTCGAACACGCGATCGACCGTCGCGAATTCCGCGCAGCGCTGCAGCGCCCGGCCGATCACGCGCTCGAGTGCCGGATCGGGCCGCCCGAGCACCTCACGCACCACCAGCGGCAGCTCGGCCGGCGCGCACGCCGCGTAGCGCGGCGCCCCGGTCATCCCCGCCGCCTCGTCCATCGCGCGCACGATCTGCGCGACCTGCGGCGCCTCGTCGCCGGCCGACACGTGATAGAGATCGTGCGCGAGCGTCGGCTTGACGGCCAGCAGCATCGTCGCGCGCGCCACGTCGTCCACCGACACGATGTCGATGCGCGTCATCGGCCGCGCGGTGAAGCGGCGCGCGGCATGCGCAAGCCGGAACATCCAGAACGAATTCGGCGCGGGCCGCGTGCCGAGCACCGTATGGCCGACGACGTGCGACGGCCGCACGACGACGAGCGGCAGCCCGAGCGCGCGCAGGCGCTGCTCCGTTTCCGCCTTCGCATGCAGGTAGTCCGCCGCGAGCACCGCGCCCGGCAGGCCTTCGCCGTGTTGCGCGACATCGTTCGCCGCGTCGTCCGCCACGACTGCTTCGTGCACGATGCCGCCGCGCCCCGCATGCGCATAGGCCGTGCCGACGTAGACGAAGCGCTGCAGACGCGGCGCCCGTGCGAAGCGTTCGGCGAAGCGCACCGAATCGGCGATGTCCGCCTGCAGGTGCGCGCCGTCGGCCGGCGACGCATGGCCGGCGCAGTGGATCACGTGCGTCGCGCCGGCGAGGCGAGGCGCGTCGGCGCCCTGCCACACGTTGCCGAGCGCGCCGACGATCACGTTCGCGTCGGTCAGGCGCGATGCCCAGTACGGCGCGAGCCCCGCGCGCAGCGCCGCTTCGCGCAGCCGCGCGACGGCGTGGCCGCGGTCCTGCGCGCGCACGACGCACACGATGCGTTCGAGCAGCCCTGCATTGACGAGCGCCGTCAGCACGGTACTGCCGATGAAGCCGGTCGCGCCGGTCAACACCAGCCGCCCGACGTTCGCCGCCGCGACCGGTGCGCTGGCCGGCGACACGAGGCTCGTCCGCCAGTTCAGCGACAACGCGGTTTTCCAGATCAGCACGATAGTCTCCTTCGAAGAGTCGGCCGGGCGGCGCAGCGCCTGCGGTTGCGGGCTGCGCACGGCTCACCGGCCGGGCCGGGGCCGACGCGCGCCCCGGCAGTCCCGATCGGGCGTGCGGCCCGCGATCGCGTCGATCGCACCTCTGGCACGAGGCGGCGGCAGCCGCCGAGGACGGGCGTCCGCGGCACAGGATCGGGAAGCTCCCAGTGTGGGGCCCGATCGCGTGCAAGTCTGTCCCGAAAGTTTCGTGAAAGTGTGCCGATTTGTGCGCGATTGTTGGAGTGTGTCGTTCCGGCCGTGCCGTCAAAACGCTGAAACATCGGGGCGGACCGCATTCCGGCGGTGCCGGATTGCGTCGATCGGCCCGGTTTCGGCGGCGGCCCGCGCGACAGATCGACGCGCCCCCCCGGCCATGTCATCCCATGTCTCGAACGTCACCGATGCGCGCGTCGACACCGCAATCGCCGATGCCACGTACGTTTGCTCGCGCAGCCGAAATGTTCGTGAATCGTCAGACGTCGTTTCATCTGAAACCGCAATGGACTCGATATGGGTTTATTGCGGATTATCACTTGCGTTTCACACCAGTCTATCTAGACTGTTCAAGTCCAAACGGTCAAATTCGTCCTTTCTTTCAGGAGACGATCCAATGCGCCTCACCATTCGAATTAATGGCAGCGAATCGGCAACCAGGCAATCCTTCGCGGTACTGTGGGTGGATACCGACGAGGGACTGTGGTCGCGTGAGGCACATCAGGGCATCGATCTTCCGACCTGGGGCAAGGTCCGCGACGTCGAGGGCGCAATGGCGCTCTGCGCGGCCGACGGCGGAAAAGCCGTATGCCAGTTGAAGGGGCTGTCGTTCGGTGCGACGCAGCGCGAACAGGGCCCCGCCGTGCTCGCCGGCAATCACCCCGGCGCGTGGCGGCTGCAGGCCGTCGATCGCTGCACGACCCAGCCGGAATACCGGGAATTCATTTCCGTCGCCCGATAGAAAATTTTTTACGGAAAACGTCTGCGGTTTTCGGGTTTATTCCAGTTTTCAGAGATAGTCATTTCGATATTCAGTATTAACAGCGCCTCATTCTGAGGCGTTTTTTATTTTCCGCTATTAAATAAATAACCGAGGGCCGGGCAATTGATCGCATACCGGCGACGGCCGCGATCGACCGCCAGCGGACACCGCACGCCCGGATCGAGACACCGCCGAGCGCCCGTCGATCATCGTCTGCTGCGGCGGAAATCCGCTCGCGCCCCACCTTTCCGGCATCACCTTTCAGCTCTTGCCGGATGACACCGCCCGCCTTTTCACGGGGCCGGAACATACTTTCCCCACACGGCGTTTACTCATTTATTACAATCGCATTATTCAGACTGACCTGCCGCCGTCCGGCGGCCCGACCCGGCCATTGCATGAGCGTGAAAAAGAAGACCCACCCCGCCGATCCGTACTCGGCCGCGACGAAGAATCCGATGCTCGCGTCGCGCCTGCCGATGTGGCGCTCGAAGCTGGTCGTGATCGTCGTGTTCCTCGCGTTCGCCGCGCTGCTCGCGCGCGCCTTCTGGGTGCAGGTCGCGAACCAGGATTTCTACGTCGGCCAGGGCCAGAAGCGCTACCAGCGCACGATCGAGCTCGACGCGATGCGCGGGCGCATCGTCGATCGCAACGGCGCGATGCTCGCGGTCAGCCTGTCGACCTATGAAATCTGGGCGAACCCGAAACAGGTCGCCGATACCGACTATCCGCAGATCGCGAAGCTGCTCGACCTGCCGCTCGGCGAGGTCAAGCGGCGCCTCGGCAACGACAAGACGTTCGTGCTGCTCAAGCGGCAGGTCGACGCGGACACCGCGGGCCGGCTCGACAAGCTCGCGATCGACGGCATCACGCAGATCGCCGATTCGAAGCGCTTCTACCCGGAAGGCGAATCGGCCGCGCACGTGGTCGGCTTCACGAACGTCGAAGACAAGGGCCAGGAAGGCGTCGAACTCGCGGCGAATGCGCGCCTGTCGGGCACGTCCGGGCAGCGCGAGGTGATCCGCGACCGGCTCGGCCGCATCGTGTCGGACACGCGCCCGCTCGTTCCCGCGCAGCACGGCGCGACGATCGAGCTGACGATCGACCGCCGGATCCAGCAGCTCGCGTTCAGCCAGCTCAAGGCGGCCGTGATCGAGAACAACGCGATCGCCGGCAGCGTCGTCGTGCTCGATGCACAGAACGGCGAAATCCTCGCGCTCGCGAACTACCCGACCTTCGACCCGAACGACCGCGCGCGCCTCACGGGCCAGCAGTTGCGCAATCGCGCGGTGATCGACACGTTCGAACCCGGCTCGACGATCAAGCCGCTCGTCGTCGCGCTATCGATCGACGAGCGCAAGGTCACGCCGAACACGATCATCAACACATCGCCGGGCACCTACAAGATCGGCCCGGCCGTGATCCACGACACGTCGAACCACGGGTCGCTGACGGTCTCGCAGGCACTGCAGAAATCGAGCAACGTCGCGCTCGCGAAGCTCGCGCTGAACCTGCCCGCCGAAACGATCTGGAACAAGTATCAGGAATACGGGATCGGCCGCGCGCCGGAGCTGACGTTCCCGGGCGTCGCGTCGGGCCGGCTGCGCGGCTACAAGCGCTGGCGGCCGATCGAGCAGGCGACGATGGCGTACGGCTACGGGCTGTCGATGTCGCTGCTGCAGATCGCGCAGACGTATACGGCCTATGCGGGCGACGGCACGCTGCACCCGGTGTCGCTGCTGAAGAACGGCACCGACCAGCAGACGATCGACGCGCATCGCGGCCACCGCGTGACGTCGCCACAAACGGCCGCGTCGATCCGCTCGATGCTCGAGATGGCGGTCGGCGAAGGCGGCACGGGGCGCCGCGCGCGCGTCGACGGCTACCGGATCGGCGGCAAGACGGGTACCGCACGCAAGCAGGTCGGCGCGACCTATGCGAAGGGCAAGTACCGCGCGCTGTTCGCGGGGATGGCGCCGATGAGCAACCCGCGCCTGATCGTCGCGGTGATGATCGACGAGCCGCGCGGCAAGGGCTACTACGGCGGCACGGTGGCCGGCCCGGTGTTCGCGTCGGTCACGAGCGGCTCGCTGCAGTTGCTCGGCGTGCCGCCCGATGCGCCGGTCGAACCGGAGAAGCCGCAGCCGGCCAAGGCGGTTGCACCGCAGAAAACCGTTTCGGCGCCGAAGGCGGCGGCTCAATCGAAAACGGCTGCGGCGCAGAAGGCCCCCACTCCGACGAAGACGGCCGCGCAATCCGGCACGAGCGTGCCGGCGAAGGCAGCGGCAAGCTGAAGCCGCCGGGCGGCCGATGCGGCGTACCGCACCGCCCGCCATCTCCGTCCCCTCGCTTTCATCCCACTTTTCAGGAACGCTCTGCATTATTTGAGCGTTCCCACTGCGTCCGCCTACAATTTTTTCGCGCGGCGGGCGGCCTTGCCCGTGGCGCCCGACTACAACAATGGAGAGAGACGCATGCGATTCCACTGGAAAACGCTCGTGCTGACCACCGCGAGCGTCACGCTGCTGGGCGGCGCCCCGGCCCGGGCTGCCGATGTCACCGACGTGAAGATCGGCTTCCTCGTCAAACAGCCGGACGATCCGTGGTTCCAGGACGAATGGCGCTTCGCCGACCAGGCGGCGAAGGAAAGGCATTTCACGCTGATCAAGATCGCGGCCCCGAGCGGCGAAAAGGTGTCGACCGCGCTCGACAGTCTCGCCGCGCAGAAGGCGCAGGGCGTGATCATCTGCGCGCCCGACGTGAAGCTCGGCCCCGGCATCGCCGCGAAGGCGAAGCGCGCGGGGATCAAGCTGATGTCGGTGGACGACCAGCTCGTCGACGGCCACGGCGCACCGCTCCAGGGCGTGCCGCACATGGGCATCTCCGCGTACAAGATCGGCCAGCAGGTCGGCCAGGCCATCGCCGACGAGACGAAGCGGCGCGGCTGGAATCCGGCCGAGGTCGGCATCATCCGGCTCGCGTACGACCAGTTGCCGACCGCGCGCGAGCGCACGACCGGCGCCGTCGATGCGCTCAAGGCAGCCGGCTTCCCGGCCGCGAACGTGATCGACGCGCCCGAGATGACGGCCGATACCGAAGGCGCGTTCAACGCGGCGAACATCGCGCTCACCAAGCATGCGAACTTCAAGCGCTGGGTCGCGTTTGGCTCGAACGACGACACGACGGTCGGCGCGGTGCGCGCCGCCGAGGGCCGCGGCATCGGCGCGGACGCGATGGTCGCGGTCGGCATCAACGGCAGCCAGGTTGCGCTCAACGAGTTCGCGAAGCCGAAGCCGACGGGTTTCTACGGATCGATCCTGCTGAATCCGCGCCAGCACGGCTACCAGACGAGCATCAACATGGTCGACTGGATCACGAAAAATCAGGTGCCGCCGCCGCTCGTGCTGACGTCCGGCACGCTGATCACGCGCGACAACGAGAAGCAGGCGCGCGCCGCGCTCGGTCTGTGAGCATGCGCAAGGAGCCGACATGACACGCACCACCCTCGTGACGGGCGCGGCCGGCGGCATCGGCCAGGCGCTGTGCCGTACCTTCCTCGCGGCCGGCGACCGCGTGCTCGCGCTCGATCGCGACCGCGCGGCTCTCGACCGCTTCATCGATACGCTCGCCGACGCACGCGCGGCACCGGTCGTCGACGATCTCACCGACGCGGAGCGGCTGCGCGCGGTGCTCGAACCGCATCCGCAAGTCGACGTGCTCGTCGCGAACGCGGGCACGGCCGCGTCGACCACGTTGCGCGACACGACGCCGGCCAGCTGGCGCACCGATCTCGATTCGAACCTGACGGCCACCTACGTGAGTGTCGAAGCCGTGCTGCCCGGCATGCGCGCACGCGGGCGCGGCGCGATCGCGATCGTCGGTTCGGTAAACGGCGTGCACGCGCTCGGGCATCCGGTGTACAGCGCGGCGAAGGCCGGCCTGATCAGCTACACGAAATCGCTCGCGATCGAATACGGCCGCGATGGCGTGCGCGCGAACATCGTGCTGCCTGGCACGGTGAAGACACCCGCATGGGAAGCGCGCGTGCAGCGCAACCCACACGTGTTCGAGCAATTGAGGAAGTGGTATCCGCTCGACGATTTCGCGACGCCCGACGACGTCGCGCAGGCCGCGCTGTTCCTGTGCTCGCCGGCCGCGCGGATCATCACCGGCGTCGCGTTGCCGGTCGATGGCGGCCTGCTGGCCGGCAACCGCGTGATGGCGCAGGAACTGACGCTCGAGACGTTCTACTGAAGAACGCGGGGCCGGCGGCCGCCCGGGCCGCCGCACCCTGCCCGGTACGCGGCGCGATGCCGCGCGCCGTCAATGCGCCGCCGCTGCGACCGGCTTCACCATCCTGCCGAGCACGTGCTCGGTCATCCCGCGCGCGAGTTCGGTCTCGCCCATGAACACGGTGCCGATGCCTTCGCTCGACAGCAGCGCGGCCTCGTCGCCGCTGTTCGTGCACAGCACGACCTCGAGCGTCGGGTTGAGCGTGCGCGAGATCTCGACGATCTGCCGCACGTCGAACACGTCCGGCAGCGTGACGACCAGCATCCCGGCGCGCGCGATATGCGCCTGCACGAGCACGATCGGCTCGATCGCGTCGCCGGACACGGCCGCGATGCCGTCGGCTCGCAGCTTCTCGACGAGCTCGCGGTTCTGCTCGACGACGACATACGCGATCCCGCGCTCGTCCAGCGCATGCGCGATCCGCGTGCCGACCTTGCCGTAACCGACGATCACGACCTGCCCGGTCAGGTGCGTCTGCGGCGTCGACATCGGCAGCGCGGCGAGCGGATCGTCGCGCGCCTCGAGCTTGCGCGCGAACGCCGAATGCTTGCGGATCCACGCGAGCGCCGGATCGATCATCGCGAACAGCAGCGTGTTCATCGCGATCGAGATCAGCGCGACCGCCAGAATCAGGCTCTGCCCCTCGGCCGACAGCAGCCCGAGCGCACGGCCGAGCCCCGCGAGGATGAACGAGAATTCGCCGATCTGCGCGAGGCCCGCGCCGACCGTCAGCGCGGTATTCAACGGATAGCGGAACGCGATCACCAGCGCGACCGCCGCGAGCGTCTTGCCGACCAGCACGATCGCCGCGACCTCGATCACGTGCAGCGGCTCTTCGATCAGCACCTTCGGGTCGAACAGCATCCCGACCGAGATGAAGAACAGCACCGAGAACGCGTCGCGCAGCGGCAGCGTCTCGTCGGCCGCGCGCCGGCTGAATTCCGACTCGCGCATCATCATCCCGGCGAAGAACGCGCCGAGCGCGAACGACACGTCGAACAGCTTCGCCGCGCCGAACGCGATGCCGACCGCGGCCGCGATCATGCACAGCGTGAACAGCTCGCGCGAGCCCGTGCGCGCGACGAGCCACAAAATGCGCGGGAATACGCGCTTGCCGACCACGAGCATCAGCGCGATGAACGCCGCGACCTTCAGCATCGTCACGCCGAGCGTGCCCCACACGCTGCCGCCGGCCGCCTGCACATCGCCGGGCGGCGTGCCGCCGAGCAGCCCCGCGACGGGTGGCAGCAGCACGAGCACCAGCACCATCACGAGATCCTCGACGACGAGCCAGCCGACCGCGATGCGCCCGTTGACCGTCTCGACGAGCCCGCGCCCCTCGAGCGCGCGCAGCAGCACGACGGTACTCGCGACCGACAGCGCAAGCCCGAACACGAGCGCCGCGCCGAGGCTCCAGCCCCACGTGAGCGCGAGCCCGCCGCCGAGCAGCGTCGCGACGGTAATCTGCACGACGGCGCCCGGCAGCGCGATCTTGCGCACCGCGAGCAGGTCGCCGAGCGAGAAATGCAGGCCGACGCCGAACATCAGCAGCATCACGCCCACTTCGGCGAGCTGCTGCGCGAGCGACAGGTCGCCGACGAAACCGGGCGTGCCGGGGCCGATCACGATCCCGGCGAGCAGATAGCCGACGAGCGGCGGCATTTTCAGCAGCGACGCGAGGTAACCGAAGATCATCGCGAGACCGAAACCGGCCGCGAGCAACGCAATCAGGCTGACGTCATGGGGCATCCCCCCTCCCGAGTTCTTGTAACTATTTAGTAAGGTTCAAGAGTGGAAGGATAAGGGATGAGGCGGAACAATGGCGCGCCGCCGTGAAAATTTCGCGCGGCGGCGCGCGCCTTTGCGGGGTGCAACCCCGGCGAAACGGCAGGCGCCGCGCGAACTCGGCGGCGCCTTGAAGCAGACAAGCACGGCAAGCGGGGCCTGCGCCCCGCCGCCCCGTCAGCGCGACGCTTGCGGGAACCGCGCGCCCGGCGGCGGTTCCGGTCGGGTCGACGGCACGCTCTTGCGCACCTTCGCGACCTGCGCGGCCGTCACCGGCGCGCCCGTGTTGCCCCAGCTCGTGCGCACGAAGTTCGACACGTCCGCGACTTCCTGGTCCGACAGGCGCCAGCCGAACGGCGGCATCGTGAAGGTCGACGGCGCGGTGTGCGTGCCCTGCAGCGCGCTGCCTTCCAGCACGACGTGGATCAGCGACGTCGGATCGCCGCCCTGCACGACCGGGTTGCCGGCGAGTGCCGGGAACACGCGCGTGTAGCCGTGGCCGTCGCTGCGGTGGCACGCCATGCAGTTGTCGCGATAGACGGCCGCGCCCGGCTTGCTCGCGTCGCCGGCCTGCAAGGCCTTCGCGGCGGCCGCGTCGTACACGTGCGGCTGCTCGCCCTGCACGCGCGGCGACAACGTCTTCAGGTAGCGCGCGATCGCATTCAGGTCGTCGTCGGTCATGTGCTGCATGCTGTGGCCGACCACGTCCGTCATCCCGCCGAACGCGGCCGTGCGCAGCGTGCGGCCGGTCTTCAGGAACTGCACGATCTCGGTTTCCGTCCACGTGCCGAGCCCGGTGCGCGGCTCGCCGCGCAGGCTGGTCGGCACCCAGCCGTCGATCGCCGCGCCGCCGGCCAGGAAGTCCGGGCCGTCCGCGTCGGTCAGCCCGCGTTCCTGCATCGTCGGCGCGCGCGGCGTGTGGCACGCGCCGCAGTGGCCGAGACCCTGCACGAGATACGCGCCGCGCGCGACCGCCGGGTCGGTGTACGGCGCCGCGTCGAACGGCTTCGGCGACGGCGCGAACATCTTGCGCCAGATCCCGAGCGGCCAGCGCATCGACAGCGGCCACACGATGTCGACCGCGCGGTTCTCGTGCTCGACGGGCGCGACGCCGTGCATGAAGTACGCGTACAGCGCCTTCATGTCGTCGTCGGTGAGGCGCGCATAGGACGGGAACGGCATGGCCGGATACATCGTGTCGCCGTTCTTGCGCACGCCCTCGCGCACCGCGCGGGTGAAGTCGTCGAACGTCCAGCCGCCCAGGCCCGTTTTCGGGTCCGGCGTGATGTTCGTCGAATAGATTCCGCCGATCGGCGTGTCGAACTTCAGCCCGCCCGCGAACGGCTTGCCGCCGCTCGCCGTGTGGCATGCGATGCAGTCGCCCGCGCGGGCCAGGTATTCGCCGCGCTTGACGAGGTTCGCGTCGGCGGAGCGAGCCGCGGGCGCGGCCGCGGGGCCCGAAGCCGCCGCGGGCGCAACCGCCGGTTGCGCGAAAGCCGCGGTGCCCGCGAGGCCGAACGCGGCCCAGGCCGCGCCGGCCGCCAGCGCGCGCCGCACCGGGGAAAGGCGGCGCGCGGCGTTGTGGTTCATCGTCCTCTTCATGCGGTCACCAGCGGGGCGGGATTCTTCAGGTATTGCTCGCGGATCGCGCGTGCCGACCAGTAGGCCAGCGCCGCGATGATCCCGGTCGGGTTGTAGCCGATGCCCTGCGGCAGCGCCGACGCGCCCATCACGAACACGTTGTGCACGTCCCAGCACTGCAGGTAGCGGTTCAGCACGCTCGTCTTCGGGTCGGCGCCCATGATCGCGCCGCCGACGAGGTGGGTCGTCTGGTACGCGCGCGAATCGAAGTGCTTGCCGAACTCGCGCGTCGACACGCCGATCGCCTTCGGCCCCATCGCCTCCGCGATCTTCTTCATCTGCCCGGTCACGTACTGCGCCATCCTGATGTCGTTGTCCTTCCAGTCGAAGGTCATCCGCAAGAGCGGCTGGCCGTACGAATCGCGATAGGTCGGATCGAGGTCGAGATACACGTCGCGGTACGACATGTTCGTGCCGTGCGCATCCATCGAGATCGTGTGCGCGTAGTAGTCCTTCACGGACTTCTTCCACGCCGAGCCCCACTGCGGCGTGCCGGGCGGCGTCGCGATGCCGCTGATCGGCTTCGCGCCGGCCTGGTTCACCCACAGCGGCGAGCCGCCGACGAAGCCGAGCGGGCCGTGGTCGAAGTTGTCCGCATTGAAGTCGTCCACCGCGACGCCGTTGCCGCCCGCGCCGATGAACGGGTTCGTGTAGGTGTCCTTGTCGAAGAACGCCTTGATCGTCGACAGGTTCTGGTACGCGAAATTGCGGCCCACGACGCCTTCGCCCGAGATCGGGTCGTACGGCTTGCCGATGCCCGACAGCAGCAGCAGGTGCACGTTGTGGTACTGGAACGCGGCGACGATCACGAGATCGGCCGGCTGGTGCACTTCGCGCCCGGCCGGGTCGACGTAGGTGACGCCCGTCGCGCGTTTCTTCGTGTCGTCGAGGTCGACACGCAGCACGTGGCACTTCGAGCGCAGCTCGAAGTTCGGCGCCTGCTTCAGCGCGGGCAGGATGTTCAGGTTCGGCGACGCCTTCGAGTACATGTAGCACGCGTAGCCGCTGCAGTAGCCGCAGAAGTTGCACGGGCCCATCTGCACGCCGTACGGGTTCGTGTACGGGCCCGACGTGTTCGCCGACGGCAGCCGGTACGGATGCAGGCCGAGCGACTGCGCCGCATCGAAGAAGCGCTGCGCCGAATAGGTATTGAGCTGCGCGGGCAACGGGAAGTCGTTGCTGCGGTTCGCTTCGAACACGTTGCCGTCGCCGACCACCTTGCCGCCGACCTTGTACGCCTGCCCCGACGTGCCGAACACCTTCTCGGCGAAATCGAAATGCGGCTCGAGCTCGTCGTAGCTGACGCCGGTGTCCTGGATCGTCATCCCGGCGGGGATGAACTTCTTGCCGTAGCGCTCTTCATAGTGGCTGCGCAGGCGCAGCTCTTCCGGCGTGATCCGGAAGTGCACGCCCGACCAGTGCAGCCCCGCGCCGCCGACGCCCTCGCCCGGCAGGAACGCGGCGAGCTGCCGGTACGGCAGCGCGGTGTCCTGCACGCCGTGGCGGATCGAGACGGTCGTCTTCGACAGGTCGACGAACAGCTTCTTGCGGACGTTGTAGGTCAGCTCGTCGATCGTGTTCGGATACGCGCCGTCCGGATAGGTGTCGCGATACTCGCCGCGCTCGAGCGCGACGACCTTCAAGCCCGCGTCGGTCAGTTCCTTGGCGAGAATCGCGCCGGTCCAGCCGAAGCCGACGATGACCGCATCGACATGCGGCTTTTTCTCTGCGGCCATCAGGTGCGCTCCCCGTTGATCGAGACGGGGCCGTACGGATAGGGCTTGCCGTTCTGGTTGACGAAATCCATGAAATCCGCGCGCGCGCCCGGAAAGCCGATCATCTTCCACGCGGCCATGTCGCGATTGCCGCCGTGCACCGGATCGCAGAAGTAGCCTTCGCGCGTGTTCTGCAGCAACTGGCCGAAGAACACGCCGGGCGGCACGTCGTCGATCTGCGCGCCGCCCTTCTCCAGCGCGCCAAGTACGGTGTCGCGCGTCGGCGCGTCGAGATCCGCGAACGCGTTGCCGTGGGCCTTTTCGCAATAGCGGTTGACGGCCGCGATGCCGAGCCGGTAGATGTCGCGCGGCACGAGCTTCAACTGGTAACCGAGCTCGGGCACGCCCTGCTGGAACGGCCCCTGCATGTACCACGTCGCGCCGTGCGCGTACGGCGTCTCCATCTGGCGGTCGATGAATTCGGGCACGCCCGATTCGAGCGCGCCAGGGCCTTCGGCGTCGGCCGGAATCAGCCGGTCGACGGCAGCCTGGACAAACGCCCACTCCTTCGCATCGAAGAAGGTCGGCTTGTACGGGGCGCGTTCGGCGTTGGCCGAGGCGGCGGGCGCGTTGCCGGCCGTCGTCGCGGATGGCGACGACGCGCGCAGGTCGCAGCCGGCGACCGACGCGATCGGCACGAGCGCGACCGACGTGCGCAGAAAACGGCGGCGCGAGTTGGGTTTGTCAGGTGGCGTGGACATGGTCGGATGTTGATCGTTGGGGATCGGGGGCCGGACGCGCGCATTCCGTATGCAGCGGGTCCGGCACGGCAGCCATGCCGCATGCGGCTGGCCGTCCTGTTCATTCGTGTGTTGCGAACAACCTCGATGCAGACACCGGCCGCGCGATGCGCGGCGGCGCCGTCATGCAACCGCGTGCGTGCCGGTTCCGGCGGCGCGGATCGACCTCTTCGCGGGTCTTATCGTCGGACAAATACCGGCCTGTCGGCCCGGATCTGCCCGCCACCGCCATGACCGTGTTCAACCTGGACGCCGCGTTTGCCACAGCAGGCGCGACGCGCACGGCCCTCTTTCGGGTCCGGCGACGAGTGCCGCGAATTATATATGGAACCGGTTCCATTGCTAGACGGTTCGATGCAATTCAATGCATCGAAAATTGCAACAATTGAAAAATCCGGTAGCGGGAATGCGCAAGGATGGCGCGCTCGCCGGCCGAGCCGCGCGCCGGGCAAGGCGATCGGCCTGCATCGGGCGGAACCGACGGCTGTCTCTTTCCAGCCACGCGGCGCAACGCGTCGGTGCCGGTTTGCACGGAGCTCTGGTAGCCTCCGCGCCTCATGAATATATGGAAGAACAAACCGCCGGTGCATCTGTCGCCGGACATCCGGACTGCATTGGCCGTCGGCACACGCTACGGCGTGCCCGCGATTCTCGAAGTCGATGCGCAGCGCATGCACCGGCAAGGCCGCACGTTCTTCGTCGCCGAAAACGGCGTATGGCTGACCGATGCCGTGCCGGCCGAATACCTCACGCAGATCGACACGCCGGCGCGGTGAGCCGCACGCCGCTCACCACGGCCAGAACATCGACGCGAGGGACAGCGCAAGCGCCGCGCAAAGCGGGGAGTAATACAGCGTGTCCATCCGCGCGAAACGCGACCCGCGAACCCGCTTGAAGAAGCCGACATAGCGGAAATCGCCGACGGCCCGCACCGCGAAGATCAATGCGAGCGCAACGACCGCGAATGCGATCGTGCCGGGATACGCGTTCCGCCCCAACCAGCCGGCACGCGCGGCGACCACGCATGCGCCGGCCAGCAGCGCCGCCGCGACGGCAAACGTGCCGACGGCGGTCGGCCGCAGCAGCGGCATGCCGTCCTGTTCCGGAATGGCCGCACGCTTGCCGAGCCGCCCGCCAAACGCCCAGTAGACGTGAACGAGCGCGATCGCGCAAAGCGTCGGCACGCTGAAATACGCGCCGGTCATGTCGGTAAATGTCCTCGTCTCGTTGTCTCGTTGTTTTGCCGGAAGATTCCGGCACGCGGCCCCGGCCCGCGACACGCAAGACGATACCGAAACCCGGCATCGCGTGCATTGCGGCGTCCGGTCGCAACCCGCCGCAGTGCGTGCTGCGGTGCAATGCGCAGACATCGTCGTGCCGGCCGTCCGCTTGACTTCCCTCAACGCACTACTACGCTGGTATTCCAGTACTGCGGTCGGCATGCCCCTGCGCAACCGGCCGCACGCGCATCGTTCGCCGCGCGGCGCACATGCACGACAACGATAACGAAGGCCATGGAGGCGACTCATGCTGATCGGTGTGCCGAAGGAGATCAAGAACCACGAATACCGCGTCGGCCTCACGCCGGCCGGCGCGCACGAACTCACGCGGCACGGCCATACCGTGCTCGTCCAGCGCGGCGCGGGCACGGCGATCGGCCTGCTCGACAACGACTACACGGCCGCGGGCGCATCGCTGTGCGACGGCGCCGACGAAATCTTCGCGCGCGCCGACATGATCATCAAGGTCAAGGAGCCGCAGCCGGCCGAATGCGCGATGCTGCGGCGCGGCCAGATTCTCTATACCTACCTGCATCTCGCACCCGATCCCGAACAGGCGGCCGCGCTCGTGAAGTCCGGCGCCGTCTGCATCGCGTATGAAACCGTGACGGCGCCCGGCGGCGGCCTGCCGCTGCTCGCGCCGATGAGCGAGGTGGCGGGACGCATGTCGATCCAGGTCGCGGCGACCCACCTCGAAAGCCCGCGCGGCGGCCGCGGCGTGCTGATGGCCGGCGTGCCCGGCGTGCCGGCCGCGCACGTGGTTGTGCTCGGCGCGGGTGTGGTGGGTACCGGCGCGCTGCAGATGGCGGTCGGCCTCGGCGCGCGCGTCACCGTGCTCGACAACAACGTGAACCGCTTGCGTCAGCTCGACCTCGTCTTCGCCAACCGGATCACGACCGTCTGCTCGAATGCGCATACGATCGACGAAGCCGTGCGCGAAGCCGACGTCGTGATCGGCGCGGTGCTCGTGCCCGGCGCATCGGCGCCGCGGCTCGTCACGCGCGACATGATCGCGACGATGCGCACGGGTGCGGTCGTCGTCGATGTCGCGATCGACCAGGGCGGATGCTTCGAGACCTCGCGTGCGACAACGCATGCGGACCCGACCTTCGTCGTCGACGGCGTCGTGCACTACTGCGTCGCGAACATGCCCGGCGCGGTCGCGCGCACGTCGACCTTCGCGCTGAACAACGCGACGCTCGGGCATGCACTCGCGCTCGCCGACAAGGGCTGGAAGCAGGCGATGACCGACGATCCGCACCTGCGCGCAGGCCTGAACGTCTGCGACGGGCACATCACGTACGAAGCGGTCGCGCTGGCGCTCGGCCTGCCTTATGTGCCGGCCGCCGGCGTGCTGGCATGACATGAACACACGGCTGGCAGCACGCGTTGCCGGCCGTCTTCACGCACCCTTCGACCGGCTCCGCTTCGACCCGCCGCCCCCACCCATCGTGCGCGCGAGCAGCGGCCGCAGTTGCGCGAGCGTGCGCGTGTTGAGCACGTCCGGCCGCGTGAGCCAGCCGCGTCGCGCCTGATCGACGCCGTACGCGAGGTTGTCGAGTTCGTCCGCACTGCACGCATCCGAGCCGATCGCGACCGGCACGCCGGCCTTCGCGGCCTCGCGGCACCAGATGTCCGGCAGGTCGAACCGCCGCGGCTGCGCATCGAGTTCGACGAAGCAGCCGCGCGCCGCGGCCTGCGCGATCACGCGCGGCACGTCGAGCTCGCATGCGTCGCGCTCGCCGAGCATGCGGCCGGTCGGGTGCGCGAGTATCGTGAAATACGGATGCTCCATCGCGCGCAGCATGCGGTCGGTCTGCGCGGCGCGCGACAGGTCGAAGCCGTCGCGTACCGCGCCGACGACGAGATCGAGCCGGCCGAGCATCGCGTCGGGTATGTCGAGACTGCCGTCTTCGAGAATGCCGGCTTCCACGCCCTTGAGCAGCACGAAATCGTCGAACGACGCATTGACGCGATCGATCTCGTCGAGCTGCCGCGCGAGCCATTCGAAGCTGTTGCGGCCGCCGTCGGCAGGCGGTGCCCGGTCGGTGATGGCCAGGTACGCGAGCCCGCGTGCGCGCGCCGCGTCGGCCATCGCACGCAGGCCGTCGCGGCCGGCCGATGCGTTCGTATGCGCATGCAGGTCGCCGTGGATATGCTTGCGCTCGACCAGCGCCGGCAGCGTGCCCGCGCGCGACGCGTCGATCTCGCCGCGATTCTCGCGCAGTTCGGGCGGCACGACGTGCAGCCCGATTGCATCGTAGACCGACGCCTCCGTCGTGCCGGCAATCCGCTCGTCGCCGCGAAACACGCCATATTCGTTGATCTTCAGCCCACCGGCCTGCGCGATCCTGCGCAGCGCGATGTTGTGCGCCTTCGATCCGGTGAAGTAGACGAGCGCCGCGCCGAACGCATCGGCGTCGACGACGCGCAGGTCGACCTGCAACCCGCCGTCGAGCACGACGCTCGACTTCGTCTTGCCGTGCGCGAGCACGCGCGCCACCTTGTCGTAACCGACGAACGCGTCGGCGACGGCCACCGGATCGCGTGCAGTGGCCAGAATGTCGAGATCGCCGACCGTCTCGCGGCGGCGGCGAAAACTGCCGGCCGGCACGACCTTGCCGACGCCGGCCACCGCGCGCAGGCATTCGAGCAACGGCGTCAGCGCTTGCTCGGCAGCCGGCAGCAGGAAACGCTGCGGTTCGCGCTGCAGGCGATCGTCGATCGCTTCGAGCAGATGCGCTTCGGTTTTCGCGCCGAAGCCCGGCAACTCGCGCACGTGCCCGCTCTTCGCTTCGACGCGAAGCTGTTCGAGCGAATCGACGTGCAGTGCGTCATGCAGCGCCTTCACGCGTTTCGCGCCGAGCCCCGGTACGTCGAGCAGCTCGACGATCGCGCCCGGCAGCGCGTGGCGCAGCGATTGCTGCAGTTCGCAGGTGCCGGTCGCGGCGATCTCGCGCAGCTTCGACGCGAGATCGGCCCCGATCGACGGAATCTTTCCGAGATCGTCGCCGCTCGCGATCATCGTCGGGATGTCGCGCCCGTAGTCGGCGATCGTACGCGCGGCGTTGCGGTAGGCACGCACGCGGAACGGATTGGCGCCCTGGATTTCGAGCATGTCCGCGATCTCGGCGAACACGGCCGCGCACTCGGCATTGTGGATCGGCATGATCGGCGTGGCTCCCTTCCACGTGGATGGCGCCGCACGCGTGCGCGACGGCGTCTGCCCGCCCGGCGCCGCATGTCGACGCCGCCGGGCGCCCGTTCGTCATCCTACGCCGGCCGCGCATCGCGTGCAGCGCGAAAGCGGGATCGCGAGCGCGACGTCAGTCAGAGCGATGCGCGCGGTGTCGTCGCGTAGCGTCGCTCGTAGACCGACTGGCAATGCGTGCAGCGCTCCGCGGTCGGGCGCGCGAGCAGGCGCTCATAGTCGACCGGCGCATCGCAATCGATGCATTCGCCGTAGCTGCCGTCGCGCATTCGCAGTTGTGCGCGTCCGATCGCACGCAGTTCGGTCAGCTTCATGCCGATCAACGCATGATCGACGTCGACGAACAGATCCGCGTTCGCCTCGTCGCCCTCGTCCGGCGACGCACCGGCAAGATCTGCATAGGATTCCGACGCGCGCTGGTCTTCGCTCGTGCGGATCTCCGCACGCAGCGTCTGCTCGCTCTCCTTCAGCCGCTGTTGCAGCATCTGCCGTTGTTGTTGGTCGAGCGCCATGGCCGTCTCTCCTGTTCCGGGTTCCGCGCGGAAAGTATGGCGCGCGGTGTCGCGCCGGTGCGCGGCGGATAGACACGACCGGCGCCGCCGCGCCCGGATATGCGCCCGGACGCATGCAGCGCCGGATGCATTCGACGCAGGATAAACCCATTGAACACGCGTGTGTTGACCGGAATCAGCGCGGCGCTCGCCGCATGCTCGCGGAAACTGGGGACGGACGCAAAAACGCGCCATCGCCGGATTCGTCTGATGCAAACGCCGCGAAGGATCACTCGATCCGCAGCGCAACATGACGTCATCGCGCGTCAGGCATCGGCACGAACGATGTCGAGCAATGCGCGCGCCGAGCGCTGCCAGCTGTAACGCTGCGCATGCTCGCGGCCCATCGTGCGCAGCCGCGCACGCAGTTCGGGATCGTCCATCACGCGCGCGATCGACGCCGCGATATCCGGCGGCGAATACGCATCGCAGAACAATGCCGCTCCGCTGCAGACTTCCGGGAGTGCGCCCTCGTGCGACACGACGACGGGGCAGCCGCACCGCATTGCCTCGAGCGGCGGCAGCCCAAACCCTTCGTACAACGATGGAAAGACGAAGCAGCCGGCATGCTCGTACAGCGCCTTCAGTTCGCCGTCGGTCACGTAGCCGGCCCACGTGATGTACGGATCGTCTTCGCGCAAGCCGGCTGCCCGTGCGCCGAAGATCTTCGCATTGGCGCCGCCCGCGATCACGAAGCGCAGCGTCGGATGCGACTCGCGCATCAGCGCGATCGCGGCAAGCGCGCGCCCGAGATTCTTGCCGGGCGCGAGCGACCCGACGAACAGAACATAGCGGTCCGTCTGCAGATTCAGCCGCGACAGCACGCCGGGGTCGGCGTCGATCCGGTCGATATGATCGACTGCGCCCGGCACGACCGACAGGCGTGCGGGCGGCACGCCAAGCCGCGCGGCCAGCCGCGCCCGCGAAAAATGCGAGACCGTCACGATATGGCGCGCGCGCCGCTTCAGGATCGAGAACGCAAAGCGATACCACAGACGGAACGCGAGCGAATAACCGGCCGGCAGATCGAAAATCGCCGCATCGTGAATCATCAGCAGTTGATCGCGCTTCGTCAGCGGCCCGATGTTGCACAGGCTCAGCAAGGTCCGGCCGCGCGTCGTGCGCGGCAGCGTCCATTGTTCCCAGAGCGCGCCGTGGCGGCGACCGGAGGTCTGCGACCGCGCACCGGCCGGCAATGCCGCCGGATCGTGATCGGACGGCACGACCAGCGCCGGCGCATCGTCGGCGTTCGCGATGCGCGCGAGTTCGGCCGTCAGTTCGTATGCCACCCGCTGAACGCCCGTCATGCGCTGCGCAGTGAATTTTCCGTTGATTGCGAGGCCGCGCAACCGCGCGGTGTGCGCGGCTGCGCCGACGCCCCGTTTCGCGCGCGCTTCCTGCAATACAGGTGCGCCTCGCTCCCGAATCGACGTTGACATGATCGTGACTGTTCCGATGGCTGCGGCGCGATTGCGCGCCGCCGGACACCCCGTTGCGCGGGATGCTGCTGTGCCGTCAGTGTGTCCGCCGCCTGCGATCCGGTCGGTACGTTCGACCGCACAACGCCCCGCTTTCCGGACGATTCGCGATCCTCAGAAAGCGTTGCGCCCGATGAAGCCGCGCACGACCGTCAACAGGATGATCTTCATGTCGAACCAGAAGCTCCAGTTCTGCATGTAGAACAGATCGAACTTCACGCGCGCGGCCATCGCCTCGACCTTGCGCGTCTCGCCGCGATAGCCGTTCACCTGTGCCCATCCGGTGATGCCGGGCCGCACGCGGTAGCGGTACATGTAGCAGTCGATCAGCTGCCGATAGAAGTCGTCGTGCTCGATCGCATGCGGACGCGGCCCGACGACCGACATCTGCCCGAACAGCACGTTGAAGAACTGCGGCAGCTCGTCGAGCGACGTGCGCCGCAGGAATGCGCCGACGCGCGTAATGCGCGAATCGTTACGCGACGCCTGCCGCAGTACGCCCGGCTGTACGCGATGCACGCGCATCGTCCTGAACTTCAGGATGTCGAACTCGCGACCGTCGACACCCTTGCGGCGCTGCCTGAACAGCACGGGCCCCGGCGAAGACAGCTTGACCGCGATCGCCAGCATCGACAGCAGCGGCAGCAACGGAATCAGCACGCCGAACGCAAACAGCCGATCGAACGCGAACTTCGCCCACAGCTCCGGCGCGGAGCGCGGCGTGGTCGCGAGATTGATCGCCGGCATGCCGAGCACGTCGGTCGCCGAGCGATCGACGACGGCCATCTGCCGCACGTCGGGCAACAGCCGCAGCTCGACGAATTCGTCGCGCAGCTCGCGCACGATGCGCTGGATCCGCCACTCGTGCGACATCGGCAGCGTGAGCCACACCTCGTCGATCGCACCGCCGCGAATCATGTCGCGCAACGCATTCCAGTCGTCGATCACCGGCACGCCGCCGATGCCGCCCGCGGCGGCCGGCGCATCGTCGTCGAATACGCAGGCCGCGACGAACGGGCCATTCGATGCAAGCTGCATCCGCTCGATCGCGACGCGCCCGTATGCGGTTGCGCCGACGACGGCGACGCGGCGCTGCCGCGCGCGCGGGTCGTCACGCGTCAGCGCGAGCGCCAGCAGCGCGGCACGGCCGAGCAGCAGCGCCGCGTCGCCGGACAGCACCGTGCGCGCGATCCAGCGTGTCGTGACCGTGCCGCCGCGGTTCACGATCCACATCGTGGCCGCCACCGTCAGCACGCTCGCGCAAACGACGGCCGCCATCGTCTGCGTCAGCACGTGTGTGCCGGCATGCGGCGTCACGCCGCCGCGCACGGTGCGCAGGTGCCGCGGCAGCAGCGCCACGGTCAACACGCACAGCAGCGCGATCGCACCGCGCTGCGCATCGGACAGCTCGCGCCACGCAACGCCCGACGCCGCCTGCGCAGCGAGCGCCCCCGCCAGCACGAGCACGACGTCGGCCGCCGCGGTCGCGGCGCGCCGCATCGTATTCGTTCCACCGGACCTCGACTGCATCGTCACGCACCGTGTACCGGGAATCCGCAACGTACCTCCTGGATGCGGGGGCGCACCGGCGTCGACCGCGCATTTCCGCGCGTGCCGAGCAAGCGGCGATAGTCGGCACGAATCAGGTCGTAGCATTCGCACGCGTGATGTTCGAGGCCGTCGCGGTCGAGCACCGTGATGCGGCCGCGGCGCTGCCGGATCAGCCCGGCTTCCTGCAGGTTGCCGGCCGCTTCCGTCACGCCTTCGCGCCGCACGCCGAGCATGTTCGCGATCGTTTGCTGCGTGACGGCCAGCTCGTCGCCGTCGATCCGGTCGTGCGCCAGCAGCAGCCAGCGGCTGAGCTGCTCGCTGACCGAGTGATGCCGGTTGCACAGCGCGCTGCGCGAGATCTGCGCCATCGTCGCCTGGCAGTAGTTGAGCAGCAGCCGGTAAGTCTCGGGCGAACGCTCGAATTCGGCGCGCATCACGCAGGTGGGCACGCGATAGGCCGTGCCGCCGATGCGCACCTCGACCCGGTTCGACGCGGCGATACCCCCAACCAGCGTGCCAAGCCCGACCGCGCCCTCGCGGCCGACCACCGCCACCTCGACCATCGCACCGTCCTCCATCAGGTGCTGCACCGACATCATTGCGGTCGTCGGGAAATGCAGATGGCGCATCGGCTCGCCGACCCGGTCGAGCATGCCGGCCTTGATCCGGACCAGTTCGAGGTGCGGTGCGATGGTGCGGATGCTGTCCTCCGGGAGGGCATCGAGGATGGCATTCGCCGAGTAGCTCGAGTGAAGATGAAGCATGTCTGTATCCCTTTTATGTCCGCGCCGCGTGCAGCCGCATGCACGGAACTCGTTATCGCGATGCGTGCCCGGACGCTCACAGCGGTTGCGGCCCACAACCCTGAATCCGGCTGCCCATCGGCTTGTCACTTCCGGATTGAGTCGACCGTACCGTTTCGACACGCCAGCCCGAATAAGCGATTTACGTGCCAATACCCGCCCATCCTTAATATATGAATCACATCCGATTTATATCGACCAAATAACCCACCCAAAACCAAAAAAAGCGTCTCATTTCCGGACACTCTTCGGCGCGACGGACACCATTCCGCATTCGACTGATCAATTTGCGCACCGGACCGGAGCCGCCGCGGCGGTGCCACGAGGCTTACCGGTCATATACTTACAGCCGATTTTCAATTGTTTCCGTGATGTGCCGAACAGCATGCGCCAGCGCCGCCACGCTTCACACGGTCGTTTGAAACTGTCTCAAATTTGAATCGGCACACTAATTCCAGGCTATGTCTGGTATCGCACATATCGCATGCAAGCGATTGATTCTTAGATGAATTCGTGCAACCCTGGTTTATTTGTCAAATAATGTTCAATGCTCGTGCGGCAATTTCCCCGTACGATGCGCGGCGTCGGTCGATTGCTTCACGATCGACATTGAATGGTCGACCAGCCTGTCATTCCAATCGCGGATGATTAATTTCATGGCAAATGAATCATTAAATCCGGATAACGTTTGCACCCAATCAAAACCGTCAAACTTTGTGAAATGACGCAATGTGAAATTGGTTGAATTCAATTGCGTGCTAGCCTTTGCGCAGCATCGTCATTCGAATTTCGATGAAACACAAGTCCGCACGAGCGTGCGAAATTCCCTTTTCGGGAGTATCGCCGCGACAGCGCGCGACCGCCACCCTACGAGGATGCGCCGTGACTCACCAGGCCCCCGACGTCGTCGCGCACGCGAACGGCATGATCGAGCTTTCCCACAGTTTCGATGCGAACCGGTTTCTCGCGGCCGTCGACCGCGACGAGCTCGCCACGCTGGTCCCCCACCTTCAACTCGTTCACCTGGAATCGGGGCAGGTGCTGTGCGAACCCGGCGAAATGCTCGCAGCCGTCTACCTGCCCGTCACGACGGCGATCTCGCTGCAGTACGTGTCGTCCGGCGGCATGACGCTGGAAGTCGCGGAAATCGGCAGCGAAAGCGTGGTCTGCGACGACGTGATCGGCGGCAGCGGCCGGATGCCGTGCCGTGCCGTCGCTTGCCGCGGCGGCTTCGTCTACCGGCTCGACCGTCGCGTGTTCGCGGCCGCGTTCGACGCATCGCCGGTGATCCGCCATCTCGTGTTCGTCTGCGTGCGGCTCTTGATGGCGCAGGTATCGCAGATCACGTTCTGCAGCCGTCATCATGTCCTCAAACATCAGTTATGCAGATGGTTCCTGCTGGCGTACGACCGTACGCGCAGCATCGAGATCCAGGTGACGCACAGCATGCTGGCGCAGATGCTCGGCGTGCGGCGGGAAACGGTCACCGATGCCGCCGGCGAAATCCAGAAGCTCGGCCTGATCCGGCAATACCGGAGCTCGATCGAGCTGGCCGACCTCGACGGCCTCGAGAAGATGTCGTGCGGCTGCCGCGCGATCGTGCGCGACGAGATGAAACGCATCCTGTCGGCCGATTCGGGCGTGCCGGCCGCATCGCGTGCCTGATTGCCGCGCCGATTCGTGCGGCGCCAGCATGCGGGGTTAGCGGTTTGTAGGGTGGCGAACAGAACGCCGAGCGTGCGAATGGTCTACTGATGCCGGACTGCCGGGGGATGTCAGCGCAATGCGTGCGTCTGCCCGAGCGGACGACACCACGCACGCCGGAGCAGCACGTGAAAAACGAAATCAGAACCATCCTCAAGCACGTCGCCCACCTCGAAGCCGCGATCGATTCGATCGGCGACGGGGACGACCTCTACGAAGCGGGCCTCTCCTCGCTCGACACGATCCAGTTGATGCTCGCGATCGAGAAGCAGTTCAACATCGAGATTCCCGACGAGATGCTGAACCGCAACCTGTTCCGCAGCATCGACGCACTCGCGGACACGATCGCCACGCTGCAACGCACCGAGCATTCCGCATGAGCGCGCTGCTTCCCGAACTCGCGGCCGACAGCGAATCGCATCGGCTCGACGAGGCCGCGCACGCCGTCGCGCAGATCGCCGCGCAGCACGCGGATGCGGTCGACCGGGACGCGCGCTGCCCCGTCGAGGCGATCGAGGCGATGCGCGCGCGCCGGCTGCTGGGCGCGATGGTGCCGACCCATCTCGGCGGCGCTGGCGCGTCGCTGCAAGACATCGCGTCGGCCTGCTCGATCCTCGGCCAGGCCTGCGCATCGTCGGCGATGGTGTTCGCGATGCATCAGATCCAGGTCGCCTGCATCGTCGACCACGCCGTCGACCAGGGCTGGCACAAGCTGTTCCTGCAGCAACTCGTGCGCCGCCAGTGGCTGCTCGCGTCGGCCACATCGGAAGACGGCGTCGGCGGCAACCTGCGCGCGAGCCAGTGCGCGCTCGAAACCGACGGCAGCGAATTCCGGCTGCGCAAATCCGCGCCGACGATCTCGTATGGCGACTATGCGGACGGCATCCTCGCGACCGCGCGACGCGACGCGGACGCGCCGGCTTCCGAACAGGTGCTCGTCACGCTGCTGCGCGACGGCTATACGCTCACGCGCCGCGGCGAATGGGACACGCTCGGGATGCGCGGCACCTGCAGCAACGGCTTCGTGCTCGACGCACAGGGTGCCGCCGTTCAGTGCCTGCCGGTGCCGTTCGCGAAGATCGCCGAGGAAACGATGGTGCCGGTCTCGCACATCCTGTGGGCCGCGGTCTGGATCGGCGTGGCCGGCGACGCGTTCCATCGCGCGCACCAGTTCTTCCGCGCGCAGGCACGCCAGACCGACGGCGCGCCGTCGCCCGCGTCGCGGCGCATCGCCGAATCGCTCGAGCTGATGCAGGCGATGCAGGCCCGCGTCGACAACGTGCTGCGGCTCCATGCGAATACGCCGGCCCGCTCGTGGTCCGCCGGCATGGCCTGGGCCGCCGAGATCAACACGCTGAAGACCTACGTGTCGTCGAGCGCGCTGGAAGTCGCGCAACAGGCGATGATGATCTGCGGGATGGCCGGCTACAAGCAAGGCACGCCGTTCAGCATCGGCCGCCACATTCGCGACCTGCACGCGGCGCCGCTGATGATCAGCAACGACCGCATTGCCGCCAACACCTCGAGCCTGCTGCTCGCGCTGCGTCCTGCGACGCTGGAGAAACATTCGTGAACGATCGCCTCGCCGTGCCCTCCGCCGCCTCCTCTCCCGCCGACGCGCCGCTCGACCGCGCGGGCGTCAACCCGCTGCGCGATGCGCTGATCGACGCGGGCCTGCTGGTCTCGACCGGCATCCAGGGCCTGTTCGGCCGCAGCGAACGGTTCGAGCGCGTCGTCGAAGCGCTCGACGCGTTCGTCACGCGCCTCGGCGCGGATCAACAGGCCGAGGTGCTGCGCTTCCCGCCGGCGATGAGCCGCACCGAATTCGAGCGCAGCGAATACATGAAGAGCTTCCCGCAGCTCGCGGGCAGCGTGCATGCGTTCTGCGGCGACGAGCAGCAGCACCAGCGCCTGTTGCAGTGCCTCGATCGCGGCGACGACTGGACGGAAAACCAGAAGCCGACCTACGTCGTGATGACGCCGGCCGCATGCTACCCGGTCTATCCGGTCGTCGCACGCGCGGGCGCGCTGCCCGGCGACGGCCGGATCGTCGACGTGTTCTCGTACTGCTTCCGCCACGAGCCATCGCTCGATCCGACCCGCATGCAGTTGTTCCGGATGCGCGAATACGTGCGGATCGGCACGCCCGAACAGATCGTCGCGTTCCGCGAGACGTGGATCGAGCGCGGCACGCGGATGATCGACGCGCTGCGCCTGCCGAACGCGATCGATCTCGCGAACGACCCGTTCTTCGGGCGCGGCGGCAAGATCGTCGCGAACAGCCAGCGCGAGCAGAACCTGAAGTTCGAGCTACTGATCCCGATCGAGCACGACGACCGCCAGACCGCATGCCTGAGCTTCAACTACCACATGGACCATTTCGGGCTGCTGTGGGACATCCGCACCGAGACGGGCGACGTCGCGCATACGGGCTGCGTCGGCTTCGGCCTCGAACGGCTCACGCTCGCGCTGTTCCGCCACCACGGCTTCGACATCGACGCGTGGCCGCGCGAGGTCCGCGACGTGCTGTGGGGCACGCGATGAGGTTCGTTTCCCGCGACGGCGAAGACGCGTCGTTCGACGACGTGCGCCACCGTGCGCGCCACTACCGGCCGCACCCGCTGCACAGTCAGGAGATGGTCTGGAAGCAGACCAACTGCTACGTCGACATGTGGCTCGAGGTGCTCCGGTGGTGGGGTTTCAATCCGTACGCGGCGCTGCCGTTTACGATCGCGCTCGATTTCGAGGGCGACCAGTTCACGTTCTTCAAGTTTCCGCACGACGAACTGGAGCGGCTCTACGGCATCGTCGTGCAGGAGCACTCGATCTACGAGCCGCTCGACCGGCACATCGAAACGCAGGTCGCGCGCGGGCACCTGATGATCGTCGAGGTCGACGCGTGGTTCCTGCCCGACACGCGCGGCAGCAGCTATCGCACGCAGCACACGAAGACGACGATCGGCATCGACGCGATCGACCGCGCGAAGCGCCAGATCGGCTATTTCCACAACAGCGGCTATTACGTGGCCGAGGATTTCGACTACAACGGGCTCGTCGGCGGCAGTTCGCCGATGACGCTGCCGCCGTACGTCGAAATCGCGAAGCGGCGCTTTGCGCCGCTCGACGAGCGCCCGCTATGCGAAGCGTCGCTCGCCGCGCTGCAGCGCCACCTACGGCGCCTGCCGGTCGTCGATCCGATCGCGGCATTCCGGCGACAGTTGCAGACCGATGCGAAGACGCTCGCCGATGCGCCGCTCGAACACTTCCATGCGTACTCGTTCAATTCGGTGCGGCAGCTCGGCGCGAATTTCGAACTGTTCGGCCATTACGCGCGCTGGCTGCAGGCCAGCGGCTGCGTCGGGCCGTTCGCCGAGATCCGCGCCGCATGCGACCGCATCGCGTCCGAAGCGATGGTGCTGGAGTTCCGGCTCGCGCGCGCCTGCGCACGCGGCAAGGAAGAACGCGGCGATTCGACGCTCGAGGCGATCGAGGCCGCCTACGTCGATCTCGTCGCCTGCGCGCGGCAGATCGGCTCGCCGTCGCGGCATGTGGCGCCCGCGACGCCAGCGCGCAGCGACGCGGCGCCCATGCCGGCCATGCGGTGACGCGCGCGCGTGCCCTGCCCGCGTGGTCGATGCTGGCGACGGCCGCAGGCGCCGCGCGGGAACCGCGCGATCTTCCGGCCGACGGCGACGGCTGGATCGCGGCGCCGGTGCCCGGCACGGTCGCGCAGGCGCTCGCGCTGGCCGGCCGGCTCGACGAAGCGGCGTCGCTCGACGAACGCGATCACTGGTACCGGATCGAACTGCGCGGGCGCGGGCCGCGCGTGCTGCGCTTTCACGGCCTCGCGACGCTCACGCAGGCGTGGCTCGACGACACGCCGATTCTCCGCTCCGACAGCATGTTCGTCGCGCACGACGTTCCCGTATCGCTCGACGGCACGCACCGGCTGACGCTCTGCTTCGGCGCGCTCGCGCCGCACCTGCGCAACGCGCGCGCGCCGCGCCGTGCGCGCTGGCGCACACGGCTCGCCGAGCCGGCGGCGCTGCGCACGGTCCGCACGTCGCTGTTCGGACACATGCCCGGCTGGTTTCCGCCATACGTGCCGACCGGCCCGTGGCGCCCCGTCGACGTACTCTATCCGGCCGACGGCTTCGTTCCGGTCGACTGCGACCTGCGTGCGCGCGTCGAAGGCGACACGGGCTGGCTCGATGCGGAACTGACATTTGCCGCACCGTTGCCCGACGCGCTCGCGGCAAGACTGTCGTGCGGCGAACATCATGGCACGCTCGAACGCGCCGGTGCCGACCGGCTGCGCGCGAGCGTCGCGGTGCCCAACGTGCGCCGCTGGTGGCCGCATACGCATGGCGAGCCGGCACTCTACGAGATCGCGCTGCATATCGGCGACGAACGGCGGCCGCTCGGCTCGACCGGCTTCCGCACGATCGAGATCGATGCCGGCGCCGACGGCAAGGGATTCGGGCTGCGCATCAACGGCGTGCCCGTGTTCGCGCGCGGCGCATGCTGGAGCAGCGCCGCACCGCTTGCGCTGCACGCGGACGACGCCACCTACGGCCGCCTGCTCGGGCTCGCACGCGACGCCGGCTTCAACATGATCCGCGTCGGCGGCACGATGACCTACGAGGCCGACGCATTCCACGCGTGGTGCGACCGGCTCGGGCTGCTGGTCTGGCAGGACTTCATGTTCGCGAACTTCGACCATGCGCTCGACGATCCCGCGTTCGCGGACAACGTCGACCGCGAAGCCGATCAATTCCTCGCGCGCCACGGGGCGTCGCCGTCGCTCGCGGTGCTGTGCGGCGGCAGCGAGATCGCGCAACAGGCGGCGATGTCGGGGCTCGGGCCGAAGCAGCGCTTCCTCGAGCTGACCGCCGAGCGGCTGGCCGGCCATGCAGCCGCGCGCCGGCCCGACGTCCCGTATGTGCCCGATTCGCCCGACGGCGGCGTGCTGCCGTTCGCGCCGCGCGAGCGCGTATCGCACTACTACGGCGTCGGCGCGTACCTGCGCCCGCTCGACGATGCGCGCCGCGCGGACGTGCGCTTCGCGAGCGAATGCCTCGCGTTCGCGAACGTGCCGTGCGATGCGACGCTCGCCAGCCTCGGCTGGCCCGGCGTGCACGAGCCGCGCTGGAAGGCGGCCGTGCCGCGCGACCCCGGCACGTCGTGGGATTTCGAGGACATTCGCGACCACTATCTGCAGACGCTGTACGACGTCGCGCCCGACCGGCTGCGCCGCGAGGATCCGGCACGCTACTTCGAACTGTCGAGGGCCGCGATCGCGGACGTGATGCGCGAGACGTTCTCCGAATGGCGGCGCACCGGTTCACGCTGCGCCGGCGCGCTCGTGTGGCAGTTCCAGGATGTCATGCCGGGGGCCGGATGGGGTGTGATCGACGCCACGCGCCGGCCGAAATCGGCGTGGTATGCGCTGCGCCAGGTGCTGCAGCCCGTGCAGGTGCTGCTCGTCGACGAAGGCTTGAACGGGCTCGACGTGCATGTGGTCAACGAGCGCCCGGCGCCGCTGTCGGCGGCCGTCGAACTGGTCGCGCTGCGCGACGGCCGCACACCGGTCGCGCGGGCCGGCTGCCCGGTACGGATCGCCGCGCACGACACGATACGGATCGGCTCGGCCGAGCTGCTCGGCCGGTTCTTCGACTGGACCTATGCGTACCGTTTCGGGCCCTGCGAACACGACACCGTCGTCGCGACGCTGCGCACCGACGACGGCACGCTGCTGTCGCAGGCGTTCCATTTCCCGTCCCGCACGCATCCGGCCGTGCTGGCGCGCCGCGAACTCGGGATCGAAGCGTGCGTGTCGCGCACCGGCGATACGTGGCACGTCGACATCGACACGCGGCACGTCGCGCGCCACGTGCAGATCGACGCGCCGGGTTTCATGCCGCGCGACGACTGGTTTCATCTCGCGCCGGGCACGCCGGCGCGCGTCGCGCTCGTTCCGCTGGAAACCGCCGGGAAGATTCGGGACGCGGACGGCGGGCCGCCTGCCGTGGAAATCCGCGCGGTAAACGCCGCGCGAACGGTACGCGCCACGCAGGCCGGTTGACGCGACGCTCGCAGGCGCCATGCGCCGCGAGCGTCGCAATTCGAACGTCAGTCGGACGAACCCGTGCCGCGCGGCCGCTCGATCCCGTACGCTTCCATCCAGCGATACAGCGTCGCGCGCGACACGCCAAGCTCGCGCGCCGAAGCCGCGACGCGCCCGCGCGTGCGCAGCAACGCGGTTTCGATCGCCTCGCGCTCGATCGACTTGCGGATGTCGGCAACGGACGGCGACGCCGCATCGAGACAGTATTCGAGCTCGAGATCCCGTGCGGTGATCAGGCGCCCTTCGGTCATCACGACCGCGCGGCGCACGCGGTTGATCAGTTCGCGGACATTGCCGGGCCAGTCGTGCTTGTAGAGTGCGGTGATCGCGTCCGTCGAGAAGCCGCGCACGCGGTGACGCGCATCGCCGCGGAAGCGTTCGAGCATGTGGTGCGCGAGCAGTTCGATGTCCTTGCCGCGCGCGCGCAGCGGCGGCTGGTCGATGCGCATCACACACAGGCGGTGGAACAGGTCCGCGCGAAAACGCCCTTCCTCCATCGCGCCGCGCAGGTCGACGTGCGTCGCCGATACGATCCTGACATCGACCGGCACCGGATCGCTGCCGCCGAGGCGATGGATCGAGCGCTCCTGCAGAAAACGCAGCAGGCTCGCCTGGCTCTCGTGCGGCAGGTCGCCGATCTCGTCGAGCAGCAGCGTGCCGCCGTTCGCGGCCTCGACATAGCCGATCTTGCGCGCGTTCGCGCCGGTAAACGCGCCGCGCTCATAACCGAACAGCTCCGATTGCAGCAGATGCGGCGGAATCGCGCCGCAGTTGACCGCGACGAACGGGCCGTTGCGCCGCTCCGAATGACGATGGATCGCGACGGCCGTCAGCTCCTTGCCGGTACCCGTTTCGCCGAACACGAACACCGGTGCGTCGGTGCGTGCGAAGCGCCGCACCGTGTCGAACAGCCGCAGCATCGCGCTGCAGGTGCCGACGATGCCTTTCTCGTCCGATTCGAGCTGTTCGCGGTCGCGCGCGAACAGGCATTCCATGCCGTATGCATGGCCGACCGTATCGGCGATCCGCTGGTGCGACGCGGGCAACGTGACGTAGTCGAAGCAATAGTCGCGCAACAGCGCGCGCACGTTCGGGGAAGCGGTCTGGCCGACGTCGACGAGCGCGACCCACACGACGTCGCGCATCGACGCACAGGTCGACGCGATGCTGCCGATCGCATCGGCATGGCCGCCGCTCAGGTCGAGAATGCCGCAGGTGATTTCGCCGGGCGTATTGCGCAGCTCGTTCGCATGCTCGACGATCGACACCTTCCAGTCGCGTCGGGCCAGTTCCTTTCGCAGCATGACGGACGGCGACTGCGTCCAGTAAATCAGCGGACGCTGCCCGTTACCGCTTCCCCCGCCGGCGCTCTTATCGCGCGTTATTGGCATATTCATAACGAACCATCACTTTCTCCACTCCGCGAACCGTTCGCGTGCGCTGCGGCCGGCGGCACATGGCTGCCTGTCCGCGCTGCGTTTCCGCAGCTTTGGCGAAGATCGAAACTGCACACGGCGAGAGCCCCCGGAGGTCGAGCCGGATGTCATCCGGCCTCGTTGTCATCGAACTCGAAGGGAACGCGCGGCCGCGGGAGCCACGACGTTCCGGCTTTGATGCGACGCGCCGTCAGGCGGAGCACGTCGGCAAACGGGAAATCCGTCCGCAGGTGCGTTGCGTCGTACACGACAGTCGCGCCCGATGCCGAACCGGATGGCCGCCAACCCGCTCCCGGAATGACCGCCGCATTTCATCCGTTCGTGAATCTACACCCCGTTTCGAGATGGCCGTGTTACCAAAAGATAAACATGATTCAGCCCATTACGCCACCGGTCGGCCCGCACAACACACCTTTGACCACTGAAATTTGATTATCTATGACTATTCCCGTCAATCAGTGGCAAATCCCACTTTTCGGCAAGATCGCTGCGTCCATTGCCCGCGATTTTCTCCGAAATCCCGGAATAAATCCGGACGTCCCGCTCTGCGAGTCGATAATCGCCGCGCACATGCCCCGCCGGCACCGCACGGAGAACGCACGCGCCCGGGTCGTTCGTTACAGCGTCGTAACCAAACGCCAGCGCCGCCGGTCAGGTCCGCAGTGCCGCCTCGCGTTGCCGGGCCTGCCGATCGTGCAGGTTGCCACGGGCCGAAACGCCGTCGCCCGGCGTGAAACCGGCGGTGCCGGCCATCTCCTCCTGCAATGCAGCATAACCATCCATCACGAAGCGCGTGAGCTCGCCCCGGAAACGCGCCGAGCCGAAGCATTCGGCATTTGCACGGCACGCGTGCGGATCGAACGAACCGCGCGGCAGTGCTTCGAAGCGGGCTAGCGCGTCGACCAGCGCGTCGACCGTCTGCGCGCGGTAGAACAGGCCCGTCGCACCGGCGCACGGCCACGCGCGCACCGACTCGCGCACGCCGCCCTTCCCGTAAGCGATCACGGGCGTGCCGCACGCCTGCGCCTCGACCGGCGAAATGCCGAAATCCTCTTCCGCCGCGAACACGAACGCGCGTGCGCGCTGCAGGTGGTCGTGCAGCACATCGAACGGCTGGTAGCCGAGCAGCGTGACGTTCGGCCCGGCAAGCGCGCGGATCTTCGCCATTTCAGGCCCGTCGCCGATCACGACGAGACGGCGCTCCGGCGTACGCGAAAACGCGTCGACGATCAGGTCGATCCGCTTGTACGGCACGAGCCGCGACGCGGTCAGGTAGAACGCGTCCTTGTCCGTGCGCATCGACAGATGGTCGACGTCGACCGGCGGATAGATCACCGTCGCCTCGCGCCGGTAGGTCTTGCGGATGCGGCGCGCGATGAAGTGCGAATTCGCGGCCACGCGATCGACGCCGTTCGCCGAGCGCGCATCCCAGTTGCGGATGTAATGCAGCAGCGCCCGTGCGATCGCCGATTTCGGCCCGCGCGCGAGCCCCGCCTCGTTCAGGTACTGGTGCTGCAGATCCCACGCGTAGCGCACCGGCGAATGCACGTAGCTGGCGTGGAACTGGTCCGGGCCGCTCAGCACGCCCTTCGCGACCGCGTACGAACTCGACAGCACGATGTCGTATTCCGACAGGTCGAACTGCTCGATCGCGAGCGGAAACAACGGCAGATAACTACGGTAGCGCTTGCGCGCGAACGGCAGCTTCTGGATGAAGGACGTCCGCACCGCGCGGCCGCGCAGGCAGTCCCGATCCTCGAGGAAATCGACGAGGCTGTAGATATCGGCCTGCGGAAAGCAGTCGATCATGTGCGCCAGCACGCGTTCGGCGCCGCCAGGCACGACCAGCCAGTCGTGAACGATCGCAATCTTCAAGTACTGCCCCCGGTTCTTCATTCACGTTCGATGTCGGCAGACCGCGCAGTGCGGCCGCCGTGACGTGCCAATTATCGGAAAGCCCCGGCACGGCCGATGTGTGCTACCGCACATTGCGCCGCTGTCGGCGCGCGCATTGCCGTGCAGCACGCCGGCCGCGCGAAACCGCGGCGTGAGTGCGCTTTCGAACAGACCGGCGCGCGCGGCATCCGCATCATGACCATTGCCGCACCGCACGGAACGAACGCGTCCGTGGGGTACAGCGTGCTGAAGGCTTCACGCGAGGACCGCATCATGGAATGGCATTGTTGTGAATTCGAACATCTGAGCGCCGTCGATCTCTATGCAATCCTGCGCGCGCGCAACGCCGTGCTGGTGGTCGAGGACGCACACACGCATCTCGACATCGACGGCAAGGACGCCGGCGCGCTGCACGTGTATGCAAGCGTGCGCAACGGCGACACGGCGGAAGTCGCGGCCTACGCGCGCATCCTGCCCGGCGACGACATCGATCCGGATGTCGTGATCGACAAGGTACTGACAAGCGAGGCGTGTCGCGACGGCGATACGCTCGAACGCCTGATCGAACGCGCGCTGACCGCCGCGCTGGCCGCGTGGCCGGACGCCGCGCTCCGCACGCACGTTCCCGCGCCGCGCCAGGCCTTCTACAAACGCTTCGGATTCCGCAAGGCGTACGGCCCGTATCTCGAACAGGGCGCGCCGTTCGTCGGCATGATCCGGCCGGCCGATCGCGCCGCCGGTGCGCTGCGTCAACTGCTGTCCCGGGCCGTTTCGACGCCCCGGCCCCGAAACGAAGACGTGCTCGTCGACGGTCGCGCGCGCAACCGGCTGCCCGCCGATACCGGAGCCAATCGATGACCCGCACCCTTCACCCGGTTCCCGAACCCGACCTTCCGCGCATCCTGCCGGTCATCCTTGCCGGCGGCTCGGGCACGCGCCTCTGGCCGCTGTCGCGCGAGCAGTATCCGAAGCAACTGATCGAGCTGACCTCGAACGAATCGCCGCTGTCGGCGACGGCACGCCGCCTGAACGGCATCGCGAACGCATCGCTCGGCGACACGCTGCTGCTGGTGTGCGGCGAACAGCATCGCATCATGAGTGCCGCGCAAGTGGTCGACCGTGCGGCGCCGGCGCGCATCCTGCTCGAGCCGGCCGCTCGCAACACGGCACCGGCGCTCACGCTCGCCGCGCTCGACGCGAGCGCGCTCGCGGACGATCCCGTGCTCGCGGTGATGCCGGCCGATCACGTGATCGCCGATGTCGGCGCATTCCAGGACACCATCGCGCGCGCGGCGCGTTACGCGCAGGAAGGCGCGATCGTCACGCTCGGCGTGCTGCCGCGCCGCGCGGAAACGGGCTACGGCTATATCCAGGTCGGCGAGCCGCGCACCGGCCGCCACGGCGGACAAGGCGGCTATTCCATCGGGCGCTTCGTCGAGAAACCCGACGCGACGCTCGCCGAACGCTACCTGCAGTCGGGCGACTACTGGTGGAACAGCGGGATTTTCGTCACGCGCGCGTCGGTCTGGCTAAAGGCGATCCGCACACTGGCGCCCGCGATCCATGCAGCCTGCGAAGCGGCGTGGCGCGCGGGCGTCGCCGAGGATCCGTTCTTCCGGATCGACGCGGCGGCGTTCGACGCCTGCCCGTCCGACTCGATCGACTACGCGGTCATGGAGCGCCTCGCCGAAAGCAGCGAGCTCGGCATCGAAGGGATCGTGGTGCCGCTCGCGGCCGGCTGGTCGGACGTCGGCACATGGGATGCGATCTGGGAAATCATGCCGAAGGACGATCACGGCAACGTCGCGCGCGGCCCGATCGTGTTCGAGGACACGCAGGACAGCTTCGTGCGTTCGGAGGGGCGGCTCATCGCATGCGTCGGGATGAAGGACGTCGTCGTGATCGAAACGCCCGATGCGGTGCTGGTCGCGAACAAGCACGACGTGCAGCGCGTGAAGAACATCGTCGCGCGCCTGAAGAGCGACCGGCGTCCGCAGGCGAGCGAGCACCGCAAGGTGCAGCGTCCGTGGGGGCATTACGATTCGATCGATCTCGGCGAGCGGTTCCAGGTGAAGCGGATCGTCGTCGAACCGGGCAAGCGGCTGTCGCTGCAGATGCACTATCACCGCGCCGAACACTGGATCGTCGTGCGCGGCACCGCGAAGGTGACGCGCGGCACCGAGACGTTCCTGCTCAGCGAGAACGAATCGACGTACATCGCCGTCGGCGAGGTGCATCGCCTCGAGAATCCCGGCCGGATTCCGCTCGAGATCATCGAGGTGCAATCGGGAAACTATCTCGGCGAAGACGATATCGTGCGCTTCGACGACCAGTACGGACGCGCGGTCGTCGACGCGCTGCCGGAAACGCGTGCGGTGCCGCCCGCTTCGCGGGAACCGCATGAGCGGGCCGTCGAAGGAGACGTCGTGCGGTAAGCGCGGTAAGCGCAGGCCGTGCACGCCGGCGCGCGCATCGTGTCGTCAATCGATGCCGCGCTGCGACCAGCGTGCCTGCCTCAGCGATTCGCGCACGCGCGGCAACTGCGACGTGTCCGCGCCCACCGTCACGCCTGTCGCGAGCGGCTGTACGACCGCCGCCCCGCACTGCCCCACCTTCGATCCTCCTGCATTCGGGTGGCCCGCGGCGCAGCCTCCTCCGTCACCGCCTACCTGTACCGGCATCCCGCCGATCGCGGACAACCGGTTATCCGCGATCCGGTATTGCGACACGTTTCCCCATACGCGAATGCCGGCGAACCGCGCGCGCGACACGCGGTTGCCGATCACGGCCACGCGCGTCACCGAGCCCGACCACGTACTGACGTCGATCGCGGCCTGCTGCGTCAGTGGGCGCGGATCGGTGCGCGCGGTCGCGGTCTGGATATCCGAGATCTCGTTGTTCTCGACCAGCACGCCGGACGCGCCGTAGGTCCGGAAGCTGTCCTCCTGCGCGACGAGAATGCCCGCGCTCACCTGCACGTTGCGCACGATGTTGTTCGCGATCGTCACGTCCGCGCCGCCGACCACCGTGATGCCGCGCCCCCACGCATTGCCCTCGAGCGAGTTGCCGGTAATCAGCACGTTGCGGCTGAGCACGCCGTCGCCCTGGTAGCTCACCACCGCAATCATGTCGTCGCCGGTGCCGCGCACGACGTTACCCTGCACGAGCACGTTGCGCGCGCCGTGCGTGATGTGGATGCCGTCCGCCAGCGTCGCCAGCACCTCGTTGCCGACGATCGCGACATCCGCTCCGCCGAACACGAAAATGCCGCCGCCTCCGCCGTCGATCGCGTTGTCGAGCACCTGCACGCCGCGCCCGGTCACTTCGATCTTGGTCGATTTCGGCGTTTCCATCCGCGTCGAGCCGGTTCCTGCCAGCCTGAATCCGACGATCGTCGTGCCGTCGCCGCGCATCTCGATCGTCTGGTCGTCCGGCACGGTCGCGATCAGCGTCGCGCCGTAACCCGACAGCACGACCTGCGCTTGCCGAACGACGAGCGAACGGCCGACGATGTAGCGCCCCGGCGCGAACACGAGCCGCTGGCCGGGATGCAGCGCGTCCAGCGCGCGTTGCAGCGCGTCGGCCTGGTCCGCGCCGTCGCGTGCGGGGTCGACATGCGCATCCGGCACCGTCGCGCGGATCTCGCCCTGCGCCGCGGCGTGCGCAGCCAGCGCGGGACTACCCATCGCCCATACGCCGAGCATCGCGCAGCAGAAACGGGAAAGGCATCGGCGTCTACGCATGCCGGCTGCTTCCACGCGTGTCATGCGGCCTGCGGGCGCACAACCGCCCCGCGCCCCGGCCACGACGGAAATCCGGCCACCCGAGCAGTCCCCGTGCGCAACGCGATCAGGTAGACCGCCATCGGAACCGCCACGCCGGCGAGCGTGCCGAGCGCGAGGTGAGCCGCGAGACTGCCGACGCCCGCGCGCATCAGCACGATGCGCACGCCGCCCATCACCACGATATGCATCAGGTAGATCGGCATCGACGCCCACCCGACCGCCGCCAGCCACCCGGCCCGCGCGGGGGACGATGCGTTCCGGTACGCGAACTGCAGCATCAGCGCGATGCCGGCGAACGCGGCGGGCACGGCCCAGGCGCTTGTTGCACCACCCAGGCCGTGCGCCAAAACGACCGCCGCGACGAAGACCGCCGCCGTCACCGCGCATGCCACGGGATGGCTGTGGCGTTCGAGCCATCCCGGCAACGCGCGCGATGCAACGACGCCGGCCACGAAGAACGGCCAGTTCATCAGCGTCGTCGACAGGATGCTCCATTGCGTCGCCGCGCCGACGGCCAGCCCGAGCACCGCGCTTGCCATGAGCGCGCCGCGGATGCGCGGCGGCATCGGTACCTGCGCAAATGCAGGCACCCGCCGCGCAAGCAGCCAGACGCCGATCATGCAAAGCATCAGCGCATACAGGAACCAGAACTGCGCGAACGGCCGCCAGCCGATCGCCAGCAGGTCGGCGAGCGTGAATGGATGATTGGTGCCGTGCGACGCCATCGCGATCTGCACCCCGCCTTGCAGGACCGACCACAGCAGGTATGGATAGACGATCGTCCGCACCTTCGACCCCATGAAGCGGTGCGGCGCGCTGCGCAACGAGCCGCAGACGTGCAGCCCGGACAGGAAGAAGAACAGCGGCATGTGGAACGTGTAGATCACGTAGTCGATCCATGCGAACACGGTATCGGGCAGGCCGGCCGGCACGAGGCCCGACGAGACGGCTCCGCGCAACACGTGTCCGTAGACGACAAGAATGATCCCCGCGCCACGGGCGACGTCGAGGCTGGTTTCGCGTGCGGTCGTAGTCATGTGAGCGGTCGATGCGGCGGCGCCGTCAGGGCGCGCGCGTTGCGAGTGGTCATGAGACGTTCCACTCTATGCATGCCGGCGGCGAAAGACTGTGGGCTGGGCGACAGTTAGCCGATATCGGGCGCATGCCGGATCGCCGCGACGCGCGCGGCTGCGGGCGACGCCCGTTGCGGCCGCTTTGCGAACCACCGGAACACGACAATCAACAGCACGACAGGTACGAAGTTGCGGCCGCTGAACAGGTTCGGAATCCGCAGGATTTCCATCAGCGACACATAAAGCACCGCGTGCGCGCAGCACCAGAAGCCGTTCCCGCTCCGCCACCCCGCGTAGCCGCGACCGAACACCCAGCCGGCAAACGCCGCGTTCAGCAACCCGAACCAGCCCCATTCGTAGAAGTGGACGAAGATGCCCGACGGATTGTTGAACTCGGGGTCGGCGTAGCTGTTCAGGAACAGGTCTAGACTGTCGCCCGAATCGAGCCACGGCTGCAGCGTCGCGCCGACCACCGGGAAGCGCAGCAGCCAGTCGAACGTGAACATCGGATGCCCGCTGCCCCAGCCGAGCACGTTGAGGATCCCAGCGCCGTTGTTCAGCGACGTCGAGTAGTACAGGCCCAGGCGTTCGAGCGCGAAATCGAAGATGTTGTCGTAGATGTTGATGTAGTAGGTTTCCCACGAACGGTTGTATTCGTTCACGATGAACAGGCCGAGCAGCAGCGGAATCGCCGCATACGGCCCGAGCGCCAGGAGACGCGAACGCTTGCGGCCGAACCGGAACCGCACGACCATCAGCGCGAACGGCAATACCATCTCGATGATCGCAAGCCGTTCCGCGAAGATGAAGCTGCGCAGCAGCGTCAGCACGGTGAGCACGGCCAGGTACGCCTTGTAGCGGTTGAACCCCTTGACCGGCGTCCTGAACACGTAGAAATACAGCGCGACGAACGGCGCCGTCGCCTGCGTGAAGGTGCTCAGGCCGGTGACGCGCCCTTTCAGCTCGATCAGCTCGAACGTGTTCGCCGTGCCGGACAGGAACGACAACAGCACGGCCGGATGCGCGAGGATGCCGCTCATCATCACGAGATAGCCGAACAGCGCGAGCGCGAACACGAAATCGAGCACGCGCGGCGACAGCTCGACCGGCCCGTCGTCCGGCACGCGCCGGAACTGCGCGTCGGTCGCCGCGAACCACGCGGACGCGGTCAGCACCAGCAGGAACAGGCCGCCCGCGAACGCGGCGTAGCCGTCGAAATAGATGCGCGCGATCGACTTCTGATCGCCGAGCAGGCCGATCGACAGCATCGCGTACAACGGCAGGATGAAGATCAGCACGAGCCGCGCCGGATCCTCCCACCAGTAACCCGCGTAACCGGCAGCCCGGCCGGCGCGCGCCGCCCGGCGCAACGTCGCCGGCTGTCGCTGCCGCACGCGCACGCCGGCCGCCACTCGTTTGTTCATGATGTCCGTTCCATCGCTTCCCGTGCGCGCACCGCGCGAAACCCGGTGCCGCGTATTCGCCGCTCAGCGCGCCGGCCGCCGCGCCGCCATCGCGCCGGCATAGCCGGACGCGGCCTGATGGGTGTTCGCCTCCGTGTATCCGTAGTCGTACCGTCCCGGCGCGCCCTTGAAATCGTTCAGGATCACGCCGCGTACGTCGATATGCGCGTGCTCGAGCCGCCGTGCGCTTTCGTCGAGTTCCGTCAGCGTCGTCACGCCGCTGCGCGCGACGAGGAACACGGTCCCGGCCAGGCGTCCGAGCACCAGCGCGTCGGCCACCGGCAGCAGCGGCGGCGCGTCGATCACGACCATGTCGTAGCGCGACGCGACGCGCTCGATCAGTTCCGCGAGCGCGGGCTGCAGCAGCAGTTCGCCCGGATCGGGCACGACGTTGCCCATCGCCATGAAATCGAGGCCGGGCATCGCGTCGCGCTTGATCGCCTGGTCAAGCGCGTGCGTGCCGGCGACCACATCGGCCAGGCCCGGCGCGCGGCTGTAGCGAAACCGCTCGTGCAGCGAGCCCTTGCGCAGGTCCGCGTCGATCAGCAGCACGCGCCGCTTCGCGGCACCCACCAGCGACGCGAGATTCGCGGCGACGAACGACTTGCCGACGCCCGTTGTCGGCCCCGAGATCAGCACGACGCGGTTCGGTGCGTCGGGCATCGATAATTGCAGCGCCGTGCGGAAATTGCGCAAGCTTTCGAGCGCCGCGCCCTCCGGGGCGCCCGGCGGCTCCGGCGTGCGCGCGGCGCGCCGCCGTGCTCCCTTCGACGGCGGCACGGCTTGCCCGGACACCGGGCTGTGCGGCACCGCCGCGAACACCGGCAGGCCTGTCGACCATTCGATTTCCTCGGCGTCGCCGACCGTGCCGGCGACACGCTGCCGCACGATCACGACCGCGGCACCCGCCAGCAGGCCGAGGATCAGCGACGCGATCACGGCCATCCCGCGATGCGGCCCGGTGGGCGTCTCGGCGACCTTCGCGGCATCGACGATCCGCACGGTACCGGTCTTGCTGGCCCGCGCGAGGATCATCTGCTGGCGCGTGTTGAGCAGGTTCGTGTAGAGCGCGGTATCGACGGCCACGTCGCGCTGCAGCTGCAGCACGCCCTGCTCGACGGTCGGCAACTGCTGGATCTGCTTGCGCACCGTGTCGAGCGAATGCTGTGCGTCGGCGAGCTGCGCGTCGACCGCGACGACGGCCGGATGCTTGGGCATGAACCGGGTCAGCAGCTCTTCGCGGCGTTGCTGCAGCGTCTGCACGCGGGTCTCGATGTCGACCGACTGCTGCCGCAGCGCCAGCCCTTCGTCGCTCGTGTTGACGGTGCCGTGCGACGCGCGGAACGCGTTGAAGCGGCTTTCCGCCTGTTCGAGCTGCGCCTTCAGTTGCGGCAACTGCGCGTCCATGAAACGGATCAGCTTGTCGGCCGCCGCGGACTTGCGCTGCGTGTTCTGCGCCAGATACGCGTCGCCGACCGCGTTCAGCACGCGGCTGTCGTGCACGGGATCGGTACCGTCGAGCGTCACGCCGATCATGTTCGACTGCTTGCCGCGCTCCGAGATCAGCGCGTTCTTCTGCAGCCATGCCGTCGCTTCTTCGTCGGCGTAGCGCGTCAGGTCGAAGCGCGCGCCGGGCTCGCCCGCGACGCCGCGCACGAACACGTCGAGCGGCCCCTGCCGCGTCTCGACGTGCAGCGGCTGGCCGACCCTGCCCTGCCATACGGGGCCCGTCCTGCCGAGCAAGCCCGTGCGCTGCAGCGTATAAGCGCCGTCGTTGCCGACGGTCAGCGCGAAACGCTTGCCGAGGAAACGCTTCGGCACGTCGAAGGTCGGTACGTCGATGCGCTCCGTGCCGTACACGTAACCGCCCGGCAGCGGCGACGACAGCCCGTCGGCCGAGTTCACGAACCGCCAGCCGACGATCGGCAGGTAATGCGGCCGCGCGTCGACGGCCAGGTTGGTATCGTCGACCGCGCGCGCCATCACCGCGCGCGATTTCAGCACCTCGATCTCGGTCGATGCATCGGTCTTCAGGTCGAACACCGACGACGGATCGCCCGGCGGCGAGTTCGGCTTCGACTCGGTCGGGCTCTGCTCGACCTGGAACAGGATGTCGGTCCGGTAGACGGGGCGCGCGCAAAGCGCATAGACGGCCCCGACAAGCGCGCCCGCGAGCGCCGTGCACAGGATCAGCCGCCGGCCGCCGACCAGCATGGTCCAGTAGCGGCGGTACGGATAGGACGGCCGCAACGCGGGCCCGTCGTGCGGGTCAGGCAGGGTCAGGGAGTTCATGCAGGATCAGTCCCGTAGGCGCGACGAATCGCGATCGCGAAATCGGTCACGAAGTTCACGGCGAAATGGCCTTGGCCGTCAGCGCACCCTGCGCGGACGACGGAATCAGCAGGTTGACGACACGGCTCCAGCGCACCAGCGACGACGCATCGACGAACACCACGTCGCGACGCTCGAGCGGGAACCGGTCGGCCAGCGCGAACGAGGCCGGCGAACTCCCGTCGAGGTGATAGACCTGCGGCCGGTTGCCGGGCCCGCGCCGCACCACGTATACCTGCCGCGCGTCCGCCGTGTACTGGCTGACGCCGCCCGTGTCGCCGAGCGCTTCGCCGAGGCTCATCCGGCCGTCGGTCAGCGTCAGCGTCGCCGGACGCGACACTTCGCCGAGCACGAACACCTTGCTGTCGCTCGCCGCGCGCACGCGCACGAGATCGCCGTCGTGCAACAGGATGCTGGTCGGGTTGATGCCCGCGGCCAGCATGGCCGGCAGGCTCACCGTCACGGTCTTGTCGCCGCGCGTCACCGATACCCGGGAGCGGTCGGCCGTCGCGGTGAAGCCGCCCGCGCGGTCGATCGCCTCGGGCAGCGTCATCGGCATGTCGTTGACGATCTGCAGCCCCGGCGTGCGCACTTCGCCGTCGAGATAGACGCGCTTGCTGCGGTATGCCTGGACGCGCACCGCGATCTGTGGCTTGCGCACGTATTCGCCGAGCCGCTTCGTCAGCACCGCGCGCGCCTGCGCCTCGGTCAGCCCTGCCACGTGCACGAGGCCCGCATAGGCGAACTGCACGCTGCCGCTCGCGTCCACCGTATAACCGGTCGCGACCGAGCTGGCGCCGACGCCGTCGCCGCCGCCCGTCGTCTGGGTCGTCGGCAGGTTCAGTTCCGGGTGATCCCACACGACGATGCTCAGCACGTCGCCGGGGCCGATCACGTACGGCTTCGGCGTGCCGAACAGCTGGCGGATTTCCGCGTCGACACTGGCCGACTGTGCCGCATGCTGCTGCTCGACGAACGCCGGCGTGATCTCGATCAGATCCTCGCCCGATACGTTCTGAACGCCGTCGAGGCCGCCCGAGCCCGACGCGTCGGCACCCACGCGCGCATTCGCGTCGCGTTCGGCAGGCGCGCGATACGTCATGCCCGGCGCCAGCGCGCACGCACTCAGCGCGCACACGGCGGCCGCCAGCGCCACGCGCGACAGCCAGGGCGTGCGTGACAGCAGCCTGCCGGCCGCCGATTCCTTTTGCGTCGTCGTTGACATGGTGTCCTTCCGAAACTGTGCGGTAACCCGCCAAACGCGGCGGGCTCCGGCATTACGCTTGCCAGCGCGGCTCGCCATGCGGCGCCGCGCCTCCCTCGTCACCGCACGTCATTCCGTACGATTCGTCATGAACTGCTCTTCGTCACTTTCGTCGCTTTCATCGCTCGTCTGCATCCTGTCGGCCGGTTTCGCGTGCGCCGCCGATGCGCAATCCGTGCGGTCCGACCCGGCCGACGCGCCAGCCTTCGCATCGTCGGCGCTGATTGCGCCGGCCCCGCTGCAGCGTTCGGCGCAAACCGCGACCGCCGGCATCGCAACCGCGGCATCCGATGCCGCGGAACCGAACCCTGCGCTTCCCGGCACCGGCGCCGCCGCGGAACCGGTATCACGCGCCCGCAGCACGCTGCGGCGGCCGCTCGTGCCGGGCCGTCCGAGCCGCCTGAAAGCGGCCAGCGCGCCCGCAGACGACGCGTGGCGCAACGACACGCTGTACGCATCGCCGTACACGACGTCGCCCTATGCGCAGCCAGGCGATCCGGACTGATGCGATCCGGCCGGTCATGCACGGGCGTGACGACGTCTGCACCGATACACGATTGGACACCGCCGCGACTGGCGCGTCTGTGAGCGAGCCCACCGAACGCCGATCTTCATACGAAGCGGGGATCGCACCCCGTAATCCGCGCAATCGCGACGCGATTCGCGTCACGGACTGCCAACCGATACGTTCGCGTACGGCCGCCCGGCTGCGTCGGATGCCGACGGATCGGCGGCGCGTGCGGCCGGCCAGCCCGGGTCGCTGCCCAGCGCCTGCATGCAGAGATCGATCACGGCGGCCGTTCCCGCCGCGCCGTACAGCGCGTGGTCGACCTGCGGCATCAGGTGCAGGCGCACATGGCGCGAGCGCCGAAACGCGCACTCGACCGCGCCGAAGTGGCGCCGGACGTCGTCGATGCCGGGATCGAGCGCGCCGTACACGAGCATCGTCCACACGTTGCGCTGCGCGAGTTCGCGCATCACGCCGCGCGGCGTACCGGCGCGCGGCTTCCAGCCGATGTGTGCGGCCGCGGCCTTCACCGGCACGCTGATGCGCGCGATACCGTTCGCTGCCACCGCGCGCAGGATCGGACGCAGGTCGCGCCGCTCGGCGACGAGCCGCTTCCAGCGCCGCCAGTCGCGCACCGACAGCCAGTAGCCGCGCACCGAGTTGATCCGCTGCTTCTGCGCCGCTTCGAGCGTGAGCCCGGCCGGCCACACGAAGCGCGCGAGATTGATCGCGATCACGCCGCCGAGCGACGCCGTTTTCACCGCCGCATGCAACGCCGCGTACGCGCCGGAACAGATGCCGGCCGCGATCACGTCCGGATGGCCGATCGCACGCAGCCAGTCCGCCGCCGCCGCGACGTCGTCGATCGCCTGCGGCGAATACACGACGCCCGACTGGTCGTCCGGCGCACCGGGCCCGCTGTCGCCGACGCCGGTCACGTCGATCCGCAACGTCGTCACGCCGGCCCGCGCCAGTGCGCGGGCGATGCGCACGCCGAAGCGCCCTTCGCCGCTGCGCGGATTCGTCGACGTGTTCGCGATCACGAGCGCCGGGCCGACCGGCGTTGCCGGCCGCGTCCCCGCCGGACGGCACAGCACGCCGACCAGCCGGCCCGGGCCGACCGCGACGACCTGCTCCGTCATGTCGCCCATGTCGAGCGCGACGGCCGACTCGCCGCTCCACGTCCCGACCGCGTGCGGTGAAACGCGGGCGGCGACGGCCATATCCGGTGCGCGCCCGACGATCCAGTTCACCAGCGCGTCGATCACCGTGTGCGGCAGGCGCGAGCGCGTGCCGTCCAGCATCGTCGTCGGCCATTCGCGGAACGGATCGCACGTCACGTCCACGCCGCGCGCCAGCAACGCGTCGCGCAACACGGGGCCGTCGCCCTGCTCCGGCTGGATCAGCAGCATCGCGCCGGGCAATGCCTGCGCGTCGCGCACCACGTCGCACAGATCGGTTGCCTTCAGCGCATCGACGAAATCGGCCGGGTAGCGATGCCCGAGCACGTTCATGCACGGTTCGTCGCGATGCGCGTCACGAATCGCGGGCGGCGTCGTATCGAGCCACTGGCGATGCACGAACGACAGCTCGCGCAGGTATGCACGGCCGCGCACGACCGGCGACAGCGCCACCATCGCATCGACGCGCGGCGACGTGTGCCGGCCCGCGCCCGCGGCGGCCAGCATCGCGAACAGCGCACCCGCGCGGAGGCCGACGAGCGTCAGCGCGGTCACGCCCGCTTCGTCGCGCAGCAGGTCGATCGCGCGATGAATGCTGTCGATGCTGGCGGCATGCCGTCCGGCGTCGAGATCGTCGCCCGCGGAATCGCCGGCGCACGGATAGTTGAACCGCAACACCGTGACGCCCGCGCGGGCGAGACGCTCCGCGATCGCTCGCATGAGCTTGTGCGTCCACGCGGCCTCGTGGCCCAGCGATTCGCACAGGATCACGCCCTGTCCCGTCTGTCCTTCGTGCAGCCACCCCACACAGCTGCCGAACTTTATCGGTTTCACTCGGTACTCCTCGGATCGGTATTTGTTATTCCATGCGCATGCGCGCCGGCGGCTCCACCGGCATGCGCGGCTGCGCGATTCCCGCGGCGGGCCGGCGACGGCAGGAAGACCGGCTGCGGTCTTCCGCCGCGCCCCTGCGCGGCCCGCTCGCCGTGTTCCATGCGCCGCACTGCCCCACGCGCGAGCCGGCCTCGCGCAAGCGCGCGCCGGCCGGCATGCGTGACATTCGCCGCGTTGCACCGGCTTCATCCGCTCGCGGGTCGGTCGTGCTGCCGGTTGCAGGCTTCGCCTGCATCACTTCCGCCGCGGACGAAACAGTGCGTCTGATTAGATCATTCGGCCCGATCGGCCTTCGGTGCGCCAGCTTACAAATGCATTCATCACCGCGGCGATACAACACGGCGCGCCCTGTCGCGATTCGTTCCGCCCGTGCGAATGGAATCCGCGAACGGTAGGCTCGCGAACAATGCGTCGCCGCGCGGCCCGTATCATGGCCGCCATACGATGTGATGCAGCCGTGCCGGCATCGCCGGAACGGGTCGCGAATCCTCGCAGCCGGGTCAGCGCCGACCGGCCGCGCATCCGCACGGCAGCACGCAACCCGCCGCCATGCGATACCCAACGGCGCCGACCGAGCGAATGTCAAACCTCAAGAAGAACTTCCTGCTGCTGCTGACGCTGCAGATTTCGATGTATGCGGTGCCGCTGCTGATCGCGCCGCTGCTGACGCACGCACTGGGCCCGGAAGGCTATGGCCAGCTCGCGTTCTCGCTCGCGGTCATCGCGTATCTCACCAACTGCACGAGCTACAGCTTCGACCTGACCGCGACACCACGCATCGCGCTCGCCCGCGACGACCGCGCCGAACGCTCGCGCATCTTCTGGGCGACGCTGTACGCGCAGATCGGGATCGCGGCCGTCTGCTTCGTCGTGCTGGTGGTGCTGACGCTCGTGATCGGGCGCTTCGGCGAGGACCGCGACCTGTTGCTGATCGGGTTCGGCATGGTCGCCGGCGTGGCATTCACGCCCGGCTGGTATTTCCAGGGCATGGAGAAGCTGCGCGCGCTCAGCCTGATCCTGTTCGTCGGCCGCGTACTGAGCCTTCCCGCGATGTTCGCCGTCGTGCACAGCCCGGCGGACATCGATCGCGCGATGATCGTCAACGCCGCCGTGCCGGTGCTGTCGGCGATCGCGCTGGCCGTCTACCTGTATCTCCATCGCGAAATCGACTTCGTCCGCGTCGGCGTTGCCGACATTGCCGAATCGCTGAAAGGCGGCTGGCAGGTGTTTCTCGCATCCACGTCGATCGCGTTCTACGCATCGACCAACACCGTGCTGCTCGGCTTCGTGTCGGGCAACGTCGCGGCCGGCTACTTCGCCGCCGGCGACAAGCTGATCCGCGCGGCGCTCAGCATGCTCCAGCCGCTGAAGGCCGCCACCTATCCGCGCATCAGCTACCTGATGCGGCATGCGCGCAACGACGCGTTCTCGTTCCTGCGCAAGCTGTTCGTCGTGCAGGTCGTGATGGTGCTCGGCATCTCGCTGGTGATTTTCTTCGGTGCGCCGCTGGCGGTGCGCATCCTGTACGGCCCGTCGTACGAACCGACGGTTCACGTGCTGCGCTGGATGGCGTTCATCCCGTTCATGGCCGGCATGACCGACCTGTTCGGTGTGCAGACCATGCTGCCGCTCGGCATGAAAACGGCCTTCACGCGCATCCTGATGTCGTCCGGCATCCTTAACATCGTGCTGCTTCCGGTGCTCGCGAAGTATTTCGCCGAACTGGGCGCCGCCGCCGCCGTGCTGCTCGCGGAGGCCGCGGTTGCCGCCGCGCTCGCGGCCGTGGTCTACCGCGCCGGCATTCCGCTGCTCGGCAGCGCCGTTGCGCGCCGCTAGCATGCGGCCGCACGACGGCGCGGCGCGGGCCGCCCGCGCCGGAAGACTCGAACCCGCTTCACCGGGGAGCTGCTCATGGCAGACCTGACCATTGCAATCTGCAACTACAACCACGGCGCCTATCTGCGTGCCGCGATCGACTCCGCGCTCGCACAGACCGCGGACGGCATCCGCGTGCTGGTGATCGACGACGGGTCGACCGACGATTCCCGCGACATCATCCGCTCGTACGGCGAGCGCATCGCGTCGGTCTTCCAGGAGAATCGCGGCCAGGTCGCCGCATACAACCGCGCGCTCGAGCATGTCGCGACCCGATACGTCATCCTGCTCGACGCGGACGACCTGCTCTACCCCGACGCGGCCGCCCGCGTGCTGGCCGCGTTCGCAGCCGGCGACTTCGTGAAGGTACATTTCCGGCTCGACGTGATCACGCGCGAAGGCACCGCAACCGGCGTCACCGTCCCGCAGTCGGGCGTCGACGCGGATTGCGGGCGCCTGCTGCGCGGGGGCTGGCTGTATCCGTCGCCGCCCGCGTCGGGCAACGCGTACCTGAGCGACGCGCTCCGGCGCATCTTCCCGGTGCCCGTCACGGCCGACAACCTGCACGGTGCCGATTTTTATGCGATCTACGGGATCGCGCTGCTCGGCGCCGTCCATATGATCGACGCGTCGCTCGGCGGCTATCGCGTTCACCAATCGGCCGCACACGCCGCCGTCGACGCGAACCGCGATACCGCCGATCTCGCGTTCGCCAACGCGGAGGACGCAGCCACGGGGGCGTCGAAGGCTGAACGCCGATGGTCGACGCTGCGCACGATCGCCCGCTCGCGGCTTCACGAAGCGCTGCCGAGCGAACCGTTCGATTTCTCGATCGAAAAGGCCCGCTTCGCGAGCACGCTGTACCGTGCGCCGCTCGCGCGCCGCTGGCGCTGGTTCCTGTCCGATTCGGACCGTTACTGGCATACGGTGCTGCGCAATCCGTTCTGGCGTCCGTTCAAGAAACTGGCCGTCGCCGGGCTGTCGCTCGCGTGCCTGCTGCCATCGTCGACGCTCAGCGACCGCGCGATCCGCTACATCGCCAATCCGCTCGCACGCGCCCGCAAACCGTCCGATGCGCTCACCGCACGCAATCCGGGATCCCGCGCCGCCGGATAACGACGGGCCCGCCCGATTCGATGCGCACGCAACGAGACGAATCTCCTTCATCTCCACGTTCCCCTTCGCAAACGCCTGTACGCAGGTACTTCTTACCCCGCCGCACAGCCGCAATCGGGAACGATGACCGTCTTTTTGCCACGCCGCGCGACCGTGCCGAATAAAGATCGTACGTATCGGTAGAAACACCGATGCTGTAGTCGGACTACATTCATACCATTAGTCGCTGCTGAGAGTCGCTACATCCGATTCGACAGCGTCGAGCGGCCTGTGCGTCGCCGCCCGCGTTGACCGGTCGAGCCCAACCGGCCGTAACGATTCCCCGCCTGGCCTGGCATGCCGACGCACAACCACACTGCATCGCCAGCCGAATGCGTCCGGTGCGAATCCACCGGGCGTGCGCAGCTCCAGACATCATCCGAACAACGAGCAATACGATCATGGAGAGCAACATGCGGGACAAACTCTGGCCGGCCGTCGTGCTGGCAGCGACCCTCTGCACCACCGCCTACGCAGGCAACGCCGATTTCAACTCGCAGGGCGACGCCACCGACGCGTTCGCGTCGTCCGCCGCGCAACGGCGCGCCGACCTGCTCGTGCGCAAGATGACGCTCGACGAAAAAATTCAGTTCATTCATTCGCAATACGAAATGTCCAAGGTGCCGGGCGGCGGCGCCGGCTACATCCAGGGCGTGCCGCGGCTCGGCATTCCCGATCTCAACATGGTCGACTCGGCGACCGGTTCCGGCAGCACGTCGCAGGCCAGCACGACGTTCCCCGCGACGATCGCCGTCGCCGCGAGCTGGGATCGCCGCCTCTCGTACGACTTCGGCAAGCAGGTCGCGATCCAGTTGCGCGCGCAAGGGTTCGGCATGGGCCTCGCCGGCGGCACCAATCTCGCGCGCGAACCGCGCGGCGGCCGCCTGTTCGAGTATCTCGGCGAGGATCCGCTGCTCGCCGGCGACCTGCTCGCCGAACGCACGCTCGCGACGCAGCGGCAGAAAGTCATCGCGACCATCAAGCACTACGCCGGCAACGAACAGGAGCACGGCCGGATGGGCGGCAACACGCAGATCGACGAACGCACGCTGCGCGAGCTGTACCTGCTGCCGTTCGAGATCGCTGCGAAGCGCGGGCGGCCAGGCAGCGTGATGTGCAGCTACAACCGCCTGAACGGCACGTATGCGTGCGAGAACAATCACCTGCTGAACGACGTGCTGAAGAACGAATGGGGCTTCCAGGGCCAGGTGCAGTCCGACTGGGGCGCGACGCACAGCACCGCCGCCGCGATCAACGCCGGGCTCGACGAGGAAGAAGACGTCGGGCCGAGCGTGTACCTGACGCCGGCGGCAGTCAAGCAGGCGATTGCGAACGGCTCGGTGTCGACCGCGCGCCTCGACGACATGGTGCGCCGCAAGCTCGCCGTGATGATCCGCGTCGGCGTGATGGACGATCCGGCCAAGGGCGGCGGTACGATCGATTTCGCGGCCGCGAACCGGTTCGCGCAAGCCGCCTCCGAGCAGTCGATCGTACTGCTGAAGAACGACGGCAACCAGTTGCCGCTTGCCGCGTCTGCGCTGTCGCATATCGCCGTGATCGGTGGCCATGCCGATGCGGCCGTACTGTCAGGCGGCGGCTCGGGCAACACGCGCGACCCGGTGACGGGTTCGTTCGCGGGTTGCGGCGGCCTGACGTTCGGATCGTCGACGGGGTGCAGCTGGTGGCGCAATCCGTGGCTGAAGGTCGACGTACCGATCGTCGCGGCGATCCGCGCGCTCGCGCCGGCCGCGCAGGTCACGTATGCGGGCAACAGCGACCAGCAGTCGCCGTTCCGCGCGTACACGCAGCAGGAGATCGACCAGGCCGCCGCGCTCGCGGGCCGCTCGGACGTCGCGATCGTCGTGGTCGCGCAGCCGGCCGGCGAGGATTTCGGCGAACTGCAAAGCCTGAGTCTCGCGAACCCGTCGAACCAGGATGCGCTCGTCGAAGCCGTCGCGCGCGCGAATCCGCATACGATCGTCGTCGTCCAGAGCGGCAATCCGGTACTGATGCCGTGGAAGGACCGGGTGTCCGCGATCGTCGAGGCGTGGTATCCGGGCGAAGCCGGCGGCAAGGCGATCGCGAACGTGCTGTTCGGCGCCGTCAATCCGTCCGGCAAGCTGCCCGTCACGTTCCCGGCGCGCGACCAGGATTCGCCGACGTGGGGGCAAAACGGCGCGTTCGACAACGATCCCGTCTACGCGGAGAAGCTGAACATGGGCTATCGCTGGTATGACGCGCGCAACATCAAGCCGATGTTCGAATTCGGCTACGGGCTGTCGTATACGCACTTCGCGTATTCGGGGCTGTCGGTGTCGCGGCAATGGGACGGCTCGCTGAGCGTCGCGTTCACCGTGCGCAACGACGGGCGCGTCGCCGGTGCGGAAACGCCGCAGGTCTATCTCGGCGTGCCGTACAAGGACGAACCGCCGAAGCGGCTGGTCGGCTGGGAGAAGATCCGGCTGAATCCGGGCGAGGCGCGGCATGTTCGCGTCACCGTGTCGCCGCGGATGCAGAGCGTGTGGGATACGTCGCGCAACGGCTGGCGCGTCGTGCCGGGCGGGACGGTGTATGTCGGCGCGTCGTCGCGCGATATCCGGCTGCAGGGCAACTGAGCGGCGATGAACCGACGGGGGCGCCGCACATGACGTGCGCGGCGCCCCCGCATTTGCTCATCTGCTGATGATCTTCACCAGAACCACTCAACCGGCGCTCTGCTCCGGCCGGGCCGAGCGACAGATTTCGGCAAGCACATCGAGACCACGCGCCGGCTCGCGCACGAACGGATTCGACTCGTCCCATGCATAGCCGGCCAGGATCGAGCAGATCATCCGCTTGACTTCCGGCGCCTTGTCGTCATGGAAGACGATGTCCTGCAGATCGCCGGAATACCAGCGTTCGACGAATGCGCGGAACGTATCGATTCCCTTGCGCAGCGGCGTGCCGTAGTCGCGCTGCCAGTCGACCGTCTCGCCGCACAGGTGGCGCTCGAGCGTTGCGACCGCCAGATGGGACGACCGCAGCGCGATCGTCACGCCCGACGAGAAGATCGGGTCCAGAAACTCGCCCGCATTGCCGAGCAACGCGTAACCGGGGCCGTGAAGGCGCTCGACGTTCGACGCGTAGCCGCCAATGTGCCGCACCGGCATCACGAACGGCTTGCTGCCGACGAGGCGCGCCAGCGTGGGTTCGGTCTGCAGCAACTCGCGCAGCAGTTCTTCGCGGCGCGTGTCCGTCACGTCGAGGAAAGCGGCCTCCGCCACGCAACCGACCGACGAGCGTCCGTTCGTTAGCGGAATCATCCAGAACCACACGTCGCGCCGCTCGGGGTGCACCGCGATGCAGATCTTGTCGCGATCGGTCGATCCCGCGGGCAAGCGATCCTCGACGTGCGAGAAGATCGCCGCGCGCGTTGGCAGCCGTGTCGGCGCTTCGAGATCGAGCAGGCGCGGCAGCACCCTGCCGAATCCGCTGGCATCGAGCACGAACGACGCGTGCACGCGGTAATCGCTCCCGGCTTCGTCCACAACATCGAGCGTCGGGCGATCGCCCGGCACAAACGCGCGCACCGTGTGACCGAATCGGACGTCGGCACCTTGCCGAGCCGCGCAGCGAATCAGCACGTCGTCGAACGTGGCGCGCTCGACCTGATAGGCCGTCCCCCATCCTTCCGTAAACTTCTCGCGAAAATCGAACGACGACATCCGGTCGCGATGCACGAAGTACGCGCCGTTCTTGAACTGGAACCCTGCCTCGACGACCGCCTGCAGCATGCCGGCCTCGTCGAGATAATCCATGCTCTGCGGCAGCAGGCTTTCGCCGATCGAGAAGCGCGGAAAGTGCTGGCGCTCCAGCACCAGCACCGACCGTCCGGCCTTGCGCAACAGCCCCGCCGCAACCGCGCCGGCAGGTCCTGCGCCGATGATCGCTACGTCGACCGATTCCGATTTCATTTCATTCATGCTTGTTACCTTCCATCCCGGTTCATCGGGCAGGTTGATTCTTTGCGCCGCAATTTGGCGATGCAAACTACAATAACCGTTCAACAAAAGATACCAACGAGAAGCACATGACAGCTTATCGCACGCACACGTCCACCTACGTTCCCGAAACCGCATTCGGCATCTGGTTTCTTCGCACGCACACCTGGGAACATCATGTGCTTCGCGTGGCCATCAACGATCTGAAGCGGCTCGTCGCGGCGCCGTTGCCGAAGTCGCCCGTCATCCTCGATGCCGGCTGCGGACAAGGCAAGTCGTTTCGCTTGCTGAACGACGCGTTCGCTCCCGGCAAGATCGTCGGGATCGACTGCCACGACGAATCGCTTGCGCACGCGTCGGAAGCAGCCCGCCACTGCGGCACCCTCGTCGAATTGCGGCATGCCGATTGCGCAAGCATTCCGCTCGCCGACGCAAGCGTCGACGTCGTTTTCTGCCACCAGACCTTCCATCACCTCGTCGAGCAGGAACGTGCGCTGGCCGAGTTCCATCGGGTGCTGAAGCCGGGCGGCGTACTGCTGTTCGCCGAGTCGACCGACGCCTATATCAAGTCGTGGGTCATCCGGCTGTTGTTTCGACATCCTATGCAGGTTCAGAAAAGCGCGGACGGCTATCTCGCGATGCTGCGTGAAACCGGCTTCGCGTTCGACGCCCGAAACGTGTCGTTTCCGTATCTGTGGTGGAGCCGCGCGAATGACTTCGGCCTGCTCGAACGCATCGGCCTGCACAGCCCGAAGCCCGGCAAGCGTCGCGAGACGCTCGTCAACGTCGCCGCACGCAAACCGGCCTGAACGGGGCCCGCCATCGGGCGGCCCTCGTTCAGGCTCGCCCGCCGCACGTCAGTGCTTCAGCGTCACGACCTCGCCCGTCAGCGCCACGCCAGCCACGAATGCACCCGCACCGCAGGTAAAGTCCGTCGTACTGCTGCGCAACACGTTCCGGTAGTTGCTCTTGATCCCGACGACAGCGTTGCCGCCCTCCTTCCGCGCTCGCGCCTGAAGCTCGAGCGCCGCCGACAGGAACACATGCTGGCACGCGGCCTCGTCGCTCTTGCCGAACGCGTTGGTCTTCTTGTTGGTCGCGAAGGTGCCGTACGACTTGACGATCTTCGGGTGCGACTGATCGCCGAAATAGAGCGCGACATCGCCGCCGAGCTTGTCGCCCTCGCTCGTCATCGCGCTCTCGATCGGATAGTTGCCGACAGAATCGCGCGCATAAGCCTGCGACATCGCCAACGTGGCGACGAGCAGCGAGAATGCAATCCGGTATTTCATGCCGTCCTCCGTGTCATTGCTTGTCGAGCAACACGACGTCGCCGGACACCGCGATCGCGCCAGCGCTGCCGCTCACGCCGCAGGTGTACTCGGTCGTCGAATCGGAACGCTTGTCGTGAAAGCGCGTCGTCACGTTGATGACCGCATTCCCGCCATGATTCTTCGCATATTCGCGCAGACGGTCCAGCGCCGTGCTCAACGCCTGTTCGCACGTCGGCTGTTCCGCGTCGGTCGCACGCCGCACGCGCACCGACTCCGAACGCGGGCCGATGCTGGTCTTCACTGCCGGATGCGCTTGCGTCCCGAAATACAGGCTGACACCCGACGCATCCTGCGCCGTCGCCGACGCGGGCAGCGGCAGCGAACGGACCACGGTGCCGCAGCCCGTCAACAACGTCGCCGCGATCAGCATGCCGGCCAGATGTGCTTTCTGCTTCATTGTTCTTGTCCTCTCAGCTCAGTAGGTTCACTTCAATCGCCTTTCCAGGCATCCAACAACACACTTGCGCAGCTCCCGCCGAACCCGAACGAGATCGACAGCGCGCGCTCGATCCGCGCGGTGCGTGCTTCGCGCACCAGCGGCATCCGTCCGAGTGCAGGATCGGGCTCGCCCTCGACCGCGGTGCCGGCAACGAAGCCGTCACGCATCATCAGGATCGTGTAGATCGCCTCGTGCGCCCCGCTTGCGCCGAGCGGATGACCGGTCATTCCTTTCGTCGACGAAAACGGCGGCACGTTGCCGCCGAACACGTCGGCAAGCGCCTTCAGCTCCTCGGCATCGCCAAGCGCTGTCGACGGCGCATGCGTGTTCACGTAATCGGGCAGTCGTCCGCCGCCTTCGATCGCCATGCGGATCGCACGCGCGATCCCCGCTGCGTGCGGCGTTGCCATGCCCGCGCCATCCGTGCCCTGGCCGAACCCGGTCAGTTCCGCGTAGATTCGCGCGCCGCGCGAGCGTGCATGGTCGAGCGACTCGAGCACGAGGATGCCCGCCCCCGAAGCGATCACGAAGCCGTCACGGCCGCACGCGTACGGACGGGACGCCTGCGTCGGCGTGTCGTTATAACCGGCCGACAACGCGCCCATCGCGTCGAACATCAGCGTCATGTTGTCGTGGAGCGCCTCGCTGCCGCCCGCGAGCACGATGTCCTGGCAGCCCGAACGGATCAACTGCATCGCATGCCCTATCGCCAGCGCACCGCTCGTGCACGCGGAAGACGGCGAATAGGACACGCCCTCGATGCCGAACAACTGCGCGACGCACGCCGACGCCGTG
>Ga0105240_10000599_pt1 | contig 66936 bp, 45 predicted proteins | sample KBSC54metaG_FD_80426 | JGI IMG/M metagenome (GOLD analysis project Ga0105240, IMG submission 80426) | Corn rhizosphere microbial communities from Kellogg Biological Station, Michigan, USA - KBS C5-4 metaG | ecosystem: Host-associated > Plants > Roots > Rhizosphere > Soil | place: Michigan, USA... | reverse complement strand
TTTTATCATAATAGATACTTTTAGAATTTTACATTTAAGTTAAGCCCATAAGTGCGGGTAGTTGGTTCGGTATGTTGCTCATATCCCAGGCGGCTGTCGCTTGATGATGCGAATGCCTCCGGATCAACAGTAGGTATGCGTTTCATCAGTAAAGCTGCATTCCGGCAATAGGCTGATAGTGTTAGTCCTTTGACAAACTTTGCGTTTTTAATCATTAAAGGGGTAAAGTCATAGGTAAGTGTGACATTTCTTAGCTTGATAAAGTCGCTGCTGAAAACAAACGGATCTGCTATATTCTGGGTACGGTAATTAGCATAAAATGTTTGCGCGGGCACCGATATTGTATTCTGGGATCCATTAGGCAGCACGCCATCGAAAACAACGCCATTACGGCCTACTAAAGAGGTCTTGCTCATACCTGATCTTAAACCGTTTAATGCTGTTGATGAAAACACTTTGCCGCCAAATTTCCCATCAACATGGATTAATAAGCTCAGGCTCTTATATTGGAACGTGTTGGTAAAACCACCGATTACTTTGTAGTTTGCACTGCCATAATTTACCGTGTTTTTTGAAGGCTGAAGCCCTCCTGCACTATTTAACATTACCTGTCCCTTGTCATTGCGGAGATACGTGTAGTCTACCAACTGGTTCATCTCTTTACCAACATCATACACTAAATAACCTATGAACTCGTTTCCTGTTCCATTAAAAAAAGTTACTACCTGACGGGTTTGCCCCGGATTTAATGCTAATACTTTTGATGTATTATATGCTCCGTTTACCGATACATTCCAACTGAAGTTTTGTGTTTTAAAAGGTGTTCCGTCAACCAACACCTCCACTCCGGTATTTTTCAATTTCGCGATATTAACTGTCGTACCAGTATAACCCGAGGCGGGTGATAAAGCAACCGGTAAGATCTGGTCATTGGTCCGCTTGTCGTAAACGGCGATATCGAAATTCAGATGGCTGTTAAAGGTTCTCAATTCCAGGCCAATTTCCTTTTCATTAATGCGGTAAGGCTTTATGAATGGATTTGGATTACTTGTGTTAGCAATGCTTCCGATTGGGTAAGCGCCGAAAAGTTGCGCATCGATGGCGTACGTCAACTGGCTGCTGTAGGGGCTGATACCGTTTGCGTTGCCCACATCTGCATAGCTCATTCTTAATTTTCCATAATTCAACCATCTGATATTGGGCAGCAATTCGGAGAAAATGAAACTGGCGCTTACTGATGGATAGTTGAAGGAGTTTTTCGGGTCGGCTACTATTGAATGTGGCGGCGTAAGCACCGAAAAGTAGTCGGTACGATCGGTGAGATTCAAGTAAAGGAAATTTTTGTAGCCAAAATCTGCAAAAGCATATAAAGAGTTTACCTGGGTTTTGTAAATGCCGTACGTATTTGCATTTTTGATGAGACCATTTGCCAAGCCATAAATGTCTTTTACTACAAAGTCTGTTACACTTTGGTGGGTATTGTTATTGTCAACTGTATACATATTACCGCCCACGCTTGCGTCGATGGTAAAATTGCCAATTTTATGATTGGTACCCAACAGGAAATCCATATTCAGTTGTTTGTTGAAACCAGTAAAAACATCGAAACTCCCCACCCAGCCGGTGTTACTACTATTACGCAATGGAACGCCTACACCATGTGGAAAATTTTGTTCGTTATTATTATACCCGAAATCTGCGTTTACGCGACCCTGTAAATACAACCACTTAGCGAAATCATATCTAAGGGAAACTGTACCTAAAAAACGATCTCTTTTGGTATAATTGAATATTCGCCCGATAAGATAATACGGGTTAGTCAAAAGGGCATTAAAGGGGTTGGTTGATAATAAGCTGCCATCAGGGCCTACAGCATGTTCTTTCAGCGTCGGGATCGCTATCGTTAATGGAATACGGTTAAGGAAACTGGAAAACCCGATACCCTGAGCGCCAACCAGCGGAGGATTATTATTTTCCTCGTGGGTATAGTTAATATTCGTTTGAAGCGTCAGCTTATTAGTAACCTTGCTGTTAAGTCCGAGGTTAAAGATCTTTTTATGATAAGTATTGCCGGGGGAAATACCCTTAACATCCTGGTTTGAAAAAGATACACGGTAGCTGGTTAAGGCGTTACCTCCGGAAACCGCTATGGTATTTGTATAGGAAGTTCCGGTGTTGTAAAATTCCTTCATGCGGTTTTTATCAGGACGATAAGGCCTTAAAACGCCGTCATACTGATAAGTAGGAACGCCGTCATATTTTTCGCCCCAGGAAAGATTACCAAATGATTGTGCAGTAGCCTGCGAGGAAGGGCGGACACCCTTTGAGCCGGTGCCGTATTCGGTTTGGTAATCGGTAAAATCCAGTATTTCATCAGCGGCAAAGCTGGAGTTAATTTCCACGCTCAATTTCGAATTTTTAGCGCCGCTTTTGGTGGTGATAATTATGGCGCCATTGGAAGCCCTTGAACCATACAGCGCAGCGGCTGTTGCACCTTTCAGGACGGTCATTGATTCGATATCGTCCTGGTTGATATTTGACAGGTTGTCACCTTGATCGGTCTGGGCTGAGACAGTTCCACCGCCCTCGGCGCTACGTGTACCCTGATCCATTGGAAGGCCGTTAATAACAATTAAAGGAGAGTTGGTTTGACCATTAAAACCCGACTGCCCACGCAAACGGATCCGTGTACTTGCATCTGCACCGGCGGTGGGCGGAGCAATTTCCAAACCTGCTACTTTACCCTCCAAAGACTTCATCACGTTGGTAGTGCGGTTCCGGGTGATGTCATCCACCTGTACGGTAGAGACCGCGAAACCCAGTTTTCTTGCTTCCTTTCTTATACCCAAAGCGGTTACCACAACTTCATTCATCTCCTTTGCCTGGGATTGCAGTACTACGTCTATCACCGTGCGGGCACCTACCGTTTCAGCTTTTATGCCGTACCCTACATGTTGAAACACCAGTACCGAATTGTTTCCCCTTACGGTAATCCTATAGTTACCCTCCTGGTTGGTGATAGCACCGGCGGAAGTACCTTGCTCCAAAACGCTTACACCAATCAGCGCCTCTCCCGTTTGGTTTGTTACTTTACCTGTTACTGTTTTTGCAATAGCATGGCTGTTTGTTATCGCTTTTTTCGGAAGCCTGAAAGCGGGCCCTATTCTATTTTCATTTCTGCCGCTTGCTGCGCTTGCAGTCAAAGCACAAAAAAGCACCATGACAATACCCGAAACAATACGTGTATACGACGTCAGGCCTGCAGGAAGTTTGTTAATATCGCCGGATGCATTTCCGGTAATAATTGTCTGGATAAACGAAAAAGTGTAAGTGAACAGAGTTAACGGAAGGAGCAAAAGGATATGATAATCCCTGAGGAGCATTGTAAGTTTTCTCATATGGCAATTTGGTTTAGGTAAAGAATCGTTCAATGTCGCAAATCTATGAAAGCGCAACTTTAAAAACTTCCAATAGAAAACTTTGATGAATTTTGCACAAACCGGAGAATAATTGCAGATCGCACACCTGCCTGTCGTGAATATGTATCGTAAACGCAGTGGTTGTCGAATGTCACCTGATTGTTAGAGACTTAATTACCAACTTTAAAGTTCCTTTGCATACATCGCTTTCACGTCTATAACCGTATATCTCTGCCTGCCGTGGCAAAGCTGGATGCCTATATTGCCGTCTAAATAGCCTTCGCCATGAATAATGTCGATCGTTTTAACGCCGTTCAGCCATGCCTGTATATGGTGGTCTTTTGCAATGATATAATAATGGTTCCATTCATTGGCTTTTACAACTTTTGCAACCAATGAATCCGGGTATTTTTGAACCATTTGTGCGCGGAGCTCTTCCCAAAGCGACCCCCAGTAACCTTTACCCATGTCTATCTGGTAGCCTGGTGCAATATCGAAACTGGCCGGATGTATCCGGATACAAACACCAGAGTTTGCCTCTTCGTTACCCGTCATTTTAATCAGCACGTTCAGTTCAAAATCCTTATAGATTTTTTTGGTATAGGCATAGTGATGCTGATCCTGTCCCTTGCTTTCACCATGTAGAACGCCATTGTTCAACTGCCAGTATTGAACTTCGGCATTCCATAGCGTGGTATCCAGCAAATTTATCCAACCTTTACCCGCAGGTTTACCCTTATGGAATTTACCTGCAGCCGGCATCGTTATTTTTAATGTGGTGTCCTTCTGTGCTGAGGCCGTGCCGTAAAAGGCAGTGGTGATAAGGCCTATGGCAAACAATTTTACGACAGCAGTTTTGATTGATTTATACATATTAAGGCTTAAATTTAATTTACCGTTTTTCCAACGGCATGCTTACTTGCCGCCAAATCTTTCCAAGTATTTTTTGTATAGTACATCGATTAATGAATCATACCCCTGCCGGTCAATGAATGCTTCCGGGCGATATGCATCGCCGGGCTTTCGTTTCTTATGAAGCCCGAACTGACTGGCATGGGAGGAGAGCCAAATATCAAACTGTAATTTTGTCAATGCATCAAACGTGTAGGCATAATCTTTACTTACATCAGGATACGTAGCCATGACTGGTTTTACCCCGTCGAGAATAGTGGGCATATTGACGATCACTACATGGTAACAGCGGTTTTCGTCTTTAACATCAAAGACAAAGCTGCTTGCGCCTTTGGTATGGCCGGGATGATGCAACAGGACGATCTGCATGCCGTCCAGATTTATAGTGTCATGGTCGTGCAGCAAACGGTCGGCCTTAACAGGCTGGAACATGCTACCCTTACCACCTAAAATATAATCCGAATTGCCGCCATCAGACAGTACCGGGGCATCTTTTTCATTGATCAGCAGTTTTGCGCCGGTCAGCTTTTTTATTGCCGCCATAGTACCTACGTGATCATAATGCGCGTGCGTGGCCAGCAAAATCTTAATGTCGGAGAATTTAAAGCCCAATGCTTCCACATGCGAACGGATCATCGTTTCCGACTCAGCAAGACCCGTGTTGATCAGTATATGTCCCTGCGGAGTAGTAATGAGATAGCAGGCAAGGTCATACGTTCCCACATAATACAGGTTGCCAGCAATGCAGAAAGGTTCATAGTCCAGCAACCAGTTTTCCTGGAAAATTGGAGGAGGAATAAGCTTTTGAGCTGTGGAGTAAAACCCGGCGAATGACAGGATTATCGTGAGGAATGCCGTAAGTTGTTGCTTTTTGTTGTAGCGTATCATAAGCTGATTAGCGTCTTTTAATCTTTAAACAGCAGGGGAGCTAACTCGTGTAAACTACGGCGCCATGTAAGAAACTCATGAGCTGTGTTTTCAGAAACATATGAAACAGCATTATAACCAGCAGCTTTTAACGAATCAGCTGCTTTCTTAACGCCATCAGGCCTTTCTTTACTTCCACAACTCAGGAAAATAAGTTTCACTTTCGATTTATCTTTTATTTCCCCGGGACTATAAATGCCCCCACTTAACAGTGCATAGTATGAAAACACATCTGGTTTATTGAGTGTTATACTATGTGTTTCCATACCTCCCATCGAAAGGCCGGCCATGGCCCGATGTGATTGGTTTGCAATTGTGCGGAATTTTGCATCAACATAAGGAATAAGCTCATCCACAAGTACAGTTTGAAAGGGATCAATTTTAAAATTCCTCATTCCTCCCATCTTAACCTCGTTTGTCATTCCATATGTCATCACGATGATGAACGGTTTTATTGTGCCTTCTGCAATCATGTTATCAACAATAAGATTGGCATGCCCCTGGTTACTCCATGCAGTTTCATCTTCTCCCCAACCATGCTGCAGGTATAATACCGGATATTTGTTTGATTTATCTTTTTCATAACCAGGTGGTGTGTAGACATAAGCCCGGCGTGAGGTATTAGTACTTGGGGAAGGGAAAAGTACTTGCTGTACATTTCCATGAGGAACATTTTTTAACGCATAAAAATCCTGGTCATGCGCAGGTATCTCAATACCACTTTCCCAACGTGTAGAGCCGTAGTAATTGTTTGCGCCTGGATCATTAAATTTGCCGCCGTCAATTTTTATGTTGTAATAATGGAAACCTTCATCCATCGGCCCCTCAGTGGTGCCCATCCATGAACCATCTTCTGCTTTTTCAAGTTTGGTGCCGCCCCTTCCGCCCAAACCAAGGCTTACCCTGACACTGTCAGCCGAAGGAGCAATAATCTTAAATCTTGCATAGCCTTGCGAATTTACTTTCGGATATTCCTGTCCGGGTTGATTAAGAGTGGAAGATTTAAAATCTTCGATTACAGCGGGCTGGGTTTGAGCAACGCTATTATAGCTTATGAATGCGATTGCTAAAACTATAGATAATAATTTGCCTTTCATTTTTAAAATTTTAGAGTTGTTTTTTTAACAATAGATTGCACTGGAGCATAAGCTGTGTGACTTAAAAAGGGGGACATACCGAAAATAACCTGGCGAATCCGATTAAGCTACCAAAATACAACGGCGGTAATATTTGAACATGTTGCTATGCATGGAAACGAACATTCTGCTATAGCCCCTGTTGGTAGTGGTGGCGCAATCTTTGCAATTAAGCTGTGTAAAGCAATATTTTATGGCACGATTTCTATTGTTGGCCGGCCTATTTATGCTATTGACCCTTCAGGGGTGTGCGGTGGCCGGTGGCATTTTTAAGGCAGGTGTTTGGGTAGGTATATTTGTAGTGGTGCTCGTGGTCATCGTCATAGGAGTAATCGTAAGCAAGGCTAAAAAATAGGGAAACGTGATAATTATTTTGAACGCAGATCGAAGCCTTCTGTGTTTATGGAAAAGGCTGCTTGAAGAGAATCACGGGTCTGAAAACCATTTAATAAAAAGGGTGGGGTGCCGGGTATTTTGATTAGCAGCGTAGGAAACCGGCTGATATTGAAATATCTGGTCTCCTGGAGGTCGTTGCTGAATTCTTGCCTTGCCCTTTCGCCAAAAAGATCATTCCGAAACAAAAAGGGATCGAAATGCGGATAGCTCCCGGCAAGGCGATCCGCCAAAGTGATAAGGACCGGAGTTCGAGCTATGTTTAATCCTTGTACCATTACTGCCTCCTGTAACAAAAAGAAATACTTCGCCGCAGCATCCTCTGACTGTAATTCTACCGCCTTGACGGCGATGCATGCGGGAAAGGATGATTCGGGAGGGTCAGTCAGCCAAATGCGGTCATTGACAGGTACACCGCCGACGGCTTTTGCATGCATCCACTCCGGACCCATTTGGATCGGCTTCGTAATCGAATTCAACGCATCGTGATAGTGCTTCCAGGACGGTAACAGGCCACCCATCTTATAGGTTACTTTTGTCGGGCGATCGACAATTGCCAGAAATTGATCCCATTGAGGCTGCATCGCCCAGGTCCAGCAGCAAAGCGGATCGGTATAGAATTTGACTTCAATACCGTCCGTTCTGCCAGGATTAATTTGATTATTTGGAATTTGCTCTTTTGTGTCGTTTGTGGCCATGTGCGGGTTTTTCGGATGAGTCTTGCTCCGGTGATTCATTCCACTGTTGAACACCTGGCGGAGTTGCCTGTTTCACTTCTGCGCTTTTTAAACCACTCATCCGTTGATTTGCCTGCTGAACAGCTTTTTCTGTCCTTTCCGTTCCCGTCGCTTCATGCTGAAGGAGGCCATTTGTTTCAAGAACATATGCAATCGGATCCTCTATATACTGGATCGTTTCTCCGAGTTGGGTCGTTTTTCCCTCGTTCCATGGACCGGTAAAATTATTTCCGCTTGACAGGTTAAAATACACGTTGCTAAACTTAGGGTCGCTTTGAAGAACACCAGGTGGGAAATTTGGATGAATAGTATTCAGCGCCGCCTCGAACATCTGATAGTGGGCAACTTCCCGGGTCATTAAGAACCGTAATGTTTCATGAATATAGGGATCCGTAGTAAACTGCATCAGGTATTCATAAACCATCTTAGCACGCGTCTCGGCGGCGATGTTCGATCTTAGATCAGATGTCAGATCACCCTGGGCATCGCCATTTATATAGGCAGCCGTCCAGGGTACTCCCTGGCTGTTGGTATACGACGGAGTTCCGGCGCTGCCGACAAGAAACTGGGGAGCGGTCATTCCCTCGTGTATTACCTGCTCTTTGGCGGCTTTGCCGTCTAAAAGTTTCATGATCTCTGAACTTTCTGCGGCATTTTTGAGGTCTCCGTTAATGCCCGTAAGCAGCATTTGGATCGTCGCGCCGACAATTTCAAGATGACTGAACTCTTCTGTAGCAATATCCATAAGCAGGTCATATTTGTCTGGATAGGGCTTTTTTGCACCGAATGCCTGTCCGAAATATCGAAGCGCCGCTGCGAGTTCGCCATTTGCTCCTCCGAATTGCTCCAATAATAAAGTGGCAAAGGCAGGGTCCGGCCGTGAAACACGTGCATTGAATTGAAGGTCCTTTACGTGATAGAACATATAAATTGTGTTGGGTGAACAATTTATACAGAAAATATTATGCCTTGGGCAGCTGGGTAGGTGTTTGCACATAGTCGAAGGGTCGGAGATCTTTGTTTTGGCTTATTTATCGGCAACCGCGGTATTTTTCTTTTGCAGGTCATTTCTTATCCGGATAAAGGTCCGGACCGATGTTTCGTTCAACTTCTTCAACTCTCTGATCGATCTTGATTGTTGGCTGATCAGCGAATCGAGCCTGACGATTGTTTCTTCGTCCAGAGCGATCCTTTGCATGGCTTCCCTATACCGGGAAAATGCGACGGTGACGCTTTTCGAAGATTCCACCGAATGGTCTATTGCATATCTGGATGCCTCGGCCAACTGAAAGGTAGAATAAGCGAGCCCTACAAGAATAATGATGGCCAGCACGGATAGGGTGATGGTGATCAGTTTGCCCCTCGAGCGGCCGGAAGTACCCTCGACCGACGATCTGGCCTGCTGGGCGGCCAGGGCTTGCGCCAGTGACCGGTGGACAGCCTCTACCTGGTCGCTGAGACGTTCTGTCGTTTCCTTTCCTTCCTGGGTCGCCTGTAACTGCTCCCGGGTATTGAAATTGATATCTTCGAGATGTTTGTATAATTTTTGGAACATAGCAGTCGTTTCCCCTACCTATGAAAATATTATGCCATGGGTGGAGGAAAATGGCAATATCGTTACGATGGTGGTTGAAAGGCGACGCTGATTTTTGCGTCCCGGATTTGAGGCGTGGCTTCAAAATAAGGCGTATTGGTCGCAATAACGTCGAGGTCATGCTTACTGAGTCGCTGCTGCCGGTATGCCTGCTCGGAAAATTCTGAACATAGGTAAGCTCATTGGCAACATGCTCCATCAACTTATCATTCTCAAACCGCATTATCAACTGATTACTGTTCCTTTCGCCTGTGTATATAAAATAGGATTCATGGAAATAAGGAAAATACCGGGAAACATTCTTGAAGTTCTCGATAAAATTGTGTTCTACATTACCAGGAGAAATGACCAAGCCTCCCTCAAATGCCCGGCGAACGGCTACTCTTTCAAATGACTGGGCGGGACTTTTCAAAAACAATACAATGAAGGTAGTCTCATAACTGGCGTTATTTGCCTGGTCGATAAGGTCTTTAAACGCTTCGTCATTGAAAGGTGTTTCCAGGATAATGTTCTTCCGGTTTTTGATCGTATCGAAAAAGACCTGACGGGACTGTGCTTGTAGACATCGGTCATAATCACTTCGTAATCCTTAAACTCGCTGAGATGGCTTCGGATCAGGCTGGATTTCCCGCGGCGTTACATCCTGTGACAAATACTAGTTCCGGGTTGACCATACTATCGGATCCTTTTTATGATATTATCTTTAAACAGGTAGGAATCGTTGGAGGTAGGGGTGATGTCGACGGTGACGAGGTAAATCTCACCCGTTGGGAGCTCTTTTCTGTAAAAATTGCCCCGTTCGTTGCCTGGCTATTTTGCATCGGCGGCGTCCTGATAAACAGTAAAGTTACCAATTTTCTGTAAGAAATCATATGCCATCAGAATCCGATAAGGCGCTCAATAAGGAAAACTACAATTCTTCCCCAGAAAACCTAATAGGGAATAGATGCGAATCTTAAACACTTTATACCTGTCAAAGTATGGTTTTGCCATCATCAGGAGGCTAAATTTTTTTCTTCGTGCTCAATGGGCAATAGTCGGGAAAATAAAATGGTATTTAGAGTTATTGGTCTGGAAAAAATTGCCAGGGAAGGGAGCCTGGTGAAGGGAGGGCGGACTCCCTACGCCAACGACATATATTGTTTCAGCAGCTGTTCTATCTCTTCCAGCCGGAAGGGCTTGGAAATAAAATGATTCATCCCCGCCTCCAAGCAACGTTCCATATCTTCTTTCATGGCATCGGCAGTCAACGCAACGATAGGGATGTTACTTTGCGGGTTTCCCAGTGCCCGAATAGCCCGTGTAGCGCAAAACCCGTCCATCTCCGGCATATTTACATCCATGAAAATGATCATGGGATCATGCACCTCCAATAGCTTGATGACTTCATTTCCAGTCGTTGCCTTGATCACTCTAAAACCCATTTTTCCCAATACTTCTGAAATAAGCAGCATGTTCACCGGCTCATCCTCTGCCACCAGTATGCTCGTGCCTTTTGTTAGTTGGTTAACTATCCGGCCTGCGGGTGCCGTTTTTTCAGCAGGTTCATTTTTATCAAAAATGGAAGCCAGTATATGGCTGAGCTCATGGAGTTTTACCGGCTTGGACAGGAACAGGTCGATGCCAATGCTTTCTGCTTCTGTCCGGAACATGTTTTTTTCCAGCGATGATAACATCAGTATGAAAGGCTGAGGGCGGTGCTTTAATAATCTCTTGATCTCCTTTACCAGGGTAATTCCATCCATCACCGGCATTTGGTTATCGGTGATGATCAGATCAAATAGCTCGTTTTCGCTCAGCGCCTTTGTCAGCGTTTGCAGGGCGTCCATCCCACTGGTACAAAGGATACAATCAATGCCCATATAATCAAAAATGTCCTTCATGAGCCGGCAGTTGGTGATATTGTCGTCCACTACAAGAATACGCCGGAGCGCAGGCCTGGATAACGCAGCTTTCAACGGCTGTTCATGTATGATCTCCAGCGTGAGATGCAGCGAGAACACACTGCCCTTGCCCGGTTGGCTTTCCACCTCTAATGAGCCTCCCATCATTTCAGCAAGGTTCTTTGCGATGGTAAGGCCCAACCCGGTGCCACCGTATTTTCGGGTCGTGGATGAGTCTGCCTGGGTAAAACTTTCAAAGATCTCGCGTATTTTTTCTTCATGGATGCCGATGCCGGTATCTCTCACAGCAATAATCATACGCTGACATTTCCTCCCATGCTCGTCATAAATAGTATCTCCTTTTTTTACCGATACAGCAATTTCCCCTTCTTCGGTAAATTTAATGGCATTGCCGATCAGGTTGACCAATATTTGCCTGACCCGCATTGGATCGCCCAGGACCTGGTCCGGGAACCGTGGGTCTATTTCACCTATTACCTCCAGGTTCTTTTCAAAAGCTTTTATGGCCAGCATATCGATGGTTTCTTCCACCAGGTTACCCAGGCTAAATATGGAGTTGTCGATGCAAAGCTTCCCGGCTTCAATTTTCGAATAATCGAGGATATCGTTGATCGTGCTTAGCAAGCTATAGCCTGACCGGTGAACATTATCCAGGTATTCCCGCTGTGCTTTTGGCAGGTCGTTGGTCAACATAAGATCCGTAAACCCGATAATGGCATTCATGGGGGTTCGGAGCTCGTGGCTCATGTTGGCCATAAATTCGCTTTTAGCCTGGTTGGCTGATTCGGCTTCCTGGCGTGCATTTCGCTCTTCTTCAATAGACAAAGCCAGCTGACTGGTCCGTTCCTTTACCTGCCGCTCCAGCGCCTTTTTCTGGGATTTGATACTATAAACGCGTATCCGGTGAATAATGATGACTGACCCGGTGACGGCCAGGACGACGAGTAGCCTGAACCACCAGGTCTCCCAGAAAGGGGGTGTTATGGTAAGTTGGATGCTGGCTATGTTGTGCGACCAGCTTCCGGCACTATTAAGTCCTTTGACCATGAAAACATAGTGACCAGGGTCCAGGTTGGTATAGGTAGCGGTTCTTTTTGTACCAATGTAATTCCAGTCCTTGTCAAATCCATCCAGCTTATACGCATACTGCTTTTTCGCCGTGGAGGTGTAGTTCAGGGATGCAAATTCAAAAGAAATGACAGACTGCTTATAAGACAGGGTTATTGCTTTTGTTTCCGTAATATCCCTTTTCAGCGGAGAGTCGTTTTTGCCGTCCGCCGAAACAGGTACGTCCCTGCTAAATAGCTGGAAGCCCGTGATCATCAATGAAGGCTCGAACGGACTTTCTTTCACGCTATCTGGTGAAAATACATTAAATCCGTTGACCCCTCCGAAATACATGTTTCCCGATGGGCTTTTGAAACAGGCATGTGCTTTAAATTCATTGGATTGCAGGCCATCGGCGGCGGTAAAATTTTTGAAAGTCCGGGTTTGTGGATTGAACCTCGATAATCCATTATTGGTACTGAGCCATAAATTCCCCTTGTCATCTTCAAGTATGCCAAAGATCATAGGACCGGCCAATCCATCTTTTGCAGAATACGAAGTGAACCGGCCGGTCTGCCTGTTGAGAAAATTGAGACCGACCGTAGTGCCGATCCATATCCCGCCATGGCTGTCCTCAAAGATATAGTTGACAGAATTATTGCTGAGACTGTTCTTTGCAGGATCGTGCCGGTAGTGTGTAAACACATTTGTTTTTTTGTCGAACAGATCCAGGCCTCCATCAAAAGTGCCTACCCATAAAAAGCCCTTACTGTCTGCAAGCATCGAATGCACCCGGTCGCTGCTGAGGCTATTGGGATTGGACTCATCATGTTTGTAGTGCACAAAACGGTCCTTTTTGGCATCATATTGATCGAGCCCATCTCCAAAGGTGCCGGCCCAGATTGTCTTTTCCTTGTCTTCTGCAATAGCGTAAACGTTATTCCCACTGATGCTGGAAGGATTGCCAGGGTCATGTTTGTATTGCCGGAACTGGTTTCTTTCTTTATTGATGACGGTTAATCCATCTCCCCAGGTACCCACCCATAAATTCCTTTGGCCGTCTTCACACAAGGCTAATACATAGTCCCCGCAAATGCCTTTTTTACCTGGCGTTTTACGCCGGAAATGCCTGAAATCTCCTTTTTCCCGATTAAACAGATCAAGTCCCCCGCCATCCGTACCTATCCATAAATTGTTCCCGGAATCTTCCATTATATCCAGGACATTGTTATTGCCGAGACTTCCGGGGTAGGAATTGTGCTTATAGTGTAAAAATTTATTTTCGCCCCTGTTATATAGATTGATCCCCCCGCTATAGGTGCCCACCCACATATTTCCCCGGCGGTCTTTATAAAGAGAATAAATGGAATTAGTACTCAGGCTGGTATTGTCAATCTCATCATGCCGGAGATTACGGAATTTATCCAGGTCCGGACCCAGTATACTTATCCCGCCATTCTCCGTCCCAATCCAAAGGCTGCAGTTGTCATCTCCGCACAGTGATAATATTGCATCGTGAGCCAGGCTGTTCCGGTTGTTCGGATCATTGCGGAAATTCCGGAATTTTCCTTCCTGGCTATTGAACAACTCTAATCCTCCGCCCCGCGTCCCGATCCACAGCCGGTGTCGCGAATCTTCAAAAACTTTCATCACTGCATCACTGGATGATGACGAACTATCTTTATCACAATGCCGGAAATGGGTGAATGTCCCCCTTTCACTGTCCAGGAGGTTCAGTCCGCTATGGGAAGTGCCCACCCATATCCGGCGGCGGCTGTCTTCAAAGATAGCCGTAACATCATTATTGCTCAAACTCCGGGGATTGCTTTCATCATGCAGGTATTGAATGTATTTGTCCTTATCCGGGTCAAGTTTAAACAAACCTCCGCCATTGGTCCCCGCCCATATATTCCCCCGCGTGTCCTGCAGCACGTTGTTTATAATTTCGCTTAGGATCCCTCCAGCGTGATGGATGAAACGGTTCTTTTCCCTGTCAAACCGGTTCAAACCCCCTCCCCAGGTGGCAACCCAAAGGTCTCCTTTCTTATCCTCGATCAGACCGGTGATAAAATTATTGCTGATACTTTTTTGATCCCCCTCGATGCTTTTGTATACAGTGAACTGATAACCATCGTATTTATCCAGGCCGTCGCGCGTGCCAAACCACATAAATCCCCGGCTATCCTCCAATATACAAGTAACATTGCTTTGGGAAAGTCCTGCTTCCGTGCCGATGTGTTCGAATTTCAGGTTAGCAGTCTGGCAAATAGCACAGATCGAGATGGTGTTAAGCAATATAAATAGAAGGTAACGTGGTTTTTTCATATAAAGGTGCATTGCAAGCTCCAGTTGTTCCAGGATTTACACCCTCAAACCGATTAACATGCTAATTATTGTAACCGCAGAAATGTATATAGTATCATAGAGACATATAAATAGGAGATGCTAAGCGGAAGTACCTGTTCACTATTTGGAATAGGAAGAATAGAAGTGGTACACACCCTGTAACTGGCGCTGATGGATGGGAGCTTTCCAAATAGGTTTTTGGCACATTCTATTAGTAAATCGGTATCGTGACCTTCAAGAGACATCCTTTGCCAGCCTCAGAATAAATATCGGACGTTCCATGGTATGCCTCCGCGCGGTTGACAATGTTAGCCAGCCCAATTCCTTTGCGTTTTTGGTGCAGATCAAACCCAATGCCGTCGTCTTGTATCGCCACATGAACCCAACGGGTGTCGCTATCCAATCGCATACTGATCGTGGTTGCCTTTGCATGCTTGGCAATATTATTCAACTGCTCCTGTGCGATCCGGTATATGGTCTCTTTAACAGCTAAAGGAACGGTAGCTTCCTGCCAATCGCTGCATTCAAACTGAATGGTTTGTTTGTAGCTATAGTCTTTCAACAGCTTTTCCAGTTCGACCTTCAACGTAGTGTCTGAAAAACGAGGAATGACCATCCGGTGAGAGAGATTCCTGACTTCCTGTATGGCGTATTCCACATTTTCTTTGCACTCATAGATCATATCCGGGTGGTTCTCTGGCGTTTCGAGGAGATAGCACAGTTTTAGGTTGATCGACGCGAGGATCTGGTTGATATTGTCGTGTAGTTCCCTTCCCAGGAGATTTCTCTCCATTTCCTGGGCTTGCAGGATAGCCCGGGTCAATTCCTTCTGTCTTTCCTCCTGATTTTTTTGGATAGCCTCCGCTGTTCGTTTACGTTCCGTAATATCCGTACGGATGGAAAGGTATTGATAAGGTTTACCGGATTCATTCAGGAATGGAACAATGGTTGTATCCACCCAATAGAAAGTCCCGTCCTTTGCCCTGTTCTTAAACTCTCCCTTCCATATTTTGCCATTGGCAATGGTCCTCCATAGGTTCCGGATGAACTCTTTGGAATGATGCCCTGAATTGATGATGCGATGGTCATGGCCGATCAATTCGGCTGCACTGTATTTAGAGATCTGGCAAAAACTGTCATTCACATAAGTGATAATTCCTTTAATGTCAGTGATCGCTACGATAGATGACTTGTCTAAGGCGAATTTATAATCCAAGAGCTCTTTGCCGGCCATCGTTCCGCCCTCGATGTTTTCTTTTGAAGATTCGATACTCAGGTTCGCATTCGGACGCGAAGAGGATCGGGCTCTCTTCAGCATTTGTGGCTCATTTAGGTGTTTCATGGCAATGGTATTTGGGTTAAAAAGAGGCAAAAGCGGTTTCATAATGAATTGGGGTTTCAAAATAGTGGTTCACATATTGAAATACGGGAATAAACATATCACCTGATCATGAAGTAAATTATGATCCTCGTCATATACCGGGTTAATTTTGATCAGGCGACAATCAGCCGGATATGCTCGATCGTTATAGGCTTTTCAATGTAGCCCGAGACATAGGGGTGCTCTTTCGATTTTTGAATATCACGATGGTCGACAGATGACGAAAGCATATATATCCTGATATCCGGCATGGCTGCGGATTTAAATTTTATTGTAAGCGCCTCCAATACCTCCCAACCGCTCAAGATCGGCATATTGATATCCAGCAACAAAATGGCCTGATTCGTGCCTGGGTCCGCATAAGTTGACAATAAGTAAGCAAGACCCATTTCGGGGTCGGTAAAAAAAGCTACCCCTGCCTCCGGGAAAACCGCCTGGATCATGAGCTTTGAGATCATATTATTGATAGGGTCATCGTCGATGCCGACGAAATCCGGTATGCCATGTCGGGCGGGAGATAGCTTGTCCATCTATTTGTCGTTAGTAAATTCAATGCTGAATTCAGTTCCCTTATTCACCTCGCTGGCTACACTGATCTCCCCGCCCAACGTCTCCACCTGTGTCTTTACCATAAACAACCCCACACCCTTCCCTTCGACATGGGTATGAAATCGTTTATACAGCCTGAATACCTGACTCTGCCCTTTTTCCAGGTCCATTCCAAGACCATTGTCTTTAAAGAAAAGCCTTGTCCTGTCGGCAGACAAAGTACTTTTGATCTCGATGTTGGGAGGCAGGCCCGGCTGTCTGTATTTGATACTGTTTGAAATGAGATTAAAAAAGATGCTGTAGAGATAACTCTTTATTGTAAAGATCGAATCAACTTCGGAAAAATCGCCCTGGATATGTACGTCGTCATTGCGGATCGTGTCTGCGATGCTTATTTTAATATCTTCAAGGATTTCGGAAAAGCGCACTGCTTCCTTTTTCTCATCAAGCTTATTTTTTATTTGCAGGACATCGTTTAGATCTTTGATTATACTGTCAAGTTTTCTTACTGACGTCACGAGTGCGGATCTCATTTCCGCTGCGATCTCCTTTTTTGGCTCATTTATCGCCATCAGATCCAGGATGCCAATGATGTTTGCAACCGGCGCACGCAGGTTGTGTGAGGTAATATAAGCAAATTGCTCCAATTCTTTATTACGGTGGACGATATCTGCTGTCATTTTCTCCCGCACCGCGTCTGCTTCTTTCCGCTCGGTAATGTCTATAAAGCTGGCAATTATCTGTGGCCCGTCAAAACCGGTCAGTGATGCCAATCGTACTTCACACAGGATCTCATTTCCCTCCGCATCCTGGATGGCCCATTCGAACACCGGCTTTTCGCCGTTCGTCACTTTCCTGAAAATGTTGTTGATCCTTTCTCCCGAAAGGGAACCATCGGCATATATCTGCGGACAAATGTCGGCAAGGCTTTTTCTCATCAACGTTTCACCGCTAAATTTCAATAAATTCAAAGCATTGTCGTTGCATTTGATAAAGAGGCCGGAATTCAGATCAAGAACCAGCATGGCATGAGGGGCGCCTTCAAAAAGTTCCTGGAAACGATAATGCTTTTTCTTTAGTGTCTCCCTTGCCTCCTGGAGATCAGAACTCCTGTGCTCCAGCTTTTCCGTCAGCCGGGTATTGTATTTGTACACCACATCGAATGCTTCCGGCGTGGGTGACGGTCTGTAAATCTTTCTCCGGGGGATTGAAATAAGCTCTTTGGCAGCCGATAACAGCACCAGCATGCTGGCGGGTTTGCGTATAAACATGTCTGCCCCGATCTCGAATGCAAAGTTCTCATCGCTCTTCGACGTATAGGTCGACGTGTATACGATCACCGGGATATCCGCTATTTTTGCGTTGGTCCTGATGTAGTAGCAGAGCAAATATCCGTCCAGGCTGGGCATCAATATATCGGTCACGACCAATTCAACCCGGGCCTCATTCATGGCGTCTATTGCTTCTTTACCGTTGCCTGCCTGGATGACATCATACCCGCCCGACTCGAAGATCGCCTGACCCAGCTTTAACAGCTTTTCATCATCGTCAACCAATAATATTTTCCGCTTATTCATCTTTACGAAGGTATTGAATGACCTGTTCCTTGAATTTCCGGGTGTCGATGGGTTTGGTGATATAACCGTCACATCCCGCCGCCATCACCTTATCTTGGTCGCCTTTCATTGCGAAAGAAGTCAGTGCGACGATTACGATATCCTTTGTTTCACTCGCCCTTTTCAGGATTCCCGTAAGCGTCAGGCCGTCCATTCCCGGCAGGGCTACATCCATCAGGATCAGGTCGGGGTGGATATTCCGTGCAATTTCAAGCGCCGACTCGGCATCCACTGCACGCTTGACGTCCATTCCCTCCAATTCCAACAGGTCGCTGGCGAGCTTCAGGTTCGTGGGATTATCATCTACGATCAATATCCGCGGCTCCATGATTTCTGATTGTGTATCTGTTATCGATGAATACTATAAGTCCGGTCTTAGGCCTCCTTCGGCAGGCTGAAATAGAAAATCGCCCCTTCGCCTACATTCCCTTCTGCCCAGACGTTCCCGCCATGTTTAAGGACAATTCTTTTCACGAGGGCAAGGCCGACCCCTACGCCCTCAAACTCGTCGGCCGCATGTAAACGTTGAAAGACCTTGAACAATTTATCAATATAAATTTTATTGAAACCGCATCCGTTATCCTTTACGTGATAAATTATTTCGTTTCCCATGTCTTCCGAAGCGATGCGGATCATGGGCGATTCTTTCCCGGCAGAAAATTTGACAGCATTTGTCATAAGGTTAAAAAACACTTGTTTTATCAATGTTTTGTCCGCATATACAGATCGCAATTCTCCAATTTCGAATATTGAGGGGCCGTTGGCTTTCACGCCTATGTCTGCCAGGATGTCTTCTACAACGGCCTTCATATCTACCCTGGTTTTACGGACGCTCGCTTTCCCCAGCCTCGAAAACCCAAGTAAGCTATCTATAAGTGTACCCATTCTAATTGCATTATCGCCAATCTTATTTATTAGTCTTTTCCCTTCATCGTCGAGCACTTTGTCATATTCATCCTGGAGGATGCAGGCATAACCCGACAAAGCGCGAAGGGGCGCGCGAAGGTCATGCGATATCGAGTATGAAAACGCCTCCAGTTCCTTGTTCGCCGACTCAAGCTCCATGATCTTATCTTCCAATTTGTCGACCAGTAGGTTATTGTACTTCTCAATTACCCATTGGTCGTGGGCGGCTTCGGTCCCCTTTCGCGGTGAGCCATCCCCGGGATTTATCAGTAAATGGTTAACCGCGTCGGCAATGCTCTTTGCATTGCCGGTTTTTCTGACGAATTTATTCACACCAAGCCGGAAAATGAATTCTTCGTCGTCGGCGGACATCGTACCGGCCGAATACATGATAAAGGGCAGGTCCTTTAGCCGAACATCCCGTCTGATCTTATAGATAAGCCTGTATCCGTCGATATTGGGCATCATCAGGTCGGAAACTACACAATCAATTTTCGCGGAATCCAGAATATGCAATGCTTTCTGGCCATCGCAGGCGACGATGGTGTCAAATCCTTCCGATTCGAGCTGGATCGCCAGCAGCTTGCCTGCCATTTCATTGTCTTCAACAATCAATGTTGTCATTGACAATCAGATTAGTTAATGGATGCATATTTCGGTAAATAGACCGTAAAAGTGCTGCCTTTTTTGACCTCGCTTTCCACTGTCAGCCTGCCGTTGTGCAATTCCACGAATTTTTTTGTCAGCGCCAGGCCAAGACCCGTCCCTTCATGTTTCCTGGAGATGCTCGAATCCAATTGAACGAATGGAGTGAAAAGCATATCCATTCCCTTCTTGCTCATGCCGATGCCGGTGTCCTTTACCTTTATGGAAATACCCGATCGCCCTTCTGGTTCCGCTATGATCCCGACCTTGCCGCCGTCATGAGTGAACTTTACAGCGTTCGAAAGCAGGTTGTAGAGTATTTGTTTGAACTTATGTTTGTCAATGTTGATTTCGCTGATATCCGGCGCTACGTTGATCGCGATCTTGATGCTTTTCTTTTCGGCGATGCCATTTACGACGGAGCAGACTTCGTCGATGGCGTTTTTGACAGAAAAGGTCTCGGTATTCAGCTCCATTTTTCCAGCTTCTACCTTTGCCAAATCGAGAACATCGTTGATCAGCTGCAAAAGATGCATTCCGCTATTCAGGATATCGGTGAGGTATTCTTCCTGCTTGGCTGTAATATCGCCTGCTTTCCTGTCAACCAGGAACTCCGAGAACCCAATAATCCCGTTGAGGGGAGTCCGTAGCTCATGGGACATATTGGCCAGGAACTCGCTTTTCAGCCGGTTTGCCTCCTGCAATGTCTCTTCAAACTGCTTGCGGTCGGTGACATCCCTTGCCGCTGCAAATACGCCCTGCAATTTACCCTCCCGGTCGTAGAAAGTGGTCGCGTTATAGGACACCACGGTCTTTACGCCATTGTTGTTTTGCGCCGTCAGCTCGTAATTGGTCACCTTGGCTTCTTTCAGGACCAATCGAATGCCATCCTCTGCCCGGTCCGGATCCGTGAAATAGGATTTGAAGGGAGAGCCGATCAATTCCTCCCGCGTGAATCCCGTAAGCTTTTCCATTTGTTCGTTCACGTCCGTAATGATGCCCAGCGGATCCGTGGTCATCAAGGCATCAATATTCGATTCGATGAGCGACCGGGTATAGAACTGTTGCTCGCGCAACTGCAATTCCAGCTTTTTTTGTTCCGTATTATCCCTGGCTGCAGCCAGGATGCCCAAAGCAGTTCCCTGTGCGTCGTTGAATACGCCTGCATTAAAGCTGACGGACGTTTTCCTGCCTTGTCTTGTAATAAGGATCAATTCATAGCTGAGCACCCGCTTTTCCTCAAAGGTTTTCTTTACCCCCGTAGTGGCCATAGCAGGATCCGTAAAATATTGGGAAAAACGGGAATTGATCAGGTGTTTCTTTGAATACCCCGTCAGGCGGGTTGCTTCTTCGTTTACGTCCGTTATGATCCCATCGGGAGCAATAGCGAATTGGGCATCCGCCGATGCTTCAATGAGCGAGCGGTTGTATGCCTGCTGCTCCACCAATTGCGTTTGCAGCCTGGATTGTTCTGAAATGTCCCTTGCTGATGCAAATATTCCCTGGATCTTGCCATCTGAATTCTTGAATACCGACGCGTTGAAAGATACGATGGTTTTATGCCCGGCTTTCGTCCTGAGAACCAGCTCGTAATTTGTTACGAATCCCTCGGCAAAGGTCTTTTTCACGCCCCTATCTGCCCAATCCGGCTGTGTAAAGTATTTTTTAAAGAGCGTGCCGATAAGGTCTTCCCGTACGTAACCTGTCATCCGGCACATCTGTTCATTCACATCGGAAATAAACCCCTCGGGATCTACCGTGATCAATCCGTCGACAGATGCTTCGATCAATCCCCGGTTATAGGCCTGGGATTCGCGTAATTGTTCTTCAAGCCTTACGCGGTCGGTGATGTCCCTGGCTGAGGCAAAAATGCCGCGAATATTGGATGAGGCGTCCCGGAAAACGGAAGCATTGAAAGATACCTGTAAAAAGCGCCTGGTCCGGGAAACGAGGGTGAGGGAATATTCTGTCACTACCCCTTTGTCAAATGTCTCTTTTACCCCGTCCTTCGCACGATCGGGCTCTGTGAAATAATCCCCGAACGGGGTTCCCACCAATTCACTCCGCGCATATCCCGTCATCTGGCACATCCTGTCGTTTACGTCCGAAATAACGCCCAGCGGGTCGACCGTGATCAACCCATCAACCGATGCTTCGATCAATCCACGGTTATAGGCCTGGGACTCGCGCAGCTGTTGTTCCAGCTTTTTTTGTTCGGTAATGTCACGGGCTGCCGCAAAGACACCCTGTAATTTGTTGTCCCGGTCCGTGAAGGTTACGGCATTATACGAGACCGTAGTTTCTTTCCCTTCCTTGCTGATAGCGGTCAGCTCATAATTGGTGACCGATCCATCCCGTAGCACTTGTTTGACCCCTTCTTCGGCTAACTGGGGATCGGTGAAGTATCCTTTGAACGGAGTTCCGATTAGCGCATCGCTCCTAAGTCCCGTAAGTTGTTCCATTTGCTTGTTGACGTCCGTGATGATCCCCAGGGAGTCGGTGGTCATAAGGGCATCTTTGTTGGATTCGATCAGCGACCGGGTGTAAAATTGAGAGGCCTGGAGTTTTTCTTCGAGTTGTTTCTGAGCGGTGATATCCCTTGCGGATGCAAATATTCCCCTTACGGTTCCCGTGTTGTCGCGAAATACCGCCGCATTAAAAGATACAGGCACCTCCTTGCCTTCAGTGGACACGAGCGTCAGCACATAGTTGGTTACGGCTCCCTGGTTAAAGGTAAGTTTTACACCTTCCTCGGCGAGACCTTGTTCTTTGAAATAAGCCGGGAAGGAGGAATTGATCAGCTGCTTGCGGCTCCTTCCGGCCATCTTACACATTGTGTCATTGACATCCGTGATAACCATATTTCCATCTACCGTGACCAGGCCGTCGACCGAAGCTTCGATCAGCGCCCGGTTGTACGTCCTCTCATCACCTAATTGGGATTGAAGCCTGGCCTGCTCGGTGATATCCCGGGCGCTGGCAAAAATGCCACGCACCTTTGCTGTTTCGTCACTGAATATTGCGGCGTTAAACGACACGAGCTTTTCCTGGCCCGATATGCTCAGCAGCGTAAGTTCGTAATTCGTCACCGCGCCCTTGTCCAGGGTTAAGCGAACCCCTTCGGCCGCCCGCTTCCCATCGGTAAAATACTTGGTAAAGGGTGTACCGATTAACTGTTCCCTACTGAAGCCGGCCATTCTGCACATCGTGTCATTGACGTCTGTGATGTTTAACATTGGGTCCACGGTGATCAGTCCATCCAACGACGCTTCTATCAACCCCCGGTTGTAAGTCCTTTCTTCAGCCAATTGCGACTGCAGCTGTTCCTGGTGCGTAATATCCCGGGCGGACGCGAAAATCCCACGGACCTCCCCGAAATTGTCCCGGAATACCGTTGCGTTGAATGAAACACGTATCAGGCTGCTGCGTTTGGTAAGAAGGGTCAGTACATAGTTGGTCACCTCTCCTTTGTCAAAGGTCTCTTTCACCCCGTTTTCGGCCTTTTCCGAATCGTTGAAATAGTCTATGAAGGGAGTTCCTATCAGTTCATCCCGGCTGTACTCCGACATCTGGCACATCCGCGCATTTACATCGCTCACCAGGCCATTGAGATCGACGGTTACGAGTGCATCTACAGACGCTTCTATCAACCCGCGGTTATAGGCCTGCGATTCACGCAGCTGCTGCTCCAGCTTCTTTTGCTCTGTAATATCCCGCGCCGCTGCAAACACACCCAGCAGTTTGTCGTGCGCGTCCCGAAAAGTCGAGGCATTATATGACACCAGCGTCATTTTACCTTCCTTGCTTCGGGCGGTTAGTTCATAGTTTGTTACTTTACCCTCCTTCAGTACCAGCTTAATTCCTTCTTCCGCGTGTTTAGGTTCGGTAAAATAGGTTTTAAAGGGCATGCCGATAAGTTCCCCACGGGTATAGCCGGTAAGGAGTTCCATCTGCCTGTTCACATCCGTTATGATACCAAGCGGGTCGGTGGTCATCAACGCATCGATATTTGATTCGATAAGGGACCTCGTATATAGCTGAGTTGCTTTGAGCTCCTCCGTCAGCTTGATCTCCGCGGAAATATCTTTTGAGATCAACAGGAACCCGATGTCTTTGCCCTCCGAGTCTCTCCGGGGAGTGATGACAACACGCGCAGTAAACCGGTCCTTGTTCTTACGCACTCTGTTCAGCGTACCTTCCCATTTTCCGCTGTTCAACGCCTCTCCGAGGATTTGTTTTGGTAAACCAGCCTTCACGTCCTCGGGAGTATGCAGGATGGATGAATTCATTTTGCCGATCACTTCCTCCGGTTCGTAACCATAAAGCAGCCGGGCACCTTCGTTCCATAGCTGTATATTCCCTTCCAGGTCTTTGCCGATGATCGAATATTCCGTTGACGATTCGAGGATGTTGCCGATGAAATCCAGCGCCTGCTCAGCATTGCCGACAATTTTGTTGTCGAATAATTTCGTTCCCATTGATAAAGGGCATTAATAGGTGAACATTAGCTTCCGGCAATTCACCGGAACTACTATATACCAGGGCCTTATTTGCGGCAGAAATGATTGCAGGTCTTGAAGGAAACTAATTGTAGAATAGACATAAGTAAGGTACTAAAAAGAATATATATAAAAAAAATAAATTCAGTAAAAAGTACATAGAACCATATAATTCAGCCGGTATAGCTTATCCGCCGATAATTTCAAAATTGAGGGCCCGTTAAAAGAAGCATACGCTTATGAAAAAACAATCTCAACCCGGTAACGACCCGATTTTTACGAACAAAAGAGTCGTAGTGGCGGAAGATAACAGGATGAACCAGAAGGTGCTTTGCCTGCAGTTGAGCCGCTTCGGTATAGAACCCGAAATAGTCACCAGCGGCAGGGAATTGATCCAACGGGTCGAGCATGGTACGCACCTCGACCTGATCATTATGGATCTGCGAATGCCGGAACTCAACGGTTTGCAGGCTACTCTTTATTTACATGACCAATTAAAAAGCGCTATTCCGATCATCGGTATGACGGCCTCGGGCCTGGACAGCGATCGGAGAAAATGCATAGAATGTGGAATGGACGGCTTTTTGGCCAAGCCTTTCCCGCCGGGCGCACTTCTTAAGGTATTGCAGGAATTCCTGGATGATGAGGGTACGGATCCGTCCGGGAGCTGCCAGGATACATGTGACCAGACCTGCGATAAATTATATGACCTTTCCGGCCTGGTTGAGCTCCAGGAGCCAGGATTTGTCGCTGAAATACTAATTGGGTTTCTCACCAATGTACCTATCGTACTTGAAGAGATCAGATTGTCAAGCATATGCGAGCAGTGGGAAGAAGTATTTGGCAGGGCTCACCAATTAAAAACCAGCGCCGGCCTTTTGCAAATGACCTATCTCATCGGGCAATTGAATGAGATCGAACAGCTTTCCTTCCAAAAGGATTACCATAAGATCGTTGAAACCGTGAAATTCCTGGAGGAGTGGTTTCGGGGTCAGGAAGCTTTGTTGGAGCAGGAAATAAAAAAGAGTCTTTTATCACCAAAATGAACTCCATTGTTTATGAAAATACTAATCGCGGAAGACGAACCTTTGATGTTAAAAACGCTGGCCCTTCGACTTTCTAAGGACGGCCACGAAGTGCTGACGGCATCCAATGGCCAACAGGCGATGGAAGTATTGCTGGCGTCCAGTCCGGATATAATCGTTACTGATATCATGATGCCGTTCCTTTCCGGAATAGAATTGCTTACTATTGCAAAAAAGAGACAAAAAAAGATACCGGTCATCGTACTATCCGCAATGGGCCAGGAAAATATTGTGATTGAAGCCTTTAAGCTCGGCGCAGACGACTATATCTTAAAGCCCTTTAACCCGCTAGAGCTTTCCATGAGAGTAAGACGATTGATGGTGACGGCATAAATAAAAAGTACATGTATTCTGTCGATCCATATTTGCTGATCTACCTGACTGCCGCTTTTGTCATAATTATTTTATGCCTTGTTCTTTGCATAATTGGCATGATAGGGCGTAAAAAGCATGTATTACAGCGGAATAAAAGGTTAGCGGATCAACTTTCGGATTGGCTGGCGGAAATTATATTGGAAGAAACGAAACCTTCAGGAAAACAGGAAGAAATTTCGGTACCTGCCGATATTCAGATCCTGCTCAGCGAAAAGGCCGCGCTCCATGTAGTGTTAAATGAACTGACGGCAATGAGAAAAAAACTCAAAGGTTCGGCTGCAATCAATCTTGAACAGCTGTACGTACAATTGCGACTCGACCAGTTGTCCCTTAAGAAATTGCAGAGCCGTCGTTGGCATATAGTCGCCAAAGGGATACAGGAATTGACTGAAATGAAGCAAGAGCAACATTTGGAAAAGGTCCATCATTTCGTGAACCATTCTAACCAGTACGTTCGCATGGAAGCACAAACGGGTCTGGTGCAGTGTTGGGGATTCGACGGGTTGCAATTCCTGGATTTTATCAATTATCCGTTAGTCGAATGGCAGCAATTGCAACTATTGCAGCTGCTCTCTAATCACCGGGAGACGAAGAACACACCCATCAATAGCTGGCTGAAATCCTCGAACGATTCGGTAGTATCTTTCGCCCTTAAATTGGTAAAAGAGCAATGGGATGCCATTCATTTTGAAGCCGTGGTCCGGTGTCTTTCTCATAAGAGCCAGGCCATTAACATGCAGGCAGTTCAATGTTTGGGCGCAATTGACAACGCTTCGGCGGTTAAGGTTTTGGTAGCCCATTACGCCGGTTGCAGCGAAAAAGTACGGGAATGCATTATCAGGGTTTTGCAAAAGATCGGCACTAAGGAAGATCTTCATATGATCATGCAGAAATATGCCGGGGAAGACCGGATTACCAGCATTGAATGCTTGAAATGGCTCCATATTATCCAACAAAGTGATATATTAGACAGGAAAAGAGTGGATTTTGCACGGGCATGGTAAAAAATGGGATACCATATTCTATATCATTTCATCACCTGGATCGTATTCGTTTACTCACTGATAACGTTGAGTTTTTATCTATTTATTGGCATTTATTCTATTGGAGCGACCAGGCATCATTTGCAAAAAAACAGTTTTACCGACCATAACATCCTGGCATCTTCCCCATCGGCTCCTTCCGTGAGCGTATTGGCTCCCGCCTACAATGAAGGCCTTACCATTATACAGAACGTACGTTCACTGTTGAGTATTTATTACAATCACCTGGAAATAATCGTTATCAACGACGGTAGTACGGATGATTCCATGCAACGGCTGATAGATACTTACGAGCTTGCGCCTGCTGTCTGCTTATACGATCAGCACTTGATCACCCGGCGGATAAAAGGGATATATAAAAGCCGCAACCCCGTCTACCACAAATTGTTGGTCATAGATAAAGACAATGGCGGGAAGTCGGATGCGCTGAATGCAGGTATAAATGTTTCGGAAGGCCGATATCTTGTTTGCATCGACGTGGATTGTATCCTGGAGCAGGATGCGCTGATAAGGCTGATTAAACCCTTCCAGGAAGAAGGGGAGAACACCGTTATTGCCGCAGGAGGCGTGGTGAGGATCGCCAACTCCTGCATTATAGAAAATGGACGTCTGCTCGACATAAACCTTCCGGGAAAATTTCTGCCGAGGGTACAGGTATTGGAATACATTCGTTCCTTCTTGTTGGGACGCATGGCCTGGAGCCGGCTGAACGGCCTGCTAATTATTTCCGGAGCGTTCGGCGCTTTCGACAGGGATATTGTAATAAAAGCAGGTGGATACAGCACCCGGACGGTTGGGGAAGACATGGAACTACTGGTCCGGATGCGCCGGTATATGGAGGAATCAAAATTGCCTTATAAAGTAACTTATATTCCCGATCCTCTATGCTGGACAGAGGTACCTGAAACCTATAAGATGCTGGGACGCCAGCGCAACCGGTGGGCAAGAGGTACATTTGAAACGTTGAAACTGCACCGGAGGATGTTTTTTAATCCCCGGTACGGTTTGCTTGGCATGATCAGCTATCCTTACTGGTTCTTCTTCGAATTTATCGGTCCAGTCATAGAATTTCTCGGAATGGCCATATTCCTGCTGCTTGCGATTATTGGAATGGTCGACTGGTGGTTCTTTTTTATCCTTTTGGGATTTATTATTACACTGGGCTTTGTCTTTTCTATCCTTGCCATTTTTATGGAAGCATTCTCTTATAATCAATATAAAAAGAAGGGGGATATAAGAAAACTTATTCTGGCTGCATTACTGGAACCATTGCTATTTCATCCTTTCATAATCTGGTCTGCCATCCGTGGATATGTTGATCTATTAAAAAAGAAGAAATCATGGGGAGAAATGAAACGGAAAGGATTTACCGTAAAAGCAGACACTGTTCAGTAATTTAATTTCCTGAGAAAAACCTGGGTAATGTGACGATAAATGTGCTGCCTTCGTCGACTTCACTTTCCACCATAATTTGTCCGTTATGGAGCTCCACTATCTTTTTTGTAAGTGCCAGACCCAGGCCGGATCCTTCCTGTTTGCGTGTCGTACCGGAATCGAGTTGCATAAAGGGTGTGAATAGCTTATTCATGTCGGTGTGACCGATGCCAATGCCGGTGTCTGTCACTTTCATTTGGAAGCAATCCGGTCCCCGCGGCCTCGTTTCAATAATAACTGTTCCATTATCGCTGAATTTTATCGCATTTGACAACAGGTTGTAGAGAATTTGCTTGAACTTGTTCTTATCGATACTGATCGTATTGACTTCGTCCGACAGCCGTTGTGTGATGCCAATACCCTTTTTATCCGCGCTTGGTTTAAGGATCTTGACGATCTCTGCGATCACTTCCGAAAGCTCAAACGATTCTATGATCAATTCGATCTTTCCTGCCTCGATCTTCGAAAGATCGAGCACGTCGTTGATCAGCCGCAGTAAATGCGTACCGCTGGCATAGATATCGTTGAGATATTCGAATTGCTTTGCGTTCAATTCCCCTACTTTTTTGTCGATAAGGATCTCGGAAAACCCGATAATGGCGTTCATCGGGGTCCTAAGCTCATGAGACATGTTGGCGAGAAACTCACTCTTCAGCCGGTTCGATTCCTGGATCTTTCGTTCAGTAAGGTCTATTATGATCGCCAACACCAGGCTCCTTCCGGTGTTATCGATCGGGTGAAACCCTATTTCAACCGGAAAGACGGACCCATCTTTACGTAGGGCGAGACAATTTTGGACTTTGACGGCCGATACAGGCAAGTTATCTTTCATAATGGAAGGGATAATGGCCTTTATTTCAATGCCTATCAGTTGTTCCCTTGTGTAACCGAAGATCTTTTCCGCCTGGCCGTTAACCAAAGTCGTCTTGCCCTGCTCGTTGATCAAAACCATAGCGTTCGGAGCGGATTCAACTACCAGCCTGAAACGGTCTTCGGCCCGTTTTCTTTCGGTAATGTCAATAATAGACGCGAGCACCAGGGTCCCTTCAACGGTTACCAGGGGATTCAGGCCGATCTCGACCGGGAACTCCGCGCCATCCTTTCTCAGGGCAAAGAGCTCTCTCCCAGCGCCCATGGCCCGGGCATGGGGAGAAGTGAAGAACAGGTTGCGAAATCCCGGATGGTCTTTCCTATACCGCTCAGGGATGATAACTTCAATTGATTGTCCTATCAACTCGCTGCGGCTATAACCAAACAGCAATTCTGTCTGCTTATTGATAAAGGCAATTTGCCCCTCTTTGTTGACAAGTATGATGGCATTGGGAGCCGATTCAACAATGAGTTGAAAAGTCAGTTCATTTTGCTTGTCGGGTTCGCGCATGGTTGTGACGCCGTTTTGTTTAATGGCTACCGCTCAGTTCGCCTGAGATAAATGTAGGGAGCACTCCGTGCCGGACAGGCTATTTTAAGTAGTTGAGAAAAGGGAGGTTGAAGGTAAAGAAATATAGCGAATATATATATATATATATAATAAATTCAAATTTCTGCTCAATTCATTTGATCGTTCTCGATTGTGGTTCTTTTTTCATTTTACGCAAGTAGCTTTTCAATCTTTTGAAGGCATTTTGCTTTTAAGCCAATAACGGATAATTGCGGAGAAGGTATCCTTCAAATCATCAAAGGTCCCTTCTTTAATAAAAAAACCATGAGATGCCAGGTCATATGCCAGGGTTATTTGTTCCTCCGTGACATGTGAAGACCAAAAAATAAATGGGACACTTTTGAATTTTTTTGAATGCGTTTCCAATAATCTTCTCCGAAGATCGAAACCGCTGGTGCCCCGAAGATTAACCTCACAAATAATGATAAAGGGAGCTTTTTCTACCTCGACAAGCCGTTCGAAAGCCTCTTCCGCATTGTTTAATAGCACCAGCTTATTGGGAAGACCCAATTCCTGCCATATTGTTTGTACAATATCCTGATCCTCACCGTCATGATCGATAATCCACACCGCCCCTGTTGACATATGAAAAATTTTTCGTAATTTGTATACCTAAAATTCCATGCCAGCGAAAATTTTTCCTGCCACCGCCGGCTTACTCCTATTTCAGCTTATTCCTTTTCCAGGAATATTTTCAGGAATTGAATTGTATTAACATGAGTAAAGAATTAGGAACCATTCCATTACTGTCTACCGACGCAAAGAGGACTTCCATACTTCCAGACGACATTCTCAACCTGCTGCCTGTTGCGGTCTATACCTGCAATAAAGAGGGGCAGATCAACTATTTCAATGAAATGGCGGTTAAACTATGGGGATATCGTCCGGATATGGATGATCCGCAGCTGAAATATTTTGCCTGCTATAAAGTCTTTGTAAATGGGGCCTACATTTCACCGAACCGAACGCCTATGGCCATTGCGCTTGCCACCGGCCAGCCTTTCAGGAATATAGAGGCCGTTGTCCAGCGCCCGGACGGAAGTAGTTTTCATGCGTTGGTTAGCATTAACCCTCTCTTCGATGAAGAAGATAATATAACGGGCGCCGTAAATGTTTTCAGTGATATCAGCGAGATTAAAAAGACGGAGGCAGACATAAAGGAAAGCGAGATCCGTATCCGTCAGCTCATGTACAGCTTGAATACCCCCCTGTATGCCACGAACATGGAAGGAAGGATAACGATGTTCAATCCGGCAGCGGCCGAGCTGTGGGGTAGGGAACCGGCCATCGGCAAGGACCTTTGGTGCGGGTCGTTCAGAATATTGAAGCTGGACGGTACGGATCTCCCCCTGGATAGCTGTCCTATGGCCGTTTGCCTGAAAGAGAAACGCGCTGTATATGGCGAGGAGATACTCGTCGTACGTCCGGATGGAGCAATCAGAAACGTCGCACCCCAGCCGCAGCCGCTATATGACGACAATGGCAATATGATCGGCGCTATCAATATGCTTGTCGATATCACGGAATTGAAGAATAAGGAAAAGGCCCTGCTGGAAAGTGAAGAAAACTATCGTCAACTGGCAGGCTCACTTGAAAAGAAAGTAGAAGAGAAAGTAAAAGACCTGCGGACAACGGCTGAAGAGCTGAGAAGAAGCGAGGAAAAATACCACAAGATGATCGAAGAGGTGGAAGACTATGCCATCATCCTGCTCGACAAGGATGGGTTCATCCAAAACTGGAATAAAGGGGCCGAAAAGATAAAGGGCTATAAAGAAGAGGAGATTGTTGGAAAGAATTTCCAGGAGTTTTATTTGCCGGAAGATCAGCACACCGGTTTGCCGTTTAAATTGCTGAATGAGGCAAAAGAAAAAGGCAAAGCGCTTTATGAGGGCTGGAGAAAAAGGAAAGATGGCAGCATTTTATGGGGTAGTGTGGTTATGACCGCGCTGCACAACGAGAAGGGAGAGAACATCGGGTTTTCCAAGGTGACCCGGGATCTCACCGAGAAAAAGCAGGCAGAGGAAAGGATGAACGAATACCTAAGCCGGCTGGAATTTCAAAATAAGGAACTGGAGCAATTTGTATACGCCGCAAGCCATGACATGAAAGAGCCGTTGCGAAAAATCCATTTATACAATAGTTATATCGTCTCGAATGCATCCAATGTTCTCGATGAAAAATCCGGTGAATATTTTATCCGCTCCATTCAAGCCACGCAAAGGATGAGCGCGCTGATCGAGGACCTGCTGGCATATTCAAGAATGGCAACCATTGCAGAAGGCTATAAAATGGTCGATCTGAATAGTGTCATCGACGAGCTTGCTGCTTTTCATAAGGAGGAGTTCGAGCAGAAAGACATCACTCTTGAAAGAGATAAGCTGCCTGTTATCAGGGCCATTCCTTTTCAGATAAAACAGCTCCTATCGAACCTGATCGACAATAGCGTCAAGTATAAACAACCTGAAAAGAACGGGTTTATCTATATCGGATGTGAAAAAATGAATGGCAACGCGCTGAACGGAGCTGGAGATCCATACAGACAGTATTATAAGATCACTGTAAAGGATAATGGCATAGGCTTTAATCCTAGCCATGCCAAAAAAATATTCGAAATTTTCCAACGTCTGCCGACCGCCACAGCTGTGAAAGGCACGGGGATCGGGCTTGCCATCTGTCAAAAGATCGTCCAGAACCACAGTGGATGGATAGAAGCATCGGGAAAACCGGGAGAAGGTGCTGCTTTCTTGATCTACCTGCCGGTAGACTAATGACTTTTCGCGGCAAGTGAGACTAGCTTTTGTGCAAGAAGGTGTATCTCTTTCATGCTGCCAGGCTTGACGATGTATTCCGTCGCGCCATTGCGCAGACATTCGTCGATGAATATTGAAGTATTCGAGGTGCTTAGGATGACTTTAGGGATGTTCCTATAACGGTTGGCCGTTTTAAGAGAGGATAATAGCTCTGATCCGGTAAGCCCGGGCATATTATAGTCCAATACGATAAGAGAAGGCAGTTCGTGATCCGGCTGGGTAAGCAAATGCTCGTAGGCAGAAAGGCCGTCCATAAATTTATCCAGCTTCACCCCGGGGTCGACCAATAAAATATGCTCCCCGATTAGCTCTAGGTCTTCGGGATCATCGTCGGCAACCAGGATTTTCAGGTAACGATTTAACATACTATAACAATGTCACAATCATGCCAAAATTATGAACAATTTCAATAAACTGGAAGATTTTACATTTTACCCTTTCCAGCCAGGATCGGCTTGTGGAGCCGTATCGTAGTTTAAGCTATATACATTGTTACCTAAGGTATTTACCGTAGGCAATCAATTGCTTTGCCGATTGAAATGCTCAAATCGCTCGTCTTTCGGCTGTCAGAATGAACCCATACATAAGCATGCTAAGCATGGTGTCGCAACCATAAAGTTATCAAAACCAGCTCAAAATTATTGTAGTTAACCAGCGCTTTACAAATGAATAAAATACAAATTAAACGCGAACCTTAAATACGTTATGCGTATCAAAGTGTGCCACCTACTCCGACACCGTGTAGAATACAGTGTCAATGAAAAATAATGTATTTGAATTGACGATGATGGAATGAATACGCTGTCTCCTCAAATAATAAATTGTGTATAACAATGCTGTTGAAAAATTCAAGCCATGTGGCGTAATAAACAGCATCATTTATTTTGATAACGCTTCGTTGATCCGAACAACAAAAGGCGGTATCAAAGTGCACGTTCAATTGGATTTAAAGACTGCTATCCTGGAATCGCTTTTGAATCGTTATGGACAACTCCCCGTCATTTTTATGATAGGAGTTTTTTATATTGCTTTACTATATGAACACGAGCTTACCCCGAACGCTGATCCCTCTCTTTTTTATGATACTCTGTCTGCGGACTTTCCAGGTCCATAGCCAGGGTTATATCATTGAGCATTATACCAATGAGAACGGTCTGCCGGCGAACAGCGTTGTTGGCGTGGAGATCGACAGGCGCAGCGGCTTTGTGTGGATCGGAACCCAGGCAGGGTTGGTGCGATTTGACGGAAAGAATTTCATGAGATTTGGCGCTGCCAGAACTCCTGCCCCGTCCTCCCGGATCGCTGCCATTACCAAAAGCCGGGAAGGCGCTATTTACTGTGAGGACGATCATTTTTCGATGTACCGGGTGGAGGCAAACCGGCCTGTGTATGTCCTGACCGACTCTTTTTTTACCGCGCCTATCCAGGCCAGGGGTGGAAAATTTGCCATCCGGCCGGTGAGCCAGTTGGTGGAAAAGCTGCGCCGTCATGTGCCTTCTTCCTTCCTTTTTCCCTGGGCAGTGTACGGTGGGGAGCCGGACAACAGCCGCAGCTTTTCGTTCATCTATTTCAACCATGCCTATCATTACAACGCCGAAAGAGATACGCTGCTGGATTTTCCGGATTTCGAGGAAGTGGTGGAGGTGGACAAGCATGTTTACTTTGTCCGGGAAAACCTGGAGCTATGTGAATACGGGGACAGCCTGCAAAAAATACAGCCGGTGGCTGTTGCCGGCATGCCTGCCTGGGACAAGAATGGGAAAGAAAGACCCCGCCTTTTATGGACGCCGGGTATGAGAGAGCCTTTGCTGACCTATGGGCAGGATATATGGCGGCTGCAACGGCATGGGCATGCCGTTACACTGCAACTGTTATGCAGCAAGTGCTGTCCCCCCAATGCGGATATTAAGAGCGCGCAGACCTGGGAAGAGGAGGGAATGATCTTTTTAGGCAGCCAGGTCAACGGTCTGTACGTGCTGAAAACGCCCTTTATGCATTCTGTAAGGGCGGATACCACCATCGAAGCGGGAACGGTGGAATATTCCCAGGTGGAAGTTGCACCCGGCATCATCAACACGTCGTCGGGATTTTCCTTTTCTTCCACCGGCAAATTATTGCCTGGAAAGGTATTGCTGAAGTTCCCTTACAGCGATATCTACCAGGACCACAACGGCGATTGCTGGTTTTCTTCCGGCGACACTATTGTTCACTTTTATCGCAACAGCGGTCATCGTACCAAAATTCCCCTGCAGGACGGCTCGTTCAAGATCATCTTTGGAGAAACCCGCGGGCGGCAGTATTTTATTTCAGATAGGGCCATTGGAGAAGTCACCGGGGACCGCCTCCGGCCTATCTATAGATTGCCTTCTTCGGCAATCACACAGAATAAATCGCTGGAGCCCACTGACGTCATTGAATGGAAGCCTGGCATACTGGCAATTGCGACAGGAAAGCTTACGCTGTTCGATACGGAAAAAGGAACGCTGGACACCCTGCTTATCCCTGGCCTTACGGACAAGGTGCGGGCTTTATTCAAATATGGCGATTATCTGCTGATCGGCACATACGGACAGGGCTTCTATATGTATAAAGGAGGCGTGGTAAAAAAAATGCCGGTGGACAAATACGGCTACCTGGCTTATGCGCATTGCTTTCTGCCGGACGATAAGGGATTTTGCTGGATCAGCACCGATCATGGACTTTTCAAGGCAAGCCTGCGTGCGTTGGTTCAGGCATATGAAAATGACCTGGACGAGATATACTATCAATATTTTGGTAAAGAAGACGGTATTTTCAATACGGAGTTCAACGGAGGCTGCCAGCCCTGCGGGTTGAAGCTCAGCAACGGCCTTTTTTCCTTTCCTACTATGAATGGAGTGGTCGTATTCGATCCACAGCAGCGGCACAGTCCCCCTCCCCAACAACATATCTTCATAGATGAAGTACGGGTGGACTCCATTTTCTGCCAGGCAGACGACAGCCGTCTGCAGGAGCTGCCGTATGGATCCAGGAACCTCCGTTTCCGGCTTGCCATTCCCCAATTCACCAACCCTGAAAATGTTTATTTTTCCTATAAGCTGGACCCTTACAATGAGAGGTGGGAAACGCAGGACATTACACAGAACGGCACGCTGCAATTCGGTGGACTAAAACCTGGCGACTATACGTTACGCCTGAGAATAAGAAATGGGTTCGAGCCTGACCAGTATGCAATGACGATAGTGCGATTTCGCATATTAAAACCCTGGTACCAGACCTGGTGGTTCTACCTTGCCGGCCTGCTGTGCTTCATGGCTTTTACCGGAAGTCTGGTGAAATGGAGGACGGCCAGGATCGCAAATAGAAAGAAAGAGCTTCAGCAACTGGTGACTGACCAGACAAGGGACATAGAAGCTCAGAGCCGGCAATTGGAGAGGCAGCTTCATCAACTGGAAAGCCAACAGGCGAGATTGGAGGAGGACAACCGGATCAAAGCGAGGCTTATCGGCATCATCAGCCATGACATGGTAAGTCCCATCAAGTTCATAGGATACATGAGCAAAAAGCTGAAGAGCGCCTTCCCATCGTCGGACTCTCATCACCACACGGCCGGGTTTATCGCCAACGTCGCCCGGGAGCTGGAGATACTGTCCGTCAATATCCTTAACTGGATCAAATTCCATCATGAGTCCTTCAAGATGAAGCCTGAACGATTCAACCTGCGTCAATTGGTAACGGCATCAGTAGAAATAGCCGTCACCCTGTCGAAAGAAAAAGGGATCACGTTCTATAATGAAGTAGCGGAAGACCTGGAAGTGTTTCAGCACCGGCAAGCCGTTAGTGTCATTATATACAACCTTACCATGAATGCCGTGAAATATACAGAGAGGGGTGAGATCAGGGTTTCCAGCAAGCAGGCGGGTGATGTTCTATCCCTCTCCGTCTCCGACACCGGTGCCGGCATGTCTCCTGACCTTGTTAAAAAACTAAATAGCATCGAGCCTTATGCCGCCGGATTTTCCATCGGGGAAACCTCCAGGTATCAATTCGGCTATGTCATCATTAAGGACCTGCTTCGGCTGATAAATGGCGATCTAATAATAGAAAGTGTTTTAAACGAAGGAACAAAAGCCACTATTCGACTGGATCTTCAGGATAGCAAAATTGCATGGTCCGCAAAAAATTAATACATTGCATACTATTTTAATTTCTGTGCTTAATGAAAAATGTGCTGATTGCTGATGATCATGAAATAGTCCGCCGGGGAATCCGAATGATCATAGAAAACTTTCCTGAAAAGTACAATTTTATCGAGGCAGCTACCTGCGACGAAGTAGTAAAAGCCCTATCGATCCAACAAATACATTATGCCGTCCTGGACATGTTCATGACAGATGGGAATATCTTTTCCGTCCTGGAACAGATAATTGAGATCGGCCGGGGCGCAGCCATCCTCGTCTACTCCATGAATGCCGAACGGATCTATGCCCGGCGGTTCATCGAGAAGGGCATACGGGGTTTTCTATGCAAGCAAGCCAGTATCGATGAGTTGGAAGATGGCATCCGGACTGTCTTTAACGGCGAGATATACCTGAGCCCCGAATTGAAGGAGACCTTCGTGAACGCCGGACTCCCTCCCAATCCCATCGAATCTCTCTCCAACAGAGAGCTCGAAGTGGCCGAATATGTCGCTGCGGGCATGACCTTAAAGGAAATATCCGGTATTATGAGGCTGGATAGCACTACTGTCAGCACTTACCGGAGACGCGCTTTCGAGAAGCTGGGCGTCCAGAATAACATCGAGCTGAAGGATAAGATCCTGCTGTACAAAATGTGACCTCACAAAGCCAGCCTACCAGGAAATATCATATTAATGTAAAGGTGTATTTGTACATTTTACTGTACAAGATCGTGCGTGAAATAGTACAGGTTGTTATTAACGCCGGGTAGTATATTTATTACTAAATAATAAATATCTATTAGAAACCTGTAACAGTAAGCCTTAATCTATCACATGAAAGCGAAACTTTACCTACCTCTTCAGGCAGTGGGGAAGAAGACTGCCTGGACCATCTTTTTCACCTTTCTTATTTACGGAAATTTCCTTTTTGGCCAATGCTGGAAGAATGTTTCGGCAGGCTATGACCATGCATTAGCCCTTAAAGACGACGGAACGCTATGGGCCTGGGGAGGTAATTGCAACGGACAGCTGGGCAATGGTACGACTGCAAACAATCCGGTGGCTATGCCGGTGGGCTATTTTTCGAATTGGGCCTTTGCCGTGGCCGGCGGCAGTGTAAGTTTCGCTATCAGGACGGACGGCACCCTTTGGGCCTGGGGACGTAATAGCGCGGGACAATTAGGTATTGGCAATACCACCAGCCAGTCAAGCCCTGTACAGGTGGGAGTTGATAACCACTGGGCGTCGGTAGCAGCGGCAGCGCCGAATTTAGGCATCTCGTCTTTTGCGATAGGCCTGAAGACGGATGGAACGCTGTGGAGCTGGGGAAATAACGGCAATGGCCAGCTGGGAATCGGTACCACAACCAGCCAGACTGTTCCTGTACAGGTCGGTACCGATGCGGACTGGGTAACTATGGCGGCAGGATCCAACTATGTGATGGCAATCAAAACAAATGGAACCCTTTGGGCCTGGGGGTCCAATGGTAATGCACAGCAAGGTACCGGACTTGGCTCAGCCAACCAACTTAGCCCTGTACAGGTCGGCACCGATAACAATTGGACGTCGGTTTCAACAGCAATAAATTCGACTTACGCTCTCAAATCCGACGGTACGCTATGGGCCTGGGGAGCTAATAGCAGTGGGCAGCTGGGCATAGGAAATACCACCGGTCAGGTGACTCCCGTACAAGTGGGTGTTGCTACTGACTGGGCATCGGTAAAAGGGGGCAAAGCATCCTTTGTTTCGGCACTCAAGACGGATGGAACCGGCTGGATTTGGGGATTAAACGTCAACGGTCAGCTTTGTGACGGCACCACCAATAGCCAGAGCGTGCCCGAGCAGATAGGGGCAGGCGCCAGTTGGACAGCGGTCGCTGGTGGCGGTAGCTTCACCCTGGCCCTCCGCGCCGATAATACCATCTGGGCAGGCGGGGGAAATAGTAGCGGTCAATTAGGCACGGGCAACACTACCAACCAGACGACCTTGGTATCAGCTGGTGTCAATTCTTATCCCGCCCTGACGCCGGCACTGGGTGGAAGCTCAGGTGCCTTGCAGGTGTCCTGTACCGCAGATGTGAATGGCTATTACGGTTTTATAAACCCGCCCATGCTCACCCGGAAGCTGTTTGCCATCCATCCCGAAGGTAATACGGGCACATTCACAGTGGTGTACGACAGCAGCCGCAATACCAACAGCACACCATTGGTGCAAAGCGACGTCAACGGCGCCACCAGCCTTATGGGCCGGCTGGTGACCGTGAGCTACAGCGGCGCCCTGAGCACCGGCGTGCGGGTACGCTTCTACTATAGTCCGACGGACAGCACAAATACCAGCAACGCGCTCAATACCTGGATCAGCGCCAACCCCGGCGCTACTGCACAGTGGCAGTGGGTCAAATTTGAAGGCGATGCAGCCGCCATGGCGGGCAACCAGACCGCGGGCGGTTTCACCGGCACCTACACCAAACTCACGCCCGATAGCAGCGGGGTAGAGACCGGTATTAGCTTTGTGGAATTCCGTAATATCACCAGCTTCTCCACTTTTGGCGCAGTAGCTTTCGCCAATACCACCAATTCGCCGCTGCCTATCACTCTCCATGCTTTTACGGCCACGCTGCAAGACCAGTGTGCAGCCGTAAAACTTGACTGGTCCACCGATCTGGAACAGAACAGCAAAGATTTTACTATACAGCGCAGCACCGATGGCAACAGCTGGAACGACATCGGCATTGTACCCGCTGCCGGCAACAGCAGCGTACGGAAAAATTACAGTTATACCGACAACGCAATAGGCAGCCAGGCTACCTATTTCTACCGATTGCGGTTGAATGACCTGGACGGAACCTCGAAATATAGCCAAGTCGTAAGCGTAAAACCGTATTGCAACAACAGCTACAGCTACCTGGTCTATCCTAACCCCGTGAAGGACCATATTACCGTTCAAGCTCCTCCGACAGGCGGACGCAAGATTGTCGCTGTCTACAATAACATCGGACAATGCCTGGTGCAGTTTACCCTTGACCCAGGAAGCGTACGAACCATTCGGGTCGCCGGATGGAGCAAGGGGCTTTACCCCGTGATCATTAAAGAGAATGGAAGGGTGGTACGGACTGAAAAAATAATGAAACAATAAAGATATATTCCGGGGATAAAAGTGTAAACAGCCTTATCAGTATGATCGGGTAAGCAGGAGGAAACAAATAAAAAAACCTCCAAATCTAATCGAAGGTTTTCAGAGAACGTCGGATCGTAGTTTTCGTAGAGCCGGTAACGGGCCGGGTTTAGGGCAGCTTAAAGGGACTGCCTGGGTATTGGATTTTCGGATATTGGATCAGGGTACGGCTGGTTGCTTTTGACAGAACAAAGATGCGACTGAAAGGCGCTGCGACCAAAGATAGAAGCGCTGGATTTTTCCCATTGATCAGTAAACTTACCGTCCGGTAGGGGCAAACCTTTAATGCCTCATTTTTCATCATAAAAGGAGTAGCCTCTGTTCTTGCGAAGTTGGCGGAGGGTGAGGAGGAGATAGTTTTTATTTAGAGGAAGAAAGAGGAGTATAACTCACTTTACAGCCACGGTGCCTGGGTGAAAGGTCCGCCACGAATGCCAGAATTCCTGGTAGGCCTGCACAGGTTGCAACTGCATGCCCTTTAACGGCCCGTCAATACAGCTTCCGTCAGGCAGCCAGGTGCTCTGGGTATTGTTATCCCGGATTGTTTTCGTGTTAACGTTATACTGGAAGCTCAGGCTGTCGTTATAAGATAAAGCATGGAAGGTCTTATTATCGGGCTCGATGGTGAGTAACAGGTGCAGCTTGCCGATGGTGTCCGGAAGAACTCTGTCCCTTACCAGGTTGTTCCAGTCATAAGCCTTGCTTCTTCCCCCGGATTGAATGCCGATCACCCAGGATTTAAATTGCCAGGAACCGGGATCTCTTTTCTCCAGGCTGCTTTTGATCGAGCCTTCGTCATAACCTTTCAGACTGTCATACTTGCTTTTAAAGTTCGGGTCGGGTTGCAAGGTCAGACTATTGGGATGCAATAACTGCCAATTGCCGAGCGTCATCTGGGCGGATGGGATCTCTGCCAACTGGTGTCCTTTCAGGGGGCCGGTAATAGCCTTTCCTGTGGCTTGCTGCCACCAGCTCCGGGTGCCCGCATCTTCAAACATGGCATTGAAATGGTCCATACCCACAAGCCGGAATGCTGCATACTTGCCCTCTACAAAGGGGCTGTATACCCGCCCGGTCCGGCAGACTGTGCAGTAGGTGACCAGAATAGGCTGACCGCCTACTGTATCCGTTACCTGGTGATGATAACCAATAATTTCGATGGGATAGGCCCTGGCTGCTCCTTGTAGGGCAACACCTATAACTAAACGGTTCCTGTTGGTGCTGTCCATGGCGAATTGCTTTACCCTGGGCTGATAGAACATTTTATCCGCGAGAAATTTAAAATTGAACAAATAGAAGACTCCGCAATAAAGCAGCAATACCAAGACCAGCGTGATCTTAAGCCAGACCCTTCCCGCGCGGAGATAAAACAGCAGCGGCCAAATGACCAGGGCCAGACCGACGACCCGTAGCCAGATGATATTCCTATCCAGAAAATAGGCGAAGCCGACAGTATCATGCTGCTGGCTGCCAGGGAAGGGCATGATAAAATAAACACGCAGGATCTCCAGGCCAAAAAGAAAGATAAATCCGATCCACAATAAAAGAGACTTATTCATAAATGGCTGTTTTACCGCCGGCCGAACCTATGTACTGCGGCCGGAATGATACTGGAATTTACTGTTTTTTCAGCCATCACGAAGGAAATTTAGACAACACATCGGGAAATTTAGCTATTTTTTCGACTGTACTTGCATAGGATATTTGTGGCTTGAATTTAACTAAAAGAATAAAAATGAAAAAGATCATTTGCAGTATACTGCTATGGATAACTGCGACTTGTTCGACCTTTGCAATTTCGTCGACGATGGAAAATAATGCAAGTGTAAAAGGCCCGGGGCTGGATACTGCCACATTCGCCGCCGGCTGTTTCTGGTGTACGGAGGCAAAGTTTAAAGAGCTTCGGGGCGTGGTGGCTGTGACCTCGGGTTTCACCGGCGGCCATGCGGTCAATCCAACCTACGAGGAGGTTTGCACAGGAACTACCGGGCACGCAGAGGCTTGTAACATTGTTTTCGATCCCCAGCAGATATCGTTTGATGAACTATTGGAAGCCTTTTTTACTGCACACGATCCAACGCAGCTGAACCGGCAGGGCAATGACGCGGGAACGCAGTATCGATCGGCCATCTTCTATCATAATACTTTGCAAAGGCAAAAAGCAGAATATTATATAAAGAAGATCAACGAGGAAAAAGCTTATCCCAGTCCTGTAGTGACCCAGGTGGCGCCATTTACGGTATTTTATAAAGCAGAAAATTACCACCAGGATTATTTCAGCAGGAACGGGAATGTGCCCTACTGCCGGTATGTGATACAACCGGAGCTCGAAAAATTCAAAAAAGCGTTCGCAGGTAAATTGAAAAACGGAAATAAATAAGACCATGAGATCATTTTTTATAGCCAGCATGCTGCTGTTATCCGTCGCGTCCAGCGGGTATAGCCAGCATTTGAAGTCCGACACGGGGCATGAGAGCAACCCATATTATTCCAATACAGATACAAAGATGCTGCATGTATCCAATGCTGAATGGAAGAAGATATTGCCTCCAGCGTTGTATGCTACTGCGCGGGAGCAGGCCACCGAGCGGGCGTTTACAGGGAAATATTGGAACCAGGATGCGAAGGGCACCTATTTTTGTGCCGTTTGCGGGAACACACTGTTTCGGAGCGATGCGAAATTTTCGAGCACCTGCGGCTGGCCGAGCTTTTTTGAACCATACCGCAAGAATAGTGTGGTATATAAAGGCGATCATTCTTACGGCATGGATCGGATCGAAGTGCTCTGTGCGCGTTGTGGATGACATTTAGGCCATATTTTCGATGATGGTCCTCCTCCGACCAATAAGCGATATTGCATGAATTCGATATCGCTGGATTTTGAGCCGGACAAACGGTAGAAGTGACCGGAGGCTTATAATCTTTTGACCCTCATATTCCGGAATCTCACTACATCGCCATGTCCCAGAAAACCCAGATGACCCTTTGGCAGCAAGAGTCCGGGATGTTCCTTATGGTCCATCGTTCCATTTTTGGACGCTTCTTTTATATCGCCATCCAGGATCACCGTTCCGTTGAGGACTACCTTTATCTTATTGCCCCTGGCTACAATCTCCTCCTTATTCCATTGACCCGTCGGCAACAGATAACCTCTCTTTGCAGGAATGACGCCGTACACCGAACCATGATACTGATAGGGATGCAGGTCTTTGTATTTCGGCGCCTCGTTGTCGAGCACCTGGATCTCCATTCCCACATAGGCAGCATCTCCTTCCAACGGAGCGCGGATACCGATGCCATTGTTTGCTCCGGGCGTCAGCTGAAATTCGAACCGATATATAAAATTGGAAAATTCATCTTTGGTATATAAGTTTCCTCCGCCGCCAATTTCAGGGGCCACTTCTACCACGCCGTCTTTGACCAGGTAGCCTGTCGTGTTTCCTGTCCACTGGCTCAGATCAAGCCCATTGAACAAAGAAACAAAGCCTTCCTTTTTCTCTTCCGCGGTGAGCGCTACCGGGTCGTTCGGATAAAGCTCCCGCAAATAAATATTTCTATACGCAACATAAGTGCCGTGCGCCTGCAATTCAATCTGTTCCTCCGGGAAGATCGGGATATTTCGATCCCAGTAATTTTCGAGGGTAACATTGTCCGTTACCAGTATGCCATTCAACCAGACCGTTACTTTGTCCCCTTTCATGATGATATGAAACCGGTTCCATTCCCCGATCTTATTATCCGCCACGGTCAATGGCTTGCTTTCATTTTTTTGATTGTTGTATAACCCTCCGGATCCCACCTGTGCGCCGACCTCTCTTCTGCTGGTGTCCCAGATCTGTACCTGGGGTGAACCTCTTAAATAAATCCCGGCGTCGCCTTTCTCCGTGATCTTCCAATCGACATACATTTCAATATCGCGATATTTCTTTTCCGTCGCCAGGTTTTCTCCATGACCCGTGAAGATCAACAATCCGTCTTTTACGACCCAGTCTTCTTTCATTTTTTCATTGGCCGCCGATTGGGCAGCTGCGAGCGCAGTATCGGCCATCTTTGACCTGGTGATCGGGTTGCCAACGAGGGCTTTCCAGCCGTTGAGGTCGGTGCCATTAAACAGGCTTACAAAGCCATGATCATACGGCATTTTCAAAAGAAGGGCGTTTAGTTTTTCGGTCAAAAAGGCACTATCTTCTCCTTTGAGCAGTGGCAGGGCCGTTTCAAGCGCTTCGCGGACCGCCGGTCCCTTGATCGTTTCATCTGCCAGCGCCAGACGGGTGACGATCAGCGCAGCTTCTTCGTTCACGGCTGGATCTTTCAGCGATTTACTCACAAAAATAAAACTGCTGAAGCCGGGAATGCGGGCCGCTTTTGCCAATATCCTCTTTTTCTCAATGGGGTTTTTGGCAAGCTCCATTTCATCTTCCAGCAGCAATAACTGTCTTTCGCCGGTGAGAGTAGATGCAGGCGATGGATTATACGCGGGCAGCGCAGGCAAGGTTGCGTTTTGCCGGTCGATCGCTGCCTTGTCTGTAAGCAGGTCCAATTGCGACCGGATGAACAGCTGTGCATATTCCGTCCTGGCAGAGCGTGTGTGTTTTTTTATTACATCAAGTGCCCGGGCTTTTTTTGTGGCATCCAAAGCCGCAGCGTTTACATAAGCACTGAAAACATCGGCGGCGCTTGCTTTTAAAGAATCGTCGTCCAGCAATCGAAAGAGAGATTTCCATTCTGATATGTTCCAGGTGGTCATTGACGTTAGCGCGGCGTCTGCATCCGCCCGATGCTGGTAGGGGAATGACCGGACCGTTTCGATGACCTTATCCTGGGTATTTTGTGCGTTGGCTTTGCCGGATAATGATGCAGATGCGAGGATGATAAGAGAAACGAAAAAATACTGCTTCATGAAAGTTGTTTGGTGCGCATAGGCGGGTTGATCATATAATTGGCTTCGGTATCATCGATGAAAAGTTGATTCACCGGATCGAATTTCAAGGGCCTTCCCAATTGCAGGGCGATCTTTCCCATATTGATAATGGTACAGGACCTGAATCCATTCATTTCATTCAATGCAAATGGGATTCTGTATTTCACCGAGTCGAGGAAGTTAGTGACCTGGGGCTCCGGGTCAGGCAGCAGCGCCAATTTTTCCTTCAGGTTGGGTATGTCGGATCTGAATCCTGCGAACAATTTTCCTTTTGGCCCGGCGATATAGGCTGCATCCGGGTCTTTGGCTTCGCCGTCTAAAATGATCCTGCAGCCGTCCTCATAGGTAAAGGTGATCTTTCTGAACGTTCCCACTGCATCCCAGTTTTGTTGTTCGGCGTCCGGTTCGACCAGGATGGGGCTGGTGTGATCCTTACCCAGGAAATATTGGATCGGATCGATATAATGTTGACCCATGTCGCCAAGGCCGCCGCCATCGTAATCCCAATAGCCTCTGAAAGTCTGGTGGACCCGATGGGGATTATAGGGCTTGAAGGGGGCAGGGCCGAGCCATCTGTCGTAGTCCAGCTCCGGGGGCACGGGCATCGTTTCCAGCTGTGTCTTTCCTATCCAGTAAAATTTCCAGTCAAACCCGGTGGTTTTACTCACGGTAACGGTGAGCGGCCATCCCAATAACCCGGAGTCCACCAATTTTTTGATGGGCTTTACGGTGGTATTCATGCCATAGAAATTGTCTTCAAACCGGAACCAGGTGTTGAGCCTGAACATGCGTTTGTTTTGCCGGACGGCCTCTATCACCCGTTTGCCTTCGCCGATCGTTCTTGTCATGGGTTTCTCACACCAGATGTCCTTGCCGGCATTTGCCGCATCAATGGCGATCAGCCCATGCCAATGCGGCGGTGTAGCGATGTGAACAATATCTACCTCCGGTAAGGCGATCAGTTCCCGGTGATCATGAAAGGTTTTCACGCCGCCGCCAATGGAATTGGCTACTTCTGTGAGATGGTTCCTGTCGACATCGCAGATGGCCACCACTCTTGTACCGGCATAAGGGATGTGGCCGCGGCCCATACCGCCTACACCGATGATCCCCTTGGTCAGCTGGTCGCTGGGAGCAAGGTAACCTTTGCCTAAAACGTGCCTGGGAACAATGAAAAAACCTGTGCCTATGGCAGCCGCGTTTTTCAGAAAACGGCGCCGGCCTTTGTTTTGCGAAGATTGCATGAGATTGTTATGGGCTTGTAACAGAATGCGTTGCAGAGCCAATTTAGGAAGAAAAGGTTATATTCGGTAAAATTATGACAAAATGAAAGCCAAGTCTGGAAATAAGCCTCAATCCATCGATGAATACATCGATCCATTTCCTAAAGAGATTGCCGCCAAGCTTATCCAGATGCGTCAGGCCATCCGGCAGGCCGCGCCTAAAGCAGCGGAAGTGATCAGTTACGGGATGCCGGCATTTAAACAGAACAGGGTGCTGGTGTACTTTGCCGCCGCCAGAAAGCATATAGGCTTTTATCCGACATCGGGGCCTATCGAGGTTTTCAAAACAGATCTGAAATCATATAGCACGTCAAAAGGCGCCATACAATTCCCTTTGGAAAAGGCCTTGCCTATCGCCCTGATAAAAAAGATCGTCCGGTACCGATTGGCGGAAGACGAGCGATTACACCAGGTGAAGGCGGGACTTTCATTCAAAAGGGAGAAGTGACCGTGGAGAGCAAAGGCCCTATAATATACGATGACTTACAGCTGATAAAAGAGATTGAATCAGGCAGCACTGTCGCATTTGATCAATTGTACAGGCAACTGTATCCCGCCTTATTTGTCCTCGCGGCGAAACTGACAAAGTCGAATGAAATGGCCAAAGACATTGTCTCCGAGGTGTTTTTACAATTATGGGAGAGCAGGAGTACGCTTCACCGTGTCCAGAACCTAAAGGCCTATCTATACATAAGTGCCAGAAACCGGACGCTGAATTATCTGAAAAGCAATTCTTTGCGAGCTGCTGAAGAACTGACGGAAAGTAATGTTTCCACATGGGAGCCTTCTGCCGAAGAATTTTTCCAGGCACTGCTGCATACGGAAACGATCAGGGCGCTCAGGGAAGCCATCGATACGCTGCCTCCGGAATGTAAAAAGGTGGTCGACCTGGTGCTGAAAGGACATTCGACCAATGATATTGCCCAAATGCTGAGCATTTCTCCGTCTGCCGTGAGCCATCAAAAAACAAGAGCGGTCAGGATCTTGAAGGATAAGGTCTTTCTGATCGTTCCGGGAATATTAATTTTTTTTTCGCCGGAGATCAAATTTGACTTACTCCAATTGTCTATTATATAATGACGCCAACTTTTAATGAACCGGATGATCAGCAGGCAGCCCTGTTAATAAGGATAGCGCAGCTTATCGCCAAAGAGCGGCTGGGTGAGCTGCAGGATGCAGAACGGGAGGAATTGGACCGTTGGCTGGGGGAGGATGAACAACATCGGGTCTGGAAGGATCATCTGTCAAGTCCGGAATATGTGGCTGAGATACAGGAGCGCTTTCAGGCCTCGGAAGAAAGCGTCGAGGCATCGCTGAAGTCTTTTCATCGCGATCACCTGAATAATGCGCCTGTTCGCAGGTTAAATGGTGGCGCCCGGTTTAATCGATGGTGGATGGCTGCGGCAGTGCTTGTTCCGTTAGTGATCGCGGGGGTGTGGCTTGCCGAAAAACATTCAGTGCCCGTCCCCGGTCCGGCGCCTGTTGTTGCGGATGTACAGCCTGGTCGAAATAAGGCTACGCTGACACTTGCCAATGGAAATCGTGTCCTGCTGGATACCGGGATCTCCGGGCAGCTGGTGCAGAAGGGGGGCGTGCAAATCCATTACGACCAGGGAAAGGTAGAGTACCAGGGGCTGCGCCTGGCAGAAAACGATGTGACATATAATACGCTCACTACTGCGAAAGGCGGGGAATATCAGTTGGTTTTGCCGGATGGGTCGAAAGTTTGGCTGAATGCTGCATCTTCCCTACGATACCCGACTTCTTTTACAGGTAAGGAGCGGCATGTGGAATTGACAGGAGAAGCTTACTTCGAGGTGGCGCAGCGAAAAGATCAGCCGTTTTCTGTCGGTGTTGGTGGAATGGATGTCAGCGTTCTGGGTACCGAGTTCGACATAATGGCGTATCCTGAAGAGGGGAAGAAATTGACTACATTGATACAAGGCGCCGTGAAAGTGGAGAATGGAAAGGAGGTGCGGCAACTGGCAGTGGGAGATCAGGCCGCGGTGGCAGAGAGCGGGGCGATGTCAGTGGCGTCGAATGTCAATGTTGAAAGCGTCATAGCCTGGAAACTGGGTTTTTTCCAGTTCAATCATATAGATCTTAAAACCATGATGCGGGAGATCGCCAGATGGTATGACATAGACGTTGTCTATCAGCGCGAAGACCTGTCCGGGGAATTCGGCGGCAGAATCAGCCGCAAGCTTAACCTATCCGAATTGATCAGCCTCCTGGAGGGCAATGGTGTCGGCCATTTCAAGATGGAAGGCCGGAAGCTGATCGTACTGCCATAAGTTAATCGTCGTTTCAAGTTCATCTTGGTCTGAAAAAGACCAGAGGCGGTCTCACTCGCCCCTGGTTATCGTTTTGGATCAATTGCGGATACAGCATATATAACCAACAACTTCAACCAAAACTGTTCAAAAGTATGATTTTCTTACTTAGAAAGCTACCGCTTTGCCGCGGCATGCTTTCGACCAAAACTGCAAGGATCATGAGAATCTCTTCGTTCCTATTGCTGGCGTTGGCTCTACATGTGTCGGCCAGGTCATTATCGCAAAAGGTGACCATCTCGGTAAAGCAGGTCCCCATTTCCCGGGTCTTCGAGGAAATTTCAAAACAGACGGGGATGTCGGTGGTTTATAAAGAGGATTTAATCAAAGAGATACCGCCGGTAACGGTGAACCTGAAAGACGTGACAGTATCGGAGGTGCTTGATAACTGCCTGCGGGGTTTACCATTGACTTATGATATCGCTGGAATGATCGTCAAAATAAAGTCACGAAAGCCGAAAGAAATGGTGGAAATAGCCGACACGGCCAAAGGGCCAGGCCAACCTGTAGACATCAGCGGCCTGGTATCGACAGGAGGAAAGCCGGTGGCCCGCGTGTCGGTATTGCTCGTTCCCGGCAACCGGGGAACGGTCTCGGATGAGAATGGCGCTTTCGTGATCAAAGGCGTCCCGTCAGGGTCATATACGTTGAAGATCACCAGCATCGGGTACAAGCCTGTCAACAAGAGAATTTCAACCAGCCAGGGAGCGGTTGCGGTCAATATTAATTTGGAAGCGATGGTCGAGCAGGTAGAAGAAGTGGTGGTCACCAATGGATATAGTCAAAAGAAACCGGGCGAGATCACCGGGTCGGTGCAGACTATTTCAGGGGACGAGATCCGGAAAGGGATCATGACGCAGGACCCGGTGTCTTTATTGAAAGGTCTTACGACGGGGCTGTACATTTCTGAACAGAATGCAGCAGACCCGACGAACAGCGGCGGGCAAATCTTTGTCCGTGGTCAGAGCAGCATTGCAGGGGTGGGCGTGGACCAGGTAAACGAGTATGTGATGCCGAGCCTGAACTATGGCCCATTGCTGGTGGTGGACGGCGTTATCATGCCCAATCAAAATCTAAAGGACGTTGTCACACCCCAGGAGATCGAGAGCATTACAGTACTGAAAGATGCTTCTGCTACGGCGATATATGGGTCAAGGGCTGCAGCTGGTGTGCTCGTAGTGACGACAAAAAGAGGCCGGGAGAACCGTCCGCGTCTTACCGGCGAATTCAAATACGGTGTCAATCGCCCGAACCTTGGTCATGTCCATTATTTGTCCGGTCAGGGTCTTTACGATCTGCAGAAGGAATATTTTACACAGGATTATCAGGTTAACGGTCCGGCCTATGCCGGTATGTGGCCCACGCAGCAGGACTACCTGAATTATATGCTGCCGGCGGATTCTGATCTCGCCCGGACTTATGATTGGACGAAATATGCCTATCGGAGCAGCGCTTCTCAGGAAGTGGATATTGCTGCCAGTGGCGGAAATGACCGTACCAGGTATTATATGGGTGGAGTTTATTACAACGAGCAGGCCACCGGCGTGCAGAACTCCCTGAAGCGGGGCTCTTTCCGGGTGAACCTTGAAAGCAAGCTGACGAGCCGGCTGACAGCCAATCTGTCGATCAATGGTATTTTCAACAGCGGGAAACGCGACTTCAACTCTACTACATCATCGTTGCAAAGTCTTTTTCCATGGGCCACTCCTTATACAAGCGCCGGGACGCTAAAGCCGTATCTGTTGTATAAGGTCAATGGGGCGACCACCCAGACCGTCAATCCTCTCTTCGATAACCAGTATAATTTTAACCATCTCCGTTCGCAGCTGTTATTTGGCAGCCTTGGACTGGAATATAAGATCACGGACTGGCTGACGTTCTCGACTACTAACACCGTCAATCTGAATTATGGTCAGAATGAACAATATGCAGATGTCCGGTCTTATTATGGTTCCGGGCTCTTTTATTCACCGCAGGGGTGGCTCGGAACGAATACCAGCTACCTGCATTCTTATCTCACCTCCAATAAGCTGAACTTCCGGAAGAATTTCGGCGACCATCTGATCACGGCGTTGGCGGCGATGGAGTTCGGCGAGACCACCAGTGAGACCATGATGGTAAATGTCAACCACATCCCGGCAGGCTATCCGGTGATAACCCTGGCCGGTCAGGTGGGTGGGTCCGCCGACCTGACTGCCTTTGGGATCCCACAGACGAAACAGGACAACATCCAGGGTGGAAAGACGGTACAGGGTGTCTATTCGGTGTTCGGAGAGGCAGGTTACACTTACAAAAACCGCTATACGGTGAGTGGATCGATCCGGACGGATGCATCAAGCAGTTTCGGCAGCAATAACCGTTACGGGACGTTTTATTCCGGCGGCGCAGCATGGATCATAAGCAAAGAAGACTTCCTAAGGGGATCGCATACGATCAGCAACCTGAAACTGCGGGCAGACTACGGTACCAGCGGTTCTCAGCTCGGTGACAACTTCCTGACCCGGACCTTGTACCAGACGGGGAATCCCTACAGTGGTCAGCAGGCGTCAACAATCGCCATTCTGGGCAACCCGAACCTGCAATGGGAGATCACCAGGACAACGAACGTAGGAGTCGATATAGGCCTTTTCAAACGGGTCACCGCGAACATAGATGTGTACAACCGCGTTTCCCAGAACTTACTGCAGAAAGTGACCCTGCCATCCCTTGCCGGCTTTGCGACGCAGTGGCAAAATGTTGGGAAGGTAGGAAACAAGGGGGTTGAGATCCTCATCACGTCGCGGAATATAGAGGGAAAGAATTTTCAATGGACCACGTCATTTAATATGAGCTTCAACCGGAACCGTATTCTTCAGGTGGCCAATGATTCACTGCAGCAGGGGTATTCCTCCTATAATACCTATTTCTTACATAAGGGTGATGACATCAATACGCTGAAAGCGATCAAATATGCCGGTGTGGATCCGCAAACGGGAAAACCGCAGTTTGAGAAGCTGGACTTCGACGGCAGCGGAAAAGTTACAGGAAAGGAGATTGTCAATGACCCGACTCAGGCGTATTCAGACTACCGGAATTTCCAGCCGATCGGGAGTTTTCAGCCCCGGTTCAACGGAGGTCTGACAAACACATTTTCGTATAAGCAGTTTACCTTGAATATCCTGATTACTTACGCCATAAAGTATACTATCCTTGACAACTTTGCGCAATTTGGTCAGAATTTCCGGGTGGGAAGCCGACAACAGATAGCCCTTGGCAAAGGCCAGGTGATGTGGACACATCCGGGGCAAACGAATGCCACTGAGCCCTGGCTGTACTACCAGTCGAACATGATCTACTATGGCACGTCCAAGTATATGCACGACGCGAGTAATGCACGTCTCCGGACGGTGCGTCTAAGTTATGATCTACCTGAAGGGGCGGCGAAAAGGACGAGACTGGCGGGCTGCACATTCTACGTAAGTGCAGATAATTTGTACACACTGTATTCGAATAACGTCATTTCCTCCGACCCTGAAGGTCCTTCCGTTGGGGAGGCGCAATCTTTTGGGAACTCCATGGGAGCGCAGCCTGGCGCGCCCCGCCGGTATGTTCTTGGCCTGCAACTGTCTTTCTAACCGGACAAAACAAGTAAAAATGAAAAAAATTATCATATTCTTCTCAGTAGTACTGGCCTGTTCGGCCTGTAATAAGCAGATCGATGGCATCAGACCCCTCACCCAGATCGACGCATCGGGTCAGCTTTCGTCAGTCGCGGGTATCCAGCAGGCGACGGCGGGTAACTATACGCTTCTTGGCAGCCAGGTAAACGGCACAGGCACTACCAGCTATGATCTGGCTTTAAATGATATAGCGGAAACCCGGGGGAACAACGAGAAATTAGCTAACTGGGGGACGCCTGGCCAGTTGACCGACGCATTCTTTTTTCAAAATACGTTGAGCCCTGCTGCCGGGTATGGACCGATCATATATAAGGGGGCATATCAGTTGATTACGAGCATTAATGTCACGTTGGAGGGAATTGCTTCCTTTAAGACTTCGACCTTTTCTTCCCTGACGACTGCTGACCAGAATAGCATTTTGTATGCTGAAGGCGAAAACCGCTTCCTGCGCGCAATGACCTATTTGAACCTGGTCAACATATTCGGAAAGCCTTATTATCTCGCGAGCGGCGGTGATCTGGCGGTTGCTATCAAAAAGACGGGTAGCGCAACGGAAATTCCTGGTAAGTCATCGGTAAAGGATGTTTATGCCTATATCGTTTCCGAGCTGCAGGCTGCCGCCCAGCTGATGAAGGCGCCGGTAAGCAGGACAAATGCATTCGCGAGTACGGGCGCATGCTGGGCGTTGCTGTCCCGGATATACCTGTACATGGGTGGCCCGGTCGCCGGTCCCGACCCGTCTGCGAACCAGCTGGCGGTGACCTATGCGGATAGTGTGATCGACCAAAGTAATGGTTTGTATGGCCTGGCGCAGGGTACGACGTATAGCAATATGTTCGGCGATGATTCCCAGGGACAATTGGGTAAGTCGAAGACCTTTTCTTCCAACCCGGAGATCGTCTTTTGCAAGGATAATTCGACGGGCGGAACCGTTATCGATATATTGTATCACTTCTTCCCGGACGCGGGCGCAGGCGGGATTTTTCTGCCGTCCTCGGATCTATTGTCCCGGTATGTTGCAAATGACATCCGTGGAACTTTTTTCATGATCAACAGCTCGACGGGTTTTACCGAAAGTACGAAGTGGAATTGCCTGAACCAGGGGGGAGGGACTTTTGGTCCCCAAATATTTCTGCGGATGGGAGAAATCTATTTGAACCGGGCGGAAGCATCCGCGAAGATCAACGATATGACGCAGGCCAGGGAAGACCTCAAAGCAGTGCATGTCCGGGCAGGGTTACCAGGGTCAGACATCGACAATCTTGCGGATAATGCGGTGCTGTCTGCTGTGCTGAATGAACGGCGGCTGGAGCTGGCTTTTGAAGGGCAGAACAGCTTTGACTACTTCCGCAACGGGTTGCCTATGATAAGGACAGCTGCCGACTTCAATGGCACGGCCCTGACAGTTCAGCCGACGGATGCAACGGTCGTTTTTCCAACTCCCAACTTTTAGTTTATAAATTTTTAAAGAGACAAAATTATAGTTATGAATTCCAAGAAATTTTTTGAAAGGTCCCTGGCCATTATTTTTTCCCTGGGTATATGCCTCACCGGTTCGGCTGCCGGTAATCCCGAAGGCTCAGTCCTGAATGTCGGCGATAAGATCCCCGAACTTAAATACGATAAGTGGCTTAAGGGGACACCGATAAAAGAATACCAGAAAGGCCGCCTGTATATTTTTGAGTTCTGGGCTACCTGGTGCGGGCCCTGCCGTCAGGCGATGCCCCATCTCTCCGAGGTCGCTGCCAAATATAAGGACAAACTCACGGTAGTCGGCGTGGACGTCTGGGAAACGTTGGGTGGTCATAAGCCGTCGATGACACCGGAGCAGTTTGTGAAAATGAATGGAAATAATATGAGGTATAACGTAGTGACGGATACGAAGGACGAGTGGATGGGAAATAAGTGGATGAAGGCGGCGGGACAAGAAGGCATTCCGTGCAGTTTTATGGTGAAGGACGGTATTATCCTTTGGATAGGGCACCCGATCAACCTGGACTCGGTGATCGAGGTGGTCAACAGCGGGAAGTATGATCCGGTTGCCGTAAAGGAAGAATTTAAAAAGAAGGCCGCTGAGCAGGCGGAGCAGGAGGCCCGTTGGCACAATGTCATAGACCCCATCGACTCGGCGGAAAAGCACGGAGAATACGCTCATGAGCTTGCATTGATCGAACAGGGTAAGAAGGATATGCCGGAAAGTGCACAATACCTGGAATTCAAAAAGTTTTCGATGTTGCTCGGCCATGTGGATGAAGATTCAGCGATGACCTTTCTGAAGCGCTGGCAAGCTGACCCGGGAGCTCAATTTGTGGCTTCCTCCGCAGGAGTAATTTTTGAAAAGCAAGGTCTAAAGAGCGAGACGTATAGTTACGGAGTTGAATTGGTAAAGAGGGCGATGGATAAAGCTGTGGCTCAGGGTGCGCCCGCTTCTATATTTCAGGAGATGATGGCGAAAGGATATGCACAGGCAGGCGATTATAAAAAAGCAGTAGAGGTCCTGCAGACTGCGATTGACGCAAGCAAAAGCGCTGTCGCCGGGGGTAATTTTAAAGGTATGATCGGGCAGGACACTATCGATAAAATGGAGAAGGAGCTGACAGACTATAAGTCGCACCTGAAATAAACCAAATAGATTAAGTCGAAGAGATTGGCGGCCTGGTCGTAATATGTGGAGGAGGGGTTAGTGCGTTTAATTACCTCACATAGGTGATCTATTGCTATATTGGGGTAATCGCTATATATTTGCCCCATGCGAATGACAATATCCGGCCTTCCACGCCATTTCGACAAGTTTGATCTTCAACGACTTTTCAACCCATTTGGCTGGGTGGATTATACAAAGATCATCATCGACCCTCTCTCCGGCCTGAGCAGGGGAAAAGGGATAGTTGAGATGAAGCGGGACGATCAGGCGAAACAGGCTATGGCTGCGTTGCAGGGCAAAGTGATCGGGACGAACCCGCTTAACATTAAGGAAGCTAAGGATATCGGTCCAAGGCCTTAGATCGATCCCGCCATCCCAGCTGAGATAATAATCCATCCGGTCACCGGATAACCCTTTTTAGCGTCCTACACTTTTGACGGGCTTCTTTAATTGCTTCGTTTATAAGTTCTCCGCCCTACCCATCGGCAATGTGATAACTAACAGATTATCATTAGATTATGTTATCGGCGTAATTACTTTTTTACTTTATATCGTTTTTTACGCAGAATCGTCTACCTTTATTCAACATTGTTGAATATTTGTAAACATGAGTGAATTATTGATAGAGGAGCAGCTAAGTAAATTAAACATCGGCGACAGGATAAAAATGCTTCGGTTGTCTCAGAACCGGACGATGCAGGAGATTGCCGATGCTAGTGATCTGTCAAAAAGCATGATCTCCAAGATCGAGAACAACAAAGCGGTTCCTTCCGTTGCAGCGCTGGTCAAGATAGCAACATCACTCGGTACAACCATTTCCGGCTTGCTGGAACAGGAAAGCTTTTTAAGCGCGATCCATGTTACAAAGAAAAAAGCGCTTGAGAACCTGACGCCGACGGATAAAGGGTATTTAATTCATCCGTATGCATCGGGCTATCACGGCAAAAAGATGCAGCCTTTCTTGTTCGTAGCAAGAAAAGGTGAAGTAATACCACATGAGGTTTCACACGAAGGAGAAGAATTTATATATGTGATCAAAGGGGAAATGAAGGTCCAGGTGGGGGAGGTGGAGTATTTGCTGAACACCGGGGACAGCCTGTACTTTAATTCAATACAAAAACATGGGATTATGCCGGAGTCAGACGAGGTGACATACCTGGATATTTTCGTTTAACCTGTTGTCTTCAAAATAAATTAATTGCCAGTGAAAAAAAGCCTTATTGTGTTTTGCAGCGTTTGCCTCTTTGCTGCAGGATCTTTCTCCCAACAAAATTCCCCGGCTTATGGAGCCTTGATCAACGTCGATTTGAGCAGATCGATCGCGCCAATGAAACCTGTATGGGCCTGGTTTGGTTACGACGAACCAAACTACACGTACATGAAGGATGGTAAAAAGCTGCTCACGGAAATTTCCAGGCTTAGCCCTGTGCCGGTGTATGTACGGTGTCATAGCTTATTGGTAACCGGCGATGGCACGGCTGCGTTGAAATGGGGTTCTACGAATGCCTATACAGAAGATGCCAGTGGAAATCCGGTGTACGACTGGCGCATCATCGACAGCATTTTTGATACGTATATACAAAGAGGGATGAGGCCCCTTGCACAGATTGGCTTCATGCCCGAGGCATTATCTACACATCCCGAACCATACAGGCACGATTGGAAACCCGGCGATCCATATGGAAAAATTATGACCGGCTGGGCTTATCCTCCAAAAGACTATAAAAAATGGGGAGAGCTGGTTTATCAATGGGTGAAGCATTGTGTCGACCGTTTTGGAAAGAAAGAAGTGGAGAGCTGGTACTGGGAGGTTTGGAATGAACCAAATGGTTACTGGAAAGGGACGATGGATGAATTTTTCAAATTGTATGACTACAGTGTCGATGGGGTGAAGAGAGCATTACCCACTGCCAGGATCGGGGGCATTGACATTGCGGGTACAGCAAGTGAAGGTGCGCAAAAATGGATGAATGCGTGGGCGAAACATTGTTTGCACGATACCAATTATGTTACGGGCAGGGTCGGTACACCGGTGGACGCAATCACATTTCATGCCAAGGGTTCTCCACGGCTGGTGGATGGCCATGTGCGAATGAATATGGGTACGCAATTGAGAGATATTGAAGCCGGATTTAAGTTTGTCGCTTCCTACCCCCAATTCAAAAATTTACCTGTTATCATCGGCGAATCGGACCCCGAAGGCTGTGCTGCCTGCGGCATGCATACGAATCCCGAAAACGCGTATCGCAATGGCACTATGTACTCCAGCTATACGGCAGCCTCATTTGCACGTAAATATTTATTGGCCGATCTCTATAAAATAAATTTTAAGGGAGCTGTTTCATGGTCGTTCGAGTTTGAAAACCAGCCCTGGTTTTATGGCTTTAGAGATCTGGCTACCAATGGTGTTGATAAACCGGTGCTGAATATCTTCCGGATGTTCGGCATGATGAAAGGCAGCCGGGTTGATCTTAATTCCAATCATGCGTATGACCTGCGGATTGCGGTCGATTCCAGTTTTAGACGATCATATTCAGATATCAATGGTTTAGCCTGTAAAGATGCTGCGGGTGCGACCGTGATGATATGGAATTATCATGACCATGATGTGGCGGCGGATGCTGAAAAAGTGACGGTTAAAGTGAAAGGTTTGCCGGCAAAACAAGTACTGTTGCATCACTATCGCATCGATGATGAGCATAGTAATTCATATGAACTATGGAAGAAAATGGGGTCGCCTCAAAGCCCCTCCGCTGAGCAGATAGCAGAATTGGAAAAAGCCGGGCAGCTGGAGTTATTGACCTCGCCTGAATGGGTCAAAACAAACAACGGAGAAGCTGTGATCGATTTTATGCTGCCCCGGCAAGGTGTTTCGCTGTTGAAATTCGATTGGTAAGAAAAATTAAAATACCCCAAAAAGCGGCAAATGAAAATTCAATCTGTCAGAACAAAATTATATCAGTGGCAGGGGCCCGTAAAAACCAGTGACACCATTTTTGCTACACCTCTGAGCGCTTTGCCATTTCAAAGTGATGCGCAGGCTCCATTTCGTTTTTTTAGCTGGCTGGTTGTTGAAGTGGTGACTGATGACGGTTACATTGGATATGGTAACGCGGGGTTATGCCCCGATGTAACGCAACAGATCATCGATGCAAAGCTTTCCTCATTATTGCTGAATGAGAACCCGCTCAATACCGAATATCTCTTCGAAAAAATGTATCGTTCCACGGTTGCATATGGAAGAAAAGGAGCCGTGCTGGCCGCTATCAGCGCCATTGATATTGCATTGTGGGACATAAAAGGCCTGGTGACGAACCAGCCCGTTTTTATGTTGTTGGGAGGCAGGACCAAGCCGTCCATTCCTACTTATTACAGCCGGCTATATACCCGGGACCTCGATGCATTGCAGGAAGAAGCATCGCATTTTAAACAGCAAGGGTTTACAGGGATGAAAATGCGGTGCGGGTATCCAATGACAGAAGGAATGAAAGGCCTGAAGAAAAATGTAGAAATGGTCCGCGTGGTTCGTGAAACGGTCGGCGATGATGTTGACATTATGCTTGAGGCATATATGGGTTTCAATTTCGCCTATGCCAAACAATTGCTTAAGGAAATGGAGCCGTATAATCTCAGATGGGCCGAAGAATTATTGCTGCCTGATGAGATCCACAACTTCGCTAAATTAAAAAAGGTTACTTCTGTGCCGCTTTCCGGCGGCGAACATGAATATACCCGTTATGGTTTTCACGATCTGTTACAGACAAATGCGCTGGATATTTTTCAATTTGATACTAACCGTGTCGGAGGCTTTACCGAAGCTCAAAAGATCTGCAACATGGCGCTTGTTCATGGAGTCGAAGTGATCCCTCATGGAGGCCAGATGCATAATCTGCACGTAGTAATGAGCTCTTTCGCCTGCCCGATGGCTGAATATTTCCCCCAGACCGAGATAGAGGTAGGCAACGAAATGTTCTGGTATATCTTCAATGGTGAGGCTGTTGCCGAAAACGGCCAGCTTCAATTAGACGACAAAAAAGCAGGGATGGGGCTGACACTAAAAACAGACTATACCGATCAATTTAAAATTATCACGCATGAATCTTCCCAAAAAAATCTTAGACCTATTTAAACTTGATGGACAGGTAGCATTGATCATTGGCGGCAACCGCGGTCTGGGTCTGTCAATGGCTAAAGCGCTTGCCGAGGCGGGGGCTTTTATCTCTATCGCTGCCCGGGATGAAAAAGTAAATGAGAAGGCTGCCGGCGAACTGGTTACGGAATTCGGGACAGACTGTATTCACACCTGCTGCGATGTTACAAATGAACAAAGTGTGAAAGAAGCCGTTCAAAGAACAATGGAACGTTTTGGCAGGATCGATATACTGATCAACTCTGCAGGTATAAATATCCGGGGCGCTATCGAGGACCTGTCTTTAGATGAATTCAATAAAGTTCAACAGGTAAATGTTACAGGCACCTGGCTTGCCTGCCGGGAAGTAGTGCCCATCATGAAGAAGAACGGATACGGGAGGATCATCAACATTGGCTCCATGCTTTCTGTAATAGCTATCCCCGAAAGAACACCATATGCTACCAGTAAAGGCGCTATTCTTCAACTAACAAGATCTTTGGCTATAGAATTGGCAACGAAGGGGATTACCGTAAATGCGTTAATGCCCGGCCCTTTTGCAACTGAGATCAATCTTCCTATAATAAATGATCCGGAGAAGCATAAGGCTTTTATTGCTAAAGTGCCCATGGGCCGTTGGGGAGAGTTGCATGAGATCGGGGGAATTGCCTTATATCTCGCAAGCCCTGCATCAAGCTTTACAACAGGCAGCTGTATTGCAATTGATGGTGGCTGGATCGCCGTTTGATTATTTGACCAGGATATAAAAGAGCCATATGAAAGAAAATATAAGACTTATACAGATCAGCCATCCGGCTGCCGGAAGAAAAGTAGCTTTGATAAAGGAACCTGCATTGGTCTTATTAGACGGCGTTAGTTCAGTTTATGAGCTTGCAATAAACGCGTTGACATCCCAAAAGAATATGAGAGAGGTTATTGAAATGTATCGTGGCGGTGATGAACTGGATTACAATGTAGTTTATAGCGGCTCCTCTGATTGGAAGATCCTGCCCTCTTTTGATTGCCCTGAAAATCAATTCAACTGCCTGGTGTCAGGCACAGGACTCACACATAAGAACAGCGCACTGAACAGGCAGATGATGCACCAGGCAGAGAATGAACCGCTTACGGATAGCATGAGAATGTATCAATGGGGAGTGCAGGGGGGACGGCCTCCGCAAGGGACTATTGGCACGCAGCCGGAATGGTTTTATAAAGGCAATGGAAACATCTTAAAAGCACATGGCCAGCCTTTATTTGCTCCTGCCTATGCAAATGATGGGGGAGAAGAGCCGGAAGTCGCAGGTGTTTACATTGTTGATCAATATGGCCAACCATTCCGGATTGGATTCACACCCGCAAATGAATTTTCAGACCACGTGATGGAGAAGAAGAACTATCTCTACCTGGCCCCCTCCAAATTGCGGAATTGCTCCATCGGCCCCGAGTTGATAATCGATATGGACCTTATAAATGTAGAGGGGATAGTAAGTGTTTCCCGGAAAGGAAAGGAAATATGGTCCGCACAAATACACACAGGTGAAAATAACATGGCACATTCACTTGCCAACCTTGAGCATCATCACTTTAAATATAAAGAACATCGTCAGCCCTTACAGGCACATGTTCATTTCCTTGGAGCGGATGCATTTAGTTTTGGCGCGGGAATAGCGCTGCAGGACGGTGACGAAATGAATGTTCACTGGACAGGGATGGGCCGATCTTTAAACAACCCGATAGTAATAGAAAAAAATCAGGAAACATTGATCGAAGTACGATCCATATGAAAGAGAGATCCTTACGATTGCGGTGGGTAATGGTAGGGTTTGCTTTTTTAGCCACGATGCTGAATTATGTCCACCGGCTTTCATTTAATTATTTAAGTGCGGACGGTGAACTGAGGAAACTCATTCCCGACGATGCATTTGGCTATATAGGCGCGGCATTTTTTGTTGCCTATATGTTATCCAATGCATTCTCCGGTCTGGTTATCGATCGCCTGGGGACAAAGCTGGGTTATTCCCTCTCTATGGCATTTTGGACAACTGCCGGCCTTTTACATGCATTTATGGCGACACCTTTTCAATTTGGCGTATGCCGCTTTTTATTGGGCATTGGAGAAGCCGGTAACTGGCCGGCTGCGCTAAAGTTAACCAGTGAATGGTTCGAATCCCATGAACGCTCGACCGCATCCGGGATCTTTAATAGCGGATCTGCACTAGGCGCCATTATTGTTCCTCCGCTGATCGCGGTAATGGCGTCTAATTATGGTTGGCAATCTACTTTTATCATTCTGGCGGCATTTGGGTATTTATGGCTGGTTGTTTTTTGGTTTGTGTATTATACGCCGGACCGGAAAGGCAACGAACTAAAAGCAAGAGTGGTCCCCGCGCTCAAACTGTTGAAAAATAAGTACGTATCGCGGTTATTATTGGCTAAGATCTTTATTGAGCCGGTGTGGTATTTTGTTACATTTTGGATTGCCCGGTATCTCGCTGACGTACATCATTGGAAATTAAAGGAAATAGGATGGTATGCAATGATCCCTTTTATTATGGCCGATGCGGGTAATATCATCGGAGGATACTTCACGCAGTTTATCATTAAAAAGGGAGTTGCTACACCTAAGGCAAGAAGGATCTCACTCACGGTATCAGGCGTTATAATGGTTTTTCCCCTGTTGTTGGGACCATGGGTGATAACTACTCCCATGTCGGGGCTAATTGTCTTTGGTCTTGCGGGGTATGGTTATACCTCATATACAGCAAATTCATTAGCATTAACTGCTGATGTAGTTCCCCATTCTTCCGCTGCATCCGCATGGGGGCTTGCCTGTATCGGCAACGGCATCGGGGGAGCTGTTTTTCAATCGTTATCCGGTATCGCATTGAAAAAAATATCGGTGATATCGGGGTATGCCGCCGCCTACAATGTTTTGTTCCTTGGCTTTGGGGTATCGGTATTGACAGGTATGATCATACTATTGTTTTTCACCGGTCCCTTTGTAAAAAGTCAGACATTGTATGAATATGCAGAAGGAGCGTGAAAGATCAAAACCTTACCTGCACTTTCCGGCCGTCAAACGAAATTACTTTATCGGGACCGGTGGTTTTGTCAATTCCGGCGGCGTTATTGCCTTTAACAAGAACGATGTTGAATTTTCGAGAAGTGAGCATGCCGGGAAAAGAGCCTTTCCTGTCATCAATAGTAAGAACTTTTTTTGCATCATTCCAATCAAAAGTGATGTTGGACCAGGCCCCTTTTTCATAGTTGTAATTGTCGTTCTCATCTTCGTACAATACGAAACGTCCGTTTGCTCCCGGATAAATACGGATCTCAAGATCGTCCCACTTCTTTTCTTCAGCGTATTGTACTTCGGGTCCCATCGGTAGAATGGAACCTGCCTTAACATACAGGGGAATGATATCCAGTGGGGTTTCCCTGGTCACCCTTTCTCCCCCGGTGTATTTAGCGCCCGTCCAGAAGTCGTACCAGCCGGTGGCCCCGGGCAGGTACACCTGGGTAGTTTTAACCTGGGGATCTGTTACCGGTGTTACTAATAACGATTTCCCGAACATATATTCGTTATTCATGCCCCACACTATCCTGTCACCGGGAAAATCCATCATCAATGCCCGCATCATGCTCGATTGACTGGCTGTTACATCGTGTGAAGCCGAATAAATATAGGGCAGCAGGCGATAGCGCAAATGGATGAATTTTTCAATGGCATCATATACAGGAGTGCCGGGCTTGCCAAACTGATAAATTTCGCGAGGTGCATCGGTGCCATGTGAACGCATCATAGGACAAAGGCTGCCGAATGCTAACCAACGGGCATAGAGTTCGCGGTATTCGGGATCGTCAAGCTTATTTTTATAGTTCCAGAGAAAGAAACCGCCGATATCACTGTTCCAGTAAGGTATGCCGCTCAATGAAAAATTAAGCCCTGTAGGTATTTGCTTTTTAAGCGTTTCCCAGGATGCCACTATATCGCCTGACCAGGTATTGGCGCCATATCGCTGCTGACCGGCAAAAGCAGACCGGGTAAGGATGAATACACGTTTGGCGGATGAGGTTTTACGCTGATGTTCATATACGCCTCCCACCGACATCAGCGGATAAGCATTGCGTACTTTCCGGAACGAACCGAGATAAGTTTTTTGATCAAAGTCCTGTTCTTTTTTATTGAGATGATCCGGCTCCGAAGAGTCCATCCACCAGCCGTCCAGGCCAACAGAGAATAATCCTTTGTTGGCGTATTTCCAGTAAATATCGCGGGCTGACGGGTTGTATGCATCGTATACTTTTACACCGGAAGGGTAATCACGATAAGGCGGCCATTTCTCTACGCCCGATTCGGGCCAGGTGGTAAAATCGATCAGCATGCCCTTTTCTTTAAGTTCATGAAAGGGTTTGGTTTCAGGACCGAAAGACGACCAGATTGAAATGATCAGGTGGGCGTTCATACCATGTATATCCTGTACCATCTTCTTCGGATCATAAAAATCAGGGTTCAGGAAGTCCATGGCATTCCACAGGTAGTTGCCGCCCCAATACTGCCAGTCCTGGATAATACCATCGAGTGGTACATGCAGCGCACGATATTTTTTTACTACGTCTGTCAGCTCATCCTGGCTTTTGTAACGTTCCTTGCTTTGCCAGTAGCCGTATGTCCATAGAGGAAGCATGGGCACCTGACCCGTAAGTTCGCGCATGCATGCAATGACACCGTCGGCATTGCCTCCGTACATAAAATAATAATCCACACCATCACCGGCATCCGAACTGAAAGAAGTTTCATCCGTGGTATCCGTGAAGGTAGTGGGGGAGTAATTGTCCCAGAAAATACCGTAACCTTTTATAGATTGGAAAAATGGCACAACATCATCTGTATTGTCCTGTATCAGGCGATAGCGTTGGTTCCGTTGGCTCAGATTGCCCCGCTGGTGCTGCCCCAGTCCGTAGATGGCTTCTTCCTTATCCAATGCGAAGGACTGGTAAACAGTATATGTGCTGTCGCCTGCATCGTTAAAGGGAGTGAATTTTACGCCACCGGCTTTTTCTTTCAGGATCGTATTGCCAGCCTTTGCCAGATAAATTACTTCACCGGATCGCAGGTTAAGGCCTACTGTTAACTTTTCCGACCTCAGTTGTATGATGGATCCATCCTGTCTTACTGTAAAGGCTGTTTTACCGGGTTCCATGATCACCGAGAGGCTTTTGCTGTTGAAAGGCTTGCCTTGCGGTGATTTTACAATCCGTACCATGGAAGGCGTATAGAAACGGATCTCTATGTCAATGGCGTTTACCGTCGCCTTTACACCCTGATCTGTTTTTTGGTAGGATTGTGCATAGCTGCCGCCGGCGAGTATAAAGAATAGCAAAGCAAAGGACAGACATTTCATTTTCATTGGTCTTGTATGAAGTATTCAGGTTCAGTCTGTCTAAGATATTAAATAATTGTAAGATTGACGGATAACAATTTTTGAATAGAGGCTCCCGGTTTGTTGAATAGCGGATTAGTCATATATTTGTAGTCATGCGGCTGACAGCATTTATATTGAATTTGCTGGTGGTAGTGATGGTCCTGGCGCCCTGCCGGGATCACAAGGTGCTGGGGATAGGTAAGGACCGGACCCAGCAGGTGCATGCGGCTGTGCCCAACAACGGGCAAACGGATGATGATTGTTCACCTCTGTGCACCTGTTCCTGTTGTGCATCTGTGTCGCCATTTATTTATACGCCGGTGGTGGAAGGTTTCGCGCCGGCGCTGGATGCAAAGAAATTTCCCATCTATATAACCCCTGATTATTTCGCAGACCGTTCTGATGTGTGGCAACCGCCGCGGGTAGGGTAACCTCTTTAGCGTGGTTTTCCTTTTAACCTAATCAAATTTATCTATGATTTCAAGGATCATAAGGTTATCGGTGCGTAATAAACCGGTGACCGGTCTGTTGCTGCTATTATTTATAGCAGCAGGACTTTATTCATTTTCCCGGCTGAGCGTGGATGCGCTGCCGGATGTGACCAATAACCAGGTGCAGGTGATTACCAACTGTCCTTCCCTGGCGACCCAGGAGGTGGAGCAGTTTGTGACGACACCCCTGGAAATAGAGTTTAAATCGTTGCAGGGACTGACTGAGCTGCGGAGTATCAGCCGCAGCGGTCTGTCGGTGATCACGATCGTTTTTAAGGACAATATGCCTGTGACGACCGTCCGGCAGTGGGTGGCCGAGAAGCTAAAGGCGGCGGAAGAAAAGATCCCGCGGGATTATGGGGTGCCGGATATGGTACCGCCGACTACGGGGCTGGGTGAGATCTTCCAATATGTCCTGGTGACAAAGAAGGGATTTGAAGGCAAGTACAATGCGATGGATCTGCGGACGATAGAGGACTGGATCGTCAAGCGGCAGCTGCTGGGGACAGCGGGTGTAGTGGACGTGAGCAGCTTTGGCGGGAAGCTCAGGCAATATGAGGTAAGCGTGAGGCCGGACCGGTTGGCAGCCATGAACCTGACGCTGGCGGAAGTGTTTGCAGCCTTGCAGCGGAACAATGCCAATACGGGCGGCGGCTATATCGACAAAGGGCCGAACATTTATTTTATCCGGGGAGAGGGGATGATCACGGACCTGGCGGACATCGGCAATATTGTCGTGCGGAATACCGGCGGCATCCCCGTACTGGTAAAGGATATCGGGACGGTGGGATTTGGGTTTGCGCCCCGTTATGGGGCAATGACCCGTAATGGCCAGGGGGAGACGGTGGGCGGTGTCGTGTTGATGCAGAAAGGCGAAAACGCGGTGCGGGTAATTCACCGGGTAAAAGAGCGCATGGCGGCGATTGAAAAGAGTCTGCCGGAGGGAGTAGCCATCGAAGTATTTATAGACCGGACTAAGCTGATCGGCCGGGCAATTGCCACGGTGAGCCGCAATCTGCTGGAAGGAGCGTTGATCGTCGTTTTTGTACTGGTGCTATTCCTGGGTAATTTTCGGGCCGGCCTGATCGTGGCAAGCGTGATCCCCCTGGCGATGCTGTTTGCGGTGTGTATGATGAACCTGTTCGGGGTAAGCGCCAACCTGATGAGCATGGGCGCCCTGGACTTCGGTCTCATCGTCGATGGGGCGGTGATCATCGTGGAGAGCCTGTTGCACCGGGTTCATGCAGATTTCGGTGGTGCAATCCTTACCCGTGAGCAGATGGATGAGGAGGTGATCGGGGGCAGCTCCCGGATCATGAAAAGCGCGGCTTTCGGACAGGTGATCATCCTGATCGTTTATATCCCCATTTTTGCCCTGAGCGGCATCGAGGGGAAGATGTTTATGCCGATGGCCGAGACGGTAAGCTTTGCGATCATCGGGGCGCTGCTGCTGTCGGTGACCTATGTCCCCCTGATGAGCAGCCTGTTGCTTAGTCGCAAAATAAGATCGAATGATACACTAACGGATAAGGCAGTTGCCTGGTTGGAACGCCGTTACCAGCCGGTGCTGCGATGGGCGCTCCGTAGCCGGATGGTGGTTGTGACGGTGGCTGTTGGGCTACTGGCGGGGGCATTGTTGCTCTTCCGCACGATGGGAGGAGAGTTTATCCCCGAGCTGGACGAGGGTGATTATGCGACGAACTTTACGATCCGCCAGGGGAGCAGCCTGCCGCAGTCTATTGCCGTTGCGACCCAGCTGGAGAAGATTGCTTTGACTTTCCCTGAAGTTAAGGAGGTGGTAAGCAAGATCGGCACGAGCGAGGTGCCGACGGATCCGATGCCTGTCGAAAGCGGGGATATAATTATTGTGCTGAAAGACCGGAAGGATTGGGTGACGGCCCATGATAAGGATGAGCTGGCGGAGAAGATGAAGGAGCAAATGGAGGCGATACCGGGTGTCAACCTGTCCTTCGAGCAACCGATACAAATGCGGTTCAATGAGCTGGTGGCGGGAGTGAAGGGGGACATTGCGATCAGGATCTTTGGGAGCGACCTTTCGGTGTTGTTCGCGAAAGCGAACCAGGCAGCTGCGTTGATCCGGAGTGTGCCGGGACTGGTGGATGTGAAGGTCGAGCAGACGGTGGGGATGCCGCAGCTCCTGGTAAAATATAACCGGGGAAAGATTGCGCAGTATGGGCTGGCCATCGGTGATGTGAATGCGGTGCTGAATACGGCCTACGCGGGCGGCTATGCCGGAACCGTATATGAGGGTGAACGGCGATTTGACCTGGTGGTGCGTATCCCCAAAGATTCGAATACTGACCCGGCCCAGCTGCGGAGTCTGCTGATCCCGACGCCTTCGGGTAAGCAAATCCCTTTGAGCGAGATTGCAGAGGTTGGGTTTACGACAAGCCCGGCGCAGATCAGCCGGGAACAGGCGGAGCGGCGGATAGTCATTGAGGCCAATGTGCGTGGCCGCGATGTGGAGGGTGTGGTAAACGATATACGCGGGTTA
>Ga0105240_10000597_pt1 | contig 67036 bp, 58 predicted proteins | sample KBSC54metaG_FD_80426 | JGI IMG/M metagenome (GOLD analysis project Ga0105240, IMG submission 80426) | Corn rhizosphere microbial communities from Kellogg Biological Station, Michigan, USA - KBS C5-4 metaG | ecosystem: Host-associated > Plants > Roots > Rhizosphere > Soil | place: Michigan, USA... | reverse complement strand
AATGTCCCTGCGGCCCGCCAAAAGCCGTGATACTATATAGAAAAACCGTCTTAAGAAAAGCAATATGTCGAAACAGAACTGTCAATACGGCCACAATATACAATATTCCTCCCTGCGCATTGACGGGTAATCGGTATATTTAGAAATACCAAACTACCGCGACATGAAAAGCCTTCTCCCTTCTTTTCTCCTGCTCGTTACGCTGAGCACCCAGGCCCAAAAGAGATCTGCACACACAACCACGTCCGGGGCTAGCCGCGAAGCGATACGCACCGCCATCAGCAATGCCGCCGACAAGATCGAGTCCAGGACCATTGCATGGAGAAGAGATCTTCACCAACATCCCGAGCTGGGGAATCACGAGACCCGTACGGCAAAGATCATTGCCGATCACCTCCGGTCACTGGGACTGGAAGTACAGGAAGGGGTAGGGAAGACCGGTGTAGTGGGTATACTAAAAGGCGAAAGACCGGGTCCGGTCATCGGGCTCCGGGCGGATATGGATGCCCTGCCTATTGTCGAAAGGACGCCAGTACCCTTTGCCTCGACAGTCAAAACTACCTTTAACGGCCAGGAGGTCGGGGTCATGCACGCCTGCGGACACGATTCCCATGTAGCCATTTTGATGAGCGTCGCGGAAGTTCTTTCCGGACTGAAAAGCAGTCTTAAAGGCACCGTCAAATTCATCTTCCAACCCTCCGAAGAAGGCCCTCCCCCCGGCGAGGAGGGTGGTGCGCCGTTGATGATCAAGGAAGGCGTGCTGGAAAATCCAAAGGTGGACGTGGTGTTCGGACTCCATATCAATTCTGCTACAGAGGTGGGGAAGATCAAATACCGCAGCGAGGGTGTAATGGCCGCCTCGGACTGGTTTACGATAAAGGTTCACGGCAAGGGTTCCCATGGTTCCCAACCCTGGGCGGGCGTGGATCCGGTCGTTATTTCGGCGCAGATCATCGAGGGTCTGCAGACTATCATCAGCCGTCAGACCGAGCTGACGAAAGAAGCTGCCGTCATATCCGTCTGTGTAATAAATGGTGGGGTCCGGTCGAATATTATACCGGAAGAAGTAGAAATGACCGGGACGATCCGCACCCTCGATACTGCGATGCAGCGCATAATTCATGAGCGGATGTACAGGACTGTCACCAGGATCGCCGAAAGTGCGGGCGCCACGGCTGAACTTTCTATCGACAACAAAACACTGATCACCTATAACGACCCGGCCCTTGTGAAGAAGATGCTTCCTTCCCTGCAGGCCACCGCAGGCGATGATAATGTGGTCTGGATGGATGCGGTGACCGGCTCTGAGGACTTTTCCTTCTTTGCCGCGAAGGTTCCCTCCTTCTTCTTCTTTCTTGGTGGAATGAAGAAAGGGCAGGATCCGCATACAGCCTTTCCGCACCATACCCAGGACTTTTATATCGACGAATCAGGTTTCAAGCTTGGAGTGACGGCTTTTTGTAACTTAGTCTTTGACTATGCGGACCAAGCGCATATGTGATTTATCTTATACATAAAACCTTGTTCAATCATGAATATCGAAAGCATTCGGGAGTATTGTTTGGCCAAGAAGGAAGTAGAAGAAGGATTTCCTTTTGGTGAGACCGTGCTCGTCTTCAAGGTAAAGGGAAAGCTATTTCTTTTGGCCAGGCTGGACACGGCGGTGTTGGAATTTAACGTCAAATCCGATCCGGAGAAGGCCATCGAGTGGAGGGAACAGTATGCTGCGGTTACGCCGGGATACCATATGAACAAGCGTCTTTGGAATACGATCACGATGGATGGAACGATACCGGCGCGTGTGATCAAGGGGATGATCGATGACTCTTATGCCCTGGTGGTGAGATCGCTCCCGAAGAAAGACCAGGTCGGACTGATTTAGAAATTTGACCCAAAGATAAACCCCCGTTCAGGGGGTTCTTTATTGATAGTAACTGTTGCGTTCGATCTCTGCTCTGACTGTTTCAGGCACAAGATAGCGGATCGACCTTCCTTCTTTTATATCCTTTCTAATCTCCGTGGACGATATCGGCAGGAGGGGGGCATTTAGAATATGAATGTCCTTTGCTCCGGGATAGATAGATACACTCTCATGTTCGGGTCTCCGGTAGACATAAATGGAATAATTCTTCAACAACCAGTCATAGTTCTTCCACTTCGGGAGGTTCTGGTAGCTGTCGCTGCCCATGATGACCGAGAATTCGTTGTCGGGGTATTTCTCCTGGAGGTAGGTGAGGGTATCGACGGTAAAGGAAGGCTTGGGGAGCTTAAACTCGATATCGGAAGCCTTGAAACGACTCTCGCCGTCGATTGCCAGCTGTACCAGGAAGAACCGGTGATATTCGTTAAGGAGGGAGGCCGCAGGTTTTAAGGGGTTCTGCGGGGAGACTACGAACCATACCTGCTGTAGATCGCTATGCTGCAGCATGTAGCTGGCAATCAACAAATGACCATGATGGATAGGATTAAAGGAGCCGAAATATAAACCTATCTTCATTTAGTGCCCTCCTCCATAAAGATGGTAGACGCTTCGTCCAGGCGGAGGCTCAGGTTATACCCTGCGACTGTGATAGAAATGGGATCCCCAAGGGGGGCTATTTGCTCTACTTTAACCAGCTCACCGGGCACACAGCCCATCTCCATCAGTTTAAGAAACAACTCGTTCTTCTCAAAGGAATGAATCCGCGCTATCGTTCCAGGCTCTAATTCAGATAATCTCTTCATATTGTTTTCCCTTGGCGGGGTTTAAGTATGTGCCGGAGCTAGCTTGTCTATCCCTGGACTGTGTCCAATTGGGCCTCCGGGGGTTCAAAATTAATCTTTGTTATGTCAAACCGAGCATATAAATTTTCTATTTGGCCATTAAAGCGAGGTTCTAACTGGCCATTGGAAAATAATTTTGTTCGGTTAAAATATCCTTACGATTTTCGGAAATGCCTTCATCTTCAACGTCTACCATCCGCTTTCATTTCCTTTCAGATATTGATCTCAGGAACAGGTCCCGGCTCAAATCATTCCTTCCATCCCTCTTCAAAAAGGAAAAGAAACAACTGGCTGAGCTTCAGTATATCTTTTGTTCCGACCCTTATTTATTGGAGATCAATAAACAATACCTGAATCACAATTTTTACACTGATATCATAACCTTTGATCTTTCTGAACCGGGTCAACCTATAAACGCTGAAATATACATTAGTGTTGATCGGGTAAGGGATAATGCCCTGTCTTTTGGGAATACTTTAAAGAATGAGCTACACCGGGTAATCTTTCATGGGGCCCTTCATCTTTGTGGATACAAGGATAAGAGTCAAAAAGACGAGAAATTAATGAGGAAGATGGAGGATCGATACCTCAAACTATACTTCCCAGAATAGTAGATACCTTTCGAATAAGACCCCTTCCAGGGGCCCAAAGGATGTTTCACGTGAAACACAAAGAGGAGTAAAAAATAATTTACAATATCGGGCGTTCCACGTGGAACGCCTTTCCTATGAAAATATGGTGGTACCTTTGCGTCTATGTTTCCAAATTACGATGTAATAGTAGTGGGAGCGGGGCATGCTGGTTGTGAAGCCGCCGCGTCTGCCGCCAACCTTGGCTCCAAGGTTCTCCTTATAACCATGAATATGCAGACCATTGCCCAGATGAGCTGTAATCCCGCTATGGGTGGAATAGCCAAAGGGCAGATTGTCCGGGAGATCGATGCCCTCGGTGGATACTCCGGGATCGTTACTGATAAAAGCATGATTCAGTTCCGCATGCTCAACCGTTCCAAAGGACCGGCAATGTGGAGTCCCCGGGCACAAAACGATCGAATGCTCTTTGCCGCAACCTGGAGGGAGATGCTGGAACAGACTCCTAATGTCGATTTCTACCAGGATATGGTCAACTCCCTTATCGTAAAGGATGGAAAAGTCGCCGGGGTAGTTACCGGGTTAGGTCACGAGATCCGTTCAAGCGCCGTAGTCGTTACCAGTGGAACCTTCCTTAATGGCGTAATCCATATTGGCGAAAAACGGTTCGGGGGTGGGAGAGTAGCAGAGAAGGCAGCCACTGGCATTACCGAACAGCTTGTTACCCTCGGCTTTGAAAGTGATCGTCTCAAGACTGGTACTCCTCCCCGTATAGACGGAAGAAGCCTGGACTATACAAAGATGGAACAACAAAAAGGGGATGACGAGATCGTCGGCTTCTCCTATCTCGATATACCAAAACCGAAAGAACAACGCAGCTGCTGGATAACCTATACCAACCAGACCGTTCACGACATCCTCAAGACTGGCTTCGATAGAAGTCCGATGTACACTGGCAGGATCGAAGGGGTAGGGCCCAGGTACTGTCCAAGCATCGAAGACAAGATCAACCGGTTTGCGGAACGGGACCGGCACCAGCTTTTTATAGAACCAGAAGGATGGAACACGATCGAGATATACGTCAACGGCTTCTCAACTTCCCTCCCTGAAGAGGTCCAATACCAGGCACTGCGCCAGGTACCGGGCTTTGAGAATGTCCGCATATTCCGACCCGGCTATGCCATTGAATATGACTATTTCCCGCCAACCCAGCTGAAGCATTCCCTGGAGACCAAGCCACTTGAGAATCTGTTCTTCGCGGGACAGATCAACGGGACCACCGGTTACGAGGAAGCCGCCTGCCAGGGTCTGATGGCAGGCATCAATGCCCACCAGAAGATCAACCAGCTCGAGCCACTGATACTCAAAAGAAGCGAAGCATATATCGGTGTATTGATAGATGATCTTATCAGCAAGGGTACCGAAGAACCTTACCGGATGTTTACTTCACGTGCAGAGTTCCGCACACTGCTGAGACAGGATAACGCCGACCTCCGTCTCACAGAAATGAGCTATCGTCTTGGACTGGCTTCGCAGGAAAGAATGGAAAGAACGATCCGGAAAAAACAAGGTGTAGAAAAAATAAAGGAAGTGCTCAAAGACTTCTCGCTCGAACCCGCAGAGTCTCTCGAATACCTGAGCTCGAAGAACTCGGCTGCCCTGCTGCAAAAACAAAAAGCGCAACAGGTCCTGCTCCGTCCTGGTATCGATCTCAACTCGATGTCGGGTGCCATACCCCGTCTCAAAGATGCGCTCAACGGATATACTCCCGACATCCTCGAACAGGCAGAGATACAGGTGAAATACGACGTCTACATCGAAAAGGAAAAAGAGCTCGTGAACAAGATGGCGCAGCTCGAAGACCTGATCATACCAGATAACTTCAACTATGACCGGATATCTTCCTTATCGAATGAAGCGCTGCAGAAATTCAAAAAAATAAAACCAAGGACACTCGGCCAGGCAAGCCGGATCAGCGGGGTTAATCCAAGCGACGTGCAGATACTGATGGTGTTTATGGGACGATAATATAAACCGCGGGGTTCACGTGAAAAAAAGAAAGCCAGGAGAAGAATTCCTGGCTTTTTTTTTGTAAAATGTTGATAATCAAATAATTACATTATAATCCGTACCTTGCGCTGATCTCCAGCATCCTTTCGATAGGTTTTCTCGCGGCCACCATCAGCTCAGGATCCATCAGCAGTTCAGGCTCTTCGTACTTCATACACAGGTATAGCTTCTCAAGCGTATTTAGCTTCATATGCGGGCAGTCATTGCAAGCGCAGTTGTTGGTCGGGGGCGCGGGGATAAACGCCTTCTGTGGGGACGCCAGCTCCATCTGGTGAAGGATACCAGCTTCGGTAGCAACAATATATTCTTTCGAGTCGTCTTTCTTTGTATAATTCAGCAAGGCCGTCGTGGAACCAATGAAATCCGCTAGCCTCAATATTGGCTCTTCGCACTCGGGGTGGGCTATCAATTTGGCCTCTGGATGTCGGATCTTCAGTTTGGTGATCTTCTCAAGGCTGAATATCTCATGCACCATACAGGCCCCGTCCCATAAAACCATATCCCTCCCCGTCTTCTTGATCAGGTAGGCGCCCAGGTTCCTGTCCGGTGCGAAGATGATCTTCTGGTCCTTCGGTATACTTTCCACGATCTTTTGTGCGTTTGAAGAAGTACAGATAATATCGCTTAACGCTTTAACCTCGGCAGAGCAGTTGATATAGGAGATAACAATATGGTCCGGATGCTTTTCCTTAAATGCCTTGAACAAATAACCCGGTGCGGAATCCGCCAGCGAGCAGCCCGCCTTGAGATCGGGCAGGACCACCTTCTTGTTGGGGTTGAGGATCTTGGCCGTCTCCGCCATGAAATGGACCCCTGCAAAAACGATCAGGTCGGCGGTGGTCTTTTCCGCCTGCTGCGCCAGGCCAAGGCTATCGCCCAGGTAATCCGCCACATCCTGGATATCGGAGTTCTGATAATAGTGCGCCAGGATGATCGCGTTCTTTTCCTTCTTCAGCCTTTCGATCTCCAGGAAGAGATCCAGCTCAGGCGAAACCGTTATATCCAAAAAGCCTTTTCTGGTCAAATCTCTTTTTGCTGTTTCTATGTTAATATCTGCCATAGTATTTAATAATAATTATTATTTTAAAAATAAACTACTACTACTATCCCGGTGGATTCGTGGATAACAATTTCGTAACACAGCTTGAAATTAGAAAATTACCATGTTATTCACCGTATTCCACAATTACTTAACAATCCGATCTCCTGTTTGGATGCATGTTTTGACCGCTTTTCCACTACTGTGGATGAAAAAGGGGTCCGGAAAACTATTTTGACCGTCATCTGTCAGCAGCGGTGGAATAACCCGTGAATTTTACACCGCCCGGGTCTCGCGATCCGATCCAACGAAAGTTGTTTTCCATCTATCCCCGAAATCCAGGTGTCCAAAAACCGGCTTTTCCACCGGTTTGCAAAGTTATTCATAACTCCCTGTTGATTATAGTTTCACGCAAATGTTTCACAAACATTGGAAACGGGGTCCCGCTCAGGCACCATCCGCGAAATCGGGTTTGCGTTACCCTTTAAAACGCTGAACAGAAGCCCTTTTAACACCCTTTTCCACATTTTGTTCATAATAGCAATTCCCCTATCTTCGCCATCCATTTTATCCGAAAATACCATAATATTAAACAAACCGGATAGGGTGCAGAATTAGTCTATGTCAATTATTCAGCAAATACGGGAGAGAGCAGCCTGGTTAGTTTTTGGTGTGATAGCCTTGAGTCTGATCGGCTTCATCTTTATGGATGCCCGTACCACACGTCTCTTCAGCGGCAACAAGTCATCGGCCGTCGGTTCTGTTAACGGACAAAGTATCGAGTACAACGATTTCCAGCGCCAGATCACTGTGCAGGAAGAGCAGGCCAAGATGCGGGGATATCCGATGAACGAAGCTATCCAGCAGAATATTAAGGAGACTGTATGGAGACAGATGGTTGAAGACGCTCTCCTCGGTGACGACTATGCGGCGCTCGGCCTCGACGTCAGCGACAAGGAAGTGAATGATATGCTTGTCGGAGCGAATGCCATTCCCGACGTTAAAAGGGCCTTCACTGACCCCAAGACGGGAATATTCGATCAACAGGCCGCTGCGGCACAAATCAACCAGCTCAGGAACCTGTATAAGGCCGGCCCGAAAAAGAATGCCGACAACTCCCGTTATGAAGCCGCCCGCAGCTTTTTCGAAGAGTCCGTTCCCCAGATCATCAAGATGCGTCTCCGCGAGAAATATCTGGCCCTGATGGCAAACAGCGCTTACGTCCCCAAGTGGATGATCGAAAAGCTGAATGCTGACAACAGCCAGATCGCGAAGGTCTCTTTTGTGAACACACCTTATTTTACTGTCAGCGACAGCGCTGTTAAGGTGTCGGATGCCGAGATCCAGGATTATATCGACAAGCACAAGAGCCAGTTCAAGCAGGAAGAAAGCCGTAGCATAGCTTACGTCACCTTCGACGCTTCCCCCAGCGCAAAGGATTCGGCTAACCTGAAGAGTCAGCTCTCCGAGCTCGCCGGCCAGTTTGCAAAAGCAGACGATCCCCAGGCCTTCCTGAACCGCGTCGGAAGCCAGCAGCCGTATTTTGACGGCTATATCGGAAAGTCACGGATCCAGGTTCCCAATAAAGATTCCATCTTCGCCCTGCAGAAGGGACAGGTATATGGTCCCTACCTGGACGCCGGCAGCTATACAGTAGCTAAACTGATCGACATAAAAACATTGCCCGACTCCGTTCGTGCACGCCACATCCTGGTCGCGACGACCAATCCCCAGTCGGGACAGCCGATCATGGATGACAGCACAGCGAAGAAAAGGATCGACAGCATCAAGGGCCTGCTTGCAAAGGGCGAGAGTTTTGACAGCGTCGCCGCGAAGATGTCCGACGACCCAGGGTCGAAAGAAAAGGGCGGCGATCTCGGTTATTTCACCGCCGACCGCATGGTCAAGGAATTTGCTGACTTCTGCTTCAACGGCAGGAAGGGTGAGACAGGCGTTGTCAAGAGCCAGTTCGGATACCATTATATAGAGATACTCGACCAGAAGAATTTCGAGCCTGCTTACAAGATAGCCTACCTGAGCAGGAAGATCGAGACCAGCCAGGAAACGGACCAGGCGGCCTCCGGCCTCGCCAACCAGTTCGCCGCAGAGAGCCGCGACGCCAAAGCCTTTGACCAGAACGTGGACAAGAACCACCTTCAAAAGCTGCTGGCTCCGGATATCCCTCCCACAGAATTCTCCATCCCCGGCCTCGGCACAAAGAGAGAGCTGGTCAAATGGATATACACCGCGAACCTGGGTGAGGTTTCCGAGCCTTATCCCGTTGGTGACAAATACGTGGTCGCCATCGTAACCGAGATCAACAAGGAAGGTACGATGTCTCCGGCCAAAGCCCGGAATACGATCGAGCCGATACTGCGCAACCGGAAGAAGGCCGAACAGATCATCAAGAAATTGGGAAGCCCCGCGTCTCTGGATGCCGTAGCAAGCGCGTCGGGCCAGCAGGTCCAGACGGCTGACAGCCTCAGGTTCAGCTCCCCGGCTCTGCCTAACAGCGGACTGGAACCCAAGGTCGTCGGCGCCGCCTTTGACAAACAGCTCGCCGGCAAGCCGATCTCTCCGGCGATCAGCGGAAACACCGGAATATACTTTATCCGGGTGGACAATGTCAGCGCGTTATCCAACTCCGAAGCCGATATCCAGCAGCAGCGGTTTATGCAGGAGCAGCAGCAGCGCTATGGAGTACAGAACAGACTGATCGACGATCTCCGCAAGATTGCGACGATCAAGGACGACAGAGGTAAATTTTACTAAGATCATAGTGAAACGAAGCCGCCCCCATTTTTAACAGGTTGGGGCGGCTTTGTTTTTGTTGTACCTTTACATCGTGAGCGAAGAGATCATCAATAAAGTGGCGCAAAGCGGGTTACTCAACCTGGACCTCGAAGACTACTATCCCCGGGAAGAGATCGTCGTATTCGACCTGAAGCCTCTTTTATTCATGGAGATGATCCTGAAAGAAAAGGATTTCCGCGCTGCGCTGCAGTCCGTCGACTGGTCGGCCTACCAGGACAAGATACTCGCCGTCACCTGCACGGCAGATGCCATTATTCCCGCCTGGGCCTATATGCTGGTGGCCGTCGCCGCACAGCCATTCGCAAAGGACGTCGTTTTCGGGGACAGGCAGACGGCGCTGCAGCAGGCCTTGCTCACCAATCTTCGATCGATCGATATCGACCAATTTACTGATAAAAGAGTCATAGTGAAGGGATGCGGAGACTTGTCCGTCGGAGGCTTTGCCTACATGGAAATAGCCCGGCTCCTGCGTCCCGTGGTGAAGAGTATTTTATATGGCGAGGCATGCAGCAATGTCCCCGTATATAAAAAGAAATAACGCCTGCTTCGCCGGCCGGACCATCAACGGCCATTAAACTGATAATACTATGGACGTCGAAATTCTGGCCAGAGTACAGTTCGCTTTCACTATTGGTTTCCACTACATCTATCCTCCCCTCAGCATCGGCCTGGGACTCATGCTCGTCATTCTCGAAGGTTTGTATCTCCGCACGGGCAACCGCATCTATGAGATGGCCGTCCGTTTCTGGATCCGCATCTTCGCCCTCATCTTCGGCATCGGCGTCGCCACGGGCATTATCATGGAATTCGAGTTCGGAACTAACTGGGCTACCTACTCGAAATATGTCGGCGACATCTTTGGCAGCGCCCTGGCGGCGGAAGGCATCTTCGCATTCGCCCTGGAATCGGGATTTCTCGGGATCCTCATCTTCGGCTGGAACCGCGTCGGACCCCGGGTACATTTCTTCTCGACCATCATGGTCTTCTTCGGTTCTCTTTTCTCCGCGGTATGGATCGTCGTGGCTAACTCCTGGCAACAGACGCCGGCCGGGTTTCACATCGTCGGCGAAGGCCTCAACGCCCGGGCCGAGATCACCGACTTCTGGGCGATGGTCTTCAATCCCTCCAGCGTCGACCGGATGCTGCACGTCTGGGTGGGCGCCATCCTCGCCGGCGCCTTCATGGTCCTGAGCGTAAACGCCTGGTATATCCTCCACAAAAAACACGAAGAGATCGCCCGCCCGACATTTAAGATATCTCTGATCGTGGCGACCATATTCTCGCTCCTCCAGCTCTTTATCGGCCACCGCAGCGCCGACGGCGTGTCGCGGTACCAGCCCGCCAAGCTGGCCGCGATGGAAGGCCATTTCGACAGCTCGGCCAGCGCTGACATGTTCATCCTCGGCTATGTCAATAAGAAAAAAGAGACTACCAGCGGGCTTAAGATACCTGGTGGGCTTTCCTTCCTGGTGCACGGCGATTTCAAGGCTCCCATCCCGGGGCTCCGGTCGTTCAAGCCGGAAGACCGGCCATCGCAGGTCAATTCGGTTTTTCAATTCTATCACTTAATGGTCACTGCGGGTGTGGCAATGATCGGTCTGTCGCTGTTGGGTTGTTGGCTCTGGTGGAGGAAGAAGCTTTTCGAATACCGGTGGCTGCTGTGGGTCTATGCGCTAAGCGTTCTTCTTCCGCAGCTGGCGAACCAGGCGGGATGGTTTACCGCCGAAATGGGACGGCAACCCTGGGTGGTATACGGATTGCTCCGGACATCGGACGCGTTGTCGAGAGCTGTCACGGCCAACCAGATCATTTTTTCGCTGATCCTGTTTACCATCGTTTATATCGTACTGTTTGCCCTCTTCCTGTTCCTGCTCAATCGGAAGATCCAGCACGGCCCGGTAGACTATGGTACGAAAGAGGATATTGAATCAGGAGCCCGCCGTGATAATCCGCTGCTGGAGCACGAGCCCGCGGGAGGGCCCATTAATTAACGAACATGGATACATTTCTCGGACTGGACTATACCACCTGGTGGTTTCTCGTTTTTGGGGCGGTGATCAGCGGCTACGCGATCCTGGACGGTTTTGATCTCGGGGCCGGCTCCCTGCACCTCTTCCTGAAGAAAGAGCAAAGCCGCCGAATCGCCATGAACGCTATCGGACCCATCTGGGACGGCAACGAGGTATGGCTGGTCATTGGCGGCGGCGCCCTCTTCGCGGGATTCCCTGTCGCCTACGCCGCCATCTTCTCCGCTTTTTATGTTCCCTTCATGGTCTTTCTCGTGGGGCTGATCTTCCGCGCCGTCAGCATCGAGTTTCGCAGCAAGGAACCCTGGCCCTGGTGGCGGAGATCCTGGGACATCGTCTATTGCGTCGCCTCCATCGTCATCTCGCTGTCCCTCGGTCTCATGCTTGGCAATGTCGTGGAAGGGCTGCCGCTCGACGATCACCAGGAATTTGCGGGCAGCTGGCTTTCGTTCTTCAACCCCTTCGCTATATTAGTCGCCATTACCACGCTTGCCCTATTTATGATGCACGGGGCTATCTTTCTCACGATGAAGACCGAGAACCGGCTCTTTGTAAAGCTGCACGTCCTGGCCAATAACTTTATTGTCTTCTTTGTCGTCAGCTTTGTGATCACCACCCTCTACACCCTCCTATACATCCCGCACCTGAGCGATTTCTTCAAGGGTCATCCGATGTATTTTATCATCCCGCTGCTGATGACGCTGTCCATCGCCAATATCCCGAGACAGGTGAAAGTAGGCAAATACCGGTATGCCTTTATCAGCTCGGCCGTCACGATCGCGCTGCTGCTGATCATGGTGGCGCTGGAAGTTTTTCCGTACCTGCTGTACTCGCCGTTGCATCCGGAGAACAGCATCACCATTTACACCGCGGCGTCATCCGCACGGACGATGCATATCCTGCTGATCATGGCGCTGGTAGGCACGCCCCTGGTGGGGCTGTATACTTCTTTTGTCTTCTGGACCTTTAAAGGAAAAGTGCGACTGGATGAGATGAGCTATTAGAGCAGCGTCCCCCTCATCACGATGTAGGCAACAGTAAAATAAATAATTAGCCCCGTCACGTCCACCAGCGTCGCCACGAAGGGCGCGGAGGATGCGGCCGGGTCTGCGCCCAATTTCTTCAGGACCAGCGGCAGCATGCTACCCGACAGCGTTCCCCACATCACGACGCCGATCAGCGCGAAGAAGACGGTAGATGCAATGGACAGATAGTGCGGACCATAGTCGTAGAAATGAAATTCCTGCCAGAAGAAAACGCGGAGGAAGCCCACGACGCCTAATATCGTTCCCAGCACCAGTCCCGAAAGCACTTCGCGACGCACCACCCGCCACCAGTCGCGGAAGCCGATCTCGCCGAGCGCCATCGCCCGGATGATGATGGAAGAGGCCTGGCTGCCAGAGTTGCCGCCGCTGGAAATGATCAGCGGGATGAACAGGGCAAGGACTACGGCCTTGCTGATCTCTCCCTCGAAATGGCCCATTGCGGTCGCAGTCAGCATCTCGCCGAGGAAGAGGATGATCAGCCAGCCGGCGCGTTTCTTGATCAGGCTGCCGAAAGAGATGGTGGTATAGGGTTCGTCCAGCGCTTCGGAACCCCCGATCTTCTGTATTTCGCGCGTTCCTTCCGATTCCGCCAGTCGCAGGACGTCGTCCAGCGTTACGGTGCCCAGGAGCACGCCGTTGTCGTCGGTCACTGGCAGGGCGTACCGGCTGTTGTTGCGGAAGACCTTGATGGCCTCTTTCTGTGCGGCATTGACGTTGAGGGCGATGAACTGGTAGTCCATGATCTCGGCCACCAGGGTACCGGGGTCGACGATCAGGAAGTCCTTTATATTGATGTCGTCGATGAGGACGCCTTTGTCGTCGACGACGAAGAGCCAGTTTAGCGTTTCTGTCGCCTGGCCGCGTCTTCTGATCACGGCGAGGACGTCCTGGCAGGTCTCGTTGGTCTTGATCGCCACATAGTCCGGCGTCATCAGCCGGCCCACGCTGCCTTCTTCATAGCCGAGGAGCTCCAGGGTCTCTGCCCGGCGTTCGGGGGTGAGGACCTTGAGGAGCTCTTTTACATAATTGCCCGGCAGCTCTTCGAGGAAGGCGGTACGGTCATCGGGCTGCATGGCATTGAGCAGCTCGGCGGCTTTCTCTTCCGGGAGGGCCTTTATGATGATCTCCTGCTTGCTCTTGCGGAGGAATTTGAATGCTTTTGCCGCGTGCTTGGGATCGAGGTGCTGGAACAGCTTGATAGCCCACTGGGTATGGCGGTTGGTGAACTCGGCAATGTCGCGGGGGGTCAGTTTGTTCAGTTTGACAAAATCGGTGATCTTGTTGTGCTGCAGCAGGTTTTTGATATCATTCAGATTGAGCATAGCTCAAAAATAACGAACCCAATTGTTCTGACAAACTCTCATCCATGGCTGAAGTGTACCACGTTGGGGAGGGGTATCCGGTCGGTCGTTTCGCGGTTCACGGTCGGGGATGGTCGCGCGGTCAGCGGGAATCCGGATAGGGGCAGTAGTCCGGTGATGCGGGGGGTGGGAGGTCGATGGGACAGGGATGGGAGTCGGTAGTGCAGGCAGCGGCTAGTTCGGCGAGAGTATGCCGTCGGTATAGTGTATGATCAGATTGGGGCCCGCGACCAGGTTGGAGGACAGCAAGTGCACGGGGTTAGGGTTGCCGGCTGTAGTGAACTGGGGTATCCCTCCGTTGTAGGAGATAAGGAGGTCGCTTCCCTGCAGGCGCTGGACGCTGGGCGGGAACCTCGCCGCGAACCAGGAACCGCGAACGAATTGGTTGGCGAGCAGCTGGACAACGGCGCTATAGCTGGCCGAGTCGATGGCGCCGACGCTGTCATAGCCCGCATTACGGAAGGCGTCGTTCCTCGGGGCAAGCAGCGTATAGCTGGCGCCGCCGGGTAAGATCGCAGAATCGTAAAAATTGGTGCGGCTGATGGCGGCGGAAAGAAAGCTAAGGCTTGTATCGTTGAACAGCAGCTCAGGCAGAGAGTCTACGGGAGGAGTCAGTGTGGAGCCGAGGAAATAGACCTTCGCCTTCCCCACCTGTCGCGGATCTCCCGAGGTGGTATAGGAGGTGGTGTTGAAAACGATGACGCCGTTCAGTTTTTCTGCGTAGATAGGCGGACCGAGTAGGGTAGCGTTGGTAGTCAGCGCACCCGTATCCGCGGACAGACCCGAAGGAAGATACTGGTACCGCAACAGCCGGTCGGCAACCGCGGAACTGGCGGAATCGATTATGTTCTCGGGAAAACCTGCCTGCCGGAGAGCCGCGTTGGTCGGGATCAGGATGGTAACAGAGTCATCCGCCAGCAGCCCCACATCATCTCCCCGCAGCAGCAGATGGTGGAATAGTGTCAGACTGGTGTCGCCATTGACCAGGTTCTGCAGGGGAGTGTTGGGATTATCGACCCGGGATGACTTCGTCTTGGTGCAGGCAATAGCCGCGACGAACAGGACGATAAGCCCCCAGGACATCCAGCCGCCGACTCCGGGGCCGCCAGAACGTATGACGAAAAAATTCTTCATTTATAATCTTTCGTAGAGCGCCCTCAGCCGGTCGCGCGTCATGATCTTCTCCCAGTCCTTTCCAAGGGCATTCTCCCACAAAGGCTTCATCACCAGAGAAACGTCAATCATGGTGTTGAATTGTTCGTCGGTAAGACCTTTTGTGATGTGCTGGGGAATGTCGATCTTGTTCTTTTCCACCATTTTCTTGAACTCATAGACCCCGTCGGGATAGAATTCCTCCAGCTTGTCGAAAACGATGCAGTTGCCGATGCCGTGCTTTGTACCCAACAAGTATGCCAGGCCATAGCTGACCGCGTGGGCGACCCCGACCTGGGAATAGGCGATGCTCATCCCCCCCGCATAGGAAGCCATCATCAGCTTGTCGTCGGAATCGGCGTCCCAGACGTCCTTCTTCACATATACTTCCTGGCAGAGCTGCAGGGCTTTTTCGCCATATGATTTGGAGAATTCGTTAAGATAGGTACCCGTCAGGCTCTCAATACAGTGGATATAGCAGTCCATACCCGTATAAAAACGCTGGTTGACAGGGGCTCCTGCCGTCAGTTCCGGGTCCAGAACGATCTGGTCGAAGGGAGTATAGTCGGAGTTCATCCCCAGCTTTTTCGTGGGGCCGGTCAGTACGGTCGTACGGGATACTTCCGCGCCGGTTCCGCTAAGTGTCGGGATACCAACCTTATATACGCCGGGAACCTTTACGAGGTCCCATCCCTGGTAGTCTGCGGACGATCCGGGATTGGTCATCATCAGGGAAACCGCCTTGGCGAGGTCCATGGCTGAACCCCCGCCAATACCCACGATACCGCTGACGGTCCCGTACTCCTGTCGAAGCTGTGCCGCCAGCTTATCGACATAAGACGTCTTGGGTTCGTAGGTTACGTCGGCAAAGATCAGCTTGTCCCGGCCCCGCAGCGGGATACGACGGACCAGGGGACTATTTTCAAAGAAATGATCGAGTAAAAAGACAATAGGAGCATCCCCTTTGCGCTGGGGTGCGAGGATCTCATCGAGCTGGTTAAAACTTCCCCTGCCGTACACCACATATCCCACCATCTTAAAATTACGGAACTTGCTCACACTCATAAAATATTAGAATTGAGCCGTAAAATTAAGGGAATGTTACCATACTGGACACCCGGACCTCAGCCCGCGGGGTAATACCCCGACGTCCGCATCGGGTCTCGTCGGCGGATCATTTTGCGAACAGCGCTGCCGCCCCGAACACCCCTGCGCTGTCTCCCAGGCTGGGTTTTAATAAGGGTACCTCCACGCGGTTGTTAAAGATGAACTTCCCCAGCTGGGCCAGTCCTTCTGTATACAGTGCGTCGATATTCCCGACGCCTCCGCCGATGACCAGGACGTCCGGGTCGAGCAGATTTGTAATGACAGAGATGCCCTTGCCAAAGAAATGACAGAGTCGCTCGATAGTTGCTGTCGCGGCAGGGTCCGAGCCCTCTTTGTGGCGGGTGACGATCTCTTTCAGCCGCAGCCGCTGGCCGGTGAGTTTTTCGTAGTACCGTTCGGTTCCCGGGCCGGAGATCACCGTTTCGACGCAACCGGCCTTGCCGCAGTAGCAGGGGCCGCCCGACTCGTCCAGGAAATTATGACCCCATTCGCCGCCGATACCATGCCGTCCACCCCATATCTTTCCGTCCATCACGATACCGCCGCCGACGCCAGTCCCCATGATAACGCCAAAAACCATCCGCGCGTTGGGCGCCGAGGTTTTGACTACGCCCCAGTGCGTTTCGGCAAGCGCAAAACAATTGGCGTCATTCGCCAGCTCGATCTTCAACTGCAAATTTTTCTCAAGGTCTTTTTGCAGGGGCATTCCGTTCAGCACGACGGTGTTGCAGTTCTTCATCGTCTGTAAGGTGGGGTCCAGCACGCCGGGCGTTCCGATGCCAATGGCAGCCGGCTTCAGTCCGGACTGTTCCTCCATAGTGGCCACCAGCCTTGCGATCTGGCCGATGATGTGTTCGTATCCCTGGGATGCTTCTGTGTCTATGCGCGTGCGGACGAGTGGAGTGGGGTTGTCAATAGATTCAAGTATGACACCTTCGATCTTGGTGCCACCGAGGTCAATGCCCCATAAAGGTTGATTCATTTTTTTTGCAGTTCGTTTATCGGAGCATATGTGAAACATCGTCTCAAACGCTCTCCGGGCGCTAATTTAACGAATCGGCCTTTTAGCATTTTACAAAAAAATTAAGATATGAGTTTAGCAGCCCTTTCCAGGTCTTCGGGTGTATCGATCTCGACCCCCATATATGTAGTTATGACCATTCGCATGGGAATGCCGTTCTCGAGATAGCGGAGACACTCGACCTTTTCCACCGCTTCGAGGGGACTCACCGGCCAGGCCGTGAACTGCAGCAGCGCCTGTTTGCGGAAGGCGTATACTCCGATGTGTTCATAGTAGGTCACTGCGGCGGCCGGATCGCGGCGATAGGGAATGACACTGCGGCTGAAGAACAGGGCGTTGTTTTTGTTATCGAGAGCGACCTTTACGTAGTTGGGATCATCGATGAAGCGCTGCTCTTTCAGCACCTGCACCAGCGAGCCTACCTGCACCTGCCGGCCTTCTTCACCGCGAAAGACCGATAACAGCTGCTCGAGCGGCTCTTTGCGGACGAAGGGTTCGTCGCCCTGAACGTTGACGACGATATCCACGTCCATGTCGGCGACCGCCTCTGCGATACGGTCACTACCGCTTTCGTGTGAACGAATGCTCATCTTCGCCCTGCCGCCGTTGCTGGTGATCTCCTGGTAGATGATTTCGCTGTCCGTGACTACCATGACCTCGTCGAAAAGACCGGTGGCAACGGTATTGTCATAGGTATGCCGGATCACGGTCTTGGCGCCGAGCGGCTGCATCAGCTTGGCCGGAAAACGAGTCGCCGCATAGCGCGCGGGAATCATGGCGATAATCTTCATATTTAATTCAATATTGTCCGAAAATAAGTATATTTAGAACATCTAACATATTGCCTGCCGGAACCGTTCCGGTTCTTTCGACTTTAACGACGTCCGATCCGGAACGCCGTCATAACCAAAACCAGACCTGCATGCAAACAACAGAGCTGCTTAGCAGCTATCTCACAGATTCCGCCGCGTGGGACGAAATGTACGCGGACAGCAACGTACGGCAACAGTACCGGTGCGTGCTGGAATTCCTGGAGCAAATGAGCGTCGAAGAGCTCAACAAAAAAGAAGAGCTCGCAAAAAAGATGTTCATGAGTCAGGGCATCACCTTTACCGTCTATAGCAGCGGCGAAGGTATAGAGAAGATCTTTCCTTTTGACATTATTCCCCGCATTATTACCGCTTCCGAGTGGCGCTATATCGAGACTGGCATTCGCCAGCGGCTAAAAGCGCTAAACCTTTTCCTCAAAGACGTTTACAACAGCCAGTTCATCCTGAAGGACGGGGTGGTTCCCACTGATATGATCTACAGCTGTCCGCACTTCCTCAGAGAGATGATCGGCTTCCCCGTCCCCTACGACATTTATGTGCACGTGGCGGGCATCGACCTCATTCGTGACCATGACGGGACATTCTATATTTTGGAGGACAACCTGCGGACCCCCAGCGGGGTGAGCTATATGCTCGAGAACCGAGAGATCACCAAACGTCTCTTTCCCGATCTCATTCCCCGGAACAATGTCCGGACCGTTACCGAATATCCAGATATCCTGCATCGCAATCTGGTTGCGTTGTCGCCGCGGCAAACGGCCAATCCCACCATCGTTCTGTTGACGCCGGGTATCTATAATTCGGCCTATTTTGAACATACCACTCTCGCGCGGCTGATGGGTATCGAAGTGGTGGAGGGCCGCGACCTGGTCGTGGACAACCATCGCGTCTTTATGAGAACGACCGCCGGTCTCCAGCAGGTGGACGTTATCTACCGTCGGGTTGACGATGAATTTCTCGATCCCCTCGTTTTTCGCCCTGACAGTATCCTGGGGGTGGCCGGTATCATGAGCGCTTACCGGAAAGGTAATGTCGCCATTGTCAATGCCTGCGGCAACGGCGTGGCAGATGACAAAGCGATATATGCCTATGTCCCGGCCATGATCCGATATTACCTCAACGAAGAACCGATCCTGAAAAATGTGCCCACCTATCAGCTCGACAACAGAGAGCACCGGGAATATGTTTTTGCCAACATGAACGGCATGGTTGTAAAGAAGACCAACGGCAGCGGGGGATACGGCATGCTGATGGGCCACTCGGCCAGCGAAGAGGAGATCGGGCGCTATAAAACGGAAATATTGAAAGACCCCCGTCAGTACATCGCGCAGCCGATCATCAATCTATCTTCCGCGCCTTGCTATATGCAAGGCAGGCTAAAACCCCGCCGTGTGGACCTGCGCCCCTATGCTCTCTTCGGACCGGATGGAGTGCAGATCGTTCCCGGCGGCCTAACGCGCGTAGCTCTCCGCGAGGGTTCGCTGGTCGTGAACTCTTCCCAGGGCGGAGGCAGTAAAGACACCTGGGTCCTCGCCTCTTAATGAATAACTCCAAACCCCAAGCGATATGCTCAGCAGAGTAGCAGAAAGTCTGTATTGGATGAGCCGTTATATGGAACGGGCCGACGGCATTCTCCGGATGCTTCGGATCAACTATGCTTCTTCCCAGGACGACATACAGGATTTCTCCTGGAAGCCCGTTCTGCGTATCTTCTCTTATCTCGACGAAGATGGCGCCGCCGCAATAGCGCCCAATTCCCGCGCCGTCCTGCAATATATGGTGACCGATCGGGAGAACGCCAACTCGGTGCTGAACGTCGTCACCCGCGCGCGTGAGAATGCCCGCAGCGTACAGGACCATATTACAAAAGAACTGTGGCAGTGTCTCAATGAATACTATCATACCATTCGTGACGGCCAGGTGCTAAAAGGCCTGCACGCCGACGACCCGGTCTCCACCCTTGACGTGCTCATCCGCCAGGGACTGCTCTATTATGGGATCACCGACGTCACGATGGCCCGGGGAGAAGGATATGCCTTTATCAATATCGGCAAATTCCTTGAGCGGGGAGTGCAGTCCGCCGACATACTGGGCATTAAATTCAGCGATCTCGATTTTGCCCGGATGGATACCACCTACTGGAAATATCTCCTGCTCTCCATATCCGGCTATGAGCTCTACCTGAAAACCTACCGTAGCGGCTTCGACGCCCGCAATGTCCTGGAGCTTGTCGTCCTCAACGAGGACTTTCCCCGCTCGGTCCTCTATTCGGTAAGACAGCTGCAGAAATACTTCGAACGGCTGAAAATTGACCGGAATAAGGAAGCGTTCCAAAAGCTTGACTTTTTGATCGGGAGATTCCACAGCCGCATCAAATACAGCACCGTCGACTCCATACTCCGGCAAGGGATCCATGCTTATCTCAACGGAGTCAGGGAAGACCTGCTCGAAATGGGAAATGCATTCAACCAGTACTATTTTGCTTACGCCTAAGAGCGCCCATTTCCCTATCTTTACCCATTCGCTATGCCCCGGTTCAACATTCACCATATTACAAAGTACACATATGAAGGCCCGGTAAGGGACAGCGCCAACCAGATCGTCCTCTACCCCATAAAAGACGAATACCAGGAAGTGCTGCGCCACGACCTTTTTATTACCGGAGAGCCGCCGGTGGAAGTATATAAGGACTATTACGGCAACGAGGTCGGCTCTTTCACCTACACGGAGCCCCATACTGCCCTCTCCATTGACTCCCGCATCGAAGTGATCACGAAGGAGCGCCCGGCGCTAAGGGACGAGATGGACAGGATCGGACAATGGCAGCTGCTCGAGCAGCTGCGCTGGCAGGCGCCCTATATCGATTTCCTAAAGCAGGAGCAATTTGGTTCGCTTGGAGAGGTGCTGGATTCAATCTGCCCGGACCAGGCGCGCTCGCTGACGCCACTGGAGGCGGCACAACAGCTGAGGACCTATGTGTACGATCAGTTCAAATACATAAAAGGCATCACGAACGTCGAGTCCACCCTGGATGAGGTTTGGCGGTTAAAAGCCGGCGTCTGTCAGGACTTTGCACACATATTTCTGGTCTTCCTGCGCCAGATACACATACCTGCCCGATATGTCAGCGGCTATGTCTGCCCCAACAGCAACGGTATGCGGGGGGAAGGCGCGACTCACGCCTGGATCGAGGCCTATATTCCCTCGAATGGATGGGTCGGCCTCGATCCGACCAACAATTGCGTTACCGATGATCTCCACGTGCGGCTTGCCGTCGGCCGCAGCTTCTCGGACTGCTCTCCCGTCAAAGGCACGTATAAAGGTGCCGCCGGCCAGAAGCTGGAAGTCGGCGTTTCGGTATCTTATGAGTCCGGGAAGATGATCGAAGAGGTACCCACAGAACTGGCGGTGCAACCTCCAGCCAACGGGTCCTCCGACGACACGAACTCATATCGTCGTTATATGGAGATGATGCAGCAGCAACAATAGATCGTTAACTATTTCCGCATTGCATAAATTGGGTAGTGAACTTTTAGCACTGCAGCTTTGATCTTTATCTAACTTTCCCTATTAACCGTCTCGCGCCCGGAAGTTGGTGCTGCATTTGCGGCGATGGTTGAGGACGGTGTGTCGGTTGTCGGTGGCCGATAGGCCTGGAACGGCATCCCCAGCAGGTTTCCCATCCTGTTATTCTCTTTCTCTTCCGGATGGGTGTCTATTCCGTAGTGCAGGCTCTTCGTATCTTTTACAAAGGCAAAGGTTCCAAAGAGGCGGTCCCAGAAGGAAAAGATATTGCCGTAGTTGGTGTCGGTCAGCGGTCGCCGGTAGTGATGGTGGACCTTGTGCATGTCGGGGGAAACGATCACCCAGCCGAGAGCGGTATCCAGCCATTTTGGTAGGGAGATATTGGCGTGGTTGAACTGGGAGAAGAGCACTGACAACGATTGGTAGAGAAAGACCAGCCATACCGGGGAGCCCGCCACGACCACGGCCAGCAGCGTAAATATTGCGCGGAAGACGCTTTCTCCCGGATGGTGCCGGTTGGCCGTCGTCGTATCCACCCAGGTGTCGCTGTGGTGTACCAGGTGAAACTTCCACATCCATTTTATCCGGTGGTGCAGCCAGTGGATGAGCCAGGCGCCGATCAGATCGAGGAGCATCAGTCCCACCAGCGTGAACAGCCATAGCGGCATCGGGAAAAGATAGAGCAGTCCGGAATGATGCCGGGTGCTGTAGTCCGCTGCCATAATGATCAGGGAGGCAAAGATGAGATTGACGACGACCGTCGTGAGCGTAAAGAAGAGATTGAGTCCCGCGTGACGGATCCTGCGATAATGAAACCGTATCAGCGGAACGATACCCTCCAGCATCCAGAAGAGCACAAGCCCGCCGCCAAGGATCAGTGAACGATGCAGGGAAGGGATATGCCCGAAATAAAGAACAAGCTTTTCCATATGGCCTCCTCGAATTTTACCGGATTACCGGACACCCCCCGCGGCGTAGCGCTTAGCTGTTCAGCATCAGCGGCATTACCAGCATCAGCACCTCTTCGTTGTCGTCCTGATCCGTCGGCTTGATGATACCGGCCTTGGTGGGCGTGGACAGCTCCATCCGGACCTCGTCGCTGTCGGTAGACGCCAGCATCTCGATCAGAAAACGGGCGTTGAAGGCGATAGCCAGGTCTTCCCCATCATACTGACACTTCATCCGCTCGTTGCCTTCGAACGAGAAATCCACATCCTGAGCGGTCAGTTGGAGCTCGCTGCCCTGGATGTTCAGGACCACCTGGTTGGTGCTCTTATTACTAAAAATGCTTACACGACGCAGGGCGCTCTGGAAATCATTGCGTCCTACCACTAATTTATAGGGATTGTCTGCAGGAATAACGACTTTATAATCCGGGAAACGGGCGTCGATCAGACGGCAGCTCATCTGCGTCGTACCATGGATGACGAACAGGTGGTTGCTGTTATAGCTGATCGTGATCTCGTCCTCGTTGGAGGGAAGAGCGGACTTGAGGAGGTTGAGCGGCTTTTTGGGAACGATCAGCGAATCGTTCTTCGGGCAGCTCACATCCTTTCTTTTATAGCGGACCAGGCGATGCGCGTCCGTCGCAACGAACTGGAGGCCTTTCTTATCCATTTCGAAGAAGACGCCTGTCATGGCAGGACGAAGGTCGTCATTGCTGACTGCGAACAGGGTCTTGTTGATGGCGGTAACCAGCGCGGAGGAAGTGGTGGTAAAAGACGTGGTCTCGTCCGTGGCCGGCTCTTTGGGGAAGTTATCGGGGTTCTCGCCCATTACCTTATACTTACCGTTGTCGCTGGTCAGCTCGACGGCGAAATGTTTGTCGATATTGAAGGTCAGCGGCTGGTCGGGGATGTTCTTCAGCGAGTCGATGAGGATCTTGGCGGGGATACAGACCTTGCCCGTGTCCTTGGCCTCGACCTCGAGGTGTACTTTCATGACCGTTTCCAGGTCGGTGGCGACAACTGTCAGCTTATTTTTCTCGACTTCGAATAAAAAATCTTCCAGGATTGGCAATACGGTATTCGCGTTGATCACACCACTAATCTGTTGCAGCTGTTTCAATAATGCCGAGGAGGAAACGATAAACTTCATGAAATTTGTCTTTGGGCGAAACTACTAAAATTTGTCTAATAGCCAAGATATAAGAAAATCGGGCGACAATTTACGGCGCAATTTGTTAATTTCCTGTGACTAACCGGTATTTTTTAGATTAGGTTCAAGCGACCCGCTTTTGCGCAAATAGGGCGATATTTGCGGGATGCCCTATTCGCGCACACTATCCCTGGAACAGGCCCTGCAAAAGGCAAGACACTACTGTGGCTACCAGGAGCGCAGCCATAGCGAGGTCCAGGACAAGCTGTATTCGTTCGGGCTCCGGAAAAAGGAGGTCGAGACGGCCCTGGCCACCCTCATCGAGGAGAACTACCTGAATGAAGAGCGTTTCGCGATACAGTTTGCAGGCGGACATTTCCGGCTGAAGGAGTGGGGGAGGGTAAAGATCCGCTATGAGCTGAGGCAGCGGCAGGTCAGCGAATATTGTATCAGAAAGGCGCTCACGGTCATCGACGAAGAGGATTATGAACAGACCCTGGACCGGCTGGCCGCCAAAAAATGGGCAATCCTCCGGGAAGAGGGTAATGCCTTTGTCCGGAAAAGGAAGCTGCAGGACTACCTGCTCCAGAAGGGTTATGAATCGGACAAGGTGTCTGCGGCGGTCAGGATCGTTGCGGGTAACGGAGACGGGGACTGACCCGAAAAAACAGTACTTTCACACCATGTCTACGCTGACAATCACTATTATCCAGACCGACCTGAAATGGGAAGACAAGAAGGCCAACCTCCATAACCTGGAAGAGAAGATCATGTCTATCCGGGAAAATACCGAGCTCGTCGTCCTTCCCGAGATGTTCAGCACGGGTTTTAGCATGAACCCCGAAAGGCTCGCCGAAGACATGAAAGGTCCCACCCTGGACTGGATGCGCGAGGTGGCTGCCCGCAAAAGGATCATCCTCACCGGGAGCGTTATTATAAAAGAAGATGAAGACTATTTCAACCGGCTCATCTGGATGCTCCCGAATGGGAGCTATGGCTACTACGACAAACGCCACCGATTCGCCTTTGCCGGAGAGGACGAACACTATACGGCGGGCCGCAAACGCCTTCTGACCTCCGTCAAGGGGTGGAAGATACTGCCCCTGGTCTGCTATGACCTGCGCTTCCCCGTTTGGAGCCGGCAGACCCCGGGAGAGGCCCAACTCGAATACGATATTTTATTATATGTCGCCAACTGGCCCGAACGACGAAGCCTGGCCTGGAAAACCCTGCTGCGCGCCCGCGCGATCGAAAATCAGGCCTATGTGATCGGCGTCAACCGCGTCGGCGACGATGGCAACCATATCCACCATAGCGGCGACTCTATGATCATCGACCCTCTCGGAGAGATACTCTATGAGAAGGCAAATGCCGAGGATGTCCATACCCTGACCCTCCGGAAAGAGAGACTGACCGAGGTGCGGGAACGTTTTCCCTTCTGGCGGGACGCCGACCATTTTTCCATTCAGCCGTAAGTGGTCCGCGGGTATCTCGCGCCGAAGGTTTACTTTCGCAACACCATGGCAACCGCATTCATAGCCCCAGAGATCTTCACAGGAGCAGAGATACATACCGGCAGGGCCGTCCTCGTCAAGGATGGCACCGTCACCGGCATCGTCCCCATTTCGGATATCCCTGCCGGCTACCGCCAGCGCGAGCTCTCCGGCTATCTGCTGGCCCCGGCATTCCTCGACCTCCAGATCTATGGTGGCAACGGCAGGCTTTTCTCCGCCGAAATGACGACAGAAGCCCTCGACGCCGTCTATGAATACTGTCTTCAGGGTGGCTGTACACAGTTTCAGATCACCCTCGCTACGAATTCCATCGAGAAATTCCTGCGTGGGCTGGAGGTGGCGAAACAGTACCGTAGCCGCGGCGGAAAGGGCCTGCTCGGCGTCCACCTGGAAGGCCCGTACATCAATCCAGCCAAAAAAGGCGCCCATATCGAAAAATTTATAAAAAAGCCGACGGAAGAAGAGATCGGTCAGCTCCTTCAGAAAGGAAAGGATGTCTTCCGGATGATGACCCTCGCCCCCGAACAGTGCGATCCGGCCTGTATCCAGCTGCTGCAGCAGCAAGGCGTCGTTGTCTCGGCCGGTCACAGCAACGCGAGCTACGAACAGGCGATCGACGGTTTTTACCTGGGGATACCCGCCGCCACCCACCTGTTCAACGCCATGTCCCCTCTTCAGGGCCGCGCCCCGGGAATGGTCGGCGCCATCTATGATCACAACGACGTCCGGGCGAGTGTTGTCTGCGACGGCGTACACGTGGACTACGCCTCCATTCGTATCAGCAAAAAGATCATGGGGGAACGCCTCTTCTTCATAACCGATGCGGTAGCAGAGGTCCAGTATGGGGAGTACGTCCATATATATAAGGAGGACAGGTTTACCCTCCCCGACGGGACCCTCTCAGGTTCCGCCCTCACCATGCTGCAGGCCGTCCGCAATGGCGTCGAAAAAGCCGGAATCCCATTGCCGGAGGCGCTTCGCATGGCCTCGCTCTATCCCGCGAAATTGATGGGACTGGATAACAGATTTGGGACCATCCAGCCCGGGTCACAGGCCGACTTTGTTCTCCTCGATGATCAGTTGAACCTGCTGCAGGTGTTCGTGGAGGGGGAATAACCTACAGCGGGAGTGCGATCGTAAAGACGGCGCCATTGTCGTTCTCCACCCATATCTCACCGCCATGCGCAATGACATACTGCTTCACGATGGCCAGCCCCAGCCCCGTCCCGTTGTTCTTTTGCCTGGTGACAAAGGGCTCGAACAGGGTCTTGAGTATTTCCGCCGGGATGCCTTTTCCGTTGTCCCTGACGGAGATCAGCATGGCGCCGTCTCCGGTAGAGGCGGAGATATCGACATGAGGGTTTGCGGTCTTCTGGTCCTGCAGGGCCTCGATGGCGTTGCAGACCAGGTTCATGATACAGCGCCTGAGCTTGCTTTCGTCGCCGGGCACTGACAGGTCGCCGAGCTCTCCGACACGGATCGTCACCGGCGTCGGGGTGCTCTTTGCTTCGGCCAGCTTAATGCCTTCCTCTATGACCTTTTCCAGTCGTACCGGAATTTTTCTTACGGGGTTTTCGCGGATGAAATCCAGGAAGTCCTCGAAGATTGCGGAAGCCTGTTCACCACACTGGTCGACCATATCAAGCCAGTCGCTCTTTATACCTTCGTCACGCATCATACCGGTAAGGACCTTGATGTTCTTGATGGGCGAGCGCAGGTCGTGCATCATCATGCTGACGGCCTTGCCGACCGCTGACAGCTTTTCGCGCTGCATCAGCTTTTCCCGCAGCTCTGCGTTGCGGATGGCCTTGGCGGCGTTCAGCACGAAGAGCTTGAGAAGGTACATCTTTTCCATTTTGAGCCTCTCCTGTTTCTTCAGGATGGCGAATACGGTGTAGTTATCCAGCCGCGCCAGCACGACGTCTTCGAACTGCGTTACCTCTCCGTCGTTGACCCTTACAGACTTCACCTGGCTGATGAGCTCGATCATGTTGATCTTTTGTTCGATGGGCCCTATGCTGAATATCTTCTCGTAGTTGTCGTTCTCGTGCAGCTTGCCCAGCAATGCCGTATCGGTATCCACGTAGGTGGCCAGCTGATCCAGGATATTGCGCAGCAGCGGCAATAGCTGCTGTTCGTCCAGGCTGATGGAGGAGATGGCCCCGATGAGGTTCTCCAGGTTTCGGAGCTTGTTGTAATCCGAAACAGCCTTGGTAGCCAGCTGAGTGATCTCTTCCGAAGCGTAGGGTTTGCAGTGATAGCCGACGTTCTCTCCCGCGCGGGCGACAATATCGTCGATGCTCCTGTCGCTGAAGGCGGTGACGAATATGATCTCCGCCTTATTGTCGTATTTCCTTATCTGCTCTGCGGTCTCCATTCCGTCGAGGCCGGGCATACGCATGTCCAGGAAGATGACGGCATAGGGACGCCCTTCTTTGACCGACCGCCTGACCATCTCGACGCCTTCCATGCCGTTGGCGGCCTTGTCTACCCGGAACTTTGGCATATGGCCGTTCTTCGGCGCCGGACTGGCCGGCGCGTCAAACAAAATGCTTGCAGCCATATCGATGTTCTCACTTTCCATGCTCTTCTTTCTCGGCACCAATATCTCTTCTATATTGTCCCGGACCATTTCTTCATCGTCTATGACCAGTACGGACGCATTTATCACCTCTTTCATTTTATTGGGTTTAGATTTTTATCGTGTTGTTATAATTTGAATGTGATGGTTGTCAACGAGCCCCTGCCCCTGCCCTCGCTGAAGATTGAAATATCTCCGGCATGACTCTGGATGATCGACCGGCAGTTGTGCAATCCGAGACCTGTGCCCGAAGACTTGGTGGTGAACCCCCTGTCAAAAAGCCTTTTGCCGGTTGCTTCGTCGAAGCCGCATCCGTTGTCTTTTATCTCGAGGGTAAGCAGCCCATCCCCCGCCATCAGCCGGACGGAAATATCTTTCTCCGCACCGGCCATGTCGATGGCTTCCATGCTGTTCTTCAGGATATTGAGAATGACCTGCATCAGCCTCGTCCGGTCCCCTATGATCGATGGTACCTGTTCCGGAACGTCTTTTGTAACAGAGATGCCCCTTTTTTCCATAGAGGCGTGCTGCATGGACAGACAATCTTCGAGGACACCGCGCAGATTTATATGTCTACGGTCCAAAGCCCCCTGCCCGTTGACATACTGCCGCTGGATATGGAGAATATCCTGCACGTGAGTGACGATATTGGTCTGTTCCGCTATAGACTGCAGAATATCTTCGCGCTGGGCCTTTTGGGTTTCCACCATGCTGTTGAGCATGTTCACTACAGCGGAGGCTTTTACGTCTCCCAGCGCACCTGCGATGAGTGCCTGTTGAACGGAAAAGAAGCCGGCAAGCTTCGCCAGGTTGTCGCTGTTTTGCTGGTCGAGGGAACGCCGCATCCTGGTAAGGTTGGAACCAATACCCACAACGGCGTTGCCAATATCGTGAAGGACGTCGGAGGCGATCTCGAACCGCCCCTGCATCACCGATCTTTCAAGCGTTGCCTGGTGCTTCTCCGATATATCGTCGATAGAGACGACCATGGTGCCGTCCGGCAGCTTGCTTGCTGTCATCGTGAACTGTTTCTGCGAAAAGCCGATCAGCTCATTCAGTACGATCAGCCCGGCATCGCCGCCAAAATTCTTTACCTTCTTCAAAACCTCCGGCGCGACCAGCCCCAGCAGAGGGAATAGATTGTCTTCATCCAGTCCGTTCTCAGCCATGACAGGCCGAAGGATCGTCTCCGCAATAACATTCATTTCCAGCAGACGCCCATCTTCGCGTATCTCTATAAGACATACGGGCGCATGCTTCATCATCCACCTGAGCCGCTGCTCAGAAGCGCTGATTTGATTTTCCATGCACTAATCAACGGAGGAAAATGCGCGTCATAGTTGGTGACATCCAGACTTATATGAAAAATAAATGGAATCCACTAAAGTTGTCTTCGCTTTTTCCTATTCAGTGAAGAAAGTGTGAATAGCTCCTAATAAAATGTATTGGGCTGCGGTTTATGGACGAGCTATGGGCAAGTCGATTTCATCCCGGATCACCGTTTTTTTATCTGTTGACCAGCACACGCTGAACAGCTATTTCAATGGTCACGATCCTGCTCCTATCTACAAGCGGCAGCTGAGCCACGCGTTCGAACAATATATAATGACGTCCATTCAGACAGTCAAACGCTATTCGGTCATCAGCTACAAGGTCTGTTACAAGAACGACCAGGATAAAGAGTATATCGATCCTTTGATGTACGCCATCAAAGGGCATTTTTCGGAGAGGAAGCTGCGCAAGCAGGCTGAGTTCGAGAAATTCAAGCGCCGCACTTATTTCCTTCTCTTGATGAGCCTCTGCGTGCTCATGCTTTGTCAGGGGCTGGCGACCATTCTGCAGAGCCAGATCCACCAGCTTTCTTCGGGCATCGTCAACGGCCTCGATGTCTTCAGCTGGGTGATCCTCTGGCGCCCGCTCGACGAGCTGATCTTTTCCTGGAATCCGCATTTGAAAGAGATCTCAATAGAAGAGAGACTGGCCAGCGCCGACGTGATACTGGTTAAATATGAAGAGTAGCTTGATTATGATACTATTGTTTGTTGTACATACCATACAGGGACAGACCCTCACCGGGTTTGACGGGTATTATTATACCGGCTCCAGCGCCGGCACGGCACTGGTGCCGAGGCTGTATTTTCAGAGCGCCGGCGGCTGGTACGGCGAGGCCCGCTATAACTATGAAAGCGGTCAGGCTATTTCGCTGTACGCAGGAAGGACGCTCTCCGGCGGGTCCTGGTCGGTCACGCCCATGCTTGGGGTCGTAGCCGGCAAATTCCGCGGAGGCTCATTCGGCACCAATGCAACGCTCGATATAAAACACATAAGTCTCAGTTCCGACCTCCAGTATACGGTCTCTTCCCGCAGCAGCGACGAGAGTTTTTTCTTCAGCTGGTCAGAGCTGGGCTACCATCTGACCGGCCACTTTTACGCAGGGACGGTGCTCCAGCAGACTTGCTTTTCCAGGGGTCACAACAGCTTTGACCCGGGTCTGCAGGTCAGCCTTTATGCAGGAGACTGGCAATTCCCTGTATATATTTTCAATCCCCTTGGAAACCAGCGCTACTGTGTAGTAGGAGTTAGCCGGGAATGGGTTTATGGGAAATCGATCAATCACAAAAAAGCTACAGAAACGCCATGAAAAGGTTATATATCATCTTCTTTATTATAGGCATAATTGCCGTGGTGCTGCTGACACGGTCGACTTTGTGGCTGGTAGCCGGGATACTGGGTTGCATGGTCTTTCTGTTGTATCGCATCTATGCCAGCAGGCTTCTCTCCGTCCAGTTGAGGACCTCAACGCTCGAGCTGCAGGTGGAATCGTTGCACGACCAGCTGGATATCTATATCCGGAAAGAACAACGGCTGAGCAGGGCCGCAGAGCAGGCTACCGCAGCGAAACGACGTGTGATGGCGGCAATGAGCCACGAGATCCGCACCCCCATGAACGGCGTGATGGGTATGGCGAGCCTTCTGGCGGAGACTTCTTTGAACGACCAGCAGCGCGAATATATCAATGGTATCCGGCACTGTGGTCACCACCTGATCTCGGTGGTCAACCATATACTCGTTGACGACATGTTAAATATATCCAAGGCAGACGAAGATAAAATCCCACTCATGAACGAAGACTTTGACCTGAGAAGCTCTATCGAAGAGGTGCTGGATATGTTCGGCGCCACCATCGGGGACTCCGGCCCCGAGCTTCTTTATCATATTGACGACGAGATCCCCACCCAGCTTTCCGGCGACGCGGGCCGTCTCCGGCAGATCCTGATCAACCTGGTCGAGAATGCCATAAGGGCCACCAGCCACGGCGAGATATACGTCGGCGTCCGGCTGCTCAAAAAAGAAGACAGCAAGCTTGAGCTTGGCTTCGAGGTCCGCGACACGGGTACCGGCATACCGGCCGATAAGATCGGAAGGATATTTGAAGGATTGGCCGACTCAGCCAGTCCGGCCGACCCGTCCAAGGACGAGCCTTCGGGCCTTGGCCTGGTCATCTGCCGGAGACTGGTCGAGCTGATGGACGGCTGGATCGAAGTGCAAAGCGAGCCAGGAAAAGGAAGCACCTTCACGTTCTGCATCCGGGTAAGCCTCGGCCGCAAGCCACTGCGGAACTCCCTTCATCCTGGAATGGCGGCCCTGCAGGGAAAACGCATTCTCCTGATAGACGACAACAAATTAGCTCTTTCTCTCATGGCAGGACAGCTGCAGCAGTGGAAGGCCGAGCCAACCCTTGCGACTTCCGGAAAACAGGCCCTCAGCGCGCTGTCGTCCGGACCAGGCTTTGACCTGGTCATCGCGGATGCGGGCCTGCAGAACAGCAGCCAGCTGACGGGCGCCCTGCGGGAACAAAGCCCAAATACCCCCCTGATCCTGATGACCCGGCCCGGCGTGATCCGGAATGATACAGGAGTGACCGCTCAGCTGACCAAACCGGTCAGGCAGCACCTGCTCAGAGACCAGCTGGTCCACCTCTTCTTTTCTTCGGATGGTCACAGCAGCGATACAGCCGGCGGCGCGGCCCCGGTCGAAAGACTGCCGGAGGATTTTGCCGGGCGGCACCCGCTGCGCGTCCTTGTAGCAGAAGACAACCTGATCAACCAGAAGATAGCTATGAAAATGCTTACGAAGCTGGGCTACCACCCCACCATGAAGTCCAACGGCAAGGAAGTGCTGGATGAGGTCAGCAACCAACGCTATGACCTGGTATTCATGGACGTGCAGATGCCGGAAATGGACGGCCTGGAGGCAACCCGCATGATCCGGCTATGCCTTGAGACGCAGCCCGTTATCATCGCTATGACCGCCAATGCCATGCAGGGGGACCGCGACAGCTGTCTGCAGGCCGGGATGGATGACTATATCAGCAAGCCCATCGATCTGGACGACCTTCTCGCCCAGCTGGAGAAATGGAGCGCCGTCATCAACGGCAACCGCAAGCCATCCTGAGCACAGGAAAGCTGCGAGACCTCTACTTAAGAGTTTACACTTATAAAATTACCCTAAAACACCCTTAAAATTAAATCGACCTGTTATGATGAGGACATATCCTTTTTTAAAAATCGGTATATTAATCTTCCAGAATTTCCTTCTCATTTTCTCCCTTGATACATCCTTGTCGCCGGCCCCAACCAACCGGTGAAATAGCGTATTTCCACAACATCACATCATCTTACCCACAACAATCACACAATGAAAAAAAGCCTTATTTTTTCAATCGTCAGCCTATTCGCTTTACCCGCGTTCTCACAAGTTGGTCTCGGCACGGCCTCTCCAAATTCAACGCTGGACGTCCGGGGATCGCTCTCCGCAGCATACCGGTCATTTACAACCGCTACGTCGGCGGCCATTTCGGATAACACGCTGGTCTTTACAGGCACTGCTGCTACCACGGTCACCCTTCCCGATGCCAGCACCTGCGCAGGCCGGCAGTACTGGATAAAGAATGCCAGCGGTACTCTTCCCGTGCCAGTGCTTACCATTGCGACCACCTCGTCACAGACCATCGACGGCAGCACGACCTGGACCGTAGATGAAACCAACGAGATCGTACGCGTCGTCAGCAACGGCGCCAACTGGTATGTAATGAACCAGGACGTGGCTACGGCCAAGACGGGGACTACGGGGGGCTCATGGAATGAGGGCGGCAATCGCGTCCCTTCCGCCAAGGCCATCGGCACCATCAGCAATTTTGACCTGCCTTTCATCACCAACAACACCGAGAACATGCGTCTTTCCACGAGCGGCTACCTTGGCATAGGCACTTCCGCTCCGGCCGGCAGACTGCATTTCGTCTCCCAGAGCTCAGAGGCGGGGGACGACTATATCTTTGACGACTACGGCGCCGGCGTTAGCCAGGGCATCTACATGACCCGGTCACGTGGAACAGTAGCCGCACCTGTTGACCTTCAGTTCGGGGACCCGGTCGGCTGGCTCCGTTTTGTCCCGCACTTCAACGGATCGCTGGGATATTTGCCCGGCTCATCGATGGAGTGCTATTACAAGGGCACGGGATCCAATAACCTCACCGATCTGCGTCTGTTCACCTCCGATACGGAACGGGTACGGATCAATGAGGCCGGCAATGTCGCTATCGGCGCGCAGGCCTGGAACGCCACTAATCCGGAAATGCTGCTCGTACAGGCGGGAAACACCAATTCCTTTAACGTGATCAGCGGCAAAGGGTCTATCGACAACTATCTTCAGCTGAATATCCAGAACCAGTCCAATACCGGCAACGCCAGCTCGGACGTGGTGGCCACTGCCGCTAACGGCAACGAGAACACCAACTATATCGACATGGGCATTAATTCCGGCCTCTACACCAATACGTCTCAGCCTATCATCGGGGGAGCAAATACGGCCTATCTCTATAGTATCGGTAAGGATTTCGCCATCGGCAACGCTGCCGCAGGAAGGAACCTGATCTTCTTTACCAATAGTTTTAATACGGCTGACGAAAAGATGCGTATCACCTCCGCCGGCAATGTCGGCATCGGAACTACCAACCCCACAGACAAGCTATCCGTAGCTGGTAACGTTGCACCTTCCGTAGATAATACTTATTCGCTCGGGAAGAACACGGCAAGATGGAGTGCGGTCTATTCGGCGAATGGAACGATCCAGACCTCCGACGCCCGTCTCAAGACCAATATCCGGCCTCTTCACTATGGACTGAAGGAGGTGATGCAGCTGAACCCGGTGCGCTATAACTGGATCGACCAGCCGAACGGCGCCGACAAGATCGGTCTCATCGCACAGGACGTCCGCAAGGTCGTGCCGGAGGTGGTCGTAGGCGACGAGACCAGGGAGAATCTCGGCATGAACTATGCCGAATTGGTCCCCGTGCTGATCAATGCCATCAAGGAACAGCAAAAAGAGATCAACTCCATCCAGCAACGGATCAATAACCTGAAAAGGGCAAAATAATAAGCACATGAAAAGACTACTATCCGTTATATTCACGCTGGCTCCGGCCGCCTTTATCTTTGGCCAGGCAGGGGTAGGGACCGCGAGCCCGACCTCATGGCTGGACGTCCGGGGTTCTGTTTCGTCCGCGACACGGACATTTACGGGAGCGACTACCGCCGCTTTCACCGACCAGAGCCTGGTCTTTACGGGTACGACAGCCACTACGCTCACCCTGCCGGATGCTACCACCTGTACGGGAAGAAATTATTGGATAAAGAATGCGAGCGCGACCCTGCCGACGCCTGCCCTCACGATCGTGCCTGCCGCGTCGCAGACGATCGAAGGCGGGGCCAGCTACCTTGTCGACGAGCCCAACGAGCTTGTGAGGATCACCAGCAACGGCGCCAGCTGGTCGGTAATGGCGATGGATATACCCGTCCTCAAGACCGGCACGGCAGGCGGCGCATGGCAGGAAGGCGGCAATATTCTGAAGTCGCTCAAAAAGATCGGGACCATCAGCAATACCGACTTTGCGTTTATGAATAACAATACCGAGACAATGCGCCTTTCGTCGTCGGGGTATCTCGGCATAGGGACTTCGACGCCCGCCGGACGACTGCACTGTGTATCGCAAAATGACGACGCCGGGGATAATTATAAATTCGATGACTATACTTCTACTACCACCGAGGGCTTCTTCATGAGGAAATCACGGGGCACGGTGGCTGCTCCGCTGGACCTTCAGCGGGGCGATCTCATGGGTCAGTTCCGGTTTGCGCCGCATTACAACGGGCAGCTGACCCGCGCCAGCGGATCGGGCGTCGACGGATACTATCAGGGTAATGGCACGACCAATATCTCCGACCTGCGTCTATTCAGCTCCGACACCGAAAGGATACGGATCGACACGGCCGGCAATGTCGGTATCGGCACCACGACCTTTTATACAGGCGCGCCCGAGCAGCTGGCCGTCAACGCCGGCGCCACGAATTCCTACAACGTGATCAGCGGGCGTGGTTCCATCGACAACTATCTCCAGCTGAATATTCAGAACCAGTCCAACACCGGAAAGGCAAGCTCTGACGTCGTGGCGACTGCAGCCAATGGAGACGAGAACGGTCTTTATATAGATATGGGCATCAACTCCGGCGCCTACAGCAACGGCGTAAACGGCATCCTCAACGGCCCCGACCTGGGGTATCTCTATGCTACCGGGAACGATTTTGTCATAGGGAACAGCGTCGCTACGCAGAATCTCATCTTCTTCGCCGGCGGGACAGCGCTCACGGACGAGGCGTTCCGGATCACCCCTACCGGTGTGGGCATCGGAACCACCACCACGGCTGATATGCTGGACGTCGCAGGCGTTCTGGCTCCTTCCCCGGACAATAGCTATACAGCAGGGACGAGCGCCAACCGCTGGAGCGCCGTATACGCCGCCAACGGAACGATACAAACCTCGGACGCGAGACTGAAGACGAATATCCGTCCGCTGGACTATGGCTGGCGCCAGCTGTCGGCGATGCAGCCGGTGCAATACTCGTGGAAAGACAAGCCGGACGGGGCCGTCAAGATCGGTCTGATCGCCCAGAAGGTGCGGACCCTGGTACCTGAGGTCGTCTCGGGTGACGAGAACAAGGGACACCTGGGCATGAACTATCCCGAGCTGATCCCGGTGCTGATCCAGACGCTAAAGCAGCAGCAGCGCCAGCTGGACGATCTGAAACAGCAGCTGGCCGAATTGGAAGGCGCTAAATAATTTCCCTGTTCCTCAAAATTGAAATAATGAAAGCAATTATATCTTCCATTGCAGTGTTTGTTTGCTCGCTGACGGGGTCGGCGCAGCAGACGATACTCTCTGCAGGCAGCAGCCAGACGCTGTTCATAAAGGCCGGCACGATCCTCGGTGCTGACAGTCTCGTCCTGACCCCTTCGTCCAATTTTACGTTCTCGTCCAATACGCTAACGGTGAGCCCTATCGCGGTCAATCTGGCCCCGGCGCCCAGTATCAACAGGGTCTACAGCCTGACCAGCCAGATCAATTTTACGGGCACGATCCAGCTCTATTACCAGCCTTCGGAGCTGAATGGCAACCCCGAGTCCGCGTTGCAGTATACGGACTCCGCCGTGGGAGGGTCCTGGCTGGCCTCACCCTCGAGCACGGTGAACACTTCGCTGCACTATGTGCAGCAGACGGCGAGCGCACGCAATATTATCGGCGCTACCGCTTCGCACCAGGGAACGATACTTGCCCTTTCGCTGATCTCCTTCACGGGCGCATGGCAGGGCAGCGACGTCGGACTCAGCTGGACGATCGACCAGACGGCCGAATCCGGTGACTACACGGTGGAGAGAAGCGCCGATGGGTCCAGCTGGACTGACATAGGCTTCGTGGCCGGCAACAGCGGGGATGGTCTGCGGGTCTATCAATACAAGGACGCCGGCGTTCCGGCTGGGACGCTGCTCTACCGGCTCGTGATCAGCAGGACCTCGGGTCGGAAGGACTACTCGAATATCGTCAGGCTGCAGCATGGGTCGGACGGCCAGCTGCGCCTGGTTGCGGCCAGTCAGACGGTCACCGCCTGGTTCGACGGCGTTTTGCCGTCCAGCGTACGGATCGTGAATGCGGTGGGCGCGGTGCTGAGGGTCGACATGACGAGCCGGCCGAAATATGAATTTTCGGGACTTCCTGCCGGGGTGTATTTTATGCAGTATGAGATCAGCGGGAGCCCTGGAGTGAGAAGCTTCCTCATCAATTAACAGGTGTGGCGGCGGCCCGGGTGCGGATCAGCTCTTTTGCCCGGGCCGTCTTAAAATCGTATCCCTTTCCGATGGCCTCGGCCGAAGGCAGCGCCGGGACATCCGGCTGAATGCCCAGTCCGTTCTTCTCCCTCTGTCTGTCCACTACCAGCCGAAAACGGGGGAGTCTGAACCGGACCCTTGTCTCCGGAAGCGTGACGTCCGGTATCATCCAGGCCGTATTGCCGTAATAGGCGCCGCCGGTCTCTTCCCCGACGAGGGTGACATTGGACTGTCCTTTCAATGCTCCGGCGAAGAGACAGGTGGCTGAAAAGGAATTGCCGCCGGTAAGGATATAGACCTGTCCGTTGAAATGATCCCGTTGGAAAGGACTGTAATAGTGCCGCTCGAAATAGCCAAAATGATATTTGCCGTCCGACCGCCTGCTGCTGGCGATGAAGGTCAGGAAGCTGTATAGAAAGCCATTGTTGATATACCGGTCATACCGGCTGTGCCGCCGGATGGCGTACAGCGAGTCGGCTAATTTGAACTTCTTGTCGATCAGATAGCGGGTTAGCACAGTCGAAAGGGAGGCGTCTCCTCCGCCATTCGACCGGACGTCGATGATCAGGTTCTTCACCCGCTGGTCGGCCATGACCTGGAAAGAGTGCCGGAAGAACCCGCGGAGGTGGTATCCGTGCTCAAATGTATTGAGCGTCAGAAAGGCCGTGTGGCTGGAGCTGTCTATCTGGAGATTGCGGGTGAACAGCAGTTCCCGCCGCTTCCGGGCGCGACGGCTCGGTGAACGCAGTCGTTGCGCGGGTCCCTGTCCGCGCTGGGCCGTTCCCGGCTGCAGCGATCGCCCCAGGCTGCGCCTGACGGTATCCGCCCGCGGATCGTAGATGGGTATCCGAGTATGACGCACCACCCCTGCCGAATCGAGGTATCCGATGTCAAACGTATCGGTATAGCCGAGCAGCTCTTTGTACCATGAGCTGAAGTGCAGCCCCGTGCTGAGATACTGGTATTTCCCGGTGCGGTTATAGCCGTCCGTAACGATATAGGGGAACAGCGTGTCTGTCAGCTGCTGCACCGACAGGCCGTTGATAGTAGCGATGGGGGTGCCTCTTTTCAGTATCGAATCCCGCCGGTTGAGATTGGCCGCGACGACCATGGTGTCGGGCCAGAACTTGAGAATGAGGGGAAACTGCCTGAGCTTTGCCGTGTCGATATAGTGACTGTAAGCTTTGGAGTAGCGGATGGAGGTATGTCCGCAGTCCACCTGTGCGATCACATAGCTGAGGATGGTCCTGAACTGAGATTCGGTCATGCTGTCGGTGATCCCGGCGTAGCCCTTGTCGAAATAGTAGTTCATGCTGTCGCGGGAGGTATACCAGTAGAGACTGGGATGCCAGGCTTCCAGCACGCCGCGGAATACCCGGTAGTCCTTTTTCAGCTGTTCAGGCGCGTACTTCCGGTCGGGTCTGAAATCCTTTTGGGAAGTGCTGCAGGCTGCTAAAAAAAGAGACAGTGTAACACCAAGTGACAGTACGAATCTTTTCATGCATGGTCATTTGGAGGCAAAAGCGTTCCATCCCTGCGCCGTAATATCGAACGTATTACCTCCTTTCGTGATGATCTTTTTTCCTTTTTCGGGTTCAGTCATATAGCCGATGACGCTGATCTGCTCGTTGAGGACCAGCTTGTCGTATTCCTGCTGCGGGATGGTGAACAGCAGCTCGTAGTCCTCGCCCCCGCTGAGGGCACAGGCCGTGGGGTCCAGCTCGAACCTGAAGGCGGCTTGCCGCGTGTCTTCGGCGATCGGTATCTTTTCTTCGTAGAGGACGCAACCCAGCTCGCTCTGGCGGCAGATATGCAGGATCTCGGAGCTGAGCCCGTCGCTGATATCCATCATTGACGTGGGCAGGATCTCAGATTCCTGGAAGAACTCGATGATGTCCTTTCTTGCCTCTGGCTTCAGGAGGCGGCCGATCACATATTTCTCATTTTCGAGGTCGGCCTTGACGTTGGGGTTCTCGAGGAATATCTTCTTTTCCCTTTCCAGGAGGATAAGCCCGAGATAGGCGGCTCCCAGGTCGCCCGAGCAGCAGAGCAGGTCGCCCTTTTTTGCCGTGCTTCTTTTGACGAATTTGTCCGGCGTCACCTCGCCGATCGCCGTGACGGAGATGACGAACCCCTTTTGCGAGGAAGCCGTATCTCCGCCGACCAGGTCCACACCATACGCCTCGCAGGCGGCATAGACTCCCTCATAAAATTCGTCCAGCGCCTCCAGGCTTATGCGGTTGCTGATGCCGATGCTCATCGTGATCTGGGTGGGAGTGGCGTTCATCGCATATACGTCGCTCAGGTTCACCACTACGGACTTATATCCCAGGTGCTGCAGGGGGGTATACATCAGGTCAAAATGAACGCCTTCGATAAGCAGATCGGTGGTAACGACGGTCTGCTTGCCGAAATGGTCGATGACGGCCGCGTCATCGCCTACGCCGACGAGGGTCGAAGCGTTCTTTATTTCGATGTTTGCCGTCAGGTGTTCGATCAGCCCGAACTCCCCGAGGCTCGATATCTCGGTCCTGTTTTCGCTCATAATGTTGGTTCGTTTTAAAGCCCCGGGTGTTTATCATTGACCACAGCCACCAGCTCGTCATGGATCTTTCCATTCGTCGCGATGATATGCGGCTGATAGGGCGAATAACGCCCGCCGGTAAAATCAGATACTCTTCCTCCCGCTTCTTCTACAATAAGTACGCCGGCCGCGCTATCCCAGGCCTGCAGCTTATGCTCATAAAAGCCGTCGAAGCGGCCTGCCGCCACCCAGCAGAGGTCCATCGCCGCCGAACCGAGCCGCCTCACTGGCACCCCGCCGCGGATCAGCCTTGAGAACACCTCGAGAGGGCCGTTGGCCTGGTCGAGGTAGGTATAGGGGAAGCCCGTCACCAGACAGGACTTCAGGACGGAGGTCTCGGCGCTGACGGCTATCTTCCTGTCATTCAGCGTGGCGCCATAGCCTCGCTGGGCGAAGAAGAACTCCTTGATAAAGGGGTTATAGACCACGCCCAGTATCATTTCGCCGTCCTGTTCAACCGCGATGGACACACAGCATAAGGGCAAACCGTGTGCAAAATTTACCGTTCCGTCGATCGGATCGATGATCCACTTGAAGCTGGAATCCATAATGATCTCTCCGGCTTCTTCGCTCAGGATAAAATGGTCGGGGTAGTCTTGCTTGATGACCTCGAATATGGCCTTCTCAGAAGCATGGTCAGCCTCGGTGACCAGGTTATTAACGCCTTCTTTATTGGAGATTGTGAATGAACCCTGAAAATAATGTTGCATCACGGCAGCGCCTGCCTCAGCCGCCTTTATGAGTGTGGATTTTAACATGGCACAAATATAGGGCCTGTGGGGGACTCTTCCCGGCTAGCTAAGCACTTCACGCGCGACGCTGCGGGGTGACTCCAGCTGCTGCAGCGACTCGATGTATTTGTTCAATACGGCGCCGTTCAGGGTATAGCGAAAATTCCGGCCTTCTTTTTCGCCTTCGATGAGGCCTGCTTCCTGCAGGATCTTTACGTGGTGGGAGATAGAGGGCTGGGCCAGCTCGATCACATCCTGGAGGCCGCTGCACTCGCCGCATCCGCCTTTGCCGGAGATATAGTGTAATATTTTGAGGCGGTTGCTGTCTCCGAGGGCCTTGGATATTTTCTCGATCTGTTTAAAGGTCAGAGTCATTTTTATTAGATTGACAAATGCAAATATATCAATTTTTTGGCATCTTCCAAAATGTCAGCCCCCTGGTCCGACATTTTGCCCGCAATTCCAAAAAGGCGTACTTCGCAGAATATCATGATCCTCTCCGTCATTATCGTCAATTACCGGGTTCGATATTTTCTGGAGCTCTGCCTGCGGAGTGTCCAAAAATCGATACAAGGTATTGAATCAGAAATAATTGTAGTTGACAATGATCCTGGCGACGGGGGGCTGGACTATCTACGGCCGCTCTTTCCGGCAGTCAGCTTTATAGCGAACACGGAGAATATGGGTTTTGCCCGCGCCAATAACCTGGCGTTGAAACAGGCCAGGGGAAAATATATCCTTTTTCTCAACCCGGATACGATCCTTCCGGAGGCTTTTGCGAGGGAGGTTTTGGAGTTTTATGTTTCGGCGCCCCGCGTCGGCGCCGTTGGGGTCAGGATGGTGGATGGCAGCGGGCAATTTTTGAAGGAATCGCGTCGCGGCTTCCCATCGGCCTGGGTGGCATTTTGCAAGCTCTCGGGACTGACGGCGGTCTTCCCCAAAAGCCGGCTATTCTCCACCTACTATCTCGGCCATCTTCCCCCCGACAGAACGCATCCTGCGCCCATACTGTCCGGCGCCTGTTTATGGGTGGCACGGGCGATACTGGAAGAGACCGGGGGCTTCGACGAGCTGTTCTTTATGTACGCCGAGGACATCGACCTGAGCTATCGGATCGAAAAGGCCGGTTATGTCAACTACTACCTGGCCAGGACTACGATCGTCCACTTCAAAGGAGAGAGCACGAGGAAGGACGCACGGTATGTGAAGCTATTCTACAAGGCGATGAGCCAGTTCAGACGGAAACACTTCAGGGACGGGTTATCTGTAGTTTTTAACGCGGGGATGGATGCTGCTATCTGGCTGAGGGCGGGTATTCGCGGGGTGGGGCTCGCGGTTCGGGGGGGAGGAGGGCGTGAAAGGCTCCTTGAGCCGGAGTCGGCGATACCGACCTGTCTTACCGGGGACCCTGCTGCGATCGGGGTTCTAAAATGCTCGGCGGCCTTTGTTCGGGACCGGGTCTTTGTCGAAACGCCCGGGGAGGCGAAAGAACTTGTTCTTTGTGAAGGAGAGCAGTTCTCTTTTACCGATTGTATAACAATGCTGGAAACAGCCCAGCCCTGGCGTAACGGCCTGCGGGTCAAATTTTATGCGAAGGGTGGCGGATCTGTCCTGGGAAGTGTTCATCGGGACGGGATGGGGGAGGCGCTGGTATTGTAGAGGGACCTGCGGACGGTGAGACGGGTCGTGATGACCTAGATGGGCAGCTCTTCGTCGCTGATCAATTTCCGTAGCCGGCCGCGGGTCAGCAGCCAGATGGTCATGGTAAGCAGGGTCCATCCGATCACCCACCAATAGGCTGTAGCAGGTGTGGCCCCAGGAGGGATCAGCCAGCGGTTGAGCATCTTCCCGACGAGCCATTGATCGAGGATACCTGGCAGGACCAGTGCAACGGGGAAGAAGAACAGCTTTCCCATCCACCAGGGCAGGACGATAAAAGCCCTTACCAGCGGGGGGATACAGACCATCGCGACGATCAGCAGACCCACCATGCTCAGAAATCGGTGGGCGCCATGGGGAAATAGAAACCGGAGCGCCGTAGTCAGATCGCCTTCTCCGTGAAATGCCGCCAGCAGGCTATTGAACGGAAGCGCCGCAAAGACCATCGAAACGCCTATCGAGTGCTCGACGACGTTCTCTTCATCGGTGTTCATCCGCTGCCAGCCCGACCACAGGACGGTAAAATTGACGAGCGGACCGGCCACGATCGCCAGCACCCGCTTGCCGAAGGGGACGTTCTCCTGGCAAAAGGCCCAGCTGTCGAAGCTACGGGGACCCCAGCAGCTGGTGGTCAGCCAGGCGATCAGCGTATGCGCCCAGTCGTGTACCTCGTGTATAAAGAACGTAAGGGCCAGAAAACATAGGATGTAAAGGGGGCTTAGTTTTAGCTTCATAAATAAATGTAACAAAAATATCATCCAAAACAGTAAGTTTGCACCACACACAAACGACCTGTATTACTCAATGGCGTTGATTGAAATTCAATTACCTAAATCTTTGGCTAGAGCGCTGCGGCTGCCCCAGAAATCACCTCGTCGGCAGCAATTGAAGGTATTGCGAAAATTACTCAAAAAGGCAAGATTCACAGAATTTGGTCAACAATACCGCTTCGACGAGATACTGCTCAGCAAACATCCCGGAAAAAAATTCCAGGAGATGGTGCCAACTTTTGACTATAACAAGATCCATGCTGCGTGGTGGCATCAAACGCTCGAAGGAAAAGCGGACGTATGCTGGCCCGGAAAAATAAAATATTATGCCCTTTCCTCCGGCACCTCAGAGGCTGGGAGTAAGTATATTCCCATCACCAATGACATGCTTCGTGGCAACCGCATCGTCATGGTCAAGCAGCTGCTGACCCTTCGCTCGTACCGGGACATCCCCGTGAAGAGCCTTGGCAAGGGCTGGCTGATGATCGGCGGCACCACCAGCCTCCAGAAAGGAGCCGGGTATTATGCCGGGGACCTCAGCGGCATCACCGCGCGCAAGGTTCCCTTCTGGTTCCAGCCGTTCTACAAGCCTGGAAAGAAGATCGCCCGCACCAAGGACTGGACCAAGAAGCTGGAAGAGGTCGTCAGGCTGGCGCCTCAGTGGGACATCGGTTTCCTTGTTGGCGTTCCCGGCTGGATCCAGCTGTGCATGGAGAAGATCATCGAACGTTATAATCTGAACAATATCCATGAGATATGGCCCAACCTGGGTTTCTTCGTGCATGGCGGGGTGTCCTTCGACCCCTACCGGAAAGGTTTTGAAAAGCTGCTGGGAAAACCCATCACCTATATCGAGACCTACCTCGCCTCAGAAGGCTTTATCGCCTATCAGGACGCTCAATACTCAAAAGGCATGCGGCTGGTGACCAACCAGCATATCTTTCTGGAGTTTGTTCCATTCGACAATAAGAATTTCGATTCCGACGGCGAGCTGGTGCAGGATCCGGAAGCCTATATGATCCATGAGGTTGAAGAAGGCAAGGACTACGCCCTGCTGCTGAGCACCAGCGCCGGAGCCTGGCGTTACCTCATCGGAGACACCGTCCGTTTCGTAGATAAAGAGCGCTGCGAGATCATCATCACCGGCCGGACCAAACATTTTCTCAGCCTTGTCGGAGAACACCTGAGCGTGGACAATATGAACAAGGCGGTGCAGCTTGCCACAGAGGAGATGAACCTGTCCATTCCCGAGTTCACCGTGGCCGGGATACCTCATGGTTTGTTTTTTGCTCACCAGTGGTGGCTGGCGTGCAATGATCCGGTGGACGAGAACGTTCTTCGGCAGAAGATCGACGAAAGGCTCAAGGAGCTCAATGACGATTATGCTGTCGAACGGGACAGTGCGCTGAAGGACGTATACGTAAAAGTATTGCCGGAAGAAAAGTTTATGGAATTTATGCGCCTGAAAGGAAAGATAGGGGGTCAGCACAAATTTCCCAGGGTCCTGAAAGGTAAAATGCTGCTGGACTGGCAAAAATATCTCGAGACGGGTACTCTCTGAGACCAGTAGAACATCCGAAATTTGACATTCTATGATGGAGGCCGTATTGAAAGGATTGGCATTGGGATTCGCACTGGCCTTATCGGTGGGGCCCATTATTTTTACCATTATCAAGCAAAGCCTGAACAACGGGCACAAGGGCGGATTTAGTTTTGTTGCCGGGGTATGGGTCAGCGACATTCTCCTGGTCGTGCTGAGCAACACGCTGACGGTTTTTGTCTCCGCGCTTACGGAACACTCTACGGTGATCGCCTACCTTGGCAGCGCTTTTCTGATCACCCTCGGTTTTTACTTCGTCTTTTTCAAAAAAGTGTCGCTCGCCCGTGACCCGGAAGGCAATGAAACACGTTTTCGCAAACGGGATATGGCCCGGGTCTTTGCCTCCGGGTTCCTGATCAATACCCTTAACCCGAGCGTCATGCTGTTCTGGCTGGGGAATGCCACTTTCCTCGCCGCCGACCACACGCTGCAGGAAAGGATCGTCATCTTCTCCATCTGTCTGCTGATCAATATGGCCGCCGACGTGTTAAAGGTGATGATGGCCGGCAGGCTCCGGAACAAGCTCAATCTGCATACGCTGTCGGTCATCAACAAGATCTCGGGTTCCATTCTTATTGCGTTCGGTATCGCGCTCATCTTTTTCCATAAGCAAGTAGTACATTAGCGTTGGATTAACAAATCCGAGTTGTAAGTTTGATGACCATATGCGCCGCGTCATCATATTACTAATTTGTCTTATTCCCTTTCTGAGCCACGCGCAGCACGACGTCCTCGTATTACAGAAAAGGGGTATGCACGTCCGCGCATATACGATCGGTGACCAGATGACATTCAGGACGGTCTATGACCAGTGGTTTACCGGTGTCATCGATGACCTGCGCCGGGACACGGTCTATATCAACGGCCAGGCATTCAGCTATAAGGAGATCGCGGCTATCAAGAGAGACAAGGCGGGCAGGGGCTGGGCGCCCGCGCTGATCGCTGTAGGCGTCGGCTATCTCGCCATCGGTGCATTTAATGGCGCCTACCGCAAGGACGCTGCAAAGGACTGGTATAGCAAGACTGATTTCATTGTCAGCGGCGCCCTCGTCGCCACCGGCGCCATCCTCCTCGCGACAAAAACCAAATACTACCAGATGGGAAGGAAATACAGATTATTATACTTGCAGATCGGGAAGAGGTAGTTTATATTGCAATCCGAAAAACCAGTGGATGGCCAATAACAACCCAGGACTGATAGCCCGCGTCTGGAGAATATTCAAGCGCGTCGTCATCACCCTCTTCTTCCTCCAGCTTTTTTATCTCCTCCTGTTGAAATGGGTCGATCCGCCAATCACGCTTACACAGCTGGGCAGCGTATTCCGGGGTGAAGGCCTTCATCGCAGCTATGTCAGCATGAAGAATATCTCTCCCTACGCCAAGCTGGCGGTCATCTGCTCGGAAGACCAGCTTTTCCCCGATCACGATGGGTTCGACTTCAAGTCGATCGAGAAAGCGATGAAGCACAATCAGAAAAGCAAGTCTTTACACGGCGCCAGCACCATCAGCCAGCAGGTAGCGAAGAACGTCTTCCTCTGGCAGGGCCGCGACTGGTTTCGGAAGGGACTGGAAGTCTATTTTACGTTTATGATCGAATGGATCTGGGGGAAGAAAAGGATCCTGGAAATGTATCTCAACGTTAGTGAGATGGGGAGGGGGATCTACGGCATCGAGGCCGCTTCGCATTTTTATTTTAACAAGCCGGCCCGGACGCTCACCCGGCAGGAGGCGGCCCGCATTGCGGCCTGTTTGCCCAACCCCAAGGTGTTTACTATCAAGCCGCTCTCCGCGCATGTGGTAGCTCGCGCCGCATGGATACAGGCGCAGATGGGGAATCTGCAGGAGGATCCGGATATTCAGAAGCTATTGCAGTAACCGGTTCACGGCGGTGATCGCCGCATCCAGCCGCTGCTGGCCCTGGCCGCCGATCTCTGCCCAGGGTGTAGATTGATTGATCAGGATATCGCGGTAAATATGGAAGAGCTTCTCGCGGGAAAGCAGGTCCGGGTATTCCCTCAGCTCGTCCCGGACCCAGGGAAGGTCCGTTCGGGGAAGAAGGTAGGCGTCATAGCGCCGCTCGTTGATGCGGTCCAGTATCCAGCTGTCGCAACGGCCAAAGACAAATTCACCCCAGACTTTCATCACATACATATCGGTATCGATAAAGATCAGGGACTCTCCCTTTGCATTCGCAGCTGCTACCGCCTGGTCCTCCAGCGTCAGCTGCCCCTTTGCTATCGTCACCAGGTCTTCATAGCGGTAGTCCATCCCGTGGCGGAGGAGGTACTCCCTCGCGTACTCGGGGACCCAGCGTGAATGGAAATGAGCTGCGAGGCCCTCGCAGATAGAGGACTTCCCGGTTGACTCCGGTCCAACGACGACAATTTTTTTAAGATTTTGACTCGAGCCCATGTTCGACTGCTCCTGCTCTTTTAGCCCATTCCAGCAATCCCGAAACGGCAAGGATCAGCAAGATAATGTAATAGACACTGGTAAATACATAGTGCTTGACAAAATACAGCGGGATCGACGCACAGTTAGTTGCGATCCACCAGTACCAGCTTTCCACCTTCTTCCGGGTCATGAGCCACATCCCGGTGTAGGCCGTTGCCGAGGCAAAAGCGTCGGCCCAGGGAATGGCCTGGGGGGCGAAACCCTGTTTGAGCCAGGTCAGGGATGCAAAAACAATGATATAAAAGGTGGAAAAGAACGCCAGCTGACCTGCCAGCTCGCGGCGCGAAGACCAGCCGACCTGTAGCACATATTGATCCTGCCGGTCCTTCCGGGTCCACATCACCCATCCATAGATATTGAGGACGGTATAATAGAGATTGACGCTGGCCTCACCGAGGAGGGATGTCTTGAGGCTGAGGTAAATATAGATTATCGTGTTGACGAGACCGGTAGGATATACCAGGATATTCTCGCTGCGGCTGAACCAGACGCTGAGAATGCCGGCGATCACCGCAATAAATTCCCACCAGCCCGTATGCTGCAGATCCTGGACGAACTGATGGAGGATATCCATTACTCAGCTTCGGCCACTACTTCTTTTACCTCGGGGATCATGCGTTTCATCATGCTCTCGATGCCCGCTTTCAGCGTGATCATGGAGGAAGGACAGCCGGAGCAGGAGCCCTGCAGCATCAGGTTGACCGTTCCTTCGTTGTAGCTCCTGAACTGGATCGCGCCACCGTCCATTTCGACAGCAGGCTTTACGTAGTTCTCCAGGAGCTCTTTGATACGCTTGACCACGTCGTCGTCGTCGGCAGAGATCACGTTGCTGCCCTCGGACTTGATGCTGACGACCTCTTCTTCATTGACAACAGGTTTGCCTTCTTCGAGGTATTCTTTGAGGAACTGGCGGATAGCGGGGATGACGTCGTCCCAGTCGGTATCTGCCGTCTTGGTCAGCGTCACGAAATTGCTTGCGATAAAAACGCTCTTTATAAAGGGGAAGCCAAAAAGCTCAATTGCCAGCGGTGAAGGTTTGGCCGATTCGACGTCCGGGAAATCGATGATCTTACCGGGATACAATAACTTATTAGCCACGAATTTCATCGTCTCCGGATTCGGAGTCATTTCCGTATAGATGCTGATAACCGGATTTCCTGTTTTGATCATAGCGAAACCATTTAATATGTGCCGGAAATACGCTTCAACAAAAATTAGCGTATTTCCGGCAAATCGCTAATGATTGTCCTTTGGACGAAACCCTTCCAGGGTTTCCTGGACGTCAAAGGTACTAAATTTTTCCGCCGCGGTGAAAGACTCGCGTTTTAGGCTGCCTCGCGTTCCAGGCCTGGTTCGGCGGGGCGGCGGTGTCGGGAAGGATCGACCCTGGAGGACCGGGTCCACCGCAGGTTTACGACATGGGCCGATACGATGAGCAGGACGGCGAAGGGCAGGATGCTCAGCTCGTATGAGTGCCATATCTGCTTGGCAATCAGCAGGATAATGCCGCCCACAAACAGCAGCCAGGGGAGGCGCCGGCCGTGGTGATAGCGGAAGCCGTGCCAGAGCGCCCAGGTGCCGATCAGGAAGGCCAGTCCGATCATCCCGTATTCGAAGAGCTGGTTATGGACAATATTGATTCCCAGGATGGGCAGCGATGCGACTACCAACGGCAGGAGGGCGCAGTGAATGGCGCAGAGCAGCGATGTCGTGATGCCCAGCGCATCCCAGTTGATCTTTCGAAACATAGCTTCCTTTTAGGTCAGGCGATAAAATCGTTGTCGGGCGACAAAATTACAACAATGTTGCAAATAATTTGTTTTAATTTTTATGTTACCGGCTCCGCCGGACAGTGCTAACTTTGTAGATGCCCGGTGCCGGGCTCAACGATTCGATCATGAAAAAGAATAAAATAGCGCTCCTCCTCGGCTTCTTCGTACTCCTGTTCGTCGGCTTTTATTTTGCCCTGACCCGTTTTGTACCCGGCTTTGGAGAACCGCAGCTGCCCGTACTCAGCCATGTACCCAATTTTGCTTTCAGCAACCAGGAGGGAAAACTGATCACGGAGAAGGACCTGGACGGGAAGGTCTATGTAGCCGAGTATTTCTTTACGACCTGCAGGGGCATCTGTCCCAAGCTCAACACGAATGTGCGGCGGCTGGCCGAGGACTATGCCAGGGAACCCGATTTCCGCATTCTTTCCTATACGGTGGACCCCGAGACGGACAGCGTCGCGCGCATGAAACACTATTCGGACTCTCTTGGGGCCGATCCCAGCCGCTGGTGGTTCCTGACCGGCCGCAAGGACAGCCTGTATCACCTCGCGCGCAACGGCTATCTGCTCGATGACCCTAAGAACAATGCGCTGAACATCGACGAGCAGTTCCTGCACACCCAGTTCATTGCGCTGGTGGATAAGGGCGGGCGTGTTCGCAAGATCTATGACGGCTTGAAAAAGGACGAGCTGGACGAGCTGGAAAAAGACATTTCGGTTTTGTTGAAAGAGAAGGCTTCTGCGACGCCAAGGTTCGCCAATTCCCTTTTTAATAACAACCCGGGTTAATGGATTCCGGAAAGCAATCGGATACAAAGACGCTATGGAAAAGAAAATAGACGAGATCCTGAAAAAAAATCACCTGAGCATCACCGGTGGTCGAAGACGTATTCTCGAGCTGTTCCTGCAGCAGGAAGGCGCGCTTTCGCATAGCGACATCGAGAAGAAGGCCGGAGAGAAGTTCGACCGCGTGACGGTGTATCGCACATTGCAGGTTTTTTTGGAGAAGGGACTGATCCACAGCATCCCGACTGCGGATAATTCAATACGCTATGCGTTGTGCAAAGACGACTGTTCGGGTGGACAGCATCGCGACGACCACGTTCATTTCATCTGCAACACCTGCGGCAATACGATGTGTCTCGAGGACGTGAATGTGCCCGAGATTAAGCTTCCTCGGGGTTATGTGGCTGAGCAGGTAGAGATGCTGGTTAGTGGGATTTGTAAGAACTGTAATCAGTAGTGAATAGACGGACCAAAGAGCAGCACCGGGTAGAACCGCACGGTGGGCAAGCCTTACGCGAAGGACCAGGGCGGACAAAAAGAAAGCCCCGATGTAGAAACACCGGGACTTTTGGTTAAGGCTCTGATTAGTAGCTTCTTTATGTTTATTTACATTTTTTCAAAACGCTTATTGCAAATATAGCCGGAAAAAAGCATACGAACAAGAGGTATAAGTACTACTTTCCGGGTATTTTTTTGAATTTTTTTTTGCTTCAAATTTTTTGCAGCTCGGTGCTGACAAAGTCCATCAGCAGCTTGATATGCTCTTTAGAGAAGTCGAATTTCAAACCAGCTGCTGCATATAATTCCGGCAGCGTCTTCGTGCCGCCGAGACTCAGTGCATTCATATAGTTGCTTAACGCCTTCTCTTTGTTATTCTTATACTGCATCCAAAGACCGATGGCTCCTAACTGGGCGATGCCATATTCGATATAGTAAAAAGGAACCTCGAACAGGTGCAGCTGTCGTTGCCAGCCAAACTCCCGATACTGTTCGAGGCCGCTCCAGTCGATGGATTCGGTAGAAAATTCGTTGAGGATCTGCAGCCACATCTGCTTTCTTTCCTCTACTGTATGACTAGGGTTTTCGTATACCCAGTGTTGAAATTTGTCAATAGTCGCGATCCAGGGGAAGATGGTTATGACGCGCTCGAGCTGGTGCTCGTAGGCGCGTGCTAAATCGTTTTTATCCTGAAAGTATAATTCCCAGTGATCCATGCTAAACAGTTCCATTGCCATACTGGCCACTTCTGCGATCTCCATGGGGTAGTCCTTAAAGGAGCTTAGCTTCAGCGGGTGTGCCAGGAAAGAGTGAATGGCGTGACCGCCTTCGTGGACCATCGTGGTCAGGTCGCTCATCAGTCCCGACGCGTTCATAAAGATGAAGGGAGCGCCTGTCTCCGCTAACGGGCAGTTGTAACCGCCAGGAGCTTTTCCTTTGCGGCTCTCCAGGTCGAATCGTCCCATTTTTTGCATGGTGCGCAGACAGTCTCCGAAAAAAGGATTTAGCTCGTCGAAGCAGGCGATCGTCTTTGTCAGCAGATCTTTCCCATTCGTAAACGGTCTCAGCGGTTCTGTCCCTTCCGGCTCGGCTTCCGTATCCCAGGGACGCAGCTTGTCCAGTCCCAGCTTTTCCTTCTTTCTCTTATTGATCTGTTTGACCAGCGGGAGCACATATTCCCGGACCGCTTCATGAAAACGAAAGCAGTCTTCCTTGGTGTAGTCAAACCGTCCCAGCTCTTCGAACTTATAGTCCCTGTAGTTGCTAAAGCCTGCATTCAGCGCCATCTGGTTGCGGATGCCGATCAATTTGGAATACAGGTCGTTCAGTGCATCCTTATCCTGCAGTCTTCTTTCCTGGACCTTCAGATATACGTCTTCCCGCAGCTGTCTGTCCGGGTTCTCGAGGAATTTGGCCGCCTGCTGCAGGGTATATTCCTGCTCTCCGACCTTTATGGTCATCTTACCGGAAATGACACCAAACTGCTGTCCCATTACACTCGCCTCAGCCATCAGGGGGATATTCGATTCGCGGAACAGTTCGATGCGTTTGCGGATACTACGCAGATAAGTGAAATACTCCTTCTGGTCCAGCTCCTTTGTGTGTGGGTTTTCCACCAGCCGCCTGTTCAGACGATCCGCGTAGGGCTGGATCTTTGGCTGGATCTCCATGAAGAAGAAATTGAAGGATTCTTCCAGCTCTTTGTTCTCCGTGTCACAGGTCATACGGATCTGGCGCCAGCTGGCGTCTTCGCTGACCACCGCTTCCAGCTCGCTCATATCGAGCAGCCATTTTTCCAGGTCGGCCCTTGTGTCCAGGGGCCGTTGGTCCAGGTCTTTAAAAAAAGGCTCGAGCGATTGCCAATCGGTAAGAACAAATCCATCCGGCAGGAAATGCCGTTCTGGTTTCGTCAATTCTGCTGTGGGTGTCATTGATAACAACTTTTATTTCTTTTTTGCCGGGGCCTTCTTCGGCTTTTCAGCAGCGGGCTCTTCTTCGGCCTTCTCTGCTTTTTTCTTCGGAGCGGCCTTTGCTTCGCTCTTTGGAGCAGCACTCTTCTTTGCCTTAGGCTTTTCTTCTTCTTCTACTTCAGCTTTGGCTTCTTTTTTTGCCGCGGGTTTCTCTTCACTCTTTTTCGCTATTGCCTCTGTTTTTTCTGCAGCTTTCTTTTTAGGAGCGCTCTTCTCTTTAGACTCCTCTTCGACCGCCTCTACCTCCACCTCTTCGGCCTCTTCAACAGGAGCTTCAGATAACTTGATCTCTATATTGTTCGCCTTTAATACAATGAACCATTTTACCATCTTCTTCAGGTCGCTGCTGTATACCCGGTCGAAGTCGAGATCGGGATAGACTTTTCCGAAGTAGCTCTTCAACGCCGCGTTGTCCTTGTCGTCGGGCAGCTTCTCTGAACTGGCTTCCATCGCTTTCAGGACGTCCACCAGGTTTACATTATCTCGAACGGTATAAACCTCGATACTTTCCAGATGTGAAAAATTGTGGATACGGCTGGAAACAAAACGGGTGGTCTTGTCATCCAGTGCGCGTACGATGGCCCCATCGGCCTTACTGCTCAGCAATTCGTATAATCCCGGCAACCCGGTAACGGCTATCACTTTGTTGTATTCCATATTGGTTTATATTCAATATTCATGGCCCATGGGGCCGTTTTTTAGGGACATGCAAGTTAACGTTAATTGCCTATTCACAGACAATTATTTTCCCTGCAGCCCGGGGTCTGTCAGCGCCTTATCGATCCCATTCTTCAGGGTCTGATAGTCGGTATAGCCCCGCGTGAGCAGGTAAAGTTTCGATTCGGCTACCTGTAAAAATACGGTAGGAAAGCCGGTGACCTTCAGCTGCCGCACCAGCGCGAACTCATCATATGCCTTTTCTTTATATGCGGGATGGTGCAGCTTTCCGTAAAACTCTTTTTCCGGTATCCCGTATTTTATCACGAGATGCCGGTAGGCTTCATCATCGCAAAGATCGCGCCCTTCATAGTGAAGGGCATATTGCAGCTCGCCGGCAAACGGTATCGCGAGGTCGTGATGATAGTCCTTGAAGACGCACATCGCGATGGCTGGCTTCTCCGAGCTGGGGAACCAGTCGCTCTCATCGGGGTTGCGGATATGCCAGAGCCAGTCCTCGCCAAAGCGAATGCCGGTGCGCTGCTCGACGGTCGGATACGCGCCCAGGATATAGTCGGACATAACCTTGATATGCTGTGGCTTCTCGGGCAGGATCATGCCGCCGGAGAGCACCTCGAAAGCCATCTGATGCCGGTATTCTTCGAATACGCGCCTTATGACGGGGCTGAAACCATAGCACCACCCACAGTAGGCATCGTAACAGTAATATAAAGTAGGGTTCATAAAAAGTTTTGCCGGAAACACGGCTTTTGTGGCGTGCTCCCGGCAAAGTTGGAATAAAATTATTTAAGATGGGGTTAAGATCGCGGATCTTTGGGATCAATGGCCTCTGCGGCCACTGCCGCCACTCCCGGAGGATCTTGAACCACCTCCGCCGCCACCGCCACTGGGACGGCTGAAACCACCACCACCACCACCGCCGCTCGGACGACTGAATCCTCCTCCGCTGGGTCTGCTGAAACCGCCACCGCCGCTGGGGCGGCTGAATCCGCCGCTGCGCGCCTGGTTGAAGTTCTGCTCCCGGGTCTGTCCACGGTCACGCATCTGCTGCTCGCGGTTGAGGTTCTGCTGTACCGAGGGGTTGTTGTTCAACGGCCTCCACTGCTGGTTGGACTGGCGTTGCTGCCACTGATTGGTAGACTGGTTCCGCTGGTAGACGTTGCCGCTGCGATCGGAGAAGACATTGTTGCTGCCTCTGGAGTAACCGCCGGGTCTTCCGCCCTGGGAGCTAATGGGTCTTGAGCTGCCGAACGACCCACCGGGGCGGCCGCCCTGTACGTTGACCGGCCTTCCTACCGAGCCGCGCATGCCAAAACTGTGGTTATCCCGGGTAACGACGCCGCGCGTATTTCTGTAGACATTGTTGTGATAGCTGTTGACGTATACGCTCCTGTTGCGATAAAAGTTATGACCATAGAAGCCTGCGACCCGATACCTGTTCCATGCATAAGCAGGACGATAGACGCGGGGACCCCACCAGCCGCCGCCCCAGCCGCGCCAGTAACCGCCGCCGAAGCCTACACCGAAGTGGAACCAGCCAGCCCCGAATCCATAGCCCAGCGTCCAGCCGGCCCAGGGATTATAGCAGACGCCGAAACCCCAGGTCCAGGGACGGGCATAATAGTAGCCGTTAAACCAGGGATCATAATAAAAGCCGGTACCGTATACTACCGTCGGACCATAAATATAGGTGTTGAGATAGCCCGGCGTATAGCCCATATATACATACTGGGGAGTTACGTCATAGATATAAACATATTTCGTGTTATACAACGGAGAGCTCGGCGGGATACGGTCTACTTCATCAGGGCGCTCGGTTGCCACTGTCCAGGGACCATTCGGGTTCGGGGACTGGAACCATACACCGTTGTCGACGGTATAGTAGACGCCGTGATCGAGGATGACCGAGTTAGAGGTGTTGGTTGCATACTGCATATCCGTTCCCTGCAGCGGCGCGAACTGCGGGTCGCCATTATAGTTGACGTCGGTCGAGGCCGTGCTGCGGTCGACTTTTGCTGTTTGCGGGATCTGGGCGTCCATGATGGCTTCCCGTGCGGCGTCTGTTCCGGCTACGCTGGCCAGCACATTGTCCTTGGGCGAGCCTTCGGGGATCTTTGCAAAGTCACCCGGAAGGGCGTTGGAAGCGACATAGTGCCAGCCGCCGGTCAGCGAGGACGAGGTGTACCAGCGGCCGGAGATGAGCACATAATATTTTCCGTCCTGATCCTGGAAGAGATCATTGGGTGAGTTGGTTGCGTAGGAGAGGCTGGTGCCTGTGATCGGCGACATGCTCGGTTTCCCGTCTGTCTGGATCAGCTCGGCGGGAGAGGTGGTGACGATGATGTTGGAAACGACCTTGTCCTGCTGGGCCGCGGTCGAGTCGATATAGCCGGCGTCCTGGCTGTTGGCATTGTCTATCGCGCTCTTTACTTTGTCGAGACTGGAGGGCGTGTTACCCGCTTCCGAGTAGGGGCCGGTGGCGCTCTGCGCGGTATACCAGCGTTTGCCGCCATAGAGGTAAAAGCGTCCGTCTTCCGGTTTTACGATGGTAAAGGGAGAGTTGACGACGACGTCCATGCCCCAGTCTTTATTGGACTGCAGCTTCGGCTGCCCGTCGATCATGACCAGCAGGGACGGCCGGTCGCTATAAATGATCCGGGGTGCGGTCGTATTGAGGTCTTTCGAGAGTTTTTTCTGTTCGAGGTTCTGGTCGAGCGAGGACAGTATCTCGTCGAGGGAGAGGTCGCCTGCCGTCGCCGGCAGGTTGGTCTCGAGCGCCGATTTGAGGCTGCTGATAAAGTTGTCGTCGGTCTGGCCGGGGAACTTTATGTTGGGGACCTTGACAGACTGGATGATGACCCTGCGGGCGTCTTTGTCTGTTTCGACGTTGGCGACGGACCAGAAGGTGCCGAAGACCGGATCTGTCTTGCCGTTCTGCAGGACGGAGATCGCCCAGCGGGATTTTAATACATTATCGGAGAAGGACTCGGGCTGCGGCTGGTATATTTTGACCACTGTTCCGTCGTCCGTTGTAAAGCTACGGGGCCAATCCTGCTGTTGCTGTTGCTGCTGGGGGGCGGGGCTGGCGTCCTGCGCCCGGCCAACGGCCGTAAGGATAAGGGTGGCGAGGATCATTGAGAACATAATACGAATGCTTCTCATACGTTATGTTTGTTTATCGTTAACAAGGTTTTATGCAATGACACCGGACCTTTTGTGATTCGCGCGTTGGCGTGAACTTCGGTCCCCGGTGTGACCCTCGCAGGTCTGGACCGGGGACTCCGGTGTCGGTATTTGGGGATCTAACCCCTATAACATAGGTTTGACTGTTTTTGGAGGCTAAAGTTTGATGGGGTTTATAAACAACTTGTTAAAATTCATCCGATTTTAATGTTCAGAACTTAGACCTTCGGCGGAGATCTTCGTCCGCGCTGCTTTGACACGTGCGTACTCGATCCCACCCTTCGCGTCCGCCCGGGTACGTTCCCTGGTCCCCGGCTAGTGCGCTTCGAGCCAGTTGATCCCTGTTCCCATCTCGGCGATAGCAGGCACTTCCTGGGGTAGCGGGAGCGCCGTCTGCATACAACGCATAATTATGGGTTTAATTATCTCTATCTCAGTTTTATGCGCGTCGAAAACCAGTTCGTCGTGTACCTGCAGCAGCATTTTTGACTTCAACCCCGCATTCCTGAACTCCTCATGCACTTTTATCATCGCCAGCTTGATCATATCCGCCGCGCTGCCCTGGATAGGGGAGTTGATGGCGTTTCGCTCGGCAAATCCGCGGACGGTAAAATTGGCGGAGTTGATATCCCTTAGCCACCGTTTCCGGCCCATCAGGGTCTGAACAAAGCCGTTCTCCCGGGCGAAGTTAATGGTATCGTCCATATACTTCTGGATGCCGTTAAACTGTTTCTTGTAGTTATCAATGATCTCCTTGGCTTCGGTACGGCTGATCCCCAGGTTGTCCGCCAGTCCGAAGGCGCCCTGTCCGTAAATGATCCCGAAGTTGACGCTTTTGGCCTTGTAGCGCATCTCCTTGGTCACGTCCTTTTCCTCGACGCCAAAGACCTTGGCCGCCGTCGCCGTGTGGATGTCCTTCCCTTCGCGGAATGCGGCGGTCATATTGGGGTCGCCACTGATCGCGGCGACGATACGCAGCTCGATCTGGGAGTAGTCCGCCGACAGCAGCAAAAATTCTTCGTTGCGTGGGACAAATGCCTTGCGGATCTCCCGGCCCCGTTCGGTCCGGATGGGGATATTCTGAAGGTTGGGATTGTTCGAGCTCAGCCGGCCCGTCACGGCCACGGCCTGTGCATAGCTGGTATGCACCCGGCCAGTCTTGCGGTTGATCATCGCCGGCAACGCGTCCACATAGGTGGACCTCAGCTTGGTCAGCTCGCGGAAGGCCAGTATATCGTCTACGATCTGGTGCTTGACGGCCAGTTTCAGGAGGACGTCCTCGCCGGTGGCATATTGACCCGTTTTTGTCTTTTTGGCCTTGGGGTCAAGCTGCATCTTTTCGAAGAGCACCTCTCCCAGCTGCTTGGGTGAAGAGAGGTTGAACTGCAGCCCTGCCTGCTGGTAGACCCGTTCTTCGGCCTGCCGCGCCTCCCTTTCCAGCTCCTTCGAATATTCCCGAAGAAAGTCCACATCCACTTTCACGCCTTCAAATTCCATATCGGTCAGCACCTTGACCAGCGGGTTCTCTACTTCATAGAAGACCTTTTCTACCTCCTGTTTTTTCAGCAGGGGGAAGAACGAATATTTCAGCTGCAGCGTGATGTCAGCGTCTTCTGCGGCATAGTCTGTTATCTTCTCGAGGGCAACGTCACGCATATTCAGCTGCCCCTTCCCTCTTTTTCCGATGAGCTCTTCGATGTGTACGGGCTCATATCCAAGGTATTTGGCGCTCAGGAGGTCCATGCCCCGTTTACCCTCCGGATCGATGACATAGTGCGCCAGCATGGTATCGAACAGCTCTCCCTTCGGCTCGACGCCATACCATTTGAGCACCAGCAGATCATATTTGAGGTTTTGCCCGATCCAGACAATGCCTGGCGCGTCGAACAGGGGAGCGAAGATCTTCAGGATGTTTTTTGTAGTCTCCTGGTCCGCAGGGCAGGGGATATACCAGGCCTCCCCGGGCTGGATCGAAAAGCTCATCCCGACAAGCTCCACGTCATTGGCGTCGAGACCGGTCGTCTCTGTATCGAAACATATCTCTTTCTGCTTCAGCAGCAGCTGCACCAGGTCATTTAGCGCCTTCTCTTCGGTTACAGCGGTATAAGTGTGCGTTGTATTGTGGATATTCCTCCCTCCGGGCGGGAAGGAACCGCCTTCCCCTTCTTCCCGGGGTTCGTCTGATTCTTCCCCTCTTTCTACGGCCGCTTCGAGGTATGTGCTTGCCTCCTCGAGCCGGTCGGCGGGGCCCTTCTTCTTCTTTCCTGACGCAGCAGCCGGCTTGACGGCATTTCCGAAAAGATCGGTCTGCACGCCTTCGGGCGGTGTGTAGCCACCCGCAAACTCTTCGCCCAGGATCCGTTTGCCCAGGGTCTTGAACTCCAGCTGATTGAAGATATCGTTCAGCGCGGGTTTGTCCCAGTCCTTCAGCCGGAAATTCTCTTCATGGAACTCCACCGGCACCTCGGTAATGATGGTCGCCAGCTTTTTGCTTAGTATCGCGAGATCCTTTCCCGCGCGGATCTTTTCCCCGAGCGCGCCCTTGATGCCTTCGGCGCTGGCTACCACATTCTCGAGCGTACCATATTCCGCCAGCAGCTTGGCTGCGGTCTTTTCCCCGACACCCTTGATGCCCGGGATATTGTCCACCGCATCCCCCATCAACCCCAGAATATCGATGACCTGATTTACGTCCTTAATGTTCCATTTCTCACAGACCTCTTTTGGACCCAGTATCTCGGCAAGTCCTCCCTGATACGGCGGCTTGTATATCTTTATCTTCTCAGTCACGAGCTGGCCATAGTCCTTGTCGGGCGTGACCATATACACTTCGTATCCCGCCGCTTCCGCCTGCTTGCTCAGGGTACCAATGACGTCGTCGGCCTCATAGCCGTCGAGCTCCATTATCGGGATATTGAACCCCTGTACGATCGCCTTTATATCCGGCATTGCGCTTAGCAGGTCCTCCGGCGCCTCCTGCCTGTTCGCCTTGTAGTCGGCGAATTCCGTATGCCGTTCGGTCGGTGCGTGTGTATCGAAACACACCGCCATATGCGAAGGTTTCTGGTTATTGATAAGGTCGATGACAGCATTGGTGAAGCCGAACTGCGCGTTCGTGTTCCGACCCTTGGTCGTGATCCGCGGACTGTTGATCAACGCATAATAGGCCCGGAAGATCAATGCCATCGCGTCCAGCAGGAATACTCTTTTGTCCGTATTTTCCATAGGAAGTAAAATTAGGTAATTAACTCCGAAGGCGGGGAGGTTGCCGGAGCTAAATTTTTTAGTTTTTTGTTTGTTTAAAAAACTAAATTTGTATGGCTAAAAATTGTTTTATGAATAATATCAAGTTGTTTGAATCCCAAAAGATTCGTAGTCATTGGGATGGAGAAAAGGAGAAATGGTATTTGGATTAACCAACGCCTGAAAAGTATCGAGATACGAAAAGAGCTCATCTCCTAGGCCTTCATCTCCTTCAACTTCTTCTGCAACCCAAACATCTCATCCCGAAGTCGCGCGGCTTCCATGAAATCCAGGTCGCGCGCGGCCTTCTCCATTTCCTTTTTGGTTCGCGTGATAGCCTTCTCCACCTGGGGAATGGTCTGGTAGACCTCCTGGTCCTCCGCTGCCGCGGCCACCAGCTCGCCGTCGGGGGCAACTGCATATTCGTCGCCAGGGTTATAGCCCTTGATGTCCAGCACCGAGGTCTGCGCGAAGACCTGCTCCTTGGATTTTTTGATCGTCTGCGGAGTGATCCCGTGTTCGAGGTTATAAGCGATCTGTTTTTCGCGGCGGCGCAGGGTCTCGTCGATCGTCCGTTGCATGCTTTCGGTGATGGTATCTGCATAGAAGATGACCAGGCCGTCGACGTTACGCGCGGCGCGGCCCGCCGTCTGGGTCAGGGACTTCTCGTTCCGCAGGAAACCTTCTTTGTCCGCGTCGAGGATGGCGACCAGCGAGACCTCGGGCAGGTCGAGACCTTCCCTCAGGAGGTTTACGCCGACGAGCACGTCTATATCGCCCAGCCGCAGCTGCCGCAGAATCTCGACCCTTTCGAGGGTGTCCACTTCGCTGTGGATATATTTTGACTTGATGTCGATGCGGTGCAGGTATTTGTCCATCTCTTCCGCCATCCGTTTGGTCAGGGTCGTCACCAGGACGCGGTCGCCTTTTTTTACCCGTTTGTCGATCTCGTCCAGGAGGTCGTCGATCTGGCCTGCGCTGGGCCGTATTTCGATCGGAGGGTCCAACAGCCCTGTCGGGCGGACCACCTGTTCGACTACCACGCCCTCACACTTCTCCAGCTCATAGTCGCCGGGGGTAGCGCTGACAAAGACGGTCTGGCCCGTCATCGCCTCGAACTCGTGGAAATTCAGCGGCCGGTTGTCAAGCGCACTCGGCAGCCGAAAGCCATAGTCTACCAATACCAGCTTGCGGCTTCGGTCACCACCATACATCCCGCTGATCTGCGGCACCGTCTGATGACTTTCGTCCAGTATGAGCAAAAAGTCCTTGGGGAAATAGTCGAGAAGGCAGAAGGGCCTGGTACCGGGGCTACGCCGGTCGAAGAAGCGGGAGTAGTTTTCCACTCCATTGCAGTAACCCAGTTCCCGGATCATCTCCACGTCATAGTTCACGCGTTCGCTGAGCCGCTGAGCTTCGATATATTTTCCGACGCTCTTGAAATAGTCGACCTGTGCCGCCAGCTCGTCCTGTATCTCCGAGAGCACCTGGTGAATAATGTCCTTCGGCGCAAGATACAGGTTCGCAGGGAAGATGGCGGCGTTTTCCATGGGCCCGATCCGTTTGCCGCTCGCGATGTCAAAACTTTCGATGGAGTCGATCTCATCCCCGAAAAAACTGATCCTATAGCCATAGTCCACGTAAGGAAGATTGATGTCTACCGTGTCTCCCTTTACCCGGAAATTGCCCCGGGCAAACTCTATCTCGCTCCGTCTGTACAGGGAGTTGACCAATGAATGCAGGAAACCCTGGCGCGAGATCACCTGGCCCTGCTGGAGGCGGATGATACCGTTCTCGAACTCGGCCGGGTTACCGATACCGTAGATACAGCTGACCGAGGCCACTACGATGATATCCCTTCTTCCGCTGAGCAGCTGGGTAGTCGCCTGCAGGCGAAGTTTCTCCAGCTCTTCATTGATCGAAAGGTCTTTTTCAATATATGTGTTGGTGACGGGCATGTATGCCTCGGGCTGATAGTAGTCATAGTAGGATACGAAATAGCCTACCGCGTTCTCGGGAAAGAACTGCTTGAACTCGCCGTAGAGCTGCGCCACCAGCGTCTTGTTGTGAGTCAATACGAGTGTGGGCCTTTGCACGTTCTGGATCACATTGGCCATGGTAAAGGTTTTCCCTGAACCTGTCACGCCCAATAAAGTATGATATTGGTCTCCGCGAAGAATGCCTTCCGTCAACTGTGCGATAGCCGATGGCTGATCGCCGGCAGGAGAATAAGGTGCGTTGAGCTTGAATTGCATGGGGGTAAATTTACGATTTTTTGCGAACGTGCTGACCGATGAACATTCTGCGACCAGCGTCGTAAGGCAGCTGCATGCGTTCATTTTATTTTTGCAGTTAGCGGTGATTTTTACTCTTCTCCTTCTTCAGCGCCTTTTTGAAGGGGTCCCAGCTGATCTTCAGCTTGCCGTCGTCGCCGTTGCGCGCGCGGAGCCTCAGACTTATCCCGGCCTTGCTGTCATTGCCTTTGCTGTCCGGCGGGATATCGGAGTTGCGGTCCTTTTTCAGATTGCTGAGGGGGACCTGGAGGCTCATGTCGGGTCCTGTTTTTAGGTCGTAGGTGCCTTCGGCAAAGAGAGTGAACGCCGTCGACTGGATCTCCATCCTGTGAATGGTGATCGTCGTTGAGTCAACGTCGAGCTGGTTCTTCAGCTCTGCAAAGTGTATCTGTGAGAGGTCGCGCTTTTTCAGGACCTTTTCGTGTATCTTCTCCATTGGTCCGAAGTCGATGAGCTCGCCCTGCCTGAGACTGAAATCGATCGTCCCTTTCAGGCTGTTGGGCGCAACTCTGGCCTTGCCGGTCAACGCTCCCGATAGCCGGATATCCGCCGTCAGCATACCTTTCAGGTTCTTTGCGGTCAGCGCCTCCTGCCCGAAATTGTTGAAGTCGGCGAACAGCCTGGGTAGGTCGATGGACGACAGGTGGGATTCGAGGGTCAGGGGATTGGTGGCCCCGGCCGGGTTACGTTTCAGCACCGCCTTCAGCTCCATGGAGCCGGCGCCCTGTTGCAGCACCATGTGGTTCACGGTGATGGCGTGATTGTCGAACAAGAGGTCGCCTTTGGCGTGCGCGCCCGAGAATTTCTTATAGCTGATGTCGGACGCTTCGATGCCGACGTGAATGATGCCGTCTTTCAACAGGTTGTCGATACGGGAGAAGGTAGCCGCAAAAAGACTTTTGTCCGAAGGCTTCGCGCTGCGTGTCCCTGTGTTGCCGGCCAGCGCGGTGAAGTCCTCCAGATCCATATGGTTCGTCTGCAGGCTCCAGTCCATGCTGACGTTCTCTGCGTTCCGGTCGAGAAGGGCGACCAGATTTCTTGCTATCCCTTTCACGTGGATATTTGTCTTTCCCGCATGAATATCCAGCTGATTGACCAGCATATCCTGGTCTCTGAACAACAGCCGGCCTTTTCCTCCCGTCAGGTCCCACTGATAGGGAAGGTAGGTAACCGCGGCCGAATCGATGTCGAGCCAGCCGTTGACGAGGGTGCCGGCGGTGTCATTCTCCGACATTGGCCCCTTATAATAGACGTTGAGGTCGCCGTGACCGGCGACAAACCGCAGCGCCTGGCTTCCCGTGATATCGTTCAGCTGATCCAGCGTAAAATGCGAGTGGATATCGCTTGCAAGGCGCGGATATTTGAGGTTGGTGATGGTCATCGTATCCGATCGCAGGGGCAGGTCGCCAAGACGGCCGGAGAACGCCAGCAGCCGGATCGCGGAATTCTCGTCGCCCCGCCGATGCCCGCGGCCCCACTCGTTGGTAAAGCTGGCCCGGAAGGAAGCCTCTGTAAAACGGCCGACAGGCGTCAGCACGCCGCCTTTGTCCAGATTCATCTTCACCACTATCTGTGGCTGGGGATCGTCGGCGTTGCCGGCATCCAGCTGGACGTTGGCCGTTATGGGTTTGTCGATGTCATATTCATCCAGTTTTTGCTGAATGCCCGGCGTCAGAAAGGAGGCCGCTTCGTGGAATGGTATATCCCTGGCTTCGATGGCCAGGAAAAAAGGGTCGGGAGCAACAGTTGGAAAGAACCTGCCAGAAAAGCTGATGGGGTGGCCATTGATATTAACGATGGCATTCGTGAACTGGACGATCCTGCTGGCCGTGTTAAAGGTCACCCGAAACCGGCCCGACAGCCGTTTGCCCTTGATGAAGCTGCCTTTTGTCGTATTGAATGAAAAACTGTTGGCGGTGATGTTCGCGCCGACGTCGATCCGGAGCACGCGTCCGTCCCTGTTGATGTCGCAGTCCAGACGGTGGATATCCAGATCAAAGAGCTTGTGCTTATCCTCCAGGTCCTGCACCCATTTTATATCGGACAGGGAGATATCAGGCGGGTTATCCGGCTTGCCACCACGCGTCGCAGGCTTACGGTCTTTGAACACATATGTGTTGGAATAGCCCGTGCTGTCCCGGTAAAAATAGACGGTGCCGTGTTCGAGGAACACCCGCCTTATCCGCACCTTGCCCGCAAAAAGGCTGTTCAGCAGCGAGCAGTCGGCATAAGCGGTCCTGACATTCATAAGATCATGATGGTGCTCGCGCCAGAGGCTGTCCCTGAGCGTGACGTCGGACAGCTGGATGGACAGGGACGGGAAATGCCTGAAAAGGGATATGTCGAGCTGCCCGATGGCAATATCGGCCCCGAAATGATCTTTTATCTCTACGGTTGCCTTCTGCAGGATACGGGCCTTGCTGAAGTGTACATAAGCGGCCAGCCCTGCCCATACAAGCAATAGCAGGCACACAAGGGCGCCTGCTATTCGTAATGTATATCGTAAGAACTTCTTCAAATAGTCTATTAAAAGGAGATAGCTTCCAGGTAGCCGGCGAACTTCTGCAGCACCGCCGCGTCTACCTCGATCTGCTCCTGCGCCTCTTTCCAGCTGCGCTGCTCGATGGCCTCCCGGATGCCCGGCAGGGTCTTCACACCATAGCCCGTATAAAAGCCCGGTGCGTAAATGGCGTGCCGGTACCAGGGACGGCGGGGCAGACCATTATCGGATAGCAATTGTTGTTCCGCCCTGTAAAGTGCTTGATTTACAAGGTCTGCACGACTGCCGGCCAGGTGGGCGCGGGACAGGCTGTCGGAGAGTCTGTCTGTGACCGTCGCCAGCCGGGTCAGGGCGTTCTGCAGGCTTGAGAAGTTGAGATAGGGCACTTCTGATCTTGCGGCGGGAGGCGCGAGCTGCACGGTCGGGTCGGCAGCATAGGCGTAGTGGTTCTCTCTGAGCACCTGGTTGGAGAGCGCCGTGGTCTCTCTCATCTGGTCGACCAGGCTGATGAGCTCACCCGCGTAGCCGTTGACGGTGCGGTAGAAGGCGCGGAAGTCGAAAGGCAGTACCGGTGCGTCCGCCATGCGAAGGGTGATGCGGCCCGCCGTCCTGGCGAGGGTGACCCCATACTGGAAGGTCGGGTCTTTGAAACGGCGGAAATCGTCATAGCTGTCGTAGATGGAATGGTATTCTCCGCCGGATGACTCTCCTCCGAAGCCGAGGTTAAAGCAGGGGATGCCGAGGTGCTGAAGGAAGGGAGAATAGTCGGATCCCGAGCCCAGCGCGCCCAGGCTAAAACCTTTTTTCTGGAGCAGGGTCCGGGCCAGTCTGTTGTTGTCGGCGGCATTGACCAGCTCGCGTGAGTGGCGGCGGTCGGCGATGCTGATATGCGTCTCGGGGTCGGTGACGTCGCGGGCGACCTCGTTCATCATCGGCTCCAGCGCGTGTGAACCACCGGCCTCCAAATAGCCGCGACCGTTCTCGTCGGAGTTGATATAGATGACCGCCTTTTTCTGCAGTTCGTCGGCGTGCTGCTCTACCCATTCGGTGGAGCCGATCAGGCCGGGTTCTTCTCCGTCCCAAGCGCAGTAGACGATGGTCCGTTTGGGCCGCCAGCCCGTCTTGTGCAGCTCGCTGACAGCGCGGGCTTCTTCCAACAGGGCGGACTGACCGCTGATGGGGTCGGCGGCGCCGTTGACCCAGGCGTCGTGGTGGTTGCCGCGGATGACCCACTCGTCGGGGTATTCGCTGCCGGGCATCCGGGCGATGACGTCGGTGACGGGTTTGGTATCCCAGTTGAAGGCCAGCTTCAGATGGACCTGCGTCTTACCTGGGCCGACGTGATAGGTCATGGGCAGGGCGCCTCTCCATTCTTCGGGCGCTACCGGGCCTTCGAGCGTGCGCAGCAGCGGCTCGGCGTCGTGGTAGCTGATGGGTAGGACGGGTATCTTCAGAAGGGTAGGGGCTTCTGTGCGCTGGAGGCGTTTTGCGTCTTTTGTTGCGCCGGTGCCGGGGGTCAGCGGGTCGCCGGGATAGATGGGCATGTCCATGATGGAGCCGCGCTGTACGCCGTATTCGTTTTTGAAGGCGCCTTTGGGGTAGACGTCACCCTGAAAGTAGCCGTCGTCGCGGGGATCGGAGTAGATCAGGCAGCCGATGGCGCCGTGTTCCTGGGCTACCTTCGGCTTGATGCCCCTCCAGGAATGACCATATTTTGCGATGACGATCTTTCCTTTTACGGAGATGCCCATCCTTTCCAGCCGGTCATAATCTTCGGGTATGCCATAGTTAACGTATACCAGCTGTCCGGTCACGTCTCCGTCGGGAGACCAGCAGTTATATGTAGGTAACTGTTCGCGGGTCTGGCCGGAGGTGGCGTCCTCTTTCAGGGCGGGTTCGGCGAGTCCGGCCTTCCAGACGGTCGGAGCCGTCATCTCCAGCAGCCTTTCGGTTGGGGTGGGGAAGAGGACGTAGAAGGTTTCGGTCTGTACATCGTATCCCCAGCTCTTGAGCTTATTATAAATATAGTCTACAACGGCTTTGTCGCCGGGAGAGCCGACATGGTGAGGGTGGGCGGACATGATGCGGATACCGCTGTCGATATTGGCCGCCTGCAGATAGCCATCATAGGTGGATTCGAGCTGTTGTTGGGTTCGGGAGGAGGCGTCGTCGAAGCCTGCGAGTGTTTTGGGTTGGGCCCAGGTCAGGGAATAGGCCAGGATAAGAGAGGAAGTAAGGAGCTGTTTTCTCATGATTAAACGATTTAGCGCTGTAGTCTGGTGGTATATTGGGTGTAGTCCGGTACGAGGATCTCATATTCTTCCAGCATCAGGGGAGAGGTAAGGATAAAGTCGGCGGTAGCCCGGTCGCAGGCGAAAGGAATATTCCAGGTAACGGCGACTCTCAGGAGCGCCTTGATATCGGGGTCGTGTGGTTGGGCTTCCATGGGGTCCCAGAAGAAAATGAGGACATCGAGCTTGGATTCGGCTATGCTGGCGCCTATCTGCTGGTCTCCGCCCAGCGGGCCGCTGAGGAACTTGCTTACAGACTGGCCGAGCGCCTGTTCTATCAGGCTGCCGGTCGTTCCGGTACCATACAGCCGATGCTGCGCCAGCGCCCGTTTGTTATAGACGGCCCATTCGATCAGCTCGGCCTTCTTGTTGTCGTGCGCCACGAGCGCGATTCGCTTGAAAGTGCTCAGCTTTCTTATTGGAGTTTGCGTTTGCATGCCGTAAGATACCGGGCTTTAAGAATATTATAACACCTTCTTAAAAATTTTCCCGGCGATGCAGCGTTTTTCGTTCAGGCATGGAATTTGTAAGATCCTACGTCCCATTTATTCTGCCGACATCGCTGATATACTTACTAACCCAAGTCAATGAAACGACTAACCTGTTGCTTTCTGTTGGCTGCGGCTTTGGCGTCTGTAGCCAGGGCCCAGCAGGCGCCGGATTCGGTGATGGAGACGCGCATGCCGGGGGAAGGTCTGCCGGCGATAGTCAATTTTACTGCAGTGATAAGGGAGGCCAACAAGGTTTGGTTGCAGTGGGATGTCGACAGCGCGACAGAGGGGGATTACTTCATTGTAGAGCGCAGTCCGGATGGTTTACACTATGAAACGATAGATGCTCTTCGTTCGTTGCCGCTGCAGCGGCGATATGAGATCACTGATATAGCGCCGCCCAACGGCCCCAATTTCTACCGCATAAAATATACCGGTCAGTCTATTGGCCTTTTCTATTCAAAGCCGCTCCAGCTGAGCCTTTCCGGGGATGTCGACTTCAAGTTTTACCCCAATCCCGTAGACAAGCTGTTTATTGTCCGCACCGAACACAGCATCGATATCCAAATCGTCGATGCGGGCGGTTCTATACGTTTGAGCAAACGGTTGCAGCCTGGTATCCAGGTAATAAATGCATCTTCGCTGGAACGCGGGATGTATGTCCTCCGAGTTACTGATAAAGAAAGCAATAGAGCAATTTCCCAGCAGTTGTTGAAGAATTAAAAAGGTCTTAAAAAAGAAATTACCGAAAAATGGTATTGCAGAATTGAGATT
>Ga0105240_10000595_pt1 | contig 67094 bp, 66 predicted proteins | sample KBSC54metaG_FD_80426 | JGI IMG/M metagenome (GOLD analysis project Ga0105240, IMG submission 80426) | Corn rhizosphere microbial communities from Kellogg Biological Station, Michigan, USA - KBS C5-4 metaG | ecosystem: Host-associated > Plants > Roots > Rhizosphere > Soil | place: Michigan, USA... | reverse complement strand
GACCAGTCGATCGCCCAGCCCATCGCCTGGCACTGCTGCTTCATGTACGCGATGTTCTCGCGCGTCCACTTGCCGGGCGCCACGCCGTTCGCCATCGCGGCGTTCTCCGCGGGCAGCCCGAACGCGTCCCAGCCCATCGGCATGAGGACGTTGTGGCCCTTCATGCGCATGAAGTGGTAGAGCGCGTCGTTGATCGTGTAGTTGCGCACGTGTCCCATGTGCAGCTTGCCCGAGGGATACGGGAGCATCGACACGCAGTAGTACTTGGGCCTCGCCGAGCGGTCGGGCGCGGCGAACGCGCGGCTCTCGACCCACGCCTTCTGGACTTCGGGCTCGATCGCCTTCGGGTGGTATTGCGGATCCATGGATGGAAGCGGGTGGCGAGCCCGCACGGCGCGAAAGCCGCCGGGCAAAGGGAAATTATAGCAGTCGAAACGGCAAGCCCTTGATTTGGCGTGCAGTCTCGGGCATTTTGCGGGTGAGGGAGGAATGCCCATGAAACGATGGAGCCTGGCGGCGGCGCTCGTCCTCGCGATCGCGGGGCCGGCGGCGGCACAGACGGCGAAGGTGGAGGCGGTCCAGTATCCGGCGTGGCTCGAGCGCGGAGGCTACAGCGTTCCCCTCGCGCCCGGGATCACGCTCGAGGCGCGCGATCGCCTGCGCACCGGCGCCAACGCGCGCGTGCTCGTGCGCATGGGCGAGGGGAGCACCGTGAAGCTGGGCGAGAACGCGCGCTTCGAGATCCAGCGGATCGACAACCGCGGCATCTTCCGCGCGGCGCTGCAGGTGTTGGCCGGCGCCTTCCGGTTCACCACCGGGGCGCTCGCGAAGCGCCAGCACCGCGACGTCACGATCAAGGTGACGAACATCACCGCGGGCATCCGGGGCACGGACGTCTGGGGGAAATCGACGGACGACCGCGACCTCGTGTGCCTCCTCGAGGGCAACGTGAGCGTGCGCGCGGATGGCGGCCCGGACGTGACGCTCGACAAGCCGTTCGATTTCTACCAGAAGCCGCGCGGGGAAGAGGCGAAGGCCGCGCGGGTCGACGCGAAGCAGATGGAAATCTGGGCCGCCGAGACCGAGATCGGGCAGGGGGCGCCGGCGGCGCGGGTGGGCGGCACCTGGCGGGTCGTCGCGAGCAAGTTCGAGCGGCGCGACTCCGCGCTCGCCCTCAACCGGCGCCTGCGCGCGAGCGGGTATCCCGCGCAGATGATCGATGAAGGAAACGGCGTCTTCGTGGTCCAGGTCCCGGGGCTCGCCGGCGAGGCGGAGGCGCGCGGGCTCATGGCGCAGCTTCGCGGCATTCCCGGCGTGACGATTCCCTCGGTGAGTCGCGTGGGAGGCTAAAAGGAACTTCCCGGCCGGGGGCGGTGTCTTTTCTTCGTCCCGCCCGCGCGGCGGGACGGCAGTTGGGGCAGACATTCGAGGGCGCCGCCAGGCGCCCTTTTTTTATTGGATTGCCGGCGCTTCGCGGCCACGAGGTCGTGAGAAAATCGGGATGCCCTTTCGCCCGCGTTCTTCCCGATTCGACGGCGCCTTGCGACCCCGATGCAGGATTTCCTCTCCAACCTCAACCCCGAGCAGCTGAAGGCCGTCACCCTGCCGCGCGAGTCCGCGTTGATCCTCGCGGGCGCCGGCAGCGGCAAGACGCGCGTGCTCACGACGCGCATCGCGCACCTCGTCCAGTCCGGGGAGGCGAGCCCCAACGGCATCCTCGCGGTCACCTTCACGAACAAGGCCGCGCGCGAGATGCTCACGCGCCTCTCGGCCATGCTGCCGATCAACACGCGCGGCATGTGGGTGGGAACCTTCCATGGCCTCTGCAACCGGTTGCTGCGCACGCACCATCGGGACGCGGACCTGCCGCAGCTCTTCCAGATCCTCGATTCCGCGGACCAGCTCTCGGTCGTGAAGCGCCTGGCCAAGGCCCAGGCGCTGGACGAGGAGAAGTACCCGCCGCGGCAGCTCCAGGGCTTCATCAACAACTGCAAGGAAGCCGGGCTTCGCGCGAACGCGGTCGAGGCGGGCGACGATTTCACGCGCCGCATGGCGGCCTTCTACGCGGACTACGACGCGCAGTGCAACCGCGAGGGCGTGGTGGATTTCGCGGAGCTCCTCCTGCGCACGTTCGAGACGCTCGCGCGCAACCTCGACCTGCTGCGCCACTACCAGGACCGGTTCCGCTACATCCTGGTGGACGAGTTCCAGGACACGAACAAGCTCCAGTACAAGTGGATCAAGCTCCTCGCGGGCTCGAACGGCTGCGTCTTCGCCGTGGGCGACGACGACCAGTGCCTGCCGGAAGGCACGCTCGTCACGATGGGGGACGGGAGCGTGAGGCCCATCGAGGAGGTGGGGACGGGCGATCGCGTGATGTCCTGCTTCGGCCCGGGGGCCTTCCGCGCGGCGGAGGTCGTGGAGACGCATTCGAGCCTCGCGCGCGAGGGGCTCATCGAGATCCGGACCTCGGCCGGGCGCCGGCTCGTGAGCACGCCGCGGCACACCCACTTCGCCGAGCGCCGCCGCGCGAGGCCGGCGGGACGCGACGACGTGGTGGTATCGCTCTGCGCGGACGACGAGGCGGGACGCGTGATCCATTCCGTGATGGCCGCGAGCCGTTCCGCGCCGGGCACCTTCGACGACTATCCGTCGGCGATGCGCGAGGCGGAGCGCGCGATCGCCGAGGCCGGCGGCCACATCCGCCAGGTCGCGAACCTGGGCGGCCGGTTCTTCGATTTCGTCCCCGCGATCCAGGTGGAAGCCGGCATGGTGATGATGGGCGAGGACGGGAAGCCGGACGTGGTCGCCTGCGTGCGCCGCCTTCCGGGCGGGCGCAGGCGCGTGCACGACCTCGACGTCTTCCCCACGCACAACTACGTGGCGGCGGGGCTCGTCACCCACAACTCGATCTACCGCTTCCGGGGCGCGGAGGTGGGCAACATGAACGAGTTCGTGCGCGACTTCGGCGTGAAGGAGGTCGTGAAGCTCGAGCAGAACTACCGCTCCCAGGGCAACATCCTCGACGCCGCGAACGCGATCATCGCGCGGAACAAGGCGCGGCTGGGAAAGAACCTGTGGACCTCGGAAGGCAAGGGCGAGCAGCTGCGCGTCTTCGCCGCCGCCAACGACGAGGAAGAGGCGCGCTTCATCGTGGACGAGGTGAAGGCGCTTCATCGCGAGGGCACCGCGCTCTCGGACATGGCGCTCCTCTACCGCTCCAACGCCCAGTCGCGGGTCCTCGAGCACTCGCTCTTCCGCGCGAACGTCGCGTATCGCGTCTACGGGGGCCTCAGGTTCTTCGAGCGCCAGGAGGTGAAGCACGCGCTCGCCTACATGCGCCTCGCCGCGAACCCGGACGACGACACGGCGTTCACGCGGGTCGTGAACTTCCCGCCGCGCGGGATCGGCGCGCGCTCCGTCGAGCAGCTGCAGGAAGCGGCCGAGCGCGGGATCGGAAGCCTCATGCACGCGGCGCGCTCGGGCATCGTGACGGGGCGAAGCGGCACCGCGCTCGCGCAGTTCATCGAGGTGATCGACGGGCTCGCGAAGTCGGCCCGGACGCTCGCCCTCGCGGAGCTGGTGGGGGAGGTGATCGAGCGAAGCCGCCTCAAGGACTACTACGCCGCGGAGAAGGACGGCCAGGACCGGCTGGAGAACCTGCAGGAGCTCTACAACGCGGCCGCGCTCTTCGCGGAGGATTTCGAGCACGGCCTGGAGCCCGCGGGCGAGGCGCAGGAGGACGTGGCGGACCTGGGGACGCCGGAGCAGCAGATCCTCGCGGCCTTCCTCTCGCACGCGAGCCTCGAGGCGGGCGAGCGCGAGGCGGCCGCCGGGCAGGACGCGCTCCAGCTCATGACCGTGCACTCCGCGAAGGGGCTCGAGTTCTCCGGCGTCTTCATCTCCGGCCTCGAGGAGGGCCTCTTCCCGCACGAGAACAGCATGCTCGAGGACGGCGGCATCGAGGAGGAGCGGCGCCTCATGTACGTCGCCATCACGCGGGCGAGGAAGCGCCTCTACCTCTCGTACGCCGGGAGCCGCATGCTCCACGGCCAGCCGCGCTACGGGATCGTCTCGCGCTTCGTGGAGGAGATCCCGCCGCAGCTCTGCAAGTGGCTGGTGCTGCCCGAGCGGCAGTTCGAGATGCGCGGGTCGGGCTCGTCTTACGGCGGGGGTGGCGGGGCGTGGAGCTCCGGCGGCGGGCGCGCGCCGCAGGCGGACCGGAACCGCTACCCCGCCGCGCCGCAGCGCGCGGGATTCGAGCTGCGGCGCCCGGACGAGCAGCCCTTCGCGATCGGGCAGAACGTCCGCCATGCCAAATTCGGCGAGGGCGTGGTGTTGAACTTCGAGGGCCGCGGGCTCGATGCCCGCGTGCAGGTACGCTTCCGCGCCGAGGGGACGAAGTGGCTGGCGCTCCAGTACGCGAAGCTCACGCCGGCGTGAGTGCCCGCGCCTCGAAGACGTCGCGGTAGCCCACGTAGGTGCTGATGGCGGCCATCGGGAGCGCCACGATGAGCCCCAGGCCGGAAGGCAGGGCTGCCACGAAGACGAGTGCCAGGAGGATCGCGCCGTACACGATCATGGCACCCAGGTTCTCGAGCGCCGCGTAGACGCTCCAGCGCACCGCGTGCATCGCGGGCATGCCGTGGAAGGCGATGAGCGGCGGGGCGAACCAGAGCGCCCCCTTCACCACGACCATGAGCAGGAACCCGAAGGCGAGGATCCACTCCTTGCCCTCGAGGAGCTCGACGTATTCCGCCACCGTGAAGACGTGGTCCGCGGACTCCGGGACCATCGGGAGGCCCATCGCCGCCATGATCGCGAAGACGAGGATCGCGGCCAGGAGCTCGAGCGCGCCCACGCCCACGAGCGAGCGAAGCTGCCGGCGGAAGCCGCTGAAGAGGTCCGCCATCACGATCCGCTCGCCCGCCGTCTGTTTGTAGGCGGTGATCGCGAAGCTCGCGAAGAACGCGGGCTGCAGGAAGCTCGCGAGGATCCCGCCCAGGAACGGGACGAGGAGGAGCGCCAGCGTGATCGACATCCAGCCCGCGCATAGCCCCATCCACGGGAGCGGGCTCGCGCGGAAGAGGCGGAAGGATTCGCCGAGCCATCCGGCGCCGCGCCCGGCGGGCACTTCGGCCACGCGAACGCTGCCGTCCATCAGAGCGGCCGCGCGTGCGCGACGTGGTGCTCGAGCAGGCGCCGGGAGAACGCGTGGTCCTTCGGGATCGTCATGTGCGATTCGCGCGGGAAATGGTTGTAGCCCAGGCGGCCCAGCCAGGTGCGCAGCGCCGCGCGCCGGAGCATCGCCGGCCACTGCCCGCGCTCGGCCTCCTCGAGGGGGCGCTCGCGCTCGTAGCCCTCGACGAAGGCCGCCGTGCGCTCCGCGTCGAGCGCGCCCTCCGGCGTCGTGCACCAGTCGTTCACCGCGATCGCGAGGTCGTAGACCAGCACGTCGTCGCAGGCGAAGTAGAAGTCGATCACGCCGCCTTCGCCCGCGTCGTCCCAGAGGACGTTGTCGCGGAAGAGGTCGCCGTGGATGATGCCCTGGGGAAGCGCCGAATCGTCGATCGCGGCCTGGTAGCGGTTCTCGGAGGCGATGAGCGCGTTCTCCTCCGGCGAGAGCCGCGGCGCCACGGACGCGGCGAAGCTCTCGCGCCACTCGCGCCCGCGCCAGTTGTCGAGGCCCCCGTCGTAGTCGACGCCGGCCGCGTGGAGGCGCCCGAGGATGGCTCCCGCCTCGCGGCAATCGTGCGTGTCCGGACGCATGCGCGGCTCGCCGGAAAGGCGGGTCACGATGCACGCGGGCTTGCCGTTCACCTCCGCGAGCATGTCGCCCCGCTCCCGCCGCATCGGGAGCGGGCAGGCGACGCCGCGGTGCGCGAGGTGGTCCATGAGGCCCACGTAGAAGGGAAGGTCCGCGCGCGGGATGTGCTCGAAGAGCGTGAGGACGTACTCGCCCGTGGTGGTCGTGAGGAAGTAGTTCGTGTTCTCGACGCCCTGCGCGATGCCCTCGAGCCCCTCGAGCTCCCCCAGGGCGTAGTGCGCGAGGAGGGCGCGGGCATCGGCCTCCGAGACGGGGGTGAAGACCGACATCGCGGGTGGGTCGTCAGAACTCCATGAGGACCCACTGGGGAACGCGCACGCCGTTGTCGAGCGCGTTCTCCTGGCGGGTGAAGGTCCCGTCGCCCTTGAGGTCCATGAGGACGTAGGCCGGCCCGTTCTTCGGCGTGACCCGCATCATGTAGAGCTTGCCCTTGAGGCGGTATTCCTGGACGGTCTGGTCCGCCTCGGTGCGCGTCGTCACCTGCGGCTCCGGCTCCGGCTTCGTGGTGATCATCGGCGGAGGCGGGGGAAGGTCGTCGAGCGGCACCGTGGGCGGCTTCGGCCGCTCGGTGGATTGCGCCGCGGCGCCGAGCGACAGGGCGAAGGCGGCGGCGAGCGCGGCCGCCGTGCGGCGGTCGAAGGGGACGTGGGACATGGGGGCCTCGATTCGGGTCGCGAAGTGTATCAGCTTAGAGTGCCGGGCCCGCTTCGCGTTCTTCGTGATCGCGACGCATCGTGGAATATTCCTAGAGCGCCAGCTCCGCCTCGCGCTCCTGCGGGCTCGGCTCGAATCCCCGCGACTGGTAGTGCCGGAAGATCGCGTCCACCACCTCCTGCGGATCGTCGATCACCGTCATGAGCGACGCATCGTCCACGCCGATCATCCCCTCGACGCGCAGCCGCTCGTCGATCCACTGGAGGAGCCCCTTCCAGTAGTCCCCGCCCACGAGGATCACCGGCACCTTGCGGATCTTGCCGGTCTGCACGAGGGTGAGGACCTCCATCAGCTCGTCCAGCGTCCCGAAGCCGCCGGGCATCATCACGAACGCGCACGAGAGCTTCACGAACATCACCTTCCGTGCGAAGAAGTGCTGGAACGTGTGCGCCACGTCCTGGTAGGCGTTGGCCGACTGCTCGTGGGGGAGCTGGATGTTGAGTCCCACGCTCGGGCTCGAGCCCGCGTAGGCGCCGCGGTTGGCCGCCTCCATGATGCCCGGTCCGCCGCCCGAGATCACCGAGAAGCCGGATTCCGAGAGCCGCCTCGCGATGTCCTCCGTGGCCTTGTAGTAGGCGTGGTCCGGCGTCACGCGCGCGCTGCCGAAGATGGCGACCGCGGGCTGGATCGTCTGCAGGCGCTCGGTGGCGGTCACGAACTCCGCGATGATCTCGAACATGCGCCAGGCTTCGCGCGCGGAGTTCTGCGAGCGGCGGACGAGCTGGGGATCCGAGGGCGGGGGAACCTTGGGGGAGCTTGCGGGCATGGGGATTCGCGATGCGCCGGGATGGCGCGGGCAGTCGGGAAGGAATTATATCGCCGGGGGTTGCGCCCGGGACGCGAGCCCGTACAATCGGCATCGGCGCACACCCGACCCTTCCGCGAGGAAGGAAACACAACCCAGCCAGGGAGATCCCATGTCCGACATCGCCGTGGTGGCGCGCCAGGTTTCCGGCCTCGCCGTCGTCGCCTTCCTCACCCTGCCGTTCGCGGCGCTCGCGGCTCCGCCCGCGGACGCCGGTCCCGTCGAGGTGACCCCCGCGGTCGGCCGCGACTTCCTGCCGTCGCTGCGCGGCGTCATGCCGAAGCCGGACGAGTCGAGCCGCGCTCCCCACGAGGTTCCCGCGCGCCCGCTGCCGATGCTGGACGGCCCCGGGCAGCCGGCCGACCCCGTCGTGCAATCGACCACCGATACCTTCGTGAGCACCTTCGGCGGCCTCGGCTTCGACGGCGTGGGCCAGGGCTTCACCGGGCCGCAGGGCACCTTCACCGTGAACGCCGCGCCGCCGGACACCAACGGCGCCGTGGGTGCGACCCAGTACGTCCAGATCGTGAACACGGACTTCGCGGTGTTCGACAAGGCCACGCACGCGGTCGTCTACGGGCCGGTCCCCAACAACACGCTCTGGGCGGGCTTCGGCGGGCCGTGCGAGGCGGACAACGACGGCGACCCGGTCGTGGTGTACGACAAGGCCGCGAACCGCTGGGTGATCTCGCAGTTCGCCGTCACCGCCGCGCCCTATTTCCAGTGCGTCGCCGTCTCCGCGACGTCGGACGCGACCGGCGCGTACTTCCGCTACGCCTTCCCCTACGGAAACGTCTTCCCGGACTATCCGAAGATGGGCGTGTGGCCGGACGCGTACTACATCACCTTCAACATGTTCACGAACACGTTCCAGGGCGCGAAGGTCTGCGCGTACGACCGCGCGAGCATGCTGGCCGGCGCTCCCGCCACCCAGCAGTGCTTCCAGCTCTCCTCGAGCTTCGGGGGACTCCTGCCCGCGGACCTGGACGGCCCGACGGCACCGCCGGCCGGCGCCCCGAACTACCTCCTCAACCGCGGCCCCTCGTCGCTCAACCTCTGGCGCTTCCACGTCGACTGGACGGCGAGCGCCAACACGAAGCTCACCGGCCCGATCAACATCCCCGTCGCGGCGTATACGGCGGCCTGCAGCGGCGGCACCTGCATCCCGCAATCCGGCACCCGGCAGCAGCTCGACTCCCTCGCGGACCGGCTGATGTACCGGCTCGCGTACCGCAACTTCGGGACGTACGAGTCGCTCGTCGCCACGCACTCGGTGCAGGTCGGAAGCAAGCGCAACTCCTTCACGGGCGTGCGCTGGTACGAGCTGCGCAACCCGGGCGGGACGCCGCAAGTGTTCCAGCAGTCCACGTACGCACCGGACGGCTCCTATCGCTGGATGGGCAGCATCGCCATGGACAAGCAGGGCAACATGGCGCTGGGCTACAGCGTGTCGAGCTCGACCCTGCACCCGGCGATCCGCTACACGGGGCGCCTCGCGACGGATGCCGCGGGCACGATGCAGGCCGAGACCAGCCTCATCGAGGGAACCGGCTCGCAGCTCGCGAACCTGAACCGCTGGGGCGACTACTCCGCGATGACGGTCGATCCCGTGGACGACTGCACCTTCTGGTACACGACCGAGTACCTCAAGGCGAGCGGCACGTTCAACTGGAGCACGCGCATCGCGAGCTTCAAGTTCTCCGGCTGCCAGTAGCCGCGCGAGACCCCGAAAACGGCCGCCTCGCGCGGCCGTTTTCCATTCCGGCCCGCCGCCGGGAGTCTGCGATAATTCGGGTTCCCCGCGGTCGCCTCCATGAGCACTCCCCCGAAACGCCTCCTGCTGGTCGACGCCCCGAGCTATTTCTACCGGGCGTTCCACGCCATCCGCGAGCTCCGCAGCCCCGCGGGCGAGCCGACCAACGCCATCTACGGCGTGGTGAACATGCTGCGGAAGTTGAAGCAGGACTTCCCCTCCGACTACATCGCCTGCGTGCTGGATCCCAAGGGGAGGACGTTCCGCGACGACATCTATCCCCAGTACAAGGCGACGCGCCAGGCGATGCCGGAGGACCTCGCCTCGCAGATCGAGCCGCTGCTGGAGACGATCGCCGCGCTGGGCTGGCCGGTCGTGTGCGTGGACGGCGTGGAGGCGGACGACGTGATCGGCACGCTCGTCACCCACGCCCAGGCCGCGCACGGCTGGGATTCGGTCATCTCGACGGGCGACAAGGACTTGACCCAGCTCGTGACGGACAAGGTCCTCTGGGTCAACACGATGGCCGTGCCGATGGAGAAGCTGGGGCCGGACGGCGTGAAGGCCAAGTTCGGCGTGCCGCCGGAGAAGATCGTGGACTACCTGGCACTCATCGGCGACGCGGTGGACAACGTGCCCGGCGTGGACAAGGTGGGCCCCAAGACCGCGTGCAAGCTGATCGAGCAGTACGGCTCGCTCGAGGAGGTCATCGCGCACGCGGCCGAGGTGAAGGGCGTGGTGGGCGAGAACCTGCGGAAGGCCGCCGATTGGCTCCCCACGGGCCGCAAGCTCCTCACGGTGAAGACGGACGTGGCGCTCCCCTTCGGGATGGAGTCGCTGGTCGCCAAGGCGCCGGACACGCGCAAGCTCGCGGCGCTCTACACGCGCTTCGGCTTCCGGACGCTGCGCGACGCGCTCGCGAACCGCGAGGACGCGCCGGAAGGCGGCGACGCGAAGAGCGCGCCGCCGCCCGCGCCCGAGGGCGGCCGCAACTTCGCGCTCCTCAACTGGAACGTGGACGAGGTCCCGGACGTCACGCCCTTCGTCGCGACGCGCAACTACGAGACGGTGGTCGATGGCGCGTCGCTCGAGGCATGGGCGGCGAGGCTCGAGCGGGCGCCCATCGCCTGCTTCGACACCGAGACCACGAGCCTCGACCCCATGACGGCGGAGCTGGTGGGCGTGGCCGTCGCGACGTCTCCCGGGGAGGCGGCCTACATCCCGCTCACCCACCGCTACCAGGGCGTGCCGCCGCAGCTGCCGCTCGCGAACGTCCTCGCGCGTCTCAAGCCCTGGCTCGAGGACGCCTCGAAGCTCAAGGTGGGGCAGAACTCGAAGTACGACCGGCACGTCTTCGCGAACTACGGCATCACCGTGCGCGGCGTGGTGCACGACACGCTGCTGCAGGCCTACGTCCTCGAAAGCCACCAGCGCCACGACATGGACGCCCTCGCCACGCGCTTCCTCGGGGCGAGCGGGCTCCTCCAGTACACGGACGTCGCGGGCAAGGGCGCCTCCCAGATCCCGTTCGACCAGGTGGACGTGAAGCGCGCGACCGATTATTCGGCCGAGGATGCGGACGTGACGCTCCAGCTCCATGGGGCCCTCTGGCCGCGCCTCGAGCGCGAGGAGAAGCTGAAGCGCATCTACGCGCAGATCGAGATCCCGGTGGCGGGCGTGCTCCTCGCGATGGAGCGGAACGGCGTCCTCATCGACTCGGGCCTCCTCGCGCGGCAGACCCAGGAGCTCTCGCAGAAGATGCTCGACCTCGAGCGCAAGGCCCACGAGCTTGCGGGCGGCCCGTTCAACCTGGGCTCTCCCAAGCAGCTCTGCGAGGTGCTCTTCGATCGGCTGAAGCTGCGCACCATCAAGAAAACGCCCACGGGGGCGCCCTCGGTGGACGAGGAGGTGCTGGAGAAGCTCGCCCTGGACCACCCGATCTGCGCGGTGCTCCTCGAGCATCGTGGCGTCTCCAAGCTGAAGAGCACGTACACCGACAAGCTCCCGCGGATGGTGCATGCGAAGACGGGACGCGTGCACACGAACTACGCGCAGGCCGTCGCGGTCACGGGAAGGCTCTCCTCGACCGACCCGAACCTCCAGAACATCCCGGTGCGCACGGCCGAGGGGCGGCGGATCCGCGAGGCGTTCATCGCGCCCGCGGGCTCGAAGATCGTCTCGGCGGACTACTCGCAGGTGGAGCTTCGCATCATGGCGCACCTCTCCGGAGACCGGAGCCTCCTCGACGCGTTCGCGAAGGGCGAGGACGTCCACCGCCACACCGCCTCCGAAGTCTTCGACACGCCGCGGGACCAGGTGACGAGCGAGCAGCGCCGGTACGCGAAGGTGATCAACTTCGGCCTCATCTACGGCATGAGCGCCTTCGGGCTCGCGCAGAACCTCGCCATCGAGCGCGCGGCGGCGCAGAGCTACATGGAGAAGTACTTCACGCGCTATCCGGGGGTCGCCGCGTACATGGAGAGGACGCGCACCGAGGCGCGCGAGCGCGGCTACGTCGAGACGGTCTTCGGCCGGCGCCTGTGGCTCCCGGACATCCGCTCGTCGAACCAGCAGCGCCGCCAGGGCGCCGAGCGCCAGGCGATCAACGCGCCGATGCAGGGCACGGCCGCGGACCTCATCAAGATGGCGATGATCGCCGTGCAGGGCTGGATCGAGCGCGAGAAGCTCGCCACCAAGCTCGTGATGCAGGTGCACGACGAGCTCGTGCTCGAGGTGCCGGACGCGGAGCTCGACCGCGTGAAGCCGGCGGTCGAGAGGCTCATGACGGGCGTGGCGAAGCTCGACGTGCCGCTCGTGGTCGAGGCCGGCGTGGGCCCCGACTGGGAAAAGGCGCACTGATGCCGACGGCGGCCGAGGCGGCGCGGCGTCTCCAGGCGGGCGGGATCCTGGCGTTCCCCACCGAGACGGTCTACGGGCTGGGGGCGGACGCGACCAACCCGGAGGCGGTGGCGAAGATCTTCGCGCTGAAGGGCCGGCCGGACACGCATCCGCTCATCGTGCACATCGCGGACCCGCTGGCGCTCGAGCTCTGGGCGCGCCACGTGCCCGCGAACGCGCGGAAGCTCGCGGACCGCTTCTGGCCCGGGCCGCTCACGATGATCCTGCCGAAATCGGCGCGCGTGCCGCGCGCCGTGACGGGCGGGCAGGATACCGTGGGCGTGCGGTGTCCCTCGCATCCCGTCGCCCAGGAGCTGCTGCGCGAGTTCGCCCGCATCGGGAGCGGCGGCGTCGCGGCGCCTTCGGCCAACCGCTTCGGGCACGTGAGCCCCACCACGGCGCAGCACGTGCGCGACGAGTTCGGCGCGGCGGTCGAGGTGGTCGACGGCGGCGCCTGCGAGGTGGGGCTGGAGTCGACCATCGTCGATGTGTCCCGCGGCGCGCCGGTGCTGCTGCGGCCGGGCGCGGTGAGCCGCCGCGACATCGAGTCGGTCCTGGGCATCGCGCCCGCGGAGCGCGACGCCGCGGCGCCGCGCGCTTCGGGCACGCTCGCCGCGCACTATGCGCCGCGCACGCCATTGGCCCTGGTGGACGCGGCGGCGTTCGAGTCGGCGCTCGACAAGCCAGGCGACGCCGCCGTGCTCGCGCTGCGCGCGCGTCCGGCCCGCGCGCGGGCCGCGGCGTGGATCCACGCGCCCGCCGACCCCCTGCATTACGGCCACGATCTCTACGCCAACCTGCGGGCGCTCGACGGCAGTGGCGCCGCGCGCATCCTGGTCGAGTCCCCGCCCGCCCTTCCGGGATGGGAGGCGGTGAACGACCGGTTGAAGCGCGCCGCGGCGGGCGCGCTCGCCGAGGAGCCGTAGCGGTGGCTGCGAGGAAATCGACCGCCTCCCCGCGCATGCGCCCGGCGGCGCCCTATCTCGCCGATCCCGGCAATGGCAAGATTCCGCATCTCGACCCCCAGCCTTGAAAGGTCTTCCCATGGGCATTGCAGCCAGGATCCTCGCCATCGCTTTCGCGCTCGCGGCGCTCGAAGGTTGCGCGCCGCTCTTCACCCAGAGTCCCGGGGAAGGCCTCTCGCCCGTGAACGCGGTCTCGGACGGGCCGGACAAGCACCTCTTCCTCTTCGGCCACGACGTGGTGAGCTACTTCACGGACCACCATCACCAGCTGGGCTCGCCCGCGATCAAGTCGGTCTACAAGGACGTCACGTTCCGCTTCGCGACCCCGGAGCACAAGGCGATGTTCGACGCCGCGCCGGAGAAGTACATCCCGCAGTTCGGCGGCTATTGCGCGGACGGGCTCGTCTACGCGATCCCGTGGGGCGGGGACGCGGACACGTGGGAGATCTTCGACGGGAAGCTCTACATCTTCGGCGGCAAGGGCTCGCACGACGCCTTCATGCTCGACGTGCCGCGGAACCTCCAGCTCGCGCACCACTACTGGGACACCGAGGTGAACGGCTCGAACGCCTTCTTCCAGCGGGCGAAGCGCCTCGTCTTCCGCGTGCCGCACTACAAGACCGGCAAGGAGCTCGCCGACGAGGTCGCCCGCGCGAAGAAGAGGTAGCGGGCGCTACAGCATCTTCATCGCGCGCGGGAGCCAGAGGGTGAGCTCGGGCCAGTAGGTCACGATCACGAGGAAGGCGAGCATCGTGAGGAGCCACGGCATGACGGCCTTGGTGAGCTCCGTGATGCCCAGCCGCGAGATGCCGGAGGCCACGTAGAGGTTCAATCCCACCGGCGGGTGGCACAGGCCCACCTCCATGTTCACGTCGATCAGGATGCCCAGGTGGACCGGGTTGATCCCCAGGCTCACCGCGGTGGGATAGAGGATCGGCGCCATGATGAGGATGATGGACGAGGGCTCCATGAAGTTGCCCGCGATGAGCAGCATCACGTTGGCGATGAGGAGGAACTCGACCCAGGTGAGGTGCTTGGCGAGGAACCAGTGGGCGAGCTCGTTGGGGATGTTCTCGTTGGTGAGGATGAAGGAGAAGAGCACCGCGTTCGTGATGATGTAGAGGAGCATCGCGGACGTGTTGGCGCTCTTGAGGAGCACCTGGGGGACGTCGCGCATCTTCAGGTCCTTGTAGACGAACACGGACACGAAGAACGAGTAGATGGCGGCCATCGCCGCGGCCTCGGTCGCCGTGAAGATGCCCGAATAGATCCCGCCGATGATGATCACCACCAGCATGAGGCCCCAGATGCTGCGGCGGAACGCGCGCCAGCGCCCGAGCCAGTCCTTGCGCTCCATGCGCGGGTAGTCGCGCTTCCGGGCGATCCACCACGTCACCGCGCAGAGCATGGCGGTGAGCATGATCCCCGGGAGGAGCCCCGCCACGAAGAGCGCGCCGATGGAGGTGTTGGTCGCGATGGCGTAGATCACCTTCGGGATCGAGGGGAGCATCAGGATGCCCAGCGACCCGGCGACCGTGATCACCCCCGCCCCGAAGCGCATGGGATAGCCGTTCCGCACCATCTCGGGAAGGATGATGGATCCGATCGCGACCACGGTCGCCACGCTCGAGCCGCAGACGAGCGCGAACATCGCGCAGGCGACGATGCCCGCCAGCGCCAGGCCGCCGTGGAAATGCCCCACGACCGAGGTCGCGAAGTCGATCATCCGGCGCGCGACGCCGCCGTGGGTGAGGAAGGTGCCGGCGAGGATGAAGAACGGCACCGCCATGATCTCGAACCTCTCGATGCCGGTGAAGAGCTTCAGCCCCACCGCCGCGACCGGCACGTGGGTCATCGTGAAGAGGAAGAGGAGCACCGTGAGGCCCAGCGCGATCGAGATCGGCATCCCGGTGAGCATGAGTGTTACGAGGATCGCGAAGATGATGCCGGCGTTGCCGAGCGAGGCGATCCCGAGGAGGAGGATCGCGACGAGCGTCAACGCCGTCGCCGCCTGGCGCGAGGTCATCACCTTCGGGATGAGGATGGCGCTCATCGCGCGGGGGCCCCGGCGGGAGCCGCCGCGAGGACGGCCGCGTCGCGGTCCACGCCCTCGACGTGCGCCGCGTCGTGGTGCGGGAGCTCGCCCGTCCTGAGGAAGCTCCATGCCACCTGCAGGAAGCGGAACGACATGAGGTAGGAGCCGCAGGGGATCGCGAGGTACACGATCCACATCGGGGCCTCCAGGTCCGGGGAGGTCTGGTCGGTGTGCGCGAGCTCGTAGACGAAGCGCACGCCGAGCGTGCCCACGACGCCCGTGAAGAAGGCGCCCGCCAGCAGCCCGAACATGATCGACAGGAACCGCCAGCGCGGCGGAAGGTTGTTCACGAGGACGTCCACGCCCACGTGGATCCCGGTGCGCACGCCGTAGGCCGCGCCGAACTTCGCCATCCACACGAACATGTAGATGCAGAGCTCCTGGGCCCAGGCGAGGTTCACCTTGAAGAGCGCGTCGTAGACCGCGTCGAAGTGGAACCGGGCGGAAAGGTCGAGCGCGTAGCGGTGCGTGACCGCCACGAAGATGAGGAGGGTGGCGCCCGCGATGAGCGAGGCGATCAGCCACTCCTCGAGGCGGTCGAGGATCTTCAGCATGGCGCCTCCCCCCGGAAAGGAGGGGCCGGGGCGGGCGCCCGGCCCGGCGATCGGATTAGAGCTTGTTCGGGTCGAAGCCCGTCGCCTTGTAGATGGACTCGATCAGGTCCTTGCCGATCCGCGACTCGTTTTCCTTGTGGACCTTGATGAGCGCCTTCTTCCATTCGCGCTTCTCTTCGGGCGTGAGCGTGATGACCTCGGTCTTGCCGCTCTTCCTCACCGCCTCGAGGGCGTCGTCGTTGTCCTTCTTCGCGATCTCGTTCACGTGCTTCGTCGTCTCGACCATGCACTGCTCGAGGATCTTGCGGAGGTCCGGCGGCAGCCCGTCCCAGAACTTCTTGTTCGCGATCACGGCATATCCGAGGTAGTGATGGTCGGAGAGCGTGAGGTACTTCTGCACCTCGTACATCTTCTGCGTGTAGAGGTTGGACGGCGGGTTCTCGGTGCCGTCCACGACGCCGGTCTGCAGCGCCTGGTACACCTCCGAGAACGCCATCACCTGCGGGATCGCGCCCAGCGCGCGCATCTGGCTGTCCAGCACCTTGGACGACTGGATGCGCATCTTCAACCCGCGGAAATCGGCGGGCTTCCGGAGCGGCTTGTTGGCGCTCATGTCCATGAAGCCGTTGTCCCAGTAGGCGAGGCCCACGATGCCCTTGGGCTCGAGCTTCCGGAAGAGGCCCGCGCCCACCGGCCCGTAGGTGATCTTGTGGAGCTCGTCGTAGTTGTCGAAGAGGTACGGGAGGTCGAAGGCCTCGAAGTCGCGCACGCCCAGGGGCCCGAACTTCGCGAGCGAGGGTGCCAGGATCTGGACCGCACCCAGCTGGAGCGCGTCGACTTCCTCGTTGTCCTTGTAGAGCGTGCTGTTCGCGTACACCTCCACCTTCACGCGCCCCTTCGTGCGCTCCTCGGCGAGCTTCTTGAAGAATTCGGCGCCGCTGCCCTTGGGCGTGTTGGTCGCCACCACGTGGCTGAACTTGATGACGATCGGGGCCTGCGCGTACGCGCCGGCGAGGGGAAGCGCGGCGAAGACGAGGGCGCAGGCGATGCGGCGGATCATGGGGAACTCCTCGAGGGGGGCGGTGGCGGCATTCTACGCGTCCCGGCTGCGGGGGGAATTTGATAAAACGCATGCCGGGCTCGCGCGGTCTCGCCCCCGTCCGGGCCCCGGGTGCGCTCCTCGAGGCGAACCTCCCCGCCCGCGGCCACGGTGAGCACGGTGGAGGCCCGGGTCCCGTAGTCGGGGCCGGTGATGAGGGCGCTCGCGAGCCGGCGCTCCCATTCGAGGCCCACCCCGGTCTCGGGCAGCTCCGCGTCCGGGACGCCCTGGGCGTCCCCGAGGAGGTCGAAGAGGGCGGGCACGGGGTCCGCCCCGTCCAGCGCCCGCTCCATCGCCCGGCGGCCGCGGACCACCTTGGGCCACGGCTCGTCCAGCACGTGGTTGGAGAGCCCGTGCACCCCGGGCGCGATGGGCCGCGCGCCCCCCTCGCGGCTCCCGAGGTACCAGAGCGTCTCGCCGTCGCCCACGATGAGGTTGAACCCGTTGTATTCGCCCGCCCGGCGGGCGACCGCGGCGAGGTAGGCCGGGGGCGACTCGGCGGAAAGCAGGAACTCCGTCACGAGCCCGCCGCGCGAGCGCGCCGTGGAGCGGCGATCCGAGGGATCGCGGAAATTGGTGACCGCGGCGAAGCGGCCCGCGCGTGTCACGCCCATCCACGTCCCGCCCGCCTGCAGGTCGCGGCCGGCGAGGATCTCCGGAGGGTCCGGCCACCAGTGCGCGGGCTGGGCGGGCCGGTCGCGCCATTCGTCCCGGTTCGCGGCGACGACGAGGGGAAGGTCCGCGCGGAAGCGCCACGCGACCACGATGAGGCACATGGGGACGGTCCGCCGGCGGGCTCAGCCCTCCGCGGGGATCTTCTCCAGGAGCGCCGCGTAGCGGCCGTCGTCGAAGGGGGTCGACTCGGCGAGCATGCGGTCCGTTTCGAGGAAGACGTTCCGGACGGTCTTGTCGTTATCCATGCGAGCCTCCGTGGCGGGCAGGTGGCGCCATTCTGACACGGCGTCGCTAACGCATGCGCGCCGGGAGCCACGTGACGAGGCCCGGGAAGAAGAAGATGATCCCCACCGCGGCCACCATCAGGAAGAAGAGGGGCAGCGAGACCTTCGCGATCCAGGTGATCTCGCGCTTGGTCATCCCCTGCAGCACGAAGAGGTTGAAGCCCACGGGCGGCGTGATCTGCGCCATCTCCACCACGAGGACGATGAAGATCCCGAACCAGACGAGGTCGATGCCGGCCTTCTGCACGGTGGGGAGGATCACGCCCATGGTGAGGACCACCATCGAGATCCCGTCCAGGAAGCAGCCCAGGACGATGTAGAACACCATGAGCCAGAAGAGGAGCCCCATCTGCGAGAGGCCCACGCCCGCGATGAACTCGGCGAGCTTGCGCGGGAGGCCGATGTAGCCCATGGCGAGCGTGAGGAAGGCCGCGCCCGCGAGGATCAACGCGATCATGCAGTACAGGCGCGTGGCGCCCATGAGGCTCTGCATGAAGACCTTCGCGTTCATCGAGCCCTGGATCGAGGAAAGCGCCAGCGCGCCGACCACGCCCAGCGCCGCCGCCTCGGTCGCGGTCGCGATGCCCACGTAGATCGAGCCCAGCACGAGGGCGATGAGCCCCACCACGGGAATGAGGTGCCGCGAGGCGTGGAGCTTCTGCGCGAACGTCATCGCCGCGTCCGGCGGCGGGATCCGGTCCGGGTGCGCGAGCGACCACGCGACCGTGTAGCCCATGAAAAGCCCGGCGAGGAGGAGCCCCGGCACCACGCCCGCGATGAAGAGCCGGGTGATCGACACCTCGGCCGTCACGCCGTACACGATCATGATGATCGAGGGCGGGATGAGGAGGCCCAGGGTGCCGGCGCCCGCGAGCGTCCCGATCGTCATGTCGTCCGGGTAGCCGCGCTTCGCGAGCTCCGGGAGCGTCATCTTCCCGATGGTGGCGCAGGTCGCGGCGCTCGAGCCCGAGACCGCGGCGAAGATGGTGCAGCCGATGATGTTCGTGTGCAGGAGCCGCCCGGGGATGCGCGAGAGCCAGGGCGCGAGGCCCTTGAACATGTCCTCCGAAAGGCGCGTGCGGAAGAGGATCTCGCCCATCCACACGAAGAGCGGGAGCGCGGTGAGCGTCCACGAGGAGAGCGAGCCCCACACCGTGACCGCCATCGCGTCGCCGGCGGGGCGGCTCGTGAAGAGGTCCATGCCGATCCAGGCCACGCCCAGGAGCGAAAGCCCGATCCAGAGGCCGCTTCCCAGGAGCAGGAAGAGGAAGGCGATGAGGAGCGCGGTGACGGCGAAATCCATCGCCTACTCGATCAGCTTCAGCTCGTCCGGCCGCGCGGAGGGGACCTCGCGGCGCCGAAGGAGGAGCACGAGGTCGTCCACCATCGCGACGAAGAGAACGATCGCGCCGGCCGCCATCGCGAGCTGCGGGATCCAGAGCGGCGTCGCGTCGTTCCCCTGCGAGATGTCGTGATAGGCGTGCGACTGCCAGGCGAGGCGCACGCTGAAGACGGCGAGGCCGCCGGAGAAGAAGGCGCCCGAGAGGTGGCTCCAGATCTCCAGCGGCCGGCGCAGGCGCCCTTCGAAGCGCTCGAGGAAGAGCATCACGCGGATGTGCTCGCCGCGCTTCAACGTATGCGCGAGCGCGAGGAAGCTCGCGGCCGCCATGCAGTAGCCCGCGTAGGCGTCCGAGCCGCGGAGGTTGAAGCCCGCGAGGCGCCCGACCACGCTCGCGAGCACCATCGCGAGGACGCCGACCATGAAAAACGCCGCGGCGCAGGCCGCGGCGTCGTACAGGAGGTCGAGGATGCGCCTCAAGTCATTTCCGATAGGCGTCCAGGATCGCCTTCCCGTCCGCGCCGGCCGTCTTCAGCCATTCCTCCGACATCGTGTGCCCCACCTTCTTGAAGTCCGCCTCGAGCTGCGGGGAGGGCGCCGAGACCTGCATGCCGTTCTTCGCGAGCTGCTCGAGATACCACTTGTTCTTCTCCTCGGAGATCTTCCAGCCGCGCGTCTCGGCGGCGGCGGCCGCGTCGAGGAGCGCCTTCTGCGAGGCCTTGTCCAGCGCGTCGAACGCCTGCGTGCTCGCGAAGACGATGTTCTTCGGGATCCATGCCTGGGTGTCGTAGTAGTACTTCACGACCTCCCACGCCTTGGTGTCGTAGCCCGTGGCCCCGGACGTGATGTTCGCGTTCACCGCGCCCGTGGCCATCGCCTGCGCGAGCTCGGCCACCTGGATGGTGACCGGCTGCGCGCCGGCGAGCTCCGCGATGCGCGACGTGTACGGGTTGTACGCGCGCATCTTGAGGCCCTTCATGTCGGCCATGGAGTTGATGGGCTTGGTCGAGTAGATGCCCTGGGGCGGCCACGGCACGCTGTAGAGCACCTTCATGCCCTGCTTCGCGAAGCGCTCCTCGATCGCTTTCCGCGACGCCTTCCAGAGCCTGGCGGCGTCCGCGTAGCTGGTGGCGAGGAAGGGCACCGAGTCCACGCCGAAGATGGGGTCCTCGTTCGAATAGCCGGAGATGAGGATTTCGCCGATCTGGGCCTGCCCGCCCTGCACCGCCCGCTTGATCTCGTTCGCCTTGAAGAGCGAGCCGTTCGGGTGCACCGTGATCTTGAGCTTCCCGCCCGTCGCCTTGTCGACGTCGGCCACGAACCGGGCGATGTTCTCGGTGTGGAAGTTGGTGGCCGGGTAGGGCGTGGGCATGTCCCACTTGACCTGCGCCTGGGCGCCGAGCGAGGCGGCGGCGCAAAGGGCGGCGAGGGCGTGCGCGATCTTCATGGGGGTCCTCCAAGGGGTGTGCCCCGGAACCTAGCAAACGGGGGTGCGCGTGTCAAAATGGCCAACCACCGTCATTCCCGCGAAGGCGGGAATCCAGTGTCGAGCCACAGATGAACACAGATGAACACAGATGAACGGGACGGATAAGACGGGCTGGCAATTCTGGATCGACCGCGGCGGCACGTTCACGGACATCGTGGCGCGCCGGCCGGACGGCACGCTCGTCACCCACAAGCTCCTCTCCGAGAACCCGGAGCAGTACCGCGACGCGGCGTTGGCCGGCATCCGCCACCTGCTGGGCGTGGCGCGCGACGGCGCGATCCCCGTGGACCGGATCGAGGCGGTGAAGATGGGGACCACGGTCGCCACCAACGCGCTCCTCGAGCGGAAGGGCGAGCGCACCGTCCTCTTCATCACGCGCGGCTTCCGCGACCAGCTCCGGATCGCCTACCAGAACCGGCCGCGCATCTTCGACCGCCACATCCGGCTTCCGGAGCTCCTCTATTCGAAGGTGGTCGAGGTGGACGAGCGCATGGGCGCCCACGGCGAGCGGGTCCTGCCGCTGGACGAGGGCTCGGCCTGGGCGGAGCTCCAGAAGGCGAAGGCGGAGGGCTACGACTCGGTCGCGATCGTCTTCCTGCACGGCTACCGCTTCCCGGCCCACGAGGCGCGCGTGGCGGAGCTCGCCCGCGAGGCGGACTTCACGCAGGTGTCCGTCTCGCACGTCGTGAGCCCGCTCATGAAGGTCGTCTCGCGCGGCGACACCACGGTCGTGGACGCGTACCTCTCCCCGATCCTGCGCCGCTACGTGGGCCAGGTGGCGGCCGAGCTTCCCGGGGCGCGCCTCATGTTCATGCAGTCGAACGGCGGCCTCACGGACGCGCTCCGGTTCCAGGGCAAGGACTCGATCCTCTCGGGGCCGGCGGGCGGCATCGTCGGCATGGTCGCGACCTCGCTCGCCGCCGGCTTCGACAAGGTGATCGGCTTCGACATGGGCGGCACCTCGACCGACGTCTCGCACTACGCGGGCGAGCTCGAGCGCGAGTTCGACACGCTGGTCGCCGGCGTGCGGATGCGCGCCCCGATGATGTCGATCCACACCATCGCGGCGGGCGGGGGCTCGATCCTCCATTTCGACGGGCAGCGCCAGCGGGTGGGGCCGGACTCGGCGGGAGCGAACCCCGGGCCCGCGTGCTACCGGCGCGGCGGGCCCCTCACGGTCACCGATTGCAACGTGATGCTGGGAAAGATCCAGCCCGGCTTCTTCCCGCACGTCTTCGGCGCGCGCGGAAACGAGGCCCTCGACGCCGAGTCGGTGAAGGCGCGGTTCGCCGAGCTCGCGGACGAGATCGCCCGCGCGACGGGGAAGCCCCAGGACCCGCGCGCCGTGGCGGAAGGGTATCTGCGCATCGCGGTGGCGAACATGGCGAACGCGATCAAGTTCATCTCGGTGCAGCGCGGGCACGACGTCACGGAATACACGCTCGCCTGCTTCGGAGGCGCGGGCGGCCAGCACGCGTGCCTCGTGGCGGACGAGCTCGGCATGAAGCGCGTCCTCATCCATCCCTTCGCGGGGGTGCTCTCGGCGTACGGCATGGGGCTCGCGGACGTGCGCGCGCTCCGCGAGGAGGCCGTGGAGCGGCGCCTCGACCAGGCGCTGGACGACGTGGTCGAGAAGTCCGTGCGCCTGGGCGAGCAGTGCGTGGACGAGCTCAAGTGGCAGGGCGCCACGCTCGCGCGGCTCGAGAAGCGCGTCCACGTGAAGTACGAAGGAACGGACACGGCGCTTTCCGTGCCGCTCGCCGCCGCGGACGCCATGCGCGCGGAATTCGAGCGGCTCTACGCGCAGCGCTTCAGCTTCCTCATGCCCGGCCGCGCGCTCGTCGCCGAGGCGGTCTCCGTCGAGGCGGTGGGCGAGGGCGCGTCCACCGCGGTCCCGGCTCCGGCGTCCGCGGCCACCGGGGCGGAGCCCCGGGCGGTCGATCGCGTCGGGATGTGGAGCGGCGGCACGGCGCACGAGGCGCAAGTGCATGCGCGCGAGGCGCTCGCCGCCGGCGCCCGGATCCGCGGCCCGGCCATCGTCGCGGAGCGGAACGCGACCACCGTGGTCGAGCCGGGCTGGGAGGCGCGGGTCACGGCCGCGGGGGACCTGATCCTCGAGCGGATCGTTCCCCGCGAGGTGCGCTACGCCGTGGGCACGGGCGCGGACCCCGTCATGCTCGAGGTCTTCAACAACCTCTTCATGTCGATCGCCGAGCAGATGGGCGTGCGCCTCGCCCAGACCGCGTACTCCGTGAACATCAAGGAACGGCTGGACTTCTCCTGTGCGCTCTTCGATGCGGACGGGAACCTCATCGCCAACGCGCCGCACATGCCGGTGCACCTGGGCTCCATGGGCGAGAGCATCAAGACCGTGATCGCGAAGAACCGCGGCACGATGAAGCCCGGCGACGTCTACGTGCTGAACGACCCGTACAACGGGGGCACCCATCTCCCCGACGTGACGGTCATCACGCCCGTATACCTGGAGGGCAGCCGGCAGCCGCTCTTCTACGTGGGAAGCCGGGGCCACCACGCCGACATCGGCGGCATCACGCCCGGATCGATGCCCCCCTTCTCGCGCACGGTCGAGGAAGAGGGCGTGCTCCTCGACAACGTGAAGCTGGTGGAGGACGGCCGCATGCTGGAAGAGGAGATCCGCGCGCTCCTCGCGGGCGCCCGCTATCCCGCGCGCAATCCCGACCAGAACGTGGCCGATCTTCGCGCCCAGGTCGCCGCGAACGAGAAGGGCGTGCAGGAGTTGAAGCGCATGGTCGCCCACTTCGGGCTGGACGTGGTGCGCGCGTACATGGGGCACGTCCAGGACAACGCGGAGGAGTGCGTCCGTCGCGTGATCGGCGTGCTCCAGGACGGGGAGTTCGCCTACGAGATGGACAACGGCGCCACGATCCGCGTGAAGATCGCGATCGGCGCGGACCGGCGGAGCGCCACCATCGACTTCGCGGGCACGAGCGCGCAGCTCGAAAGCAACTTCAACGCGCCCTCGGCCGTGGTGTATGCGGCCGTCCTCTACGTCTTCCGGTCGCTGGTGGACGACGACATCCCCTTGAACGCCGGGTGCCTCAAGCCGCTGCGGATCCTCATTCCGGAGCGCTCGATGCTCAATCCCCGGCCGCCCGCGGCGACCGTGGCGGGGAATGTCGAGACGTCGCAATGCCTCACGGACGCCCTCTACGGCGCCCTGGGCGTCATGGCCGCGTCCTACGGGACCATGAACAACTTCACGTTCGGCAACGACCGCTACCAATACTACGAGACGATCTCCGGCGGGACGGGCGCCGGCCCCGGCTTCGACGGCACGGACACGGTGCAGGCCCACATGACCAACTCGCGGCTCACGGACCCCGAGGTGCTCGAATGGCGCTATCCCGTGCGCATCGACGCGCACGAGATCCGGCGCGGGAGCGGGGGGCGCGGCAGGTGGCACGGGGGCGACGGCGCCACGCGCCGGATCCGTTTCCTGGAGCCGATGACGGCGGCGATCCTCGCCGGCCACCGGCGCATTCCTCCCTACGGAATGGCGGGCGGCGCGCCGGGCGACGTGGGCCGGAACTGGGTCGAGCGCGCCGACGGCACGCGGACGGACCTGTCCTACGCGGACGAGACCGAGGTGGCGCCGGACGACGTCTTCGTGATCGAGACGCCGGGCGGAGGAGGCTACGGCGCGTGATGCGGCATGCTCCGCTTGACTTTTTTCCGGCGGCGGCGCCCGGGCCCCGCGTGTGCGAAAATTACTTTACCCCGGCGCTTCGCGCAGCGTATAAAATGAGCGCCTTTTCCGTGGGCCGAACACCAGCAACACGGGAAACGAGAGCGCGCAACCGAACGTGAGAATCGGCCCCATCACCCTCCGGAACAACCTCATCGTCGCGCCCATGGCGGGCGTGACCGATCGTCCTTTCCGAAGCCTCTGCAAGCGCATGGGCGCGGGCATGGCGGTCTCGGAGATGGTCGCCTCGAACTCGCTCCTCTGGGGCTCGGAGAAGACCATCCGCCGGGGCAACCACGAGGGCGAGGTCGAGCCGAAAGTGATCCAGATCGCGGGCGCGGACCCGGCGATGATGGCCGAAGCGGCGCGCTACAACGTCGACAAGGGCGCCGACATCATCGACATCAACATGGGCTGCCCCGCCAAGAAGATCTGCAACGTCTACGCGGGCTCCGCGCTCCTGCAGGACGAGCCGCTCGTCGCGCGCATCGTCCGCGCGGTGGTGGAGGCGGTGGACGTGCCGGTGACGCTCAAGATCCGCACCGGCTGGAACAAGGCCAACCGGAACGCGCTCGCGATCGCGCGGATCGCGGAGGAGAACGGCATCCAGTCCCTCGCCATGCACGGCCGCACGCGCGCCTGCATGTACACGGGGGAGGCGGAATACGACACCATCCGCGCGGTGAAGGAATCGGTGGGGATCCCGGTCATCGCCAACGGCGACATCGCGACGCCGCAGAAGGCGAAGCTCGTCCTCGAGTACACGGGAGCGGACGCGATCATGATCGGCCGCGCGGCCCAGGGCCGCCCGTGGATCTTCCGCGAGATCGCGCATTTCCTCGCCACGGGCGAGACGCTGCCGCCCCCGCCCGCCGCGGAGATCCGCGAGGTCCTCGTCGCGCACCTGCACGACCTCTACGGCTTCTACGGGACCGAGCGCGGCGTGCGCGTGGCCCGCAAGCACATCGGCTGGTACACGAAGGGGCTCAAGAGCTCCGCCGTGTTCCGCGCCCGCATGAACACCCTCGAGACCGCCGAGTCGCAGCTCGAAGCCGTCGCCCGCTTCTTCGACGAGCTCACGGAGCGCTCGACGAGGCTCGAATACGACGACGAGGTCGCCCTTGCAGCGTAAACACCGGTTCGACAACAAGGCGGAAGCCATCGCGCGCGAGAACGAGCTCGCCTCGACGGTGCGCAAGGTGATGAAGCAGTACTTCAAGGATCTCGACGGCGAGAAGTGCACCGGGATCTACGAGATGGTCGTGTGCGCGATCGAGCGCCCGATGCTCGAGGTCGTGATGTTCCAGGCGCAGGGGAACCAGACCCGCGCGGCGGAGCTCCTGGGCCTGAACCGCAACACCCTGCGCAAGAAGCTGCAGCAGCACGGGCTGGACTAGGGCGCGCGGGGCGAGGCGATGTCCCCCATCAGGATCCGCCGCGCCCTCTTAAGCGTCTCCGACAAGGCGGGCCTCGTCGATTTCGCGAAGGCGCTCCTCACCCACGGCGTCGAGATCCTCTCCACCGGCGGCACGGCGCAGCTCCTCAAGCTGAACGGAGTGGTCGTGACCGAGGTCGCGGACTACACCGGCTTCCCGGAGATGATGGACGGCCGGGTGAAGACCCTGCACCCGAAGATCCACGGCGGCATCCTCGCCCGCCGCGACCAGCCGGACGACACGCGCGCGATGGAGGAGCACGGCATCCCGCCCATCGACATGGTGGTCGTGAACCTCTATCCCTTCGCGAAGACGGTGGCCAAGGGCGGCTGCACGATGGACGACGCGATCGAGAACATCGACATCGGCGGCCCGGCGATGGTGCGGGCGGCGGCGAAGAACCACCGGTTCGTGGCGGTCGTGACCGATCCCGCGGACTACGCGCCGCTCACGAGGAAGATGAAGGCGGGCGGCGGCGCCCTCGTCCTCGAGGACCGCTACGCGCTCGCGGCGAAGGCCTTCAGCCACACGGCCGAGTACGACGGCATGATCTCCAACTGGCTCACGGCCCGCGACGCGCAGGGCTCGGCGCGCGCGTTCCCGGACCGCCTGAACCTCCAGTTCCGCCTCGCGCAGCCGCTGCGCTACGGCGAGAACCCGCACCAGTCCGCCGCGTTCTACGTCGAGCGCGATCCCCCGGCCGGCACGCTCGCCACCTTCCGCCAGCTCCAGGGAAAGGAATTGAGCTACAACAACATCGCCGACGCGGATGCGGCGTGGGAATGCTGCCGCACCTTCGACGTGCCGGCGTGCGTGATCGTGAAGCACGCGAACCCGTGCGGCGCCGCGGTGGCGCAGGGGCCGCTCGCGGCGTACCGCAACGCCTTCCTCACCGACCCCACCTCGGCCTTCGGCGGCATCATCGCGTTCAACCGCCCGGTCGACGGGGCCACGGCCGAGGCGGTGGCGAAGCAGTTCGTCGAGGTCGTGATCGCGCCTTCCTACGAGGCGGCGGCGCGCGAGGTCTTCGCGGCGAGGAAGAACGTGCGCCTGCTGGAGATCGCGCTCGAGGGCGGGAGCGCCAACCGGCTGGACATGAAGCGCGTGGGCGGGGGCCTCCTCGTGCAAGGGCCGGACGATTTCGACGTCTCGGAGCTTCGCGTCGTCACCCGGCGCGCGCCCACGGATGCGCAGATGAACGACCTCGTCTTCGCCTTCCGCGTCGCCCGCTTCGTGAAGTCGAACGCGATCGTCTTCTGCCGGGACGGGACGACGCTGGGTGTGGGCGCCGGGCAGATGAGCCGCGTCGATTCCACGCGCATCGCGGCCATCAAGGCGAAGCACGCGGGGTTGAGCCTCAGGCGCTCCGTGGCGGCCTCGGACGCGTTCTTCCCGTTCCGCGACGGGCTCGACGTGGTCGCCCGCGCGGGCGCCGTCGCGGTGATCCAGCCCGGCGGGAGCCTGCGCGACGAGGAGGTGATCGCCGCCGCGGACGAGCATGGGCTCGCGATGGTCTTCACCGGCACGCGCCACTTCCGGCATTGAGCCCGCGCGCCTCGCCATGAAGATCCTCGTCATCGGATCCGGCGGCCGCGAGCACGCGCTCGCCTGGCGCCTCGCCCAATCGCCGAAGGTCTCGCGCGTGTACGTGGCGCCCGGGAACGCGGGGACGGCGCGCGAGGACGGCGTGTACAACCGCGACATCACCGCGATCCCGGAGCTCGTCCGCTTCGCCGTGGCCGAGGGGATCCACGCGACGGTGGTGGGGCCGGAAGGCCCGCTCGCCGCCGGAGTCGTCGACGCGTTCCTGGACGCGAACCAGCGGGTCTTCGGGCCCACCCGCGCGGCGGCGCAGCTCGAGTCGTCGAAGGATTTCGCCAAGCGCTTCATGGCCCGCCACGGCATCCCCACCGCGGCGCACGCGACCTTCACCGATGCCGCCTCCGCCCACGCGCACATCGAGCGGCGCGCGGCCCCGATCGTCGTCAAGGCCGACGGGCTCGCCGCGGGCAAGGGCGTCGTGGTCGCCGCGACCGCAGCCGAGGCGCACGAAGCGGTCGACACCATGCTCGCCGGAAACCGTCTGGGAGAAGCCGGCCATCGCGTCGTGATCGAGGAATTCCTCGAGGGCGAGGAGGCGAGCTTCATCGTGATGGTCGACGGGAAGAACGTGCTTCCGCTCGCCTCGAGCCAGGACCACAAGCGGATCTTCGACGGCGACCGCGGCCCCAACACGGGCGGCATGGGCGCCTATTCGCCGGCGCCGGTGGTCACTCCCGAGGTGCACCACCGCGTGATGCGCGAGGTCATCGCGCCCACGGTGAAGGGCATGGCGGCGGACGGGATCCCGTACCGCGGATTCCTCTACGCGGGGCTCATGATCGATGCGACGGGCGCGCCGCGCGTCGTGGAATTCAACTGCCGCCTGGGCGACCCGGAGACGCAGCCCATCCTCATGCGCTTGAAGGGCGATTTCCTCGCGCTCGTCGACCATGCCATCGACGGGACGCTGGACCAGGTGGAGGCGCAATGGGACCGGCGTGCCGCCCTGGGTGTCGTCATGGCCGCCGCGGGCTACCCGGATGCGCCGCGCAAGGGCGACGAGATCCACGGCCTTCCGCAGCCCGGCCCCGATTTCCACGTCTTCCACGCGGGCACCGCGGAGAAGGACGGCAAGGTCGTCACGGGCGGCGGGCGGGTGCTCTGCGTGACCGCGCTGGGCGACAAGGTGAAGATCGCCGCGGAGCGCGCCTACGAGGTCGCCGAGGGCATCCGCTTCGACGGCATGCAGTTCCGCACCGACATCGGCCATCGCGCCTTCAACCGCAGGTAGGCCTTGGACACCGGCGCCGTCCGCGGCTACCTCCTCGATCTCCAGGAGCGCATCGTGCCGGCGCTCGAGGCGGCGGATGGAGGGCGCTTCGTGCGCGACGAATGGACGCGGCCGGAGGGCGGCGGCGGCATCTCGCGCCTCCTCGAGGAGGGGGCGCTCCTCGAGCGCGCCGGCGTCGGCTTCTCGCACGTGACGGGCGAGAAGCTCCCGCCTTCGGCGAGCGGGCATCGCGCGGACATCGCGGGGCGGCCGTGGGAGGCGATGGGCGTCTCGCTCGTCCTCCATCCCCGCAATCCGTACGTGCCGACGGTGCACATGAACGTCCGGTTCTTCGCCTCGGGAAACACGTGGTGGTTCGGCGGCGGCATGGACCTCACGCCGTACTACGCCTTCGAGGAAGACTGCGTGCATTTCCATCGCGCGAACCGCGACGCGCTGGCGCCCTTCCCGGGCCTGCACCCGCGCTTCCGGAAGGCGTGCGACGAGTATTTCTTCCTGCGCCACCGGAACGAGCCGCGCGGGATCGGCGGCACGTTCTTCGACGACTTCAGCGAGGGCGGCTTCGACGCGAGCTTCGCGGTGATGCGCGCCGTGGGCGACGCTTTCCTCCCCGCGTACCTTCCGATCGTGGAGCGGCGGCGCGCCATGCCCTACGGCGAGCGCGAGCGCGACTTCCAGGCCTACCGGCGCGGGCGCTACGTCGAGTTCAACCTCGTGTGGGACCGCGGGACGCTCTTCGGGCTGCAATCCGGCGGCCGCGCGGAATCGATCCTCATGTCGCTCCCGCCCGTGGTCAAATGGCGCTACGACTGGAAGCCCGAGGCGGGAACGCCGGAGGCGCGGCTGATGGAGATCCTCATGAAACCACGCGACTGGGCGGCCTCGCCATGATGAACGCCGGACACTATCCCCTCGCGGACCGCCAGGTCTTCCGCCGCCGGCTGATCGGCACGGGCAGGATCGGCCTCGGACTCATCGCCCTCTCGCTCGCGATCGGCATCGCCGGATACGCGATCACGGAGCACCTGAGCTTCGTCGACGCGTTCCTCAACGCCTCGATGATTCTCTCGGGGATGGGCCCCGTCCACGACCCGAAGACCGTCGCGGGGAAGATCTTCGCGGGGTGCTACGCGCTCTACAGCGGCTTCGCCGTCCTGGGCATCGCGGCGATCGTCTTCTCGCCGGTGATCCACCGCCTCTTCCACCGGTTCCACATCGCCGACACGGACGACAAGAAGGGCTAGGCGGCGCCCTCGAGGAGGATGAGGCGCCCCTTGCTGTGCGCTTGCCGCGTCGCCTTCGGCTTCTCGTACTCCGGCGAATTCCACCAGCGCTTCGCGGCCTGGACGTCCGGGAACTCGATGATCACGCGGCGGATCTTCGGCCAGTCGCCCTCGAGCGCCTCGGAGGCGCCGCCCCGCACGAGGAACCGACCGCCGTACCGCGCGATCGTAGCAGGGACTTGCGCCGTGTATTCCTTGTAGCCGTCCGGGTTCGTCACCTCCACTTCCGCCAGCACGTACGCCGCCATCGGGACCTCCTTCGCAAGTGAGCGTCGAAACCGCGAATCGTAGCAAATGACCGCCCTTCCGATCGTTCCGAAGGTGCACGACCTGGGCGACGGCTTCCAGGTCCGCCGCGCGCTGCCCTCGCGCATGCGCAGGTCGGTGGGCCCCTTCGTCTTCTTCGACCACATGGGCCCCGCCGCGCTCGCGCCCGGGAAGGGCCTCGACGTCCGCCCGCATCCGCACATCGGGCTCGCCACGGTGACGTACCTCTTCGAAGGCGAGATCCTCCACCGCGACAGCCTCGGGAACGTCCAGCCCATCCGGGCGGGCGAGGTGAACTGGATGACCGCGGGGCGCGGCATCGTCCATTCGGAGCGCACGCCGCCCGCCCTTCGCGCGGCGGGCTCCCGGCTCTCCGGGCTGCAGGTGTGGGTGGGCCTCCCCCGCGCGGAGGAGGAAGCGGAGGCCTCGTTCTCGCATCACGAGCGCCTGCCCGTGCTCGAGGACAACGGCACGACGGTGCGCCTCATCCTCGGCGACATGCTGGGAATGTCGTCCCCCGTGGCGATCCTCTCGCCCGCGTTCTACGCGGACATCTCGCTCACGCCCGGGCGGCGGATGGCGCTTCCCTCGGACCCGGACGAGCGCGCGCTCTACGTGGTCGAGGGCGCGCTGGAGGCGGGCGGCCGCGTGCTTGCCCGCGGCGAGATGCTCGCGTTCGAGGCGGGCGCGGAGGTGATCGCCGCGAGCGCGGAGGGTGCCCGCTTCGTGGCGTTCGGCGGGGCGCCTCTGGACGGTCCCCGCCACGTGTGGTGGAACTTCGTCTCGAGCCGCGAGGAGCGCATCCGCCAGGCCGCGGAGGACTGGAAGGCGGGGCGCTTCGCGAAGGTGCCGGGGGAGACGGAATCGATCCCGCTCCCGGATCGCGAGCCCGGCGTCGCGCGCTATCCGTGACGCCTCAGCCGTCCAGCGAGGCCACGCTCTCGTAGGCCTCGCGTACCGCGGCCTCGCCGTGCAGGCGCTCCAGCCGCCGCACGGTGAAATGGCCGCGCGCCATGTCCTGGTAGTGTCCGATGAAGAGGGTATTCACGAGCGCGCCTCCCGCGGCGCCCAGGATCGGCACCGCCTGCGCGGCAGCCTTCTCCGAGACCACGATCCCGAAGCGCGCGCCGATGAGCGCCACCAGCCGCACGAGCGCCGGCGCCCCGCCCTTGGCGAGCCCCTTCTGCGCGAGGTGCTTGGACGCCTCCGTCACCGCGGTCGCGAGCGCCGAGCGCACGGCGAAATATCCGGACTCCGCGGTATCGTCGCGCGCATCGCGCGGGCTTCCCAGCGCGAAGACGGTGAGGCACGCGAGCTTGGTCTCCATCTCGCGGGGATCCTCCCCGTGGGCGGCCGCGATGTCCGCGATGGAGCGGAGCATCACCGTGGTCGAGACAGGGAGCTCGAGCGTGAGGGCGGGAAGGCCGAAGGCGCCGCCGGCGGCGCCGGAGATCGCGGCCGCGAACTGGTGGAGGCGGTTGCGCGGTGCGGCCCCGCGTTTCCGGCCGAGCGACTTCACGGCCACCTCGAGCGCCGTCATGAGCGCCTTCTCCGTGGCGCCATGCACGGCGGCCCGCCACGGGGCGGGCAGCATCTTCATGCCCTTCTCGACCGGGGAGCCCGCGAGCGCGGAGAGCTTCGCGGCGATGCCCGGGTTCTCGAGGATGTCCCGGGCGGCTCTCAGCTCTTCGAGGTCTTTTCGCGTCAATGGCATGGATCCGAGAGGTTCAGGCAGGTTGATGTCCGCAGATGAAGCCTACTCCCCCAGGTACGCCTCCCGTATGCGCGGATCGTGCAGGAGCTCCCGGGCGGGCCCGGAGAGCGCGACCAGGCCCCCGTCGAGGACGTAGCCGCGATGGCTCACCTCGAGCGCGAGGCGCGCGTTCTGCTCGACCAGCAGCATCGTGACGCCCTCCGCGGCGATCTCCCGGATCACGTCGAAGATGCGCTCGACCATGAGGGGCGCCAGGCCCATGCTGGGCTCGTCCAGGAGGAGGAGCTTGGGCCGGCTCATGAGCGCGCGGGCGATGGCGAGCATCTGCTGCTCGCCGCCGGAGAGGGTGCCCGCGGTCTGCCGGCGCCGCTCCGCGAGGCGGGGAAAGAGCTCGAAGCCGTGCGCGAGGTCCTTGCGGATCCCCGCCTTGTCGGTGCGCGCGTAGGCGCCCATGGCGAGGTTCTCCTCGATCGTGAGCTGGGGGAAGACGCCGCGACCCTCCGGCACCATCGCGAGGCCCCGGCGCGCGATCTCGTGCACGCGCAGGCTCGAGATGTCCGCGCCGTCGTAGCGGATGCGGCCCGCCGCGGCGCGCACGAGCCCCGTGACCGCGCGCAGCGTCGTGCTCTTGCCCGCGCCGTTCGCGCCGATGAGGCACACCATCTCGCCCGCCTCCACCGCGAGGTCGATCCCCTTCACGGCGCGGATGCCGCCGTACGCCACCTCGACCTTTTCCAGCGCGAGGAGACTCACGCCGTGCCGCTCTCACGCGGCTTGCCGAGATAGGCGTCGATCACCCGCGGGTCCTTCTGGATCGCCCTGGGCGCGCCCTCCGCGATGTTGCGGCCATAGTCGAGCACGAGGACGCGGTCGCAGAGGCCCATCACCAGGCGCACGTCGTGCTCGATGATGAGCACCGTGGTCCCGTCGCGGCGGATCGCCTCCAGGAGCTTCCGGAGGTCCAGCTTCTCGGTGGCGTTCATGCCCGCCGCCGGCTCGTCCAGCGCGAGGAGCTTCGGGTCCGTCGCGAGCGCCCGGGCGATCTCCAGGCGGCGCTGGTCGCCGTAGGAGAGGTGGCGCGCGAGCTCGTTCCCGCGCTCCGCGATGCCCACGTAGCGAAGGAGCTCGCGGGCGCGCCGCTCGATCGCGGCCTCCTCCGCGCGCGTCGCCCGGTCGCGCAGGACCGCGCCCACGACGCCCGCGCGCGTGCGCACGTGGCGGCCGATCATCACGTTCTCCAGCGCGGAGAGGTTGGCGAAGAGCCGGATGTTCTGGAAGGTGCGCGCGATGCCCAGCTTCGCGATCCGGTCCGGCGTGGGATTGGCGAGCGGTGCGCCCTCGAAGCGGATGGCACCCGAGTCCTGGCGGTAGATACCGGTAAGGACGTTGAAGAGCGTGGTCTTCCCCGCGCCGTTCGGGCCGATGAGGCCGTAGATCTCGCCGCGGCCGATGGAGAAGCTCACGTCCGTGAGCGCGACCAGCCCCCCGAAGCGCTTGCCGATGCGCTCGACCTCGAGGATCGGCGCGGCCGCGGCCGGGAGCGGCTCAGAGGCCATCTTCGGGTGCGACCAGCTCGCGCTTGCGAAGCGCGGAAGGGAGGAGGCCCGCCGGGCGGAAGAGCATCATCACGACCATCGCGAGGCCGAAGAGGAGCATCCGGATCACCTCCGGATCGACCAGGGCGCGGCCGAACATCCAGCGCTGGACGGGCTCCACGGTGTAGCGCAGCACCTCCGGCACGAACGAGAGGAGGATCGCGCCCAGGATCACGCCCCAGACGTTCCCCATGCCGCCCAGGACCACCATCGAGAGGACCATCACGCTCTCGGTCAACACGAAGCTCTCCGGGCTGATGAAGCCCTGGATCGCCGAGAACATGCCGCCCGCCACGCCGCCGAAGGACGCCCCCATCGCGAAGGCGAGGAGCTTCATGTTGCGGGTGTTGATGCCCATGGAGCGCGCGGCGAGCTCGTCCTCGCGGATCGCCTCCCACGCGCGGCCGATGCGCGAGTCCTGCAGGCGCAGGTTCACGACGATCACGACCACCAGCACCGCGAGGAGGAAGTAGTAGTACTTGATCGTGCCGGACACGAGGAGCCCCGCGAAATGGCTCGCGTTCCCGAAGTCGATGCCCGCCACGTGGATCGAGTCGATGGTCGAGATGCCCTTCGGGCCGTTGGTGAGGTTGAAGGGCTCCGAGAGGTTGTTCAGGAAGATGCGGATGATCTCGCCGAATCCCAGCGTCACGATGGCGAGGTAGTCGCCGCGGAGCTTGAGCGTGGGCGTGCCCAGCAGGACGCCGAAGATGCACGCCACCGCCGCGCCGATGGGAAGGATGGCCCACCACGGGAGGTGCAGGTTGAAGTGGGGCGAGGCGAGGAGCGCGTAGGTATAGGCGCCGACCGCGTAGAACGCGATGTAGCCCAGGTCGAGGAGCCCCGCGAAGCCGACCACGATGTTGAGGCCCAGGGCGAGGAGGCTGAAGAGGATCGCGAAGTTGGTGATCCTCACCCACGCCGTCCCCACGCTCGCCAGCGCGAACGGCAGCGCGAGGAGCGTCGCGGCGATGAGCGCCACCCCGATCCATTTGAGTCGAGGGTTCGCGCGAATGCTATGCGGCAGGGCCATGGAAGCCAAAGTCTTTGGAACGCGGATGAACGCAGATGCAGCGCAGATGAACGCGGATCAGAACTGCCAGACGATCCGGGCGATTTCCAGATGAGGACGGCCAAAGTTGAGCAGGAGACACAGGCGCCGATCCGTGGCGCGAAGATAGTTCAGGCATTGGTACCGGTGAATCCGATCCAGCGCCGCAACCGCCTTGATTTCCACGATCAGCGAGTCTTCCACCGTAAGGTCGGGCAGGTAATCGCCCACGACTTCGCCATCGTAGAGGACGTGAACCGGTTGTTGCTGGACTACTCGAAGCCCGGTCTTCCTGACCTCGTGGGCCAGCGCATTCTCGTAGACCTTTTCCAGGAAGCCGTATCCCAGCCGCGTGCTGACAATCTGGGCCGCTCCGATCACCTTCCGCGAAAGGCCATTCATGACCTGCCTTTCCGCGTTCATCTGCGTTACATCTGCGTTCATCTGCGTTCCCAAGAATTTTGTATTTCATAACCTGGTAACGCACGATCACGCCCGGTCGCCGACGCGCTCGCCCAGGAGCCCCGAGGGGCGGAAGACGAGCACCATGATCAGCACGATGAACGCGTAGACGTCCTTGTAGTTGCTCCCGAAGAGGCTCGACTCGGGGCTCGCGGTGCACACGTCCGAGAAGCCCGGGAGGTACTGGTTGAGGAAGCACACGTTCGTGTAGTCGCCGACGTAGCCCGCGCCCAGGGCCTCGATGAGCCCCATGAGGATTCCGCCCAGCACGGCGCCGGGCAGGTTCCCGATGCCGCCCAGCACCGCCGCGGAAAAGGCCTTGAGCCCCAGGAGGAATCCCATCTGGTAGTGCGCGATGCCGTAGTACGTCCCCACCATGACGCCCGCCACGGCCGCGAGCGCCGCGCCCACCACGAAGGTGAAGGAGATCACGCGGTTCACGTCCACGCCCATGAGGCCCGCCACCTGCGCGCTCTGGGAGGTCGCGCGCATCGCGACCCCGATCCGCGTGCGGTACACGAGCGCGAGGAGGCCCGCCATCATCGCGATCGAGGTCGCGATGATCGCGAGCTGCACGTTGGAGATGGCCGCCGCCGAGTCGCCCTTGCCCAGGCGGTAGAGCTTCAGCTCGATGATCTGCGGGAAGGCGATGATGTTCCGGCTCCAGACGAGGAGCGCCAGGTGCTGGAGGAGGATCGAGACGCCGATCGCCGTGATGAGGGGCGCCAGGCGCGGGGCGTTCCGGAGCGGCCGGTAGGCGACGCGCTCGACCACGTACCCCACCGCCATGCAGACGGGGACGGCGGCGAGCGTCCCGATCGCGACGATCACGAGCGGGGGCATGCCGGAGCCCGCGAGCGCCACGATCACCGAGAAGGCGACCATGCAGCCGATCATCACCATCTCGCCGTGCGCGAAGTTGATGAGCTGGATGATGCCGTAGACCATGGTGTAGCCCAGCGCCACCACGGCGTAGACGCAGCCCAGCGTAAGGCCGTTCACGACCTGCTGCAGGAAGGTGTCCATGGGCGAATTATGCAGCAGTGCAAAACCTGGGTCTGACCCCAAAAAAAACGGCACCGTTTCCGGTGCCGTTCATTTTGGGTCTGACCCCAAAAAAAACGGCACCGTTTCCGGTGCCGTTCATTCCAGCGGGCGAAGCCCGCTGCGGAATATTCTTCTCTCTTGTTCGTGTTGTTATTTTTTCGTTTCGGCGGGCTTTGCGCCTCCCTGTTTTCCCTGTTCGGTGGCCGGCGCCGCGGCGGGAGCCGCCCCGGCGAAGGGCGTGGTCTGGCCGTTCTTCACGATCGCGATCGGCTTCACCTTGCCGTTCTCGAGCTTGAAGATCGTCATCTCGGCGTCCTTGCGGTCGCCCTTGGCGTCGAACTCCACCTTGCCGGTGGCGCCCGTGAAGGACACGTTGAAGATCTCGGGCGCGAACTTGGCCGGGTCGACGGAATCGGCTTTCTTCATCGCCTCGATGATCGCGTTGGTCGCGTCGTAGAAGTACGGGGCGTACTGCTTGATCTCGCCGTACTGCTTGGTGAACGCGTCCACGAAGTCCTTGCTCGCCGCCTCGCGCGGGAGCCCCGCCTGCGAGCAGACCATGCCCTCGGCCGCGGCGCCGGCGAGCTTGCCCATCTCGTCCGTGCACGCGCCGTCGCCGAAGGCGAACACCGCCTTGATCCCCAGCTCGCGCGCCTGCTTCAACATCGGGCCGCCCGTGGCGTCCATGCCGCCGTGGAAGATCACGTCCGGGTTCTTCGCCTTGAGCTTGGTGAGGATCGCCTTGAAGTCGGTCTCCTTGTCGGTCGTGCGCTCGCGCCCGACGATCGAGATCTTGTCCGACTTCAGCGTCTTCTCGACCTCGTTCGCGAGCCCCTCGCCGTACGCGGTCTTGTCGTCCACGATCGCGACCTTCTTCGCCTTCAGCTCGTGCGCGATGTAGGAGGCGATCGCGGGACCCTGCTGGTCGTCGCGGCCCACGGTGCGGAACACGGTCTTCAGCCCGCGCTCCGTGAGGGTCGGGTTGGTGGCCGAGCCGGAGATCATCGGGATGCCGGCCTTCGCGTAGATCTCGGAAGCGGGGATCGAGACGCCGGAGTTGAGGTGCCCGATCACGGCGGCCACCTTCGCGTCCACGAGCTTCTGGGCGACCGTGGTGCCGGTCTTGGGGTCCGCCTGGTCGTCCTCGCTGTCCATCGTGAACTTCACGGGCTTCCCGCCGATGGTGATGTTCTTCGCGTTGGCCTGGTCGATCGCGAGGTGCACGCCGTTCTCGTCGTCCTTGCCCAGGTGGGCGATCGATCCCGTGAGCGGCCCCGCGTGGGCGATGGTGACGGTGAGGCCCGCCGGGGCCGCGGGCTGCGAGGAGGCGGTCTTGGCGGGCTCCTCCTTCTTGCCGCAGGCGGCGAGGGCGAGCGCCGCGGTCACGGCGACGGCGAGGGCCAGCGGTTTCGAGCGGTTCATGGCGGCTCTCCTGGAAGGGTTCGGTGCGATGGCGCCATGGCGCCAGAGAGGGGCGCATTATGGGGACGCCCCCCCGGGCGTGTCAATTTGGGCCGGGCACAAAAAAGCCGGCGCGCGGCCGGCTTTTTTGCTATACGGGGCGCCGCGTCACTTGAGCGACAGCACCCACTCGACCAGCTTCTTCACGTCCGCGTCGCTCACCTGCGTGTTGGGAGGCATCGGCACCTCGCCCCAGACGCCGGAGCCGCCGGCCTTCACCTTCTTCTCGAGCCTCGCCGCCGCACCCTTGTCCCCGGCATATTTCTTCGCGACGTCCTTGTAGGCGGGGCCCACGATCTTCTTGTCCACCGAATGGCACGCCGTGCAGCCGCTCTTCTGTGCGAGGGCGAGCTGGTCTTCGGCGGAAGCGGGGAGGGCGATGGCGGCGGCGAATGCGGCCGACGCGACTGCGGCGTACAGCGTCTTCATGAAAGGCTCCTGTGGGAATGGATTTCCTGCGCGGGGTGTGGCGAATCCGAAAGACCGAGAGTCTGGCGCAATTCCGCCACCGAGTTCAAGGGGGGCAGGCAGGTAACGCCTTCGCACACCCAGGCATTGACGGCCTCGGTGGCGGGCTTGGCGAGCGGGGGTGGAAGCGCCTCGGTCCCGGAGGGCACGAAGAGCACCGTGGAATGCGGGAGGTATGCCGCGTCGAGGAGCGCGTGCCAGGGCCCGAAGCCGTCGCGATGGCCGGTGAGGATCACCGTTCGCGGGGGCTCGAGCTGCTCCTCGAGCGCGTGCAGCATCGTGCCGAACGCGGACGGGATGCGCTCCAGCTGGGGGCGGAAGAGCGCCACGGTGCCGCGCGCGGCCTGCGCGAAGCGCATCTCGCCGCAGAGCATGGCGAGGCGGTTCAGCGCCCACGCGGCCACGGCGTTTCCGGACGGCGTCGCGTTGTCCGGTCCCGGCTTCGGGCGGTGGATGAGGCGCTCGTGCCCGTGCGACGTGAAGAAGAAGCCGCCCTCCGCCGCGTCGTGGAAGCGGTCCATGAGCACGTCCGCGAGCTCCGTCGCCCATGCCAGGTCGTCCGCGCGAAATTGCGCCTGCATGATCTCGATCAGGGCCGCGACGAGGTACGCATGGTCGTCCAGGTACGCGTCCAGGTGCGCGCGGCCGTCCTTCGCGGTGGCGAGGAGCTGCCCATCGCGCCAGAGCGTTCCGCGGACGTGGTCGAGCGCGCGGCGCGCCGATGCGAGCCATTCGGGGCGCCCGAAGACACGTGCCGCGCGCGCCATCCCGCCCACCATGAGCGCGTTCCACGACGTGAGCACCTTGTCGTCCAGGCCCGGACGCACGCGCTTCTCGCGGGCCGCACGGAGCTTGCGCCGCGCGGCGTCCAGGAGCACCTGCGCCTGGCCCTCGTTCACGCTCATGCTGCGGTTGAGTCCCGCAATGGGGTTCGCGACCGCGAGGTGCCAGGCGTGCCCCTCGAAGTTGGGCGGCCGGTCGAGCCCGTAGACGTACGACGCCACCTCGAACTCCTCCTTCGAGAGGAGCGCGCGGACCTCGTCCACGGTCCAGACGTAGTACTTGCCTTCCTCGCCCTCGGAATCCGCGTCGAGCGACGAGTAGTACCCGCCCGTCGGGGCCTGCATCTCGCGCATCACCCAGCCCGCCGTCTCCTCGCACACCCGCGCGAAGAGGGGATCCTTCGTGATCGCCCACGCGTCCGCGTAGAGGTGCAGCAGCCACGCGTTGTCGTAGAGCATCTTCTCGAAGTGGGGGATCGTCCACGCGGCGTCCACGCTGTAGCGCGCGAAGCCGCCGCCCACGTGGTCGTAGATGCCGCCCTCGGCCATGCGGCGCAGGGTGAGGGTGGCCATGCGCAGCGCCTCTTCGCGCGCGGCCGGATCCTTCGCGGCGGCATGCCGGCGGAGGAGGAAGCCGATCGTCTCGGCGTGGGGGAACTTGGGCGCGCCGCCGAAGCCGCCGTGCTCCCGGTCGAACGTGTCCGCGAGCTCGCGCGCGGCGAGCTCGGCCGGCGCGGAATCGAGCGTGGCGCCCGGGCCCTGCGAGCGCGGCTGCGTGCGCGCCATCGCCGCCGCGAGCTGCTCCCCCTGCCGGGCGAGCTCGTCCGGATGCTCGTCGTAGAACCGGCGCACGCGCTGGATGAGGTCCGGAAATCCCGGCATCCCGTAGCGCGGCGTGCTGGGGAAGTAGGTGCCGCCGAAGAACGGCACCTGGTCGGGCGTGAGGAACATCGTGAGCGGCCAGCCCCCGGTCCGCTGCGTGAGCATCGCCTGCGCGGCCTGGTAGATCTGGTCGATGTCCGGGCGCTCCTCGCGGTCGACCTTCACGTTCACGAAGAGCGCGTTCATGACGCCCGCGATCGCCGGGTCCTCGAACGACTCGTGCGCCATCACGTGGCACCAGTGGCACGCCGAATATCCGACCGAGAGCAGGATGGGCTTCCCGGTGCGCTTCGCCTCGCCCAGCGCCTCCTCGCCCCAGGGGTACCAGTCGACGGGGTTGTCGGCGTGCTGCCTCAGGTACGGGCTGGTTTCCTTGGCGAGGCGATTGGGCATTTTTTGCTCAAGATAACGGCTTGGTAACCACAGATGAACACGGATGAACACAGATAAGTGAAGGAGCTTGACGCGCCTACGTGCCAGTCAACAAGCCGCCAGCCACGCACCTTTCACGTTCGACATGCCACGGACCATCTGTGTTCATCCGTGTTCATCTGTGGTTCCAACGAATTCGCGCGCCGAATGGCGCACCCGGTCACTCCTCCACGATCTCGGGCTCGTTGCGCACCGGGAAATTCACCGAATTCGCCATGAAGCAGTGATGGTGCGCGCGCTCGTGCAGCGCCTTCGCCGCCGCGAGGTCGGTGCCGCGGGCGACGGTGACGCGCGGGTGGAGCACCACCTCCGCGAACTGGGTCAGGCCCGCGGCGTTCTTCCCGAGGCGGCCGGTGGCGCGGTCCTCGTAGCGGCGGATCGCGATGCGGGCCTTCTGCGCGAGCCGCAGGTACGTGAGGCAGTGGCACTCGGAGAGCGAGAGGATCATCAGATCCTCGGGGCTGTAGCCGCGGTCGTGGCCGCCGAAGGCCGCGGGCATCGCGCCGGGGATCTCCGGGTGTCCCGCCGCGCCCATGCGGTTGTCGCGCGAGAAATCGGGCTCCGGCGGCAGGATCTGCCCCGGCTGCGCGGGATACGCGAGGAACGTCTCGAAGACGGGATCTTCGGCCATGGGGACCCTCCGTGGAAACTACGCCGCGGCCCGCGCGGGCAACCGCACGAGGCCCAGGATGAGCGAGCATCCCGCGAGGATGATCGCACACCCCGAGAGGCGCCCGGCCGTGAGGGGCTCGCCCAGGAAGACCACGCCCCAGAACATGCCGAACACGGGGACGAGGAGCGTCACCGTGATCGCCTTCACCGGCCCCACGTCGGCGATGAGCCGGTAGTAGAAGATGAACGCGACGGTGGTCGAGACGAGCGCCAGGCCCACGGCGGCCAGCCACGCGCCCGCGGGGATCGCCGAGAAGTCGCGCGACACCGGCGTGAAGGGCAGCATCGCGAGCGCGGCCATGACGAGCGTGCCGGCGGCGGTCCCGAGCGGGTTCGCCTCGCGCAGGTGCACCTTCGTGAAGACGATCGTGTAGCCGTAGAGCGCGGTCGCCGCGATGCAGAGCGATGCCGCGAAGAGCTCGCGCCCGCTCATGGGCACCGGCGTCCAGCCGACCAGCACGGCGGTGCCCGCGAGACAGAGCGCGATGCCCGCGGCCTTCGAGGGCGTGACCGGGTCGCGGATCCAGATCGCGGCGACCACGGAGGCGAAAAGCGGCGAGAGCGCGTTCAGGATCGCGGCCGTGGAGGCGTCGATCACCGTGACCGCCTGGGCGATCAACGCGAACGGGAGTGCCAGGGCCACCGCGCCCACGAAGAGGTAGGCGCGCCAATGGCGCCGCCATCCCACGTGCCCGCCGGTCGCGAGCACGAACGCGAGGAGCGCCGCGCCCGCGAGGATCACGCGGATCTCGATCAGCAGCAGCGCGCCCATCGACGGAACGGCGTAGCGGAGGAACAGATACGAGCCGCCCCACATGGCGGCCAGCGCCACCAGGCGCGCGAGGTCCGCCGGCCTCAAGCCGCGGCCTCTTGCGCCGTGCCCTCCAGCGCCAGCAGCCGGGCCTTGCGGTCCACGCCGCCCGCGTAGCCGGTGAGCGCGCCGCTTGTCCCGATCACGCGGTGGCACGGGACCACGATCGCGAGCGGGTTCCGGCCGGTGGCGGCGCCGGCCGCGCGCGCGGCGCCGGGCGCGCCGGCACGCCGGGCGAGCTCCGCGTATGAGACGGTCTCGCCATAGGGAATCCGCGCGATCTCGTCCCAGACGCGGCGCTGGAAGGGCGTGCCCCTGGGCGCCATCGGAAGCTCGAACGCGTTGCGCCGACCCGCGAAGTATTCGGCGAGCTGGCGCGCGCATGCGGCGAGGAGCGGCGAGCGCGGATCCTCGCGCCACTCGCGGGCGATGGGCCGCGCGTAGCGGGCGTCGGTGAAGTCGAGGGCCTCGAGCGCGCCGGCCGCGGCGATCGCGACCATGGGGCCCAGCGGAGTATCGAATCGAAGGTACGAGGTCATGGCGTCTTCTCCAGGGATTTCCAAAGGTGCAGCACGGCGTACGCGCGCCACGGCCGCCAGCGGTCGGCCGCCGCCGCGGCGAGGCGGGCGCTTTTCTCCTGCATCGCCTTCAGCACCGCCACGTCCGGATGGGGGAAGGCGTCCGGCCATCCGAGCGCCCGCATCGCGATGTACTGGGCGGTCCAGGGACCCACGCCCGGAATCGCCTGCAGCTGCGCGATCGTCGCGTCGACCTCGGCCGTGGGGTCGAGCCGAAGCCGCCCGGCCGCCATCTCGCGGGCGAGCGCGAAGATCGCGCGGGCCCGGGCGGCGATGATGCCCGTCGCCGCGATCTCCGAAGGCTCGAGCGCCGCCACCCGTGCGGCCGAAGGAAAGAGCCGCGCGAGGGATGGGTGCGGCGTCTCGATGGCCTCGCCGAAGGCGGCGGCGAACCGTCCGGCAATGAGGGAAGCGGCCCGCACCGTGACCTGCTGGCCCAGGATCGCGCGCACCGCGGTCTCGAAGCCGTCGAAGGCGCCGGGGAGTCGAAGGCCCGGGTGCTCGCGGGCGAGCGGGCCGAGTACCACGGCGATCTCGTCCGGATGGCAGGCGAGGTCGAACTGGTGCTTCGCGCGCCCGAGCACCGCGGGAAGGGCCGCGGCGAGCGACGCGCTCGCGGTGACCGAGAGCGCCCGCGGCTTCCTCGAGGGGCCGACGGCAATCCAGCCCGCGATCGTCTTCCCGCCGCGGTCGATCCGCACGGTGCGCAGGTACTTCCGCCCCTCGACCGCCTCGACCCCCGCGATCGCGCGCCGCGCGAGGAAATCGTGCATCGATTCCCAGTCGTACGGCGGCCGGTAGGCGAGATCGAACGCGAGCACGTCGCGGGCGGCGGCGGGGGCGGCATGGCGCAGCGCCATGGGCGTCATCCGGTAGCGCGAGCGGAAGAGATGGTTGAAGCGCCTGAGGCTCGAGAACCCGCTCGCGAGCGCCACGTCGATCACCGGGAGCGCGGTATCCGTGAGGAGGCGCTTGGCGAGGAGCAGGCGCTGCGTCTGCGCGTACTCGACGGGAGAGACGCCGAACTCCTCGCCGAACACGCGGCGCAGGTGGCGGTCCGTGACCCCCAGCGCGTCCGCGAGGTCCGGAAGGCGCGCCTCCGGCCCCAGCCGGCCGTCGTCGATCAGGCCCGCCGCGGCCTGCGCGAGCCGCCGGTTCGCGTCGATCGCCGCATGGCCCGGCGCCAGCTCCGGGCGGCAGCGCAGGCACGGGCGGAAGCCTTCGGCCTCGGCCGCCGCGGCGCTGGGGAAGAAGCGGCAGTTCCTGCGCCGCGGGATGCGGGCCGTGCAGACCGGGCGGCAATAGATGCGGGTGGAGGCCACGCCCACGAAGAAGTGCCCGTCGAACCGCGCGTCGTGGGCGGTGAGGGCTCGGTAGCACTGGTCGGCGTCGAGGAGCATGACGCCATTATCCGCCCCTCAGGACGTGCCGCTCGCCGTTTTCGGACGTCGAATTCCGAGGGCCAGCCAGAGGATCGCCATCGCCGCCAGCGTCACGAGCGGGATCGCGACCAGGTTCAGCGTGCGCCATCCCTCGCTGTTCACGAGCACGCCGGAGGAGAAGGCCGAGACCGCCTGCACCGTGAAGACCGTCATCTCGTTGACACCCTGCGCCTTCGCCTTCTCCGCCGGGCGGTAGGCCTCGGTCAAGAGCGTGGTCCCGCCGATGTACATGAAGTTCCAGCCGATCCCCAGCAGCACGAGGGCGGTCCAGAAATGCGCCATGAGCTGGCCGGAGAGCGCCACCCCGATGCACGCGAACATGGCCGCGACGCCCGCGAGCATCACGTGGAGCACGCCGAAGCGCTTGATGAGGGAGCCCGTGAAGAAGGAGGGCGCGAACATCGCCACCACGTGCGAGGCGATGACCGTCGCGGAAGCGTTATAGGGCAGGCCGCAGAAGCCCATCGCGAGCGGCGTCGCGGTCATGAGGAGGTTCATCGTCCCGTAGCCCAGGGCCGCGACCGAGGCCGCGACGAGGAAGACCGGCTGGGAGACGATCTCGCGCAGCGGCCGCGCCTTGCCGTGGGCGCTCGCGTCCTGGGCGGGCGGGATCGAGAGGCGCGAGGCGATCGCCATCGCCGCGAGCGAGAAGAGGAAGAGCGACGCGTACGAAGCGGTATACAGCGGCTGGGCGAGGCCGCGCGTGAACTTGCTGATCTCGGGCCCCACGATCCCGCCCACGAGGCCGCCTGCGAGCACGTACGAGATCGCGCGGGCCTTGAAGTCCGGCGCCGCCGCGTCCGCCGCCGCGAAGCGGTAGTACTGGCCGAACGCGTTGTAGACGCCCAGGAGCGCCGTGCCCAGGCAGAGGAGTACCAGGCTCGAGGACACCATCGCGAAGGTCGCGAGCACGGAGCCCGCGAGGCCGAAGGCGCCGCCGGTGAGGAAGCCGCTGCGCCGGCCCACGCGCCGCATCCAGAGCGACGCGGGCATCGTCCCCAGGAGCGCCCCGATCACGTAGGTCGCCGAGGGCAAGGTCGCCAGGCGCTTGTCCGCGGCGAGCGCGTAGCCCGCGAGCGCGCCGATGGAGATGAGCGTCACCGCGTTCGTGAGGAGGAGCGCCTGGCAGGAGGCGAGGAGGAGGACGTTCCGCTTCTGGTTTTCCATGGGCTGTGGCGGGAGCTCGGGGGGCCTTCGCAGCCGCTAGTATGATGGACGCCCTTCCGATCCCCCCATTTCCCCTCCATGGACTATCGACGACTCGGCGGTTCCGGCCTCAAGGTGAGCGCGCTCTCGTTCGGCTCGTGGGTCACCTACGGCAACCAGCTCGACACCTCCGCCGCGCGCGAGTGCATGGCGGCGGCGTGGGACGCGGGCGTGAACTTCTTCGACAACGCCGAGGTGTACGCCGCGGGCCAGAGCGAGACGATCATAGGCGAGGCGCTGAAGAAGCTCGCGTGGCCGCGCTTGAAGTACGTGGTCTCGACCAAGTTCTACTGGGGCATCACGGACGGTCCCAACGAGAAGGCCACGTTGAACCGCAAGTACCTCCTGCACGGCATCGACGCTTCGTTGAAGCGCCTGCAGCTCGACTACGTCGACCTGGTCTTCTGCCATCGCCCGGACCCCGACACCCCGCTCGAGGAGACGGTGTGGGCGATGCACGACATGATCGAGCGCGGGAAGGCGCTCTACTGGGGCACGTCCGAATGGAGCGCCGCGGCGATCCTCGAGGCATGGAAGATCGCCGAGCGCCATCATCTCCGCAAGCCCGTGATGGAGCAGCCGGAGTACAACCTCTTCCACCGCTCGCGGGTCGAGCGCGAGTACGCGCCGCTCTATGACGAGGTGGGGCTCGGGCTCACGACGTGGAGCCCGCTCGCCTCCGGCCTCCTCACGGGAAAGTACCGCGCGGGCGTTCCCGCGGACAGCCGCGCGGCGATGCCGCGGATGAAGTTCCTGGTCGAGCGCGTGACCGACAAGGCGCGGAACGAGGTCGTCGGGCGCCTCTCCGGGATCGCCGCGGAGCTGGGCTGCACCCTCCCGCAGCTCGCGATCGCCTGGTGCGCTGCGAACCCGCGGGTGTCGACGGTCATCACGGGCGCCTCGCGCGTGGCGCAGGTGAAGGAGAACATGGGGGCCGCCGGCGTCGTCGCGAGGCTCACGCCCGAGGTGATGGCGCGGATCGACGCGCTCGCGGGGGCCGCGGCCGACTAGAGATCGGTGCGGCGGTAGGGGATGCCGGAGAAGCCGATGTCGGTCATCCGGAAGCCGTTCCGGCGCGCGAGGACCGCGATCGCGTCCGCGACGTTCTGCGGATCGAGCGGCGTGGGGCCGATCACCACGCGCGAGATGGCGTTCGAGACCTCGCGCCCGTCCGGTGCCAGCGGGAGCGCCAGCTTCACCGAGGCGTGGTTCGCCGCGAAGACGGCGATCATGCGCGGATGGTCGAAGGCGAGGGGGCCGGAGATGAGGCGCCACTCGCGCTCTTCCACGAAGCGGTGGTCCTTGATCACGGGTGCGACCAGCAGGAAGGCCGAGTTGAAGTGGCCGATCAGCTCCCGGCGCTCCTCCGTCCCCTTCGGGCGCAGGCCCCGGAAGGCCTCGAGCAGCATCGTGAGGAGGTCGTTGGAGATCCGCACGTGGAGGGCCGGCTCGTAGACGCACCGCCAGAGCTTGAGGCCGTGGCGGGCGGCGAGCTCCTGGAGCGTCCACGTGTTGAAGCCCAGCGCGATCCCGCGGCCGTCGTTCCCGTAGGAGCGCCACTGCGAGAGGAGGTCCGGCTCCTCGCAGAAGCTGGCGAGGCAGATGTTCGTGCGGCGGAAGCTGTCCAGCTGCGCCGCCGCCTCGTGGAGGAAAGAGGCCTCGTCGGCGTCGAGCGCCCCCACGCGCGACTCCACGAAGTTCTGGAACTGCGAGATCGCGAGCGTGATCTCCGAGATGTCGTTCGACGCCGTGAACTTCGACATCCAGAGCGACTTCGAGGTGAGGATCCCCTCGACGCCTTCCAGGTCCGTGTAGTGGAAGAGGTGCTCCGGCGGCGGCGTCTCGAAGGCGCCGCGCGAGGCGAGCCGCTCGATCGCGATGGGGATGGCCATCGGGCGCGCGAAGCGTCAGTCGGTGACCGCGCCCAGGCTGGCACTGCCCACGAGCTTCGCGTACTTCCCGAGGACGCCCGTCGTGTAGCGCGGCGCGGGCTGCGTCCACGCCGCGCGCCGCTTCGCGATCTCCGCTTCCGGGACGTTCAGCTCGATGAGGCGCCGGTGCGCGTCGATGGTGATCGCGTCGCCCTCCTTCACGAGCGCGATGGGCCCGCCCACGTACGCTTCCGGCGCGACGTGGCCCACGACCATGCCCCACGTGCCCCCGGAGAAGCGCCCGTCCGTGATGAGGCCCACGGATTCGCCCAGCCCCTTGCCGATGAGGGCGGAGGTGGGCGCCAGCATCTCGCGCATGCCCGGGCCGCCCTTCGGGCCCTCGTAGCGGATCACGAGCACGTCGCCGGGCTCGATGCGGTCCGCGAGGATCGCGTCCATGCAATCCGGCTCGCTCTCGAAGACGCGCGCGGGCCCCGTGATGACGGGGTTCTTGAGCCCGGTGATCTTGGCCACGCAGCCTTCGGGCGCGAGATTCCCGTGGAGGATCGCGAGGTGGCCTTCCTTGTACATCGGGTCGTTCCACGGGCGGATCACGTCCTGGTCCCCGGGGGGCGCCTGCGGCACGTCCTGCAGCACCTCGGCCACGGTCTTCCCGGAGATCGTGAGGCAGTCGCCGTGGAGGCACCCGTGGGCGAGCAGCATCTTCATCACCTGGGGGACGCCGCCCACGCGGTGCAGGTCGACCGCCACGTAGCGCCCGGAGGGCTTCAGGTCGCACAGCACCGGGGTCTTCCGGCGGATCCGCTCGAAGTCGTCGAGCGTCCACGCGACACCCGCGGCGTGCGCGATCGCCATCCAGTGGAGGACCGCGTTCGTGGACCCGCCCGTCGCCATCACGACGGAGATCGCGTTCTCGAGGGACTTGCGCGTCACGATGTCGCGCGGCTTGATGCCCTTCCTCACCGCCTCGACCAGGACCTCCATGCTCCTCGCCGCGCTCTCGCGCTTCTCGTCGTCCTCCGCGGCCATCGTGGACGAGTACGGAAGCGACATCCCGATCGCCTCGATCGAGGAAGACATGGTGTTCGCGGTGTACATCCCGCCGCACGCGCCCACGCCGGGGAGTGCGCAGCGCTCGATGCACTCGAAGTCCTCCTTCGACATCGTGCCCGCGGAGTACGAGCCCACCGCTTCGAACACGGAGACGATCTGCAGGTCCTTCCCCTTGTAGCGCCCCGGCTTGATCGTGCCGCCGTAGACGAAGATCGCGGGGATGTTCATGCGCGCGATGCCGATCATGGCCCCCGGCATGTTCTTGTCGCAGCCGCCGATCGCCAGCACGCCGTCCATGAACTGGCTCTGGACCGCGGTCTCGATCGAGTCCGCGATCACCTCGCGCGAGACGAGCGAGTACTTCATGCCCTCGGTCCCCATCGAGATGCCGTCGGTGACCGTGATCGTCCCGAACATCTGCGGCATGGCGCCCGCGCGGCGCGCGGCCGCGTCCGCCGCGTCCGCGAGCGGCTGGATGCCGGCATTGCAGGGATTCATCGTCGAATGCGCGTTCGCGATGCCGACGATGGGCTTCTCGAAGTCCTCGTCCTTGTAGCCGATCGCCCGGAGCATCGAGCGGTTGGGCGAGCGGGGGACCCCGTGGGTGATCGTGAAGGAGCGGAGCTTTTCGGTCATGGCGGGCGCGGGCGGCAATCGGGGATCGAACCCGTCATTCTAGCCGCACGGGCGAGCGCCCTCACTGGACGGTGATGTGCGCCTCCCGCACCACGCGGCCCCAGAGCTGCGTCTGCTCGCGCACGAACCGCGCGGCCTCCGCCGGGCCGTAGCCGGGCTCTTCGCCTCCCAGCTCCGCCACGCGCCGGCGCACGGCCGGGGAATCCATCGCGTGGGCGATCGCCTGGGCGATCTTCGCGATCACGGGCGGGGGCGTGCCGGCGGGCGCGAAGATCGCGTTCCATTCGTAGACTTCGTAGCCGGCGAGGCCGGACTCCGCGATCGTCGGGACTTCCGGAAGGGCCGCCGAGCGCCGGGCCGAGGTGATGCCCAGGGCACGCAGCCGCCCGGACTTCACGAACGGAAGTCCCGAAGCCATGTTCGCGAAGTAGATCGGCACCTGGCCGCCCACCACGTCGTTCAGCGCGGGACCGCCGCCCTTGTACGGCACGTGCGTCATCGCGATGCCCGCCTTCTCCTTGAAGAGCTCGGCGGAGAGGTGCTGCGCCGAGCCGTTGCCCGACGAGGCGAACGCGATCTCGCCCGGATGGGCCTTCGCGAGCGCGATGAGCCCCTTCACGTCCTTCGCCGGGAAGGAAGGCGTCACCACGAGGACGTTCGGGAAGAGGGCCACCACGGCGATGGGGATGAACGCCTTCGCCGGGTCGTACGGGAGCTGCGAGTAGAGGCTCGGATTCACCGCGAAGGAGGAAGCGTCGAGCATCAGCGTGTAGCCGTCCGGCGCGCTTCGCGCGACGTCGAGCGCCGCGATCTGTCCGCTCGCCCCCGCCTTGTTCTCGACCACCACGGGCTCGCCCAGCGTCTCGGACATCTTCGGGCCGATGAGGCGCGCCATGAGGTCCGCGCCGCCGCCGGGCGGGTAGGTCACGATGAGCCGGATGGGTTTGGCCGGAAAGGCCTGCGCGTGGGCGGGCGCCGGGGCCGTGAACGCCAGGGCGGCCGCCGCGATCAACGAGAGGAGGATTTTCATCGCCGTAGAATAGCCGCTCCCATGCCTTCCGCGAAGCCCGCGCGCGCCGTCGACGCGCACGCCCACGTCTTTCCCGCGCTCGCCGACGCTCCCGGTGCCGCGGTGCCGGATGCCCGGTACCGTCCCGCCTACGCCGCGCGCCTGGACGACTGGCGAGCGCTCTGGCCCACCGCCGGCGTGACCCACGGGGTCCTCACGCAGGTGAGCTTCCTCGGCGCGGACAACACCCGGCTCCTGGAGGCGATCGCCCGCGATCCCGCGCGGCTGCGCGGCGTGGCGCGCGTCGAGCCCGGCGTGGCCGAGGCGCAGCTCTCGGCGCTGGAAGCGGGCGGCGTGCGCGCCGCGCGCCTGAACCTGAGCGGCGTCGCGGACTTCTCCGCCTACGCGACGCCCGCCTGGCGCGCGCTCCTCGACCGGCTGCAAGCGCGCGGCTGGCACGTCGAGGTCTTCACCGACGCGGGGCGCCTTCCAGCCCTCGCGGCGGCGCTCGCGACGAGCACCATCCCCGTCGTCTTCGACCATTTCGGCAATCCCGGGGGCGACGACGTCTCGGCGGAGCGCAGCCTCGAAGCCGCCGCCGCGCTCGCCGCGCGGCGCAGCGTCGCCGTGAAGCTCTCGGCGCCCTACCGCCTCGGGGGCGCGGATCCCGCCCGCCTCGCCCGGCGCTGGCTCGAGATCGTGGGACGCGGCGGCCTCCTCTGGGGAAGCGACTGGCCGTGGACGCGCCACGAGGCGGGCCGCGACTACGCGCAGCTCCGTGCGCTGCTGGACGCGTGGCTCCCCCCTTGCGTCGTGCCCGCGGTCCTCTGGGATAATGCCGCGCGGGTCTACCGCTTCGACTAAGGAGCCGCCTTGCTCGTCCATCCGCAGTTCGATCCCATCGCGTTGCACCTGGGCCCCCTTTCCATCCGGTGGTACGGGCTCATGTACGTGCTCGCATTCATCGCGGTGATCGTGCTGGGGAAATGGCGCATCCGGCACGGCCTCGCCGAGGGCGTGCCGGAGCGCGACATCGACGACCTCCTGGTCTACGGCGTCTTCGGCGTGATCCTCGGCGGCCGCTTGGGCTATGTGCTCTTCTACAAGCCGCACTTCTACTTCGACAATCCGGGCGAGATCCTCAAGATCTGGACCGGCGGCATGAGCTTCCACGGCGGGTTCATCGGCGTGATGCTCGCAGTGGCGCTCTTCTGCCGCCTGCGCGAGCGCCGGTGGCTCGCGATCATGGACCTCATCGCGCCGATCGCGCCGCTCGGGCTCGCGGCGGGGCGCATCGGGAACTTCATCAACGGCGAGCTCCCCGGCCGGCCCACCTCGGTCCCGTGGGGCATGTGGTTCCCGCAGACCGACCCGCAGCCGCTCGCGCGCCATCCGTCGCAGCTCTACGAGTTCGGGCTGGAGGGGCTCACGCTCTTCGCCATCCTCTGGTGGTATGCGAGGAAGCCCCGTCCCGCGGGCGCCGTGTCGGGCGCCTTCCTCGTGGGCTACGGGACCTTCCGCTTCCTCGTGGAGTTCACGCGCGCGCCGGACGATTTCCTGGGGCTCCTCGCCCTGGGGATGTCGATGGGCCAGTGGCTCTCGCTCCCGATGATCGCGGTCGGCATCGCGATGATCGCGTGGGCCTACCGGCGGGAGCGCGTGCGCGCCTCAGCGCGGCAATAGCACCCGCAGCACCGTGGGGTGCGGTACGGAGTCCGGCCGCTCGATGCGGCCCTGCGCGTCCACGTGTCCCACGCCCGTCGCGGCGAGGAGGTAGAAGCCGTCCGGGCCGATCGCGCCCGTCGTGGGCTCGGCGAGGCCGCGCTGGTGGTGCGAGAGGAGCGTGCGCACTTCCGCGATCGACTCGCCGTCGCGGGCGAGCGTGATCGCGATCACGCGGCCGGGGTTGGTGACGTTCTGCACGCCGATCAGCATGCCCTGCCACTGATAGAGCCCGTCGATCGCCGCGACGTTCTCGCGCGAGGCGCTCGCCATCCGCTTCACCGCGCCGCTCGCCACGTCGACCATCGCGATGCCGGTCGAATGCGCGACGTAGAGCCGCCGGCCGTCCGGAGAGGCCGCGAGCCCGTTCGCGCCCGGAAGGGCCCCCGGCGCGACGAGCGCGCGCGGCTCGCCCTGCGGCGGGATCTCGTAGACCGCGCCCGCGCCGGAATCCGTCGCGTAGACGCGCCCGCCCGGGGCCACGGCGACGTCGTTCAGCTGCGCGGCGCCCCGGATGTCGAAGCGCTTCACCACGCGGCGGCTCACGAGGTCGAAGGCCACGACGGCGTTCCGGGCGGGCTTCGCGGCCGGATCCGAGATCGCCGAAGTGGTGACCGCGTAAAGGCGCCGGCGCGGCGCGTCGACGGCGATCCCCAGCACCGCGTCCAGGCCCGCCGCCGGCCCCGCGAACTCGGCTTCCTCACGGCTCTCGTCGACGCGCACGATGCGATGGCCGGCGACGCCGCCCAGGAAGAAGCTCTTCGAGGGCGCGTCGTAGGCGATCCCCTCCGGGACGAGCGCGGTGTCCTCGAGCTCGAAGGCGATGGGCGCGTAGTCCAGGCGCGGAAGGCGCGACTCGAGCCGCGCGCGCGCCGCCTCGAACGCGGGATCGTTCCAGACCTTCTCGAAGCCCAGCTCGCGCGCGGGGAGGAACCCGTCGCCCAGCGCGCCCGCCTTGTCGAGGGCCGCGGCGCAATCGCGCGCATCTCCGGCCTCGGCATCGAAGCGGGCGAGGTAGAACCAGAGCGTCGCATCGCCCGGCCGCTCGTGGAGAAGCTTCTCCAACGCGGCCTTGCGCGTGCGGACCGCGGCCGCGGCGTCGTCCTGCGCGGGGACCGCGAACGAGACGAACGCGAGGAAGGCGAGGAGGGCAAGCGCGCGCATGCCGCGGATCATACGGCCCGCGCGCGCCGTGCGGCGGCGGAAGATGATGCGAAAGGTGTCAGCCGGGCGGAGGCGCGCCGCGCGGGGGCGCCTCGCGCATGTCGCGGCCGCCGACCAGCTGCGGCGGGGAAAGCGGATCGAAATCCGCCCACGCGCCGTCCTCCCAGCGCCCTTCCGTGCGCTCGATCTGGCGCGCGCCCCATTCCTCGAAGAGGCGCACGACCTCCTGCGCGGAGGGCCCCGCCGCATCCGCGTTCACGGCGATCAGCGTCTCCGCGGGACGCACGGAGTCGTGGCCGGGCTGCGGTTCCTTGTCCATGCGCCCGAGCGCGCCCACGAGCGAGCCCGCGTAGGCACCCGCCGCCGCGCCGGCCGCCATCCCCGCGGGCCCGAGGAACGGCGTCGCCGCCGCCCCTGCCGCGAGCCCCGCGGCGGCGCCGATCGCGGCCCCGGTGCCGGCGCCCTTGCCCGCGTTCTGGGCGCCCGGCGAGGCACCCCGGTCACCGCCGGCGGGAATCGCGTGGTGCTCCCCCGCGGGGTTCACGCGAAACGTGCAGAGGCTTTCTTCGCGCACGCCCGCTTCGCGCAGCCGCGCGACGGCGGCGTCCGCATCGTTGGAGACGTCGAACCCGCCCGCGATGATGGTGGCCATGGAGGCTCCTCCCCTTCGGCGATCAGAAGCGGTATGCGACGCCCGCCGAGGCCAGGTCCACGTCGCGGCGGCCGCCCACGAAGTCCATGTGGTAGCGGTCCCAGTCCGCGCGGATGAGCCAGTTCGGCGTGAGCGCGAAGCTCGCACCCACCCCGTACGTCGTGCCCCAGCCCGACTTGCGGCCGCGGTCGAAGAGCGTGGAGGGATCGGCCGAGACGTCGGTGCGGCCGTAGATCCCGCCGCCCTTCGCGAAGATGTCGAAGCGATCGCCGATCGGCACGCCCGCGGTGAGGCTCACGTTCGCCGCCCACGCCTTGGTGTCGCCCCCGGAGGCGCGCACCTTGCCGAAGTCGGTGTAGCCCACCTCGAGGCCGAGGATGCGGCTCATGCTCCCGCCCGCGTAGACCTTCCAGGCGCTGTCCCGGTGGTCGCAGCTGAAGACGTCGGTCGCGTGGCAATCGGTGCGGAACTTCGATTCCCCCGCGCTCACGCCGAGGGTGCCCCAGAAATCGCCGCGCCAGGGAGCGCGATAGTCCGTGGTCTGCGCGAACGCGTCGGCGGCGGAAGCGGCGAGGCCGGCCATCGCCAGGGCGAGGATCAGTTTGCGTTTCATGTTCATGTTCTCCTAGGTGTGTCGGTGGAAGGCGACGTCCGCGATCGGCGGGCGCCGCCTGCCTGTAGGAACACAGACCCCCTCCCGAGCGTCGTTGTTCCCGGACGTCCTAACGGCCCAGGAGCTCGCCCACCGGCTTCCAGTCCTCGTTGTGGTCGCAGACGGTCTTCACGATGGCGAGGATCGGGATGCCGAGGAGGAGCCCCCAGAACCCCCAGATCCACCCGAAGAAGAGGAGGCCGATGAAGGACGCCGTCGTGTTCATCCGCGTCTCGCGGCTCGCGAGCCAGGTGGCGAAGAGGGTGCCCACCACCGTCGCCACGGCGATCGAGGAGGCCGCGACCGCGAGCGCCCGCTGCCATTCGCCAAACTGAATGAGCGCCACGACGAAGCTTCCGATGGCGATCAGCGCCGGCCCGAAGTAGGGGATCGTGTGCAGCACCCCGGCCACGAGCCCCCAGATCCCCGCGTACTCGAGGCCGTTCAGCGCGAAGACCCCCCACGTCCCCAGCCCCACGAGCGTGTTCGCGACGAGCATCACCAGGAGGTAGCGGCGCACCTGCTGGTCGATCTCGTCGATCACCTGCACGGTGAACTTGCGCTGCGCGAGCCGCTCGCCGGAGAGGAGCACGAGCTTCTTCTTGAAGAGGTTGCCGGAGGCGAGCATGAAGAAGACGAGGAAGAGCACCACCGTCACCTGGGTCGCCGCGAGCGTGATCCCCTTCCAGCCGGTCCACGCGAGCTGCCAGACGGAGACCTGTTGCGACGGTTGCGGTTGCTGCGCCGGCTGCGGGGCGGGCGCGGGCTTCCCCGCCGAGGCGGCGGACTCGATGTCGGCCGCGGCCTTCTTCACCTCGTTGATCGGCCCGGCCGGCTTCACGATCTGCCGCACGTTCCGGGAGACCGTGCGCGCGGCGACGGGGACCTTCTGCCAGATCGCCGCGATGTCGTCGCTCCACGCCCACGCGGCGGATCCCGCCCCCGCCACGATGGCGAGCACGACGATCGCCGCCGCGATCACGCGCAGCCGCACGAGCCGCGTGAGGAAGTCCACGACGGGGGAAAGCGCATACGAGATGAGGAGCGACAGGAAGAGCGGAACGAAGAATTCGGTCCCCGCCTTCAGCAGGAACACCATCGCCGCGATGGCGATGAGGGAGGTCGGGCGGATGCCGTGCATCGCGGTCTCCTGGGGCCGGCGCGCGGGGCGTCCCGCGGGCGGGCTGGGTTATAATTGCGCTCTTCGCGTGGGGTGGTAGCTCAGCTGGGAGAGCGTCGCGTTCGCAATGCGAAGGTCGAGGGTTCGATCCCCTTCCACTCCACCAATTCCTTTCCCGCGCCCCGCAGGTCTCCCTCCGCCCGTCACCGGCACGATTGTTGCGGGTAGCCAGCGCGCGCCGCCTGTCGGCGGCCGATTCCTACACACGGAGCCGAGACCATGACGAAGCCGAACCAGGACCAGCAGGGCCAGCAGCGACAACAGGGCCAGCAGGGCCAGAAGAACCCGCAGGGCCAGCAAAACCAGCAGGGAAACATGGGCGGCCAGCAGGGCGGCGGCAACTCCCGGCAGCGGGAGCAGCAGAGCCAGCAGAGCGGCAGCTCGAACCCGCCCGGCAGCCCCAACCCGTCCGGCGGCAGCGGGTCCACGCGGCGCGACGATTCCGGCTCGAACCGCTGAGGCCCCGGGCCGGGTTGGGCCCGATCGACCGCGACAGGGGCGCGATTCGCGCCCCTTTTTTCGCGGAACGAATTGCACCGTGGAAGGAAATTCCTACATGCCGGAAAGAAAGCGCGCGCGCCGCGCGGCTCCCGCCGGGGGGCTCCGGCACTCGAACGACCGGGAGCCGGGCCTGCATCGCGGGGACGGCCCCAAGGGCTTCGCCTACGCGGACGCCTCGGGCAGGCGCGTCGCCCATCCGGACACGCTCGAGCGCATCCGCATGCTGGCGATCCCGCCCGCGTGGACCGACGTGTGGATCTGCGCCGACGAGCGCGGGCACCTGCAGGCCACGGGGCGCGACGCGCGCGGGCGCAAGCAATACCGTTACCACGCGCGCTGGCGAGAGCTGCGCGACGCGGACAAGTTCGACCACCTCGCCGATTTCGCGCGGGCGCTGCCCGCGATCCGCAGGCGCACCGCCGCGGACCTTCGGCTCGCGGGCGTTCCACGGCGCAAGGTGCTCGCGGCGATCGTGCGGCTCCTCGAGCGCACCTGCATCCGCGTGGGCAACGAGCGCTACGCGGAGGAGAACGACTCGTTCGGCCTCACGACGCTTCGCAACCGCCACGTGAAGGTGCGCGGGGACCGGATCGAGTTCCAGTTCCGCGGCAAGAGCGGCAAGGTGCATCGCGTGGGCGTGGAGGATCCGCGCCTCGCGCGGATCGTGCGGCGCTGCCGCGATCTTCCGGGCCAGGAGCTCTTCGAGTACGTGGACGACGCGGGAGAGGTGCAGCGCATCTCGTCCACGGACGTGAACGACTATTTGCGCGAGATCGCCGGCGCCGAGTTCACGACCAAGGATTTCCGTACCTGGGCGGGGAGCGTCTTCGTGGCCGAGGTGCTCGCCCGGTGCGAGCCGCCCGTGCGGCTCACGGACATGGCCGCCGCCGTGCGCGACGCGGCGCGCCTCCTCGGCAACACGCCCGCGGTCTGCAGGAAGAGCTACGTGCACCCGCGCGTCCTCGATCCCGCGACGTGGGCCGCGGCGCTCCCGCCGCGCGGGCGCGCGAGCGCGGGATTGCGCTCGGAGGAAGCGGCGCTCCTCGCGATCCTCGCCCGGCCCCCGATCACTGCGGCGCGCAAAAGGCCACGCCTTCGTCGGCCCAGCCCAGCATCGCGATCCGTTGCCGAGCATCGGCCGTGAACCGGTGATTCGAGTCGTTCTCGGCGGCGCGGTTGTTGAAGACGCGCCAGACGGGATCCGTGCCGGCCGGGCACGCGCCGTTCGTCGCGGGAATCGCGTAGAACGCGATGTTCTCGAACGACCAGCCCATGAAAGGCACGTGGTGCGCGTCCGCGTCCGCGCGCTGCTGCTGCTCGAGCGCCTGGAGCATCGAGCATTCGGAGGCGCTCGCGGTGTAGAAGTGCGAGTTGGGCCCGGCGGCGTAGAAGCGGCACACGGGGACGGCGCCCGCCGGCGCGTCGGCCTTCGTGAGCCAGGCGTGGAAGGATTGCCCCGTGCGCTTCCATCCGCCGCCGCCGCCGCCGGCGTCGAGCGTGTCCATCTCGTCCGGTCCCGCCGTCATGAAGTAGTGGTCGAGCTGCTCCTGGTAGAACTCGGACACGACGGACGTGGTCGCGACGGTGAAGTCGATCGTGAAGTAGCGCTGCGCGTCGCCGCCCGTATCCGGCGTGCCCCATCCTTCCGCGTGGTAGACCCCGGGCGCAAGGCGCCCCACGGGGACGCTCGCGAACGACGTGAAGCCCGCGGGCGCCGTTCCGCCGACCACCGGAGCGCTCCCGCGAAAGGTGAAATCGACGCGCACGGTGTTGCCGTTCACGCTTGCACGGAGCGTCGAGGGGTCGAAGTAGGCGGCGCTTCGCACGAGCATGCTCACGACCTCGTTCGCGGCGGGCTGCTTGGGGACCACGTAGAGCCCCCAGTCCTGCGGCGGGACGACCGCGATCGTGCTCGTCGTGGTGAACGCCGCATTCGCCGGATGGTCCATGTCGATGAGCCGGGCCTGGACGGTGTAGTTGCCCGGCGGGAGCTCGCCCAGCGAGATCCCGGGATCGCCGAACTGCGGTCCGAACGGGCCGAACTGCGACGAGAGGTATTCGTAGTCCACCACGATGGTCGAGCCCGTGCGCGTGTAGCGCGTCCCGGGCAGGAAGACGGGCATGCTCATGCCGCTCAATTGCAGGGTGACCGGATCGCCATACGCGGGCAGGGCGGGCGCGCTCATCACGGTCGGCTCCGCGAGCGCGTGCGCCGCGAATCCGAGCGCGGCGAGGCCCGCGAGCGCCGCCACGCGCGCCCTCGAAGATCGTGCCTTCCTCGGGGATGCCCCCATCGAAACGCTCCTCGTAAAGCGATCGGCTACATCCCGATCGATGTGGAGCCCACGATAAGCGCCGCGCGTTTACGCGGTAATGGGACGCCGCCGCGGCGCGAGGTCGGCTCGCACCGGCTGCGCGTCAGCGCATTCCCACGCGGGTCGATGGGTTGCAGGGACACCACATGGCGCATCCCGCTGGCATACCGGCCGCGCCCGGCGGCGCAGCATCAGTCCCAAGCGAAACCGCCTTCCTTCGCCTCCGGCGTGAAAGGAAGGCCCGCCCTGGAGCCCGAGATGAAGCTCTCCACCGTCGCCCTGGCCGCCATGCTCGCCGTACCCCGCTTCGCGGCCAGCGCGGAGGTGATGAAGTCGCTCCAGCTGCCCCCGCGCGAGCCGATGCTGAAGAACGTCGTGGCGGGGAGACAGGCGCCGTTCGTCCTCGACGCCGGGGACCCGATCGACCTCGATTTCATGCCGCATCCCGAATCGCGCCGGGGCAGCCCCTCGTCTTGCGACGGGCAAGCCAGCCTCTGCTACGACCCCACCAACGGGCACATCGTCTACAAACCGGCACGGGAATACATGCCGGACCTCCCGGGACTCCAACGTGAAAACATTTCCGTCAAGCGCGACCGGATCGTCTTCCGCTACTCCTTCTGATTCCGCCGGTGTAGGATTTGTCCTACAAGCGAATCCGAGGTTACCGACGCCACCCCGTCCCGTGGGGCGTGATGTAATGGGCTCCTCCGCCCCGACTGTAGGAACGAGCGCAATGATCCGGCTGCTGATCGTCGATGACCATGACGTCGTTCGGATGGGCCTCAAGCAGGTCTTCTCCGGCCGTGTCGACATGGAGGTCGCCGGCGAGGCACGCACGGGCGAGGAAGCCATCGCCCAGGTCCGCGCGAACCCCTTCGACGTGGCGCTGGTCGACCTCTCCCTTTCGGACATGTCCGGCGTGGACGTGCTCAACCGGAGCAAGGCGATCCGCCCGGAGATGGCCGTGCTCATCGTGAGCGGCTACCCGGAGGACCAGTACGCGATCAACCTGCTGAAGGCGGGCGCCTCCGGCTTCGTCGCGAAGGACGCGCCGTCGGAGAACCTCGTATCGGCCGTCGTCGCCGCCGCCCAGGGCCGCCGCTACGTGAGCCCGCGGATCGCGGACAAGCTCGCGCAGGGCCTGGCCGGCCCGGCCGCGGACCAGCCGTCGCACACCCAGCTTTCCGAGCGGGAGTTCCAGATCTTCTGCAAGCTCGCCTCCGGGCAGAGCGTCTCGGAGATCGCGAAGGAGCTCTTCCTCAGCGTGAAGACCGTGAGCACTTACCGCTCGCGGATCCTGGAAAAAATGAACTTCAAGTCCAACGCCGACATCACCTACTATGCGGTGAAGAATCAACTCATCGCATGACGATGCCGGAAAGGGACCGAGAAGTCGTGAGCGGGCGCCAAGCCGCCTTCCGAATGCACGCGCCGACGCCCCAGGAGGGCGGCCCGGACCGCGGCCTTCGGCCGGGCGAATACGATTCCCATCCGCGCGCCGAGGAGCTCATGAATGCACTCGTGGTCGAGGACTCCCCCCAGATCGCGGAGCGATTGGTCGAGCTGGTGTCCGTCCCCAGCCGCGTCGAGGTGGTCGCCACGGCGGCCACGGAGGACGAGGCGCTCGCCGCCTGCGACCGCTACACCATCAGCCTCGCGATCGTGGACCTCCAGCTCGCGCAGGGAACCGGCTTCGGCGTGATCCGCCGCTTGCGTGCCGCGACGGGCGCCAATCCCGCCTGCATCGTCGTCCTCACCAACCACGCGGTGCCGGCGCTCAAGGTCGCCGCCTTCGAGGCGGGCGCGGACTACTTCCTCGACAAGAGCAAGGACTTCGCGACCATCCCGCGCCTGGTGGGCGAGCTCCTCTCGGGCCGCGAGAACTAGCGAAAAGCGAAAAAGGGGTCAGATACCTTTTTCCGACCGGAGCCCGCTCCCGTCGACGGAAAAAGGTATCTGACCCCTTTTTCGGGTTAGAGCGGGATCGAGATCTCCAGCCGGGTGCCCTTGCCGGAAGGCGAGCGCACCTCGAGCGTGCCGCCCAGCGAGCGCACGCGGTGCGCCATGCCCGCGAGGCCGCGGGACTTCCGCCGCGCCGCTTTGAGGTCCGCGATCCCCACGCCGTCGTCCGAGATCGTCATGTGCAGGCCCGCGGCCGTGCGCTCGAGCGTGAGGTCGAGGTGCGAGGCGCGCGCGTGCTGCACGGCGTTGTCGACGGCTTCCTGCGCGAGGCGGAAGCAGCCGATCTCGACGTCGGGAGTCAGGCGGCCCAAACCCGCGTCGACCGCCACGTGCGGCTCGACGCCCGCCTTCGCGCACGCCTCGTCCGCGTACCAGCGCAGCGCCGCGGGGAGGCCCAGGTGGTCCAGGAGCGACGGGCGCAGCTTCTCGATGATGCGGCGCTTGAGATCGATCGCCTGGTCGATCAACGCGTCCAGCCGCGCCATGCGATCGCCGTATTGCGGGTCCGCGCCCAGGCGCATGCGCAGCCACGCGAGGTCCATCTTGGCGGGCGTGAGGATGCCGCCCAGCTGGTCGTGCAGCTCGCGGGCGAGGCTCGCCTTGTCGCGCTCGTCGCGGCTCTGCAGGAATTCGGAGAGGGCGGAGAGGTCGCCCGAATCCTCGATTGCGGCGCGCAGCATCCGCAGGCGCTCGCGCAGCCGCGCGGTGAGCTCGCGGCGCTCCGCGTCGCTACCCGCCACGTCGATCCGCGCGAGGATCTCCTCGATCGCGTCGGCGAGCTGTCCCGAAGAAGGCCCCGCGGAGGCCTTCGCGGAGCCCGCGGGCGAGGTTGACGTCGCGTTCATCCCGGGCAGTGGAAAAAACAGCGCGCGCCACGGCATCTCATGACGCCGTGGACGCGCGAGACGATGGGAAGGACCATGGGGAAATGGTACCCCATGGGCTCTTCCCGCGGCGTCCCCCTAGTCGCGGTACAGCCGGCCGGCCTCGCGATGCACGCGGTCGCCCACGTGCAGGTCGCCGATGTCGTCCTGCGTGTACGTCTCCTCGTGCCCGTCGGGATAGCGCACGATCACGCGGTAGTAGTCCCCGCGCGCGTGGCGCTTCTCGACCTCGTTCCCGACGACGGCCCCTCCCACCGCGCCGGCGACGGTCGCTGCGGTGTTGCCGCGCCCGCTGCCGAGCTGGTGGCCGAGTACGCCCCCGGCGATCCCGCCCAGGAGCGCCCCGCCGCCCGTCGCATGGCCCGAGTCCTCCACCACGTCGATCGCCACGATGCGGCCGTCTTCAGATTCCCGGGGGGAGTAACGGCCGGCATACGCGGGACCGCCGTAGCGGGCGTTCCCGGTAACCCCGGGGCCGGCGAAGCCGGGCCCGGGCTCGCCGGGGTAGTACGGCTGGTCCGCGCATCCGGCGAGGGCCACCGCGACGGCAGCCGAAGCCGCCATCAGGCAGTGTCGCATCCGCATGGCGTCCCCTTTATACGCCGCGGCGGAACACGCCCATCAGGAGCGAGACCACGAAAGCGACGAGGAAGATGAAGAACAGGATCTTGGCGATCCCGGCGGCGCCCGCGGCGATGCCGCCGAAGCCGAGGACGGCCGCGATGAGCGCAACGATGAAGAAAACAGCAGCCCAGTAAAGCATGAGGATCTCCTTCGCGTCAGTGTTGATTTTTCAACGGCGTCCTTTTTTCTCGGATCGCCTCCGGTACGCACGCACCGCGAGCTGCACCGCCCTCGTGCCGAGGCCCAGGAGCAGTGGCCGGCTCGCCACCTTCGCGGCGTAGCCCAGGGCCACGCGCGCGGGGTTCGTCTCGATGCGCGACAGCCGCCGCGCGATCGTCGCGCGCTGCAGCTCGGCCGAGAGGAGCACCAGCTCCCGGCGCCGCTGCAGCATGTCGATCTCAGTCATCGCCCGCCCCCTGCAGGCCGCGATCGAGCGCCTGCTCATCGCCCTTCAGCACCGCGATCGTCTCCTTCAGGATCGGATGGCGCCTCTTCGCGGCGAGGAAGATGTAGGCGCCGCCGCCGATGCCGGCCACGAGGAGCACCGCCGCGCAGATCCCGAGGATCGCGGGCCGGTTCTCCTCCGAGGCGTAGAGCGCGAGCGCGCAGATCGCGAGCAGCAGGCCGAACGTGAGGAGGTAGAGCGAGGCCACGGCGACCAGGATGAATCGCACGATCCACGCCTTTTCCTCCGTGAGCTCGATCGCGGCGAGCTCCAGGCGCGTGCGCAGCGCGCGCAGGCCCGTCGATGCGAGCCCGCGCACGTCGCCCACGATGCCGCTCACCTGGCGGATCACGGCCGCTTCCCTCAGCGGCGGGCGATGAGGAAGCCCACCAGCGCGCCGATGCCCGCGCTGATGCCGACCGCGCGCCACGGGTTCGAGCGCACGTACTCGTCGGTCGTGTTGATCGCCACCTTCGCCCCGTCCTGGACGCTTTGCTGCAGCTCCGAGAGCGTCTGGCGCGCGGCGTCGATCTGCGTCTGCATCTTCGCGCGCATCTCGCCCAGCTTGTCGGCGCCGTTGTCCTGGACCGTCTTCAGCAGGTCCTGGGCGTCGGAAACCACGTTCTGGATGTCCCGGGCGACGGGGTTCGGCTGGCTGCTCGTGCTGCGCATGGCGATCTCCTTTGACTGATCTGGTCGATTCGTGAACTCGGTGCCGCTCTCGTCTGCGAGCGGGGGCCGCCCGCGGGGCGCCCCTCGCCCACCTCGCCAGATTAGGCAGATGCGCCGGGCGGCTCTGTCGGATCGTCGCGCGGCCCGCGACAAGCAAACCTCCAATTCGGACGTGGGACTGCGCCGACAGCCGCGTGTCGGCTCGGACCGACATGCGTTTGCGCGCGCCGCCGACGTTCACGGCCGTCCATCGGTAATACGATCCGCTACGACTCACCGACCCCGAGGAGGGTGCCGACATGGGAACGAATTGCACGCACGCGTGGCTCACGGCCGCGGTGGCGGCGTTGGCGCTCACCGCCTGCGACCGCGCGACGATGGACAAGGCGGATCGCGAAGGCGCCGAGATCGGGAAGAAGGCGAGCGACGCCTTGTCCCGCACGCAGGCGGGCCTGCGCGACGCGGGCCGGAAGGCGCGCGAGACGCTCTCGGAGGCGACCACCCCGGCGCCGGCGGAGAACCGGGACAAGGCGCAGTCCGCGGAAAGCCGCGACGCGGCTCCGAAGGACACCGGCCGCCAGGCCCGCGAGGCCCTGGGCGACGCCGCGATCACCGCGTCCATCAAGACGGACTTCCTGAAGGACCCGGACCTGAGCGTCCTCAAGATCGACGTGGACACCCGGGACGGCGTGGTCACCCTCAACGGGCTCGCCGAGAACGAGGCCGCGCGCAGCCGCGCCGAGCAGATCGCGGGCGGGATCAAGGGCGTGCACCAGGTCCGCAACTTCCTCGTGGTGAAGCGGGGGTAACAAACCGCAAGGCGCGGGAAGGAAGCGTCACGGGCGAGCGCCGGGCGCTTGCGGTATCCTTCGGCGCATGAACGCCGCGCCTCCCGCGCTCGCACGCGAAAGGCCGGCCCCCGCGGCCGCCACGGCCCGCGCGCGCGTGCTGCTCGTGGAAGACAGCGCGCGCCTCGCCGCCTCGATCCGCGAGTACCTCGGGCGCCACGGCTTCGAGGTGTTCGTCGAGGCCGACGGGCTCGCGGCGGTCGGGCGCTTCGAGACGTTGAAGCCCGAGCTCGTGATCCTGGACCTCATGCTCCCCGGCAAGGACGGGCTCGCGATCTGCCGCGAGGTGCGGACCATCGCGCGCACGCCGGTCCTCATCCTCACCGCCAGGGGCGAGAGCATCGACCAGGTGCTGGGCCTCGAGATGGGCGCGGACGACTACGTCGTGAAGCCGGTCGAGCCGCGGGTGCTGCTCGCGCGCGTGGAAGCGCTCCTTCGCCGCGCGAAGGCCGCGCCGCCCGCGCCGCGCGAGGCGAAGCTCGTGGCCGGGCGGCTCGCGATCGACGCCGCGCGCCGCAACGCCACCCTCGACGGCCGCGCCGTGGAGCTCACCACCGGCGACTTCGACATCCTCTGGCTCCTCGCCTCGCGCGCCGGGAGCGTGGTGACGCGCGACGAGATCCTGCGGGTCGTCCGCGGCATCGACTACGACGGCCTCGACCGCTCCATCGACGCGCGCATCTGTCGCCTCCGGCGGAAGCTCGAGGAGGCGGGCGGCGCGGAATCCATGATCAAGACGGTGCGCCTGCGCGGCTACCTCTTCGCCGGCGACGCCTGAGGCGGCCGTGGGGCGGCTGCGCCTCTTCCTCAAGCTGTACCTCATCCTGATGCTGCCGGCCACGGCGGCGTTCGTGATCTTCATGTACGTGACGGACCAGGTGATGGCGCAGATGCACGCCGAGGAGCAGCGCGCGCGCGCGGGCGTGGCGTTCGACCGCGCGGAGCGGATCATCACCGACACCCGCGTGCCGGACTGGCAGGGGCGGCTCAACGAGATCGAGAAGACCTTCCGCGTCGAGCACCAGATCATCCCCCTCGACCGCGCGCTGGACGACTTCTTCATGTCCCCGGCGGAGCGCGAACGCCTGCGCGCCGGCGACATCGCGTGGCGCGACCGCCCCGGAGGCGGGAACGTGTACCTCCGCCGCATCCGCGACTCGGACCGCGCGCTCCGGATCGAATGGGTCGGGAGCTACGAGTACCTGATGGTCTACTACACGATCATCGTGGCGCTCGTGACGCTGGGCCTGTGCGCGATCCTCTGGCGATGGACGCGCCCGCTCTGGCGCGACTTCGACCGCCTCATCCATGCCACGGCGCGCGTGGGCGAGGGCGACTTCGCGATCCGCGCGGAGGTGGAGAGGGCCTCGCTCCTCGAGCCCGTCGCCGCGGCCTTCAACGCGATGGCCTCGCGCGTGCAGGGGCTCCTTCGCTCGCACCGCGACCTCGCGCAGGGCGTGGCGCACGAGCTGCGCACGCCCCTGGCGCAGCTGCGCTTCGACCTGGAGCTCGCGCGCACGAGCGCGGACGAGCGCGAGCGTTCGGAGCGCTTCTCGTCGATGGAGCGCGACGTCGCGGACCTGGACGATCTCGTGAGCGAGCTCCTCCTCCTCGCGCGCCTGCGCGAGGCGCCGCCGTACGCGCCGCGCGAGGTGCCCGCGGCGCCGTTGATCGAGGACGTGCTCAAGCGCGCGCAGGACGAGATGCGCGCCGCGGGGCGCGCGGTCGCGATCGAGCCGCCGCGCCACTTGCCGGAGAGCCTCTCGTGCGACGCGAAATCGCTCGCGCGGGCCCTCGCGAACCTGCTGCGCAACGCCGTGCGCTACGCGAGCTCGCGCGTCGCGCTGACGGTCGAGCGCGGCGCCGCGGGTACCGTCATCAGCGTGGACGACGACGGGCCGGGCGTCCCGCCCGCGGAGCGCGAGCGGCTCTTCGAGCCCTTCACGCGCGTCGAAGGCAGCCGCGGGCGCGACAGCGGCGGCGTGGGTCTGGGCCTCGCGATCGTCCGCAGCGTCGCCGAATGGCACGGCGGCGAGGCGAGCATCTCGGACTCGCCGCTGGGCGGCGCGCGCGTCTCCCTGCGCTGGTGAGCGCCGCCGTCATTCCCGCGTAGGCGGGAATCCAGGCCGACCGCTGCGCTGGTTCGCGTCATTCCCGCGAAGGCGGGAATCCAGACCGACCGCTGCGCTGGTTCGCGTCATTCCCGCGAAGGCGGGAATCCAGACCGACCGCTGCGCTGGTGAGCGCAGCCGTCATTCCCGCGAAGGCGGGAATCCAGACCGACCGCTGCGCTCCAGACCTGGGTTCCCGCCTCCGCGGGAACGACGTCCTCTGTCGACGTCCTCTGTCGACGTCCTCTCTCGACGTCCTCTCTCGACGTCCTCTGTCGACGTCCTCTCTCGAGGTCCTCTGTCGACGTCCTCTATTTCGCGCGGGCGGGCTTCCGCTTCGCGGGCTTCTTCGCGGCGAGCTTCTTCCGCCCGCGGATCCACTGCTCGAACTCCTTCGCGGCGAGCGGGGGGCAGAGGAGGTAGCCCTGGCAGGCGGGGCAGCCCTCGCGCGCGAGGAAGTCGAGCTGCGACTTCTTCTCGACGCCTTCGGCCACGACGTCGAGCCCCAGGCCGCGGGCGAGGCCGATCACCGCCGAGACGATCGCGGCGCCGCCCGCGCTGTCGCCCTGCCGCGCGCGGCGGCTGCGCGCGCCGGCCGAGGACGCCGTCTCGCCGGGACCGATGTCCGCCACGAACGCCTTGTCGATCTTCAGCACGTCGACCGGGAGGTGGCGCAGGTGCGAGAGGCTGGAGAAGCCGGTGCCGAAGTCGTCGATCGCGATGCGGACTCCCAGCGCGCGGAGCCTGGCGAGGATCACGCTCGCGCCCTCGACGTCGCGCACCATGCTGGTCTCGGTGATCTCGAACGTGAGCCATCCCGGCTCGCATCCGGTGTCGAGGAGCGTGCGCTTGAGGTCCCCGATCATGGCCGTGTCGCGCAGCTGGCTCGCCGAGAGGTTCACGCAGAGGTCGATGTTGCCCAGGCCCGCGTCGCGCCAGGCCCGCGCCTGGCGGCACGCGGCCTTCAGCACCCATTGCCCGACCGCGTGGCCCAGGCCCGATTCCTCCGCGAGCGGCACGAAGCCCTGCGGGAGCACGAGGCCGCGGTCCGGGTCCTGCCAGCGCAGGAGCGCTTCGGCGCGCGTGACCTCGCCCGTCGCGATGTCGACGATCGGCTGGTAGTGGAGCGCCAGCTCGTTCCCGCGTAGCGCCCGGCGTAGCGCCGTCTCCACCTGCAGGCGCTGCGAGCGCCGCTCCGCGAGCTCGGCGGAGAAGAGCCGGAAGCCGTTCCGGCCCAGCTCCTTCGCGTGGTACATGGCCGCGTCCGCGTTCTTGAGGAGCGTGTCGGCGTCCGTCCCGTCGTGCGGATGGATCGCGAGCCCGAGGCTCGCGCTCACGTGGATCTCGTGGCCCTCGAGGGCGAACGGCCGGCGCACCTCGTCCAGCACCTTCCGCGCGACCAGCTCCGGCGCGTTCGCGTCCGGGAAGTCCTCCATCACCACCACGAACTCGTCGCCGGAGACGCGCGCGAGCACGTCGCTTTGCCTCAACGCCGCGCGGATCCGCCGCGAGAGCTCCTTCAGGAGCTGGTCGCCCACGCGGTGGCCCAACGTGTCGTTCACGTCCTTGAAGTGGTCGAGGTCCAGGAACATCACGCCCACCCGCGCGCCCGAGCGCTTCGCGCGCACGAGCGCGGCCTGCAGGCGGTCGTTCAGCAGCACGCTGTTCGGGAGGCCCGTGAGCCCGTCGTGCGTCGCCATGTACTGCAGCCGCTCCTCCGCCTGGATGCGCGAGGAGACGTCCTGTGCGAGGGAGAGGATCGACACCAGCCGTCCGCTCTGGTCGCGCAACGCGGAGTTGTGCCACTCGACCCAGATCACCGAGCCGTCCTTGCGGTAGTTGCGCTGCAGCAAGGTCGAGTGGGTCTCGGGTCCGCTCACGAGCTCGCGGATCATGCGGTTCACCGCGTCGACATCCTCCTCGTAGGTGAGGCGCCAGCCGTTGAGCGAGCGGCCGAGGGCTTCCGCAGCCTGCCATCCGAAGATCTCCTCGGACTGGCCGGACCAGCGCACGATGCGCAGCTCCGTGTCCCACTCGATCACCGCGAGCGGCGTGTTGTCGAAGTGGGCCGAGAGGATGGTGTGCGCGCGGCGCAGCTCCTCCTCGGCGATCTTCTGCTCGTG
>Ga0105240_10000591_pt1 | contig 67304 bp, 53 predicted proteins | sample KBSC54metaG_FD_80426 | JGI IMG/M metagenome (GOLD analysis project Ga0105240, IMG submission 80426) | Corn rhizosphere microbial communities from Kellogg Biological Station, Michigan, USA - KBS C5-4 metaG | ecosystem: Host-associated > Plants > Roots > Rhizosphere > Soil | place: Michigan, USA... | reverse complement strand
CTTTGTGATAGCTGCCGTCAGCGTCGTCTTGCCGTGATCGATGTGACCGATCGTGCCAATGTTGACGTGCGGCTTACTGCGGTCAAATTTTTCTTTCGCCATGGAGCGGTTTCCTTAGAAAACAAAAATCTGGAGCTGTTGACCAGGATTGAACTGGTGACCTCGTCCTTACCAAGGACGCGCTCTACCAACTGAGCTACAACAGCTTTCTCACAAACAACTAAAACTTTGGTGGACAGGGGAGGATTCGAACCTCCGTAGCTCGCAAGGAGCGACAGATTTACAGTCTGTTGCCATTAGCCGCTCGGCCACCTGTCCGGGTAATTACTTTGAATAGTTTAACAGGTGATTGGCAACTTCAACCTGGTCCGCTGCGGATGTTGGGGTTATCTTTTCCAGAGGTGTGAAAAAGAGAGCCCGGTGCTGCTCCCGCCCGATTTTTTATGATAGCGCAGGAGTGATGACGATTGCGAATGCTAGGACACTGGAACCGGTTATTGGTCCGCAGACGCTACCAACAACTGTTCCTGCGTCACTTTCGCGATCAGCGGACCATCGTCGGGGCTGGCGATCCAGACGTCGCGATCATGCATGGAACGTGCGAGGGCGAGGTCGGATTCGGGGGACCACATGCGCGCGAAGACAATGCGGGAGCCTGGGATGTCGGCGGCGTTGAAGACCCATTCGTCATACCAGGGATGATTCGCTCCGTAGCGGACGAAGACGAGGTGCTTGCCGGGCGCGATTTCGAGTCGGCGGATGGCTCTGTCCCGGATGCCAGGTTTGATGGCTATCGTGTCCCACACTTTCGCAACACCGCCCCATGATGCCGCGTCGGCGGGCACTAACGGCAGACCCAGGCAGAGGATGATAAACGCGGTCGCGAAGGCCGCTGTCAAATTGCGGGAGAAGGCAAGGCCGAACCGCCTGCGCGACCGCCAGATACGCAACTGCCGCCAGCCTTCCACAATGAACAGCAAAATCAATATGGTTTCCGAAGCGCTCTGTTGCGGGTACCACGCGTGGTAGGTAGCGTGGTCCAGAATGAAAAGCGCGGAGATCCACAACCATGGCCGGAGCCGGTTACGGCGCAGGGCGAAGAAGGCGAACAGCAATGCGGGCGTGAGGAATGGCCCGATGAAAAATCGCCAGAAATCGCGCAATCTGCGCCATGTGGAATCCCAGATACCCGCGAGGGAGTAGCGCCGCTGCCAATGTCGAAGCTGATCGCGGTAATTCGCCGCGAGTTCCGGATGATGGAAATTTTGCACAAGCACAGGAGGCTGCCACCAATAGGACTGCGGTGTTCCGTAGCTTCGGCGGTACAACGCATACGGTGGCTCTAAGGGATTTCCGGTGACGCGCGCGTTGTAAATACCAAGCGCCGACAGACCTGACGCGAGCAATGCGGCGAAGACAATGAGCGAGCGCTTTGGAGTGTGCCGCCAGAGCATGAAGCAGGCAGCGGCGAACACCCAGAGAAAGCCTTCCACTGGACGACTCGCTATCACGATTAAGGCGCCGATGCCGGCAATTGCAGCCGAAGAGACCGAGCGGCCCCGGAGCAATGCGCCGAACACAAGCGCGCCTCCGATGGCCGGGATGGCGCCTCCGAAATAACTGTTCATCCAAAAGCCAAACACGCCGAACTGAAGGGCTGCCAGGATGCTGCCGAAGAGCGCCCAGCGCGGCGGGAACGCATATCCGAGCGCCCAGCACAATGCGGAACACATTAGCCCAATGCTGAGCCAAACGCCCCACCAGGGCTTGTTTGTAAGGACCTTTCCCGCTGCCAGCACTAAGCCCTGAGCGGGCTGATATTGGGATGCGTAGGCGGGGCGAAAGATTTCGTATTCGGTTTCGAAATGCTCCCAATACAAAGGAGTTGGATTGCTTACTCTGCCGTGTGCGAGCGTATCGGCGAGTAAAAGGTAACTGAATTCATCGTGAACGCGAGGAACGGGGACGGGAAAAAAGGGCAGCAGCAGCAGACGAACCGACAGCGGAAGTAATCCGGCGAAGATTATGGCGCGCCACTTCACGCTGGCGAGGCGGCTGAAGCTGCTTTCAGCGGTTCTGTAGAGCCGTGCTCCGGCTCGCGGCCAGCGCCACGCGATTAAGAGCGCCAGCACAGCAAAGGCTTCAAGGAAAACCTGGAGGGCTCTGGTGCTGTGAAAGATCGAGTAAGTCATTCAGGGGTCCGCTCTTCACCGGCGAGTCACTTTCGGCTGCCGCAGGTCCCTCATCCCGCACGATTGCTGCCAGCGTAGAGGGAGACACGCGAGTGAGTTTGTAAGGGCGCGCGTCAGGCTCTACGAGCCATACGTTCCGATCGTCAAAGTATCGGGCGAGACCCTCATCGCTTTCGGGTGTGTAGGTGCGGACGTAGACAATTCGCTGATTCGCGATATCGGCGCTGTTGAAAACCCACTCCTCACAGAAGCAGTGATCGGGCGAGTATTGAACAAACACAAGGTGCTTGCCGGGCATGGCCTCGAGCTTCGCGTTCACCTCATCGCGCAGGCGTCGCGCTGGATACAGGGATTCCCAAATGGGAGGCAAATGGCGCAGTGTATAGGGCAACAGCGGCTCTACCGCACGGCCCAAAGAACCGAGCACAATTGCGGCGCAACACGCGGTAACAAGGGCTCGCGATACAGCCAATCCAGTACCGCGCTGGCGGTCCCATACAGCGAGGTGTCGCCAAGCCTGCACGACGATAATCAGGATCAGAACGGTTTCGGGCGCATTCTGAGCGGGAAACCAGGCGTGATAGCTGGCCTTGTCGATAATGAACGGAATCGAAATCCAAAGCCAGGGGCGGATCCGCCGGTCGCGGAAGATCCAGGGCAGAAACAGAAGAGCCGGAGTGAAAAACGGGCCGATGAAGAAGCGCCAAAAATCACGAAGGCGATCGCGTTCGGCAGTCAGAACAGCGGCCGGCGAGTAGCGGTTCTCGTACAAATGAAGCTGGTTCAGGTAGTTGTCACGCAATACGGCGAAGTCAAAATGCGAAACATGAAAAGGGCGCTGCCACCAGAATGGCTGCGGTGTACCGTAGATCTGCCGATAGGCCAAATAAGGCGGAAACGCGGGATTCCCGGTTATTCCGTAGTTATAGAGCGCAAGCAAAGTTGCTCCGGTAACAAATACCAGGGCGAACGGAACTATAGTTCCGCTGTAACAAGGCCGCCTTTCGCCGCGCGGCGGCGGCAGAACAACCCACGCGGCCAGAACCAGACACCACACAAGCGCTTCGAAGGGCCTTGACGCGAATAGCACGATGAGTCCAAATGCGCAGAGAGCGGCAGAGGATCGAATCTTTTCGGGGCGGCGCATGCGGACAAGAGAGCCCGCGATCAGTGCTCCCGCGGCGGCGGCGACAGCTCCGCCGAAATAGCTGTTCATCCAGAGGCCGAAAATGCCGAACTGAAGACCCGCTAACAATGAGCCGAACAGGGCCCAGCCGGGTGGAAACACGTAGCCAAGCGCCCAGCGGAGCATAGCGCACATAAGGCCGACGCTCAGCCACACCCCAAACCAGGGGTGACCCAGGAAGACCTCTCCGAATGCAAGGACTATTCCCTGCGCCGGCTGATACTGTGAGGCGTATGCCGGCCGCAGGAGAACATATTCACTTTCAAAGTGCCGCCAGTAAGGAGGCGTTGGGTTCGCGATCCTGCCGTGAGCAAAGGTATCGCCCTGCAGAAGATAACTGAACTCATCGTGTATTTGGGGCTGCGGAGGAGGAAACCACGGCAGCATTAGTGCTCTCACGATGAGCGGAAGAAGCGCGGCGCACATCATGGCGCGCCAGCGGCGTGAGGCAACAGCACGAAACACCGCCCGCACGCGGGTGAACAGCATACTGCCTGCCCGCGGCCTCACCAGAGCAATCAAGACCGCGGCAGCGACTATGAAATACAGAACCTTTAATAACTTATGCGAGCTGAGAAGCATCGAATAAGTCAAACGCGAAGAGACCTCACCATTTGATTTTTAGGGGTACCAGCAATACTGTCAATTCGCGACAGTATGGTCTGTTTCATTTGAGAAACAAGTACGAACTTACATAGGTGGATCGTTCACGGCCTGCCCGGCTGTCACCAATGCCGGGTCAAGACCAGACCCGATGTTACGGGAAGGTGAAGTCGTGAGGTTATTCACGGAAATGTTCGTGATTCCAGGAGACGACTCGAGCGCCCACGCGGTGCAATCGAAAATAGAATTAAACCGCACGTTGTTGCCGCTCGATCCGTCGCCGAAAAAGATGCCCGAATAGTGATTGCCGCGAATCACGTTTGAGAAGAGAACGTTGCCCTTGCTGGGCGTGTAATCAAGATCTGTCGCCGCTCCGGGAGCGGAACCAACTTCGATGCCGAAGAAGTGGAACTTATCGCCCGCGCCATCATTGTTATCCAAAAGAGTATTCAATCCCACCGCATTGAAAAACGCCGTACGGACCATTTTCACGCCGCCGCCAAAATTGTGAGCGAGGTCGTTGGAAAAGACAACGTTGTAGGCGGCGTTATCCATTGAAATGCCGGGCACCTTTTCGGCCCCGGTGCCATCGGCGAGTCTCCCGCCATCGAGAACGAAATCGAGCGCCAGGATGGAATCCGGATCTCCCCACCGCTGGCCGTTGTCATAAATCACATTGCCGGCGACGACATTCGCCGTGGAGCCGTTGTCAAGGCACATTCCCTCCTTCGAGTTGCCGATCAGATGGTTTGCGAAGATTACGTTTCTCACGCCCCCGTCCGAGTAAATGCCGGAAGACAAACCATTCGAAACACTGTTCCATGCAACCAGGTTGTCGCGCGGCGGATTCACGCGCCGGGTGATGTTCTGAATAATGACGTAGTAGTCGCCGGACTGAAAAATGGCGCGCGGGTTCGAGGCGATGTCCACTTCACGATCTGTGATGACGATGCCGGCATCCAGATTAGAAAAGCCCTTAGCGCTTTCAATGCGATTGTTTCCGATGGTGGAGAGGGTGGTTCCGCGATGGACTACGATTCCGCCAAGCCCCACTGAAGAGATTCGATTATTCGAGATGTTGACGCGGCGGGACCCCGTGACTACAATACCGGCACCGCTCAGGCCGTCTATTTGGGTGTCGAGTATGTCGATAGACGAGGAGTTATTCACAAGGATGGCTGAATCGCCACTTACGAAAACACCGCCGCTCACTGTCACATTGCTGGTGTTCTCAACCCTGAGCATGTACGGTTGCGGATTGGCCGCGGCGATGATAGCGGAGCCCAGATTAAGCGCCACGTCCCGTCTGACAATTGCGATCGGCTGATTGAGAATGAGATGAGCGGACGAGATTTGAATTGTGCCAGGTTCGGCCGCGGCGATGAACTGATTCAGAGCGGATCCGGTGGTTCCGCTGAATATTTGCGTCTTGCCGGGGCGGGGCCGCGGGGGCAAGGAAAGGCTGCGATCGAGAACGGACTGCCCAATGCGCCAGGCGTCCAGAGAGGAGGCTCCCGTAAGGCCGAGGCTCTTCGCGCGGGCGCCCACCTGCAGCTTCCCGAACTCGGTAGCTAACGGGGTTCCCGCCGCGTCTTCATAGGCGGGCAGATGAAACGCGGAAAAGATATCAGCGGGATGAAGCCCGAAACCAGAACCGCCGTTTTGCCCGTAGCCGAGACTCACCACGACGGAAATCAGAACGGCGATACGAAAGCCGCGCCTGTTGTGAAAGATCACGTTCAATAGCAGATTTGCGGCCTGGTGCGCGTGGGGTTTCTGCATACGATGCCTGAAGCGGCGGTCTGCAGGGCCGCGGCATCTATCATTCCAAAGCGGATGTATTCCCCGGCTTCGCCGTGTTCCCCCGCGCCTGTGAACACCACGGCGAATTCATTCGGACCGGTCTGATAGATTCCCGGCCACGATCCATTGAGGAATGGATACTGGCGCGTATCGACCCATGTATTTGTGAAATCGGTGCTCACCACCATTTCCTTCAGATTCGAAGTGGCTACAATCAGGCCGTTGTCCATGAGAACGGCCTGAATATTTTGGATGGTCTCCGGGATAACCGGCCCGATTCCCGCCCAGTTGACGCCATCGGTGGAATAAGACACATGGCCGATGCAATTTTCACTGCCACACATTTCGAAAAACAGCGCCAGTTGATTGCCGGGAAGAGGAATGATGGTGGCTTCGCCGGGCCGCGCGGCGCCGGGTTGAGCTATGGCGAAAATCTCGGGGCCCCACGTGTCGCCCCCGTCGCCGGAGATCTTTTCGGACAGAACCTGACTGTACGATGGCGTGTCCTGCACATGAGTGTCGTTGGTGTAAAAACATGCCAGCGAGCCGTTGGGCAGCACGTACAGATACGGCTCAAACACGCCGGAAATGTGGTGATCCCAATCCACCTGGCTTTGATACTGGAACGAATTGCCGGAATCGGCGCTTCGATAGGTCTCAATCCAATACGATTGCCCCATGATTACAGACCGGATCGCAATTTCCACTACGCCATTCGGGAGCACGCAGAGCGATGGATTATCGAGATCGCGCCCGTCTTCAATGATTTCGGATACCTGCTGCCAGGTACGCATTCTGTCGAGGCTGCGTTTAATTCGAATGCGATTGGGTACGGTGCTCACTTCGTAAGCCGCAAGCCAGCTGCCATCGCTCAATTGCGCCATTCGCGCCCAGCTTGAGAAATCGCGCTCGAGGACCACAGGATCAGACCAGGTGATGGGTAACTGAGCGCTGGCGGGGATGAACGCGAGCAATGCCAGCGCGGGAATGCGCAGAAAGAAAGTCAATGGCAAAGACCTTGTGTTAAAGGTAGCCCAACGGACCTTGCTCACGCTATTGGAAGTGGTCTCATTCAACACAGGTGCGGGGTAAGCAGAGTTCCAGCACAGGCGGGAGTGTCTATATCATTGAAGTTGGATCACTCATTCTGGCGGTTACTTCCACTACTAGCAGCCGCGCAGGTGTGGGGTCAAACGGACACAGGACAACTAACCGGCGCCGTTACGGACCGGGCGGGGAAGACATTGCCCGGGGCAGTTGTGCGTGCGATTTCTGTCCGGAGCGGGGACGCGAGGGCTGCAATGGTTTCGGCGGCCGGAACTTACAATCTTTCCGCATTATTGCCGGACGAGTATTCACTCGCGGTGACCGGCACGGGTTTCGCGCCAGCTTCCGCAACTGTTGTCATCAGCGCGGGGAGCAGGCTTCGGCGCGATTTCGTTTTGGCGCCGGAGGGTTCCGCGAAAGGAGCCATCCCCAAGGCGCACGCGCATGACGATACCCAGGCGCAGGGGCGAAGCATCACTAATACCGAGTTGCACCATTTGCCGAATTTGACACGGGACCCCTACCGGCTTGCGGAACTGGCCGGAAACGTTTCAGACGCGGGGCTGGGCACGCGCGGCGTCGGGTTGGCGATGAACGGGCAGCGCGAATCGTCGACGGCGATTCTCCTCGATGGAGCAAGTCACAGGGACGAGTTTGCGGGCACGCCGGGGCAGGCTCTGCCACTGGATTCGGTTCGCGAATTCTCGGTGCTGACAAGCGATTTCACCGCGGAATACGGGCGCGCTTCGGGCGGTATCGTCACTGTGGCGGGAGAGCGGGGCGGTGAGGCGCTTCACGGCAGCGCGTATGAGTACAATCGCTTGTCATCGCTCGCGAGCGGTTCGTTTCAGGACAATGCAAACGGACTTCAAGCGCCGGCGTTTCGCAGCGACCAGTTCGGGGGGGCGGTCGGCGGGTCGATTTTGAAGCATAAGCTTTTCGGGTTTGAGAATGTGGAAATTACGAGGGTGCGAAGCGAGTCGACACAGTTGGCGTGGGTCCCGACGCCGGAGTTAATTGGACGGGCGAGCCCCAACACTCAGGCCTTTTTTCAATTGCTGGGGCAGCTACGGTCCGGAGCGCAGACCGGTGGCAGTGTTTCGCTGGGGCAACTTACGGCTATGCTGGGCAGAAACCCATGCACCGGGTTATTATGCGCCACGCTGCCCTCAACTCTCCCTCTGTTCAATCATGTGGCTTATAGCGCACCTGTGGATTCCGGCGCGGGGTTTCCTCAAAATACCTGGAACGCTTACAGCCGCGGCGATTACGATCTGTCAGACAAAACTCGGCTATATGCGCGGTACGCGTTTTATCATGAGCGGGACCAACCTGGCGCGCTTTCGAACAGTCCTTATGCAAGTTACGATTTGGGCCAAAGCACGGCGGGCAATTCGTTTTTGATTTCCACAACGCATGAATGGAATTCGCGATGGCTCTCCCAGTTCTCGATTGGGTTCGACCGCCTCACATTGCAGCAGCAGGGGCTTACGGGCCGCGGGGTTGTGCCCAGTATGTATGCGAACCCGATTGCCCCGGTAACAATCGGCGGTGATGCGATCGCGTTTCCGGGCTACAATCCTTTCTCGCCTGGCGTGGGAGGCGCGTTCGGAGGGCCCGAGAACACGTTTCAGCTGAATGGTGACACAAGCTGGTCGAAGGGGAAGCATGTGCTGAGATTAGGCGGAACTTATCTCTATCTTCGCGATAACCGGACCGATGCGGCCTATCAGACCGCGGTAGATTCGCTCTCGAACAGCAGCGGATTGGGAAGCGCTCTGGTCGGCTTTGTGAATGGCACGTTTGCGCAGATTCAGGTAGCGGTCGATCCGCAAGGGCAGTTCCCGTGCGGCACAACGCCCACATGCACGCTGCGCCTGCCGCTGAGTTCGCCTGTTTTCAGTCGTAGTAACCGGTTTCATGACGGCGCTCTTTACGCCCAGGATTATTGGCGCCTGACGCGGCGCATAACTCTTAATTTGGGTATTCGCTGGGAACACTTCGGGGTGCAGCACAGCGGCGATTTCAAGCTCGATTCAAACTGGTACTCCATCGTAAGTAACACTGCGAGCGATGACTTGATTCGTTATCTTGTTTTCGGTGGCCTGCAGAGCGCCAGGCGTAGCCCAACAGGGGCTCTGTACAGATCGGACTGGAAAGATTTCGCGCCCAGGGTTGGCATTGCATGGGATGTGTTCGGTAATGGAAAGACCAGCATCAGGGCAGGCTACGGCCACGGCTACGACCGGAACTTCGGGAATGTGACGTTCAACGTGTTTCAGAACGCGCCTAACTACGCGGTGCTGAGTGTGCCCGGCCAGGTAACGACGAATAACTTCGGTCCGCTAAGCGCTGCGAGCGGTTCGATTTCGTTGCCGCCGCCGGGCGCCAGAATTATCGATCCCGGGCTTAAGACCGCTTACGCGCGGTTCTGGAGCGCCTCGGCGCAACGAGAGATTTCAAGAGGAGTGACTTACAGCGTGGAATACAGCGGATCGAAAGGAATCGACCTGTATTCCGTTTCATACCCCAATCAGAAGGGCTTCAGAAATTCAAAGTTCAACGATACTTGCACGGGGAACGGCGATTGCCGCACTTCGCCGAATCCGTATTACAGCGAAGATGTAGGGTTTCGCGGGAATCAGGGTTTCTCGACCTACTACGGCATCAATAACCGGCTGTTCGTTAACAACTTCTTGCATTCCGGCGTTGCGCTTACGGCAACTTACACGTGGTCACGCGCGATCGATAACATCAGCTCAACGTTGTTTGAAGCGGGAGGGCGGGGCGTCCAAAACCGCTATGGAAACGGCAACATTACCATTAACAACGGAAACTTCGATGCGGGGCTGCTCGATCCGTTTCAGCCTGATCTCGATCGCGGCGCTGCTGAATTCGACGCGCGGCACAGAGCGGTGGTGGCGGGTAGCTGGGATATTCCGGTATGGAAGTACACTCGCCTGACTAAGGCGCTGTCCCGTGGATGGAGTATTTCTCCTCTGTTTCTCGCGCGTTCCGGTCAGCCGTTCAGCGTGTTCGATACAATCGCCCAAACGCTGGATCTGAATGCCCCGCGCGCGACGTTTACTCAGAAGGTCCCGATGGGCAGAAACACGTTTGTTACCTCTACAACGCCAGACGCTTTTCATATCATTACCTTTTTCCCGGCGCAAATCGCACATGAGCCGAATCTGTTGACGCCGGGGTCGCAGTGGCCCGCGAACATGTCAAAGCGGGATGCATTTCGGGCGCCTGGTTTTTGGAATGCCGACCTGGCTGTTTTGAAAACCACCAGGTTCGGCGAGCGATTTGCTGTGCAGTTACGCGGCGAGGTATTCAATCTTTTCAATCACGCGAACCTGTATGTAATCGGCGCGAGCGCGAATGTGGGCGCCGGCAATACGGTGGACGCCTGCTTTGGATGCACGGGCTCAAGTTACGACCGGCGACAGTTACAACTCGCCGCGAGGTTCATTTTCTGATATGGAGCGACCTGGAACGAATTGTTTTCGCCCGCGGCTAATGTGACTCATCGGGCTTCAGTGTGACTCCCGCCAGGCGTCCCGCGATCAGCAATGCGCCAATCGCCGGGCCGTGCAATGGGGCCTTGGCGGTCGCGCTGCCTTCGAGTTCCACCAGCATTCGGAAGCGTTCCAGGAGCAGGCGACTGTTGAAGACGCCCCCCACCCAGGCCACTGGCAGTTCCGGAGGGACTTCACTCCATAGTTGACGTCGCACGGTGCCCGCCAGCATCGCCAATTGAAGAGCGGCCCTCTGAATAATATCCAGGGCCACCGGGTCGCCGGCTTCGGCTATCCGGTCGACTGTGGGGGCAAGGGCCGCTACACGCGAACGTGGCCAATCGGCGCTGTAAAAGGCGTGCAGCGTTTCGTTCGCGTCCCGTGTGGAAGTGGCCTCAAGCAGGGCGGGAGTTAGCGCGGTCCTGGGGCCCCAGCCCTCGTGCTCGCCGAGCGTGGCGCGAAGAGCATGGCGCACGATATCGAAGCCCCCGCCTTCATCCCCGAAGATGTAGCCCCAACCCCCCGCGCGCGCTGTTTCGGCCGTCGCGTTCTCACCGAACGCAATGGAACCGGTGCCAGCGATTACCACGATGCCTGGCGCGCCACCGGTCGCGCCGGCGAGCGCAATTTTCGCGTCGTGCGTGACGAGGAGATCTTTCGCTTCAAATAATTCGGCCAGCAGACCGGCTTTATCTTCGGGGCCGCCACTCATGCCGAGGCACGCGGCACGGAACACTGGCCGCGCCGGATCTAACCCGGCGAGGCTTGCCGCCTGGGACAGGCATTCGCGCATGACTCTCAGGAATTTGACGCGGCCTTCGGATGCCGCCACATGGTTGCACGGACCTCCGTTGGCCCAGCCACAAACCTTACCGCTCGCATCCGATATCACGGCGGTGGTGCCCGACTGCCCGCCATCCACTCCCAAAAAAAAGTCGCTCATTGAATTTCGTAGATCCTGTCCATGTCGTGCTCCGCAACCAATCGCAAACCCCAACCGGCGGGGTCTTCGCGCATACCGTTCGCGGTGGGATACTGTGCGCCGATCAGAAGGTAATCCACGCGACGGGCTTTGATTGCCTGGGTCGCGGCGCGGCGAAGATCGCCGGGCGAGGGCAATGCAAGCCTTTCGAGTTTGGCATCCACACCATCTATTGTCACGTCCATCTCGCCCTGATCGGACGAATAGCGCAACTCGGCGCCATCGAGTTCCTGTTCGGTAAAGAACGCATCCACGCGCATACCCTTGCGCATGGGTTGCCAGGAACGCCAGCGCGTGAGCGGATTCGCATCGAGGGCGAGACCCAGATCCCACGGGAATGGGTCGCTGTCAAAGCGCGCGGGCGCCACCGCATTTTTGCCACTGAGGAATCGCAGATCCGAAATGCTCCACATCTCGTTGGAGGTTCTGTTCTGAATCAGGCGCAGATGGCTGTAGCGGCCATGCGGGAATGAAAATCGCAACATGCGGCGTGGCTGCATTTCGTCGGTGATGGCCGCAATCAGCATGTCTTGAAGCAGTTCGCATTCGGCTGAGTAATAGTAGACGAGAACTTCCGGACGGGTATATGCCTCAGCCACCGGGATGCTGCTCCAGATGCGTCTGTCGCGGGGCACCGAGGCATTGATTTGCTTCGCGAGATTGTAGTCGGCGAAACGGCTGGAGAGCCACTCCTCACGATCATGGATTCCGAGAGCCGCCTGCCACGGCATCGCGGCGATTTGCCAGCCACCCGCCGGCGCGCGATATCTGTTGATAACCGCTGGCCAGGCGAGGACGATTGCGCTTGCCACCAGAACTGTTTGAATCACCCGAGAGAACTCAAGCGCCAGGCCGATTCCCATCGCGATGAATGGTAGTGGCGGCAGCAGGAACCGCGCGCCGACATTTTGCGGGTACGGGAGAAGGAAGAACAGCGCAGCCAGCAGGCAATGTCTTCCCGCGCGCCACCGCAGCGCTAACAACGCCAGCGGAGCCAGCAGGAATACCGGTCCGATTTGGCCGCCAAGCTCGCCGGTTACCGTGACCATCCGGAACAACGGCGCGAAGGACGCCAGGCCGTACGATTTGAAGTAATTCCGATAGAAGGTTTCGAAGGAAACGTGAACGTGCGGGTTCGGGAAAAAGGAGTTCAGGAACGGAGATACCGGATTAGCCGCCACGATCCAGTTTTTTAGAAGCCACGGAACAGCAATCAGGCATGCCGCCGTTGTAGCGCTCAGAATAGCGGAGCGTTTCCTGCCTGCGAGAAACACGGTCGCCATGTACAGGGGCGCCACGAACCCCGTGTATTTGATGGCGAAGCAGAAGCCCGCCAGCAGTCCGATGGGAATTGAGAGGCTCTCGTTGTTCCCTTCGCGCCAGATTTCGAGGAGATAGAAGAGCGAGAAAGCGACAGTGGCCAGGGCAACGTCGTTGTAGGCGCTCACGCCGTCAATGCCGGCGAGTGGCGAGAGATAGAAGAGCAGGCCCGCGGTGACGCCAGCGCGGGGCCGATCGATTCGGAGCCCGAAAGTCATCATCAAACAGGGCAGCGCCATCAGGAAGCAGCAGTGAACGGTTGCGGCGGCGGAATGCTGTCCGAAAGCGAACGCGAAGAGATAGAGCATCTCGACGCCTTGAGGGAGGCTTGCGTAAAAATTGGTCGGGATTCGAACCAGAGCGTGTTCGCGGAAATACCGTGCGACCAGAGCGAGGTGGTAGGTGGAACCGTCCGGGCTGTGTTCCGGCGCAAGGCTGTTCGAAAGGTAGAGCAGCGCGTAAAAAGTGAAGCACACCGCGAACAGTAGTTTCCACGAAACGGGCACTGACGCATGGAAAGGTTCCATCGGGCCTGGTTCGTTGCGCAACCGCCAAATGGCGAGCCCGATCGCAATGCCCCCCGCAAGAATAAACACTGGAGTACGCGCCAGGCCGACCGTGCTCAAACCGAACACCAACGCGCTCAGCAAGGCCGAGCCGACTGTGGACGCCAGCAGATCGTGCTCCAGTCTCTTCAGTCGAACGCCGAGCGCGATAAATAGTAAACGACCAAGGGACCAGCACGTTGCTACTGTGAACAGGGCTCCAACCGCATTCACGCGTGGTTACCGGACAAACTACATCGCCTCACTGCGCGCCGAATGCTTTCGGTGACATCCATATCGGCGAAATCTGCGGGAAATGCCCAGATGACTTTGGGCGCCTCTTCGGTCTGTTCAATCGTTTCCGACGATGCGCGAAAACACCAGATCAGATCGTGATGCAGATGATAGGGCTCATCGCGTTTCGGTGGAATGCCGTGGACGTCAATGCCGATCAGCGCCGATTCGAAGGCAGGGTCCAGACGCACAGTGGTTTCCTCATGAGCTTCGCGAGCCGCCGCCGCGGCGAGAGACTCATCATCGGCTTCCACATGCCCGCCGGGAAGCAGCCATCGGTGCAACCGGTGGTGATGCATCATCAAGACGCGCGGTTCAGCGGGGTGCATCACCAGGGCGGTGCAGGTAATGTGACCCGGCTCGAACTGATTGCGCGAGAACGGCTTTCGGCTGTGTGCAAGCATCCCCAGCACCAATTCCCTGCTTTTCACGGCAAGATCGTCGGCGCCTGCCTCAAATTGGGTTGCGATTTCGATAGTGCGCGGAACCTTGATTATCATCTTGCATTCTGATACACGGGAACATCGCGGGGCAAGTGACGTTTTGGATCAGTCAGCGCGCGCGTAATTGACCTTGACGCTGTTTGCCGGGAAGACGCCGCCCCTTAGCGTGTGCTTTTTGGAGGGCGATCAGATCGGCGTTGTCAAGTACAACCGGGCCATCGAGATCCAGAAAGAACATCACGGACTCGCCGCTTGGGTTGTGAGATAAACCGAGCAGATGTCCAATTTCGTGGACGGAAATCAGGAACATCTCACGGTCGGTTAATTTGATTGCGGGGTTGAAGGCTATCCAGCCCTGAAAGGCTGCTCTGTCGGGAAACTGCGATCGCGCGGTGGTACCCGGCTCGTAAAACAATTCCGGTGTGCCGTCGACCACCTGAATCGCGCATGCGCCGGACACCTCGTGCCACTCGACATCGACAATGCCGCTCCAGAATTCCATAGCCTTTTCGAATTGGCGCGCGAGAGCGGTGTTGGAGGTAGAGATCCTTACGCCTAGATCCACGTGTTCGCGTTCCAGCAAGTCGCCGTGGCGATCGCACGGAGCATATTTACCGATCCAATTGGGAGTGGATGCCAGCATGGTTCCAACCCCGGCCAACAGGAAAAGAGCGGCTTTTAACATTTGTAGAAGTTAGAAACTTCGATGATGTGCCAAACAGTACGAAGCTGTCAAGAAGAAGATTGTGCGACGATACAGCGGGGCGCTAACGGCGTGTTTTCAGGAGCTGTGGACTAGTCCCGCGTGAACAGATTCCGGGCGCCGCAGATGGCGCAGAGGTAGCACCCGCCCACGGGCCTGAGCAGCTCCGCCGCGCATCCCGTGCCGCACCGAATGCAGACATTCTTTGAGGCCCGCGTGTCCACCGGTTCCCCGATGTTTCCGAACCAGAAAGCCCATCCATAGCGGCTGAATCCAAAGAACCGCGCGAGGTAGCTGAGCGCGAGAATCACCCGCTCGTCTCCATTCGCGAACAGCCACATCCGTCGTGGCGGGCGCGGTCGAAAATGATGCCGCCCCAGATACAAGAAAGAGGCGTGCAGTGTGCGCGTGGCCATCAGAGGAAGCCCGGTCGCCGCGGTAATCCGCGCCGCCAGATCGCCGGCGTTGCGGAATGGATTCACGTGGCCTCCGCCGTGGTAGATCCAGCGATACAACCTGTCGGAGAAAGTGGAGGCATCGGGAACCGAAACATAAAGGCTCCCGCCCTTTCGAATCACCCGGCGGATCTCGCGAAGCACCTCTTCAAGGGCGCGCATGTGCTCCAGCGAGTGATTGGCGATCACGGAATGGAAGCATCCATCGGGGAAGGGAAGCCGACCCGCATCGGCCTGGACGCCACCCGGCGGCGGCTCCATATCGAGGCGCACCACGCGCAGGTCAGGATAGTCATTCACAGAGAAGCTTCCGTCGCGGCAGCCAAGGTCCAGCACCCGCGCGCCGCACGGCAAATTGCGCAGGATCTCGTGCATTCGCTACTGCACAAACACGAGCTGTCCGAACCGCGCGGGCACATGGGGATTGGGCCGCGGCTGCACGGGGTCTGACCAGTTACTCATGCGGCGATTCGGCTCCACGCCATCCCAACGGTTAATGTTCGCGGCCCACACGGTTCCCACGACAGGTTTCTTCGACAGCGCCTCGAAGTTCGCCCAGGGAATCGCGACTTCCAGACTCCAGCCCTTATCCGAATCGCCGCGCATATTCATGGTGCCATCGATAGCGGTCGCCAGCTTCACGCCCTGCAGATCGAACTGTTTGAAGAGGTGTTGCGACTGGTACATCACGTAATCGTAGAGCGTGGCGCGCGCGTTCATTTCCAGGCCGTAATAGATACCGGTCTGGGAAGGCATCGGATTGATAAAGATTTCCACCGCGTCGTCGAGGTAAGTGGGATCATCCCGCTCGGTGTGGAACGCCACGATGTCGCTGTCTTCGCACTCGTACGAGACATACAAATTCTGATCGTCCCAAAGCAGCCGCGCCGTAGTCTTCTGCTTCGCGCCCGTCTGCGAATCCCAGGGGAATATAAGTTCGATCTTCTGAGCGGCAGCCCACGCCTTGTCGTCCGGCTTGCCGTCAATTACGATGGGCCCGGAAGCGCGCTTCACCTCGTAGCGCGGTATCGGCGGTTGCGCCGCAAGGGCGCCTGCCAGGCAGAGCAAAGCGAGAAATCGCATGGATGGATCTTATCGTAATCCATCTGCCGATCCTCGTCTTTTTCGTCATTTGCCATGCGATAGGATGCGGAGAGTGAAGCCTCGAATGCATGGCTGGAGGGCTGGCGAAAACGGCACGGCCCCGGATAACCTGTGACCGGGTGGAAGTTGCCGCTGGTAGCGGTCTTGTGCGCATACGGTGTAGTTTTGACCGCGCAGAGCGGCGCGCCTGGGGCTTCTTCATTCGATCGCAAGATTCTGCCGGTCCTAAAGAACACGTGCCTTCCCTGCCACAATGATGGCTTCGCGGCGGGCGGTTTGATGCTGGAAGAGTTTGAAGACGCCAGGTCTCTGGCGACTCGGCGGGATGTGTGGGAACGCATCCTGAAGCGGGTCAGGAACAATCAAATGCCCCCGGGCCGTACCAAGCCGCGGGGTATTCCGGAGTTCATCGAATCCCTGGAACAAGCCCTTAGCTCCAATTAGTACCTTTTGTCACGATTAGGGGGGTAACTGGCCAGGAGTATTCTGATAACGTGCGATAATTGCGGTCGTATAGGGAAGAATGGAGATCACGGCCACGACCCTTTCGACGGCGCAGTTGCGTTTGACCTCTGAACTGCGGGAAACTATTCGCGCCTGTTCTTTTGACGGCCTGAAGGCAATTCCAAGGCGAGGCGCCGAAGTGGGCGGCCTGATTACCGGCACTAACGGTGAAGCCGAAGAGGTTCATCCTGTCAGGTCGCAATACCTGTACGGCCCTTCGTATCATTTGTCGCCGGAAGATCTGGCGGCTTTTGGCCAGACCCTCCGCCGATTGGAATCCGAAGGCAAGACTTTGGTCGCGTGGTTTCGCAGCTGCACTCGGGCCGAAGTAAGGGTGGAGCCGGAAGATCTGGAAGCCGTTGCCGCCATCTGCCCTAACGTCCCGTTCGTGGCGATCGCAAAACCCTCGTTGAACGCCAGCGCCCGTATCTGTATCTTCGGCCGCAATTCCAGCGGCGCATTCGACCTGAGGGAAGAGTTGGTCGCCGTCCGGGAAGCGCCCTCTGTGAAAACCGAGCCTTTGGAGCAGCGACAAGGGGAAGCAGCGGCAGGCGAAATTTCGCCGCGCGCCGTCGCTTTGGCCGATCTCAATCGCGCCGAGGCCAGGCGTACAGCCTCGTCCAATGGCCCAGTATCCGCATCGTCGGCCCCGAAAACCCATATCGGCAGATTCATTGCGTTCGTCGTAATCGTCATGATTGGCGCGGTGGGAATCAGTTTGGCGTGGCGCGCGTGGCGGGCTGCGAGCACTCCTCTTGCCGTTTCGAACGCCGCCGCGGCTCCGGTGCAGCCCATCTCTTTTCCGAACGCGCTGAGCAGTCCAAAACTGGGGCTCGCGGTGAACGATGAGAACGGCAATCTGCATGTAACCTGGAACCGCGCTTCAAAAGAAGCTGCCGGCGCCATCATGGGCGCGATACAAATCGTGGATTCAGGCAGGTCAAAATCTATTCCGCTTTCGCCCACGGATATTACGGGCGGCTCCATCGTTTATAAAGCGCATTCCCCTGACGTGACGTTCCGGCTTCAGATGAGGGATTCCGGCGGCAATTGGACTGAAGAAATGATCCGGGTTCTTGGGAATGTGCCATCCCCTCCCTCTCCGCAAATCTCGCCAGTCACACCGGCGCCGGTGCTTCGGGAACTCGCTTCATCAAGGACTTCTTTGGCGCCGCTTCCTTCCTATCAGGCGCCCGGCCCCGTGGCCCCGGCGCAACGGAATGATCCCCCGGAGCCTGCGCCCTCAAAGACCCAATCGGCAGCTGTGAAGGAGCCGGAAACGCCCAGGAGCTTACCTCAGACGCTCCCGCCGAATACGGCGCCTGAGCCTGAGAAGCCTCGGGCGGCAACGGAAACGGCGCGTTTGGAAACACTGTCCAAAGCACCCGCCCAAAGCCCCGCCCAAAGCCCGGCTCAAAGCCCGCCTCAAAGCCCGGCTCAAAGCCCGCCTCAGAGTCCGGCCGGGCAAGCTCGCCCCGCTCTCACGGCGGCATCCGCATCGCTCACCGCAACCGTGACACCTCCGGTCCCAACATTCAAAGTAATTCCCACAAAGAAGAACGTTCCGTTGACGCTGTACGAACCTGTAAAAGTTCCCGTTCTGGTCTCGGTTGACGATAAAGGACGGGTCACGCAGGCGCGGCCCGATCCCTCCGGCCGCAGTGTCAATCCGTTCCTGACCGGCGTTTCGCTGAAATCGGCCCGCGAATGGAAATTCAAGCCGGCGACACTGTCCGGGCAGCCCGTACCCGGCGAATATAGAATCGATTTCCTCTTCCAGGCCAGCGGACGATTGCCTTAACGAACGAAACCCCGGGCCGCCGCCAAGGGTCGAAGTACATTGAAGATACTATTAGGGACCCTGCCGGAAAAACTCACCTCATGAATCCTTACTTCCGCTTTGGCGGCATGGCAGTAGTTCTCTCGGTCGCATGTCTGGGTCTCAACGCTCAGTTCAAAGAGATTAAAGCCGCGCCATTTTCGGCGTTTACCGCGCGCCAGAAGATTCGCGCGCTTCTTCAGAACGTCAATCCTGAGAACCGGGATCAGACGGTTGCCACTATTTCAGACTGGCTCAAGTGGTACAGAGATGTGCTCGACGGCGAATTGATTGAACGCTGGAAATCTGAAGACAGGGCGAACCTGCCACTGGTGATGGCGCCGCTGGCGGATGCAAAGGTCGCGCGGGAAGTAATGGAGTTTTCGTGGAGCGTGGATCGCCCCGCGGCATTTACTCTGGCTTATGCTCCCATGCTTGGAGATCTGATGGCCCGCTACGCCGAAAGCGCCAAGCCGTTCCTGGATGGACTGTTCGTGGCGCCGCCGCCCCAACTTTCGCCCTCAGAGGCCGAGGCCGTATGCAGGGTGCTGTTGGATATGCCGGACATTGGCGCGTGGAGAAAGAATGCGCTTCAAATTCTGCCGCGATATCGATTGACTGTGGACCGGCTGCTGAAGCAGGACGCCGCCGGCGCCGATCAGGAACAGATGTACCGCGCCTTGCGGTGGCGTGCCGATCTTGGTCTCGATCCACCGGCACCGAACACGTCGAAGCTGAAGACGCGCAACGAACGGCCGGGTTCATCGATTCAGCTGCCGGCGGCCCCGAGCGATTCGCAGCGCCCGCACCTTGTGCTTCGGCAGCCCTCAGCGGACACGTACACCGGTCCGACGTCGGGAACCTTTGAATCGCAAGGTGAGCCCATTCCGCAAAATGCCGAGTACGTTTTTCGCAATATTCCTCCGGGGAAACTCGTACTCGATTTCGACACGAAGCATTGGGAAGCGCGGCTTGCGCCAGGGGAAGGGCAGGCGCAGGTGTTAGTCCTCAGGAATATTGGCAAGGGCCCGCAGAAACGGTGCGTTGTCCATTGGACTCTCGCGCCCTAAGGGCGTTTTGTCGCGTGCCGCGCGAGCATCTGCCAGCCTTGTTTCGGAGATTTCATCCAGACCATGATTTCGTGCAGGCGCGCCGTGTCGCCCGCGAAGTGCGTCAGGTCGAGATTGTAAAGCAGTATCGCGGTATTTCCGTGGATTTGGATTTCGACATCGCGCATATCGATACCTTTATAAATGCCGTTGGCTTTCGTTTCGGCAGCGATGGCAACCGCTTTGTTCTGCGTCATGCCATTCGAGTGCGTATAAGCCAGGCCGTCATGATAGAGCCTGCCAAGCGCGGCGGCATCTCCGCTCAGGGCCGCGTGTTTCCAGGCATCCACCGCGGCCAGAATATCTTTTTCAGCGCTGGTGGCTGCGAAGGCGGGAAGGCCGAAGAGCAGGAGTGCAATCGCAAGTTTCATGCAGGTTAGTCTATACAGCGGCTTGCGGCACCCGCAACAATCGCGCTGAAGCGAACCGTGTCAGGCGACTATCCGTTTAAAGTTCAACGCACGGCGTCAGTGTGGCCGCCGCGTACCGGGTCAATCGCTAACAGAAGTGGCCTTCGCCTGGCGATCAGATCCGCAAGTGTCCACTTGTTAAGTTCTGCGATGAATGACTCGGCGGCATCCGATAGAATGCCTCGGAGCACGCAAGGCGTGTAGATGGGGCAGTTACCGCCCGCCGGTGACATACATGCGGCAATGTGAAAGTCAGGTTCGGTCACCAGCGCAACCGCGCCCAGCCGAATGGATTCCGGTTGCCGCGTCATTCGGAGTCCGCCGGAACGCCCCCGAACGGTCTGCAGATAGCCATGCGCCGCTAACGTCTGCGCCACCTTGTTGAGATGGGTTGCGGACAGGCCGAAGTCATGCGCGATCTCGCCAACGGTCGTGAGCGCGGGTGCTCGCAATGCGGCATGCATCAGCATGCGAAACGCGTAGTCGGAGTGAAGCGAGAGGCGCAGCGAATTTCTCCAATTTCAGTTGACAGTTTAGCATTGCGCATGCGATAAGTGGTATTCCGAATACCACTTCTGATTCGCCGGGCTTTCCGAATTCCTGAATTCCAGAGTGGCCACACAAATTATGACAATTAGAACGTTGAAGTCGACTGGCCTGGTCGTTATGGCCGGGTTAAGTATATCTTGGGGTTTGCAAGCGGCGAGCGCCGAAAAATCGCTCTATGACCGCTTGGGGGGGCAACCCGCCGTTCAGGCGGTAGCGAGCCGGCTTGTCGATAGCATTCTGGTTGACAATCGAGTGAACAAATGGTTTGCCCACGCGGCCGCCAGCCCGGCCAACGCCGATGCCTACAAGGCTAAGCTTGCCGAGTTTATCTGCGAGAATACAGGGGGTCCGTGCAAGTACTCCGGTCACGATATGGTCAGTGCGCATAAGGGCCGGGCCGTTACCAGCGAAGCGTTTGACGCGGTTGTTCAGGATCTTGTCGGCGTTCTTGACAATCTTAAAGTGCCCCGGAACGAGAAAGAACAGTTGCTCGGCATCTTAGGGCCGCTTAAGTCATCAATCGTTCAAAAGTGATCTCTTTCGCAGGCCACAACGGCGGGACTACGCGGGGTTATTGACTCTTTCAAAGCGTCTCCCAATGTTATCCACCGGGCCGCCTCTTACCGGCCCGGTGTCCCTTTGTCACGTTGAAATCCTGCACGCACTAACCTCACGGAAGCCTGGCGTATTCGGCTTTCGCTTGCTGAAGGGCAGGGATGTCCGGATCGGCGTCCTTCCAAAGTGCGAAGAACTCCCCGAACGCCCTTTTGGCGTTCACCGTATCGCCCGCAAGGGCGGAGCCGCGGCCCATTCCGAGATAGGAAAGCGAATAGTATTGTCCCCAATTTGGATAAAGCCATGTACTGCCCCAACTGGCGCCCTTGCGATCGACAATCTTCCGGAACTCGGCCACAGCTTCCGCTCCTTTGTGAAGGCGCAGGTAAGCGAGGCCGCGTATATAAATTGCGTCAGGGTGAGCGCGCTCGTAGGGCGCGGCGGACGTCAGCAACTCCAGCGCTTTGGCGGGCCGGTCGCGCTGGAACTCAATAGCGGCGCGGACCTCGGGTAGCTGCACGGCATTCCACAGGGTCCCGTTCGGAAACAGCTTCGAAGTCTGCGCGGCGAGCCTTTCCGCCCCGGTCGTATCGCCGCACATTGCGAGGGCCAGCGCGGGCCGCCCCAGGCGATCCGCGGTCCGGCAATTTCCCGCCAGCGCGCCGGCGCGCGCTTCCGCTTCGTCGAAGCCCGCGGCAACGTCACGTAAGCCGCGGTGCAAGGCCGTCTCCGCGGCTCGCTTGTATAATTTACCGGACTCGCGACGCTGGCCGTGAACGTTCCGGTAAGCCGCCTGCAAGCCAAAGCTCAGGTACTCCTCCGGCCTGCCCGCAAACCATTGAGTCTCCCTGGCGATGGCAGCCCGATCGTCCTCAACATAAGCCATTTCGAGGAAGCGCTGGTGAATCCTCGCGCCATCGATTCCCAGAATCCGCAGTTTCTCAGCGACCTTCCTGGCCTCATCAAGGCGGTCGAGACACAGGAACGCATCCAGCACGCGCCTGTAGGGCGGTTCCACATTCGACTGCAGCCGAACGGCCGTCTGGCCTTCCCTGAGGCCCTCTTCGAACTGCCCGAGCTCGATCAGGTCGTTGCTCAAACCGTTGTGAAATACGAAATTACGGGGATAATTTTCGATCCCCAATCGCTCGCTTTCAACCGCTTTATCCAACTGGCCGGTCACCTCGTAGTAACCTGCCGAAATCGTATCGCGCTCGAACTCAGAGACCCGGTCGATCATGGCAAAGGCCTTTGCGTAATATTTGGTCTGGGACTTTACATCTCCCGCATTGTTCAGCGCGATGCCCAGGTAATAGTAAGCTGTGGCGAATTTTGGATCGAGGGCGGTGGCGTGTTCCAGTAAAGGAACGGCAGGCAGGAAATGTCCCTGGCTCAGTTGGCCATAACCCGCCGTAAAACTCTGGAGTGCCGCCAGTGACGAAGTGGTGGCCTGCTCGAGCGGCAGATTCAGCTTCTCAATAGAACTGAGCGATTCTCCCAGCCTGGCGCGCATGGCCGTGGCCGCGACGCCTATCGCGCGCAGAACGTGCTCTTTATCGTCAGCCTGGACTTGCTCCCGCGCGAGGGTCGCGCCCGCCTGGCAATTAATTGCCTGGAGTGTGATGGCGTAGCTCTTGCCAAGGCTGGCGATGGACCCGTCGATGGTGGCCGCGGCCCCATCGCGCACGCAGACTTCATGCGCGGTCTGGTTCGTGATGGGTACGCCGGCAGGCAGGCTCATCAAACGCAGCTCTCGCTGAACCTGCGCGTCGTCCATTATTTTCAGAAAGGGCGACTGCTCAAGCTGAATCGCGAGCCCCTGCCGAAGTGCGCCGTCAAAAACGGGGTCGCCGGTCTTATTCTCGAAATCGGCAAGAACGATGGTGTCTTTCTCCGTTAGTTTCGGGACACGATGGAAATAGAAATACGAGAGGACGGAGAACAGCGCCAGCATACCCGCGGCTGCAGCCAGGCGCTTGCCCCGGGTTCCATCGCTGCCGACGCGCGCCAATTCCCGTTCCAGTTCGGCCACGGATTGCCACCGGCGGCAAGGGTCGTGTTCGAGACAACGGGTTACCACTGCTTCGAGCTTGCGCGACGGCAGGCGTCCGCTTCGGGCGGAAACCCGTGAACCGGTACACATTTCGTAGAGTACGCAGCCGAAGGAATAGATATCCGCGCGGACATCGGCGACTGTGCCCTGGCGCTGCTCCGGGGCCATGTAGGCAGGGGTACCCATGGCCGTTGCGGCGGCGGTAACCGTTTCATCCTGACGCGATCGAGCCAGTCCAAAATCCAGAACTTTAGCTCCGGATTTCGCGATCATGATGTTGCCTGGCTTGAGATCGCGGTGGACAATGCCTTTGGCGTGCGCCTCGGCCAGCGCAGCTGCTATATGCGACGCATAGAGCAGCGCCGTGCTGAGAGGAATAGGGCCGTGTTTCAGGCGTTCCGCCATGCTCTCGCCCTCGATCAACTCCATGACGAGGTAGTTCGGGCCCACGTCATGGACCGTGCAGATATTGGGGTGATTCAGCGACGCAATAGCGCGCGCCTCGCGCTCGAAACGGCTGCTAAAGTGCTCGTGCGCGATTTTGACTGCAACGGCGCGGCCTAACCGCGTATCCACAGCACGGAACACCTGGCCCATGCCGCCCGCGCCCAGCTTGCTCTCGATGCGATACGGACCCAGACAAGCGCCCCCGGCGAGCTCGGTTGTGTGCTCCATCGCGTCCTGCGCCGGCACGTCCGGTGCGTTCTGAATGGCTGGCTGTTCCAGGAATTCCTCGTTGCCGGCCTGAAGGAGCAGCGACTCCACTTCGCGGCGCAGTTCGGGATCCGTCCGGGCCAGCAGCGCTGCCTGCTCGCCCGGAGTTCCTTCGCGCGCCGCGTGGAATAATTCTTCGATTAGCCGGAACCGTTCAGGGCTCATGGCTGCGGACCGCACCTGACCGGTCTTACAGATTTTACCTGTTCAGTTCGCGCAATAACCAGGCCTTCGCAAGATCCCAGTCCCGCCTGACAGTTCGTGGCGAGATGTCGAGAGCCAGTACAATCTCCTCTTCGGTAAGGCCGCCAAAGTAGCGCAGCTCGACGACCTTCGCCTGCCGGGGAGCCAGCTGCGCGAACGCTGTGAGTGCCTCGTCCAGCGCCACGATGGAGCGGTCCGGCGACGGCGACAGGAGGGCCGTCTCATCGATATTCACTTTGCGCGCCACGCCGCCGCGTTTCAGGGAACCGCGGGCGCGAGCCGCGTCTACCAGAATGCGACGCATCATTTGAGCCGCCATGGCAAAGAACTGCGCGCGTTCCCGCCATTCCACATTGGCCACATCTATCAGGCGGAGATAAACCTCATGCACCACGGCGGTGGCCTGAAGGCTGTTGCCCACGCGTTCATTCTTCATATACCGGCGGGCCATTATGCGCAGTTCCGGATAGACCTGCGCCGCCAGCCGCTCGAGCGCCGCCGGATCATCCCCGCCGCTCCAGGCCTTCAACAGGTGCGTAATTTCCGCGGAGGGTGCGTCCATTCGATAGCCCTTTCACCCGTCGAAAAGAATATTTGAGCATGTGGCCGCTTTTGCCATCCGCTTCCGCCTGTACCAGCGGAAGGAGGCCAGGCGGTCAGGCAGCTTCTTCCGGAATGGAGACACACGATGAAACGAATCGCAATTTTGATAACGGCCGGCAGTCTGCTTGCGGCGACTGGCATTGCCCAATCGCCACACTATACCGTGATTGACCTCGGTTCTGTGGGCATGCCCCCCGGCCAGCCAAACGTCATAACCAACAGAGGCCTGATAGCAGGGGCCGCGCAGACAGCCGCCGGCACGCAGCACGCGGTTCTGTGGTATCCGGGACAGGTTTCGCCAATCGACATCGGTACACCCGGGCTGAACAGCACAGCGCGTGGCGCGAGCGACAGCGGCCTGGCGGTTGGCCAAACGCAGACCTCCGAACCGAGCAACGAAGATTTTTGCGCCTTCAACGCGTTTGGGTTTCCGGTGCCTGGCAGATCATGCCGCGCGTTTGTGTGGCAAAACGGCATAATGACGGCGCTGCCCACGCTGGGAGGCGTGAACGGAACGGCCAACATGGTTAACAATCGAGGCGAGGTGGCCGGGTATGCGGAGATGGGCATCGCCGATCCCGACCCGGCGTGTCCGGTGAGCCGGTTCGCGCCCGTCATCTGGAAAAACGGCAAGCCCGCCGCGCTGCCCCCATTCCCGGGCGACGCGGACGGAGTAGCCGCGTGGATCAACGATCTTGGCCAGGCGGTTGGCGCGACGGGGAGTTGCGCGAGCCTGAATCCGAATACCGGAGCGTTTCTTTCGGAAGCGCATGCAATGTTGTGGGAGGCGGACGGCACGTGGAAAGACCTTGGGAACCTGGGCGGCTCCGGCGGGATCGCGGGGAACCACGCTTGCGCACTCAACAACAAGGGCCAGGTGGTTGGCCATTCAGAGCTGACGAATAACGAAAGCTTCCATGGCTTCCTCTGGCAGAACGGAGTGCTGACCGACTTGCGGACATATCCGGGTGACGACAATAGTCTTGCCCTCGGCATCAACGAGGCGGGCGTGGTGGTTGGCGCTTCTTTGGACGCGGAGTTTACTCCACGGGCCCTCGTCTGGCAGAACGGCGCGATTTCCGATCTCAACGCCATCGCGACCTCAGGCATGTACCTCTTGTTAGCCGCTTCCATCAATGCCGACGGCGAGATTGCGGGTCTGGGCGTCACGGCGGACGGCCTTCATGGATTTCTGGCCAAACCGGACCGAGGCAATTCGTCGATATCGGAACGCGCAGCCAGGCCGATCCTCTCCGATGGAGATCGCAGGCTGGTGTTAAGACGGCTCGGAATCCGGCATCCTTAAGGAACGCGCGCGGCCCGATGAAATGGCGAGCCGGACTTGAAAGAGCGTTAGAGCATCAAGTCCGGCCGCGCCGCTCTCAGGCAGGGTCGGCTTGCGCCGGTGACTTCGCCGCACAGCGTTAATTCAGCGCGTTTTTCAAGGGCTTTGCTAATATGAATGAGGCACGCGGCAAGTCGCAAAAATAAAGCCCGGTTAGCTCAGTTGGTAGAGCGCCAGTTTTGTAAACTGGATGTCGCTGGTTCAATCCCGGCACCGGGCTCCAGTTCGATGTCCACCGTCCGCCTCAATCCCGCTCCGGCGACCGTACCGTTGGTCTCATTGGCCCCCGTTTTGCTTACACTGTGGTCCCGTAATCCGAGTTACACCTTTCTGCGCATCGCCATGCTGGAAGAGATTGAATGCTACTGATTAGCGAGTCGTCACTGGCCAGAGAACGAAATCGCGGTCTCTTCTGACGTCTCGGGATTATGCGATCCAATCGAGTTCCAGCCATGCTTGCCATCCTGATGGCGCTCTCTCCGTTGTATGCGCGCGCAATCACCGTCTCAGGCAAAGTAGTGGACGAGAATGGATCTCCGGTCGCAGGCGTCCGCGTTACCGCCTCCCAACCCCGCACAGCGCCCGATCAGCCCGAAACAGCCGCATCCTCAGATCCTGCCGGGCTTTTCCGCCTCGAACTTCCCGCGGAAGGCGACTACCGCGTCGGTGCGAATCGTGAAGGGTTCTTTCAGTTCCAAAATCCGGCGGTCCACCTGAGCGCGAATGCCCCGCTTGAAATACACCTGACTCATTTGAATGAGCTGTCCGAGTCGATCAACGTGAATTACGCGCCGCCCGTGATCGACCCTGAGCAAACGTCCGGCACGAAACGGCTGGAAGGCCGCGAGGTCCTTAATGTCCCCGTGCCCGCGTCGCAGGATTACCGCAGTTCCCTTTCTCTCTTGCCTGGCGTGGTGCAGGACAACGGCGGCCAAAATCATTTCAACGGCGGCAGCACAAACGAAACGAACTATCGCCTGAACGGCTTCAACGTTTCGGACCCCGCGACAGGTAATCTCACCACCAGACTCAACGTCGATACAGTGCAAACACTCGAGTGGGAGGCCACTCGCTTCTCGCCCGAGAAAGGCAAAGGCTCGGCCGGAACTCTCGATATTCGCACCCAAATGGGTGACGACCACTGGCGTTTTGGCGGCACAAACTTCGTTCCCGGTGTCGCGTCGGAGGGCGGTCTGCACCTGAATCACTGGTCCCCGCGGCTTACGTTTTCCGGGCCGCTGCGAAAAGGCCGCGGCTGGTTCCACAACGCTTCCGACGTTTACTACGTCACCGAGACCATCCCGGAGTTGCCGAAGGGACAAAATCGCGCTACCAGTATTTCCGGCAGCAATCTCACCCGCTTCCAGTGGAACCTTCGCGAGAACCAGATTCTCACAGGCAGTTTCCTCCTCAATCTGGCGCATTCCGGAAACACCGGGCTGTCATTTCTGGATCCCGTTGAAGCCACCGTAAACCGCCGCCAGTCGTTGTTTATCGGGACGCTGAAAGATCAGTTCCTGTTCGGCGGCGGCCTGCTCGAAGCAGGGTTCGCGGATACCCGCGTCGGGCTGCGCGCATCGCCGCGGGGCTCGCAGCCTTACGTAATTACGCCCTTCGGCGCGAACGGGAATTTCTTCCGCGATGAAACTCAGCACAGCGGGCGGCAGGAATGGCTGATCAATGGCTTCCTCAAGCCGCTTCAATGGCACGGAACGCATCAAATTGAAATCGGAGCCAATGTAGAGCGGACCGATATAGATGAGTTACTGTTGCGGCACGATCTGAAAGTAGTCCGGACCGATAACTCGGTGGTGCGGGCGGTTCATTTTCTCGGGAGCCCCACCCAATTCCGAACGAACGTGGAGAGCTTTACTTACGCGGTGGATAAGTGGAATCCGACGAACGAACTAACGGTCGAAGCGGGATTTCGCACACAATGGGACGAATATACACGGGGCGCTCCGCCGGCGCCCCGGCTTGCGGCAGCATGGGCGCCTAAGCCTTTGCGCGGCGCGAAGATCTCTGCCGGATGGGGTATCTTCTACGACGCGCTCCCACTCAACTTTCTGCTGCTTACTCACGAACAGACGAGTATCACGACCTTCTATTTACCAAACACGCTGCAATCCGGAGTGCCGGTGCAATCGAGATACCTGATCGACACGCGAGATTTGCGCCTGCCCCGGTTTGCCATCTCGAGTTTCTCAATAGAAGACCGTCTGCCCTGGAATCTCTACGCTCAGCTGCATCTGACCTCCCGCGAAGGAACGCACGGCGTGAGTCTTGTGGAATCGGTTCCGAATCCCGCCGAAAATGACTACGTCCTCACCAATCTTAAGACGCAAAGCTATCGCGCCGCGGAGTTCTCAGTGCGCCGGACATTCCTTTCCAAATACGAATGGTTCGCAAGTTACACTCGATCAAAGGCCCGCTCTAACGCGACCCTCAATTATTCGATTGAGAATCCGGTTCTCTCCCCGCAATCCGGCGGACCGCTCGACTGGGATGCGCCCAACCGGCTTCTCGCGTGGGGCTGGATGCCTGTTGAAAGGCACTGGTTCCCCCGGCTGCTGCGCCCCGTTGTCGGCGAAACCGATTTTCAAATGTTGGCGGAATACCGGACCGGATTCCCGTTCACCGTTACCAATGAGACCGGGCACTTAATCGGCACGCCAAACGATCGGCGCTTCCCGGATTACTTCACGACTAACATCGCACTCGAACGGAAGTTCCCTTTCAGAGGTTATCTCTGGGCTTTCCGGGCGGGAATTAACAATGTATTTAATCGCCAGAACGCCAATGTGGTGAACAGCGATTACGATTCTCCTCAGTTCCTGCAATTTGGGCAGGGCCAGGCACGTGCGGTGAACGTCCGCCTTCGGTTCCTTGGAAGGAAGTGACTGGAGAGGTGCGGACGAATACACGATGTTAATAAAATTGCCGCCTGGTACCATGGTTGATTAACTCGCATGCATATTCGAGATATCTTCGCCTCCGATCAAACCACGGTTTCGTTCGAGTTTTTCCCTCCGAAGACACCGGCGGACGCCGAGATCCTCTACGAAAATATTGCTCAGCTTGAGGCGCTGCAGCCGTCCTTCGTCTCGGTAACGTATGGCGCCGGCGGATCTACGCGGGATCTCACTCACGATCTGGTGATCCGCCTCAAACAGACCACCGCGCTCGATCCCATTCCGCACCTCACCTGCGTGTGCCATTGCGAAAAGGATATTGAAGAGATCCTCACAAAGTATGCCCGGGCAGGCGTCAGCAACACGCTTGCACTGGGTGGCGATCCGCCTCGCGACCTTGCGAACTATGACCGGAATGCCGATTGCTTCAAGCATGCAACGGATTTGGTGCGCTTCATCCGGCAGTTTAATGAAACGGGCGAGCACCCGGATTCCAAAGGCTTTGGAATCGGTGTAGCGGGGTTTCCCGAAGGGCATCCGGGCACGCCCAACCGGCTGGAGGAACTGGATCACCTGAAGACGAAAATCGATGCCGGAGCAGACTACATCTGCACGCAGCTTTTTTTCGATAACCGCGACTTCTATGACTTCCGCGAGCGCTGCGAGCTTGCCGGCATTCGTGTGCCGATTATTGCGGGAATCATGCCAATTACTTCGCTCGGCGGCATGAAGCGAATGGCGCAGTTAGCACTTGGCGCTCGCTTTCCGGCGAAACTGTTGCGGGCACTGGGGCGCGCCTCGGGCGACCCCGAAGCGGTTAAGCGGGTGGGAGTGCATTGGGCTACGGAGCAGTGCCGGGATCTTTTGGATAACCAGGTCCGCGGCATCCACTTCTATACGCTGAACAAGTCAGACGCCACGCGGCAGATTTATCAAAACCTGGGCTTGCGGGACAGCATCAAGCTGCGGAGGGCAGCGGCGCTGCCCTCCCTCTAAAATTCTACAGAATCTCTTCCGACCAGTTTTCCAAAACCGACTTCACTTTGGCCGTGAACTGATCGCCCAGGGCGCCATCGATCAGCCGATGATCGAACGTCAGAGCCAGGAAGCATTGCGACCGGATTGCGATCGCGTCGTCCACCACAACCGGCACCTTCTCGACCGTGCCCACGCCCAGGATTGCGACCTGGGGCTGATTGATTACGGGGGTGGCGAACACACTCCCAAAGCTGCCGAAATTCGTGATCGAGAATGTACCGCCCTGAATTTCATCGGGTTTCAATTGCTTCGCCCGCGCACGCGCCGCCAGATCGACAATCGACCGCTGCAAGCCCAGCACGTTCTTCTCATCCGCGTTGCGAATCACCGGAACAATCAGCCCGCCTTCGAGCGCAACAGCGATCCCGACATTGATTTCGTTGTGGAAAATGATGTTGGTTCCATCGATGGAAGCGTTGAGCAGCGGGAAGGCGCGCAAAGCCTCCACAGTGGCGCGCGCCACGAACGGCAGGAAGGTCAGCGACATGCCATACCGGACTGCGAAATCTTCCTTGTGCTTCGCGCGCATCTTCGACACGCGAGTCATGTCGACGCGATGCACCGTGGTCACATGGGCGGACGTGCGTTTGCTCATCACCATGTGCTCGGCGATCTTCTGCCGCATATTGCTCATGGGTTCCACGCGCGTCTTCGCCGTGGGCGCGGCCTGACCGGGAACGGGAGCCAATGCGGCAGCCGCGGCCGCAACGGGGGCAGGAGCCCTTTCGGCGGCGGGCGCCGCGGCCGCCGCGGGTGCGGATTGCGCCTTCAGCCAGGCTTCGACATCTTCTCTCATGATGCGGCCGCCGGCGCCGGTGCCAGTGACTTTAGACAGGTCGATGTTATTCTCACGCGCCATCTTGCGAACCAGCGGTGAGAGCGGTCCCGCCGGTCCGGCAGGAGGTTCCGCGGCGGCTGGAGCGGCCGGCGCAGGCGGACGCGCAGCGGCTTGAACGGGAGGCGGCGCGGGTTCGGCCTGCTTCTCGGCAACCACTGCCTTGGGTTCTGGCGCCTTCTCAGCCGCTGGCGCTGCCGGAGCCGCCGCCGCGCCGCCGCCTTCATTGATTCTCGCCACAACGGCGTTCACGCCAACGGTCTGGCCTTCCTGCACCAGGATCTCGGCAAGCACGCCGGAAGAGGGCGCGGGTATCTCGGTATCGACCTTATCGGTCGAAATCTCGAACAGAGGTTCGTCGCGTTCAACAGTATCCCCGGCCTTCTTCAGCCACTTGGTGAGGGTTCCTTCGACGATACTTTCGCCCATCTGGGGCATCACGACGTCTGTCATTGACAAAGTTCTCCAGTTAAAGCAGGCTCAGTGACCTGCATCTCAAAATCAAAAATTCGTCCGAAGTGGTGGCCCAGGGCTCTCTTCACCTCGTCAATATTCGCGCGCACGCCCAACCGTTCCATCGACGTTACCGGCTTCGTCAAACCGCACGGCACAATGTAGTCGAAATACCGCAGGTCGGTCGTCACATTTAGCGCCCAGCCATGCGTGGAAACCCAGCGGCTCAAATGCACTCCAATGGCAGCCACTTTCGCCGCGGTCTCATCATCCCCAACCCATACGCCCGTCAACTTTGGGATTCGCCGCGCGGGAATTCCAAACTCTTCCAGAGTATCAATCAGGACCTGTTCAATGGCGCGCATAAACGCCCCCACATCGCGCTTCCACTCGCGCAGATCCATAATGGGATATCCAACGATCTGCCCGGGCCCGTGATAGGTGACATCGCCACCGCGATCCGTCTCATGCAGTTCGATGCCTTTTTGGCGCAGCAGCGCTTCCGGCGCGAGCACGTTCTCCTCATGGCCGTTGCGCCCGATCGTGACCACATGAGGATGTTCCACGAAGAGAAGCCGATCGGACCCAAGCCCCTGCTTGCGCTCCGACGCGATCTGGTGCTGGATCCCCAGCGCCTCGCCGTAGCTCATGCGCCCCAGATCGCGTATGACGCAATTACGCATTAATGGCAAGGCCGTACACGTTCTGGAACGCTTCGCCGACCGCTTCGTAAATGGTGGGATGCGCGTGAATGGTGTGCATCATCGATTCCACGGTGGCTTCGGATTCCATCGCCGTTACGGCTTCCGAAATCAGCTCATAAGCCTGCGGACCGATAATGTGGACGCCCAGGATTTCCCCGTACTTCGCATCCGCCACGATCTTTACAAACCCATCGTGCGAACCCAGAATGGTTGCCTTGCTGTTCGCTGCAAACGGGAACTTGCCGACCTTCACATCGTGCCCCGCCGCTTTGGCCTCCGCTTCCGTTAAACCCACACTGCCGATGCCGGGTTCTGTGTAAGTCGCGCCCGGAATGCGGTTGCGATTGATGGGCGTTGTGGGCTTACCGGCCATGGTGGCTACGGCGACCATGCCCTGCGCCGAAGCGACATGCGCCAATTGGGGAGTTCCCGCCACCACATCACCGATTGCATAGATGCCCGGTTCGGCGGTGCGCTGATATTCGTCAACTTTAATAAAACCCCGTTCCGCGACGATCTTCGTGTTTTCAAGGCCGATTTTCGATGTGTTCGGCGCGCGGCCCACAGCCACAAGAAGCTTCTCCGCTTCCACGTCTTCCACTTTGCCGTTGGCGAGCGCGACCTTCATCTTTACGCCCGAGCTGGTTCTCTGAATATCGCTGCACTTCGCCCCGGTCTCCACGCGAATCTTGCTCTTTTTGAAGACCCGTTCCAGCTCTTTTGAAACCTCTTCGTCCTCCACAGGTACCAGGCGGGGCAGCATTTCAAAAACGCTTACGTCTGACCCGAACCGCTTAAACATTGAAGCGAATTCCACGCCCACCGCACCCGCCCCGATGATCATCAGCGACTTTGGCACGCTCTGCAGATTCAGAATTTCAATGTTGGTCAGGATGAACTCGGCATCCGGCTCCAGACCAGGAAGCATTCGCGCTTCAGACCCGGTCGCGATCAGTATGTTCTTTGTTTCCAGAACTTGCGTGCCCTTATCGGAAGTAACTTCTACCTTCCCGGGTCCCTGAATCACTCCCATGCCTTTGATCCATTCGACCTTGTTCTTCTTCATCAGAAACTCAACGCCCTTGGCGTGTTTCTGAACGATACCGTTCTTGCGGTCGATGACTTTGGGGAAATTGAGCGCCGGCTTCTCGATCGTGATGCCTTCGTCGGCGGAATGGTTGGCGAAGCTCCAGAGCTCCGCGGTATGCAACAAAGCTTTGGTCGGAATGCAGCCAACATGCAGGCAGGTGCCGCCCAGTTTCGCGTCCTTTTCAATGATGGCCGTCTTCAGACCGTATTGCCCCGCACGCACCGCCGCGGAGTAACCGCCGGGGCCGCTACCAATCACAATCAAATCGTATGTCACGTAACTCCATTCTACATTCAGGGTTGAATCCGCTCAGTGGGATAGCTGGCGAGGATGTGAGCGCGTGATTATGCTCCGAAAAAGGTGTTGGCGTCTGAGTCGGCGCCGTTAGCATTCGGACTATTGAGCCGGATCCGGCTATTCTGCGATACCTTGAAAGGAGTCGTTGCCGTGAAGCAGCTGCTGTCCGATATGGAAACTGCCTGGATGCGGCAGGTTGTGTGCCAGTTCTCGACGCGGGAAATGTCCAAAGGTTAGGCCGACCGGAGTCGGCTGGAGCGGATTGACCAATGGCGCAGACGAATACGCGAGTTATCCGCTGGGTACACTTCAAAGGGAAACTCGGCTAACCGGGCGTTTTTCCTTCAACTCCGTCATTTGCTGCCAGACCCGCGGCTTGACTCGACCCGGGGACAGGAAAACGCCGCTCTGAACACGCGTCGGGTCAAAATTTACGGCGTTACCTATCCGCCTGGAATGAAGTGTTTACACATCTGCCAGTCTGAACCTTCTGCAATCGACTGGACAGCTTGTGGTAATGACCGCACCATTGCGATCGCGAATCCTTATAGAGCTGAATCTACTGAGCCGCGCACGCACCAAACTTCCGTCCTGGATAATTGCTTTGGCGTCGGCCTCGGAATTTTCGGGCAAGCCCTCTGTCTTTCCGAGCTTATGAGGTCGTTGCCAGAAAAAAAGTCCGAGCGTAGCCCGCATCGCCCCTCATTCCCGCGTCGCGGGCATCGTACAGCGTGATGTCGCGGAACCCGGAATCCTGGAGCGCGGCTTCAACCTTCGCGTGGTCGTGGCAGGTTTGCCGAATGACGAAATCCTTTCTGACCCAGGTCCTCGCTTTTTCGAACGCCGTCATCCGGCACTCGCCGATTCGCGTCTGCTCATCGTAATCCATTCGCAGCACCAGAACGCTGTCATCCTCCACCAGCGCGTCGATGGTGTTCCAGTAGAGGATGAAGGCTTCTTCCCGATTGAGATCGAACAGAAATGGTGCGCCGCGTTTTAGGTGTTTTCTGACTTCCCGGAAAACCATGGCAAGGCCGGGAACGTCCGGCACGTGGTTCAGGCTTTCGAAAACGGAGTAGGCGCCCCCGAATTTTCGGTTCAGGCTGAAATTGCGCGCATCGGCTACCGTGAGCGCCGCGCCAGGGCAGTTGACGCGCGCGCATCGTATCATTTCAGCGGACGCGTCGATTCCCGCGACTTCGAAACCCTGTTCCCGCACCTCTTCCGTGAACTGGCCGGTGCCGCAGCATACGTCGAGCAGCGCGGCGCCGGTCGGAAGTCGGGTTAGCAACAACCGCTCGACGATGGGGAAAGCTTCGGCGCGATAATCGGCGCCCCAGTATTTGTTGTAGATGCGCGCGAACGGATCGTATTCGTTGTTGAGAAGCGCTTGCGGGGGCACGCCTACATAGTAACGGCGGCGTGTTTGCCTTTATACTGAGAAAGACGCGAACATGAGCCAGACGATTATCCTGCCGGGCACTTTACCAGGCGCAGAAATCTCCGGCGAAGAAGTCAAAAGTCCTCTTTTCCGGGTGGTGCTGCTGGATGACGACGATCACACGTACGACTACGTAATCGAGATGCTCCAGAAGGTTTTTATCTTCTCAATGGAGCAGGCCCTTCACCACGCGCAGGAAGTGGATGCAATGGGGCGGACGGTCCTGATGGTGTGTGAATTAAAGGAAGCGGAATTTGGCCGGGATCAGGTTCATGCCTACGGGCGGGACTGGCGATTGCCAAGGTCGAAGGGATCGATGTCGGCCATCGTTGAACCAGTGCCCGAATAACTTTGCGCTAACATGAAGTGGTGAAATTTTGCACCGCCATTTTGGCAATCACCTCCATCCCTGCGTTGCTCGCGCAGTCCACTACGTCTATGCCCACGACACAGGGCGCGCAGCCACCGGCGGCGATGCCGGGGCCAAAAATGGCCCCTGTCGATCCGAATAAGATCGTTTTGAAAGTCGGGTCCGAACAACTTACCGCCGCGCAGTTTGAAGCACTAATTGAGGCTTTGCCGGCGCAGTACCAGTCGTTTGCGCGCGGACCGCAGAAACGCCAGTTTGCGGAGAGTATAGTGCAGCTGAAGTTGTTGTCTCAGAGCGCCGCTAACGCTGGTCTCGACAAAAGCGAGAAAGTCCAGGAACAGCTAAAGTTCCAGCGCGAGAACATGCTGGCGCAGGCGATGTTCGAGAACATACAGCAGACCGCCAAGGTGGATGATGCCGCGGTTCAAACTTATTACGATGCCCATAAGAACGAATATGAAAGCGTTAAGGCGAAGCATATCCTGATTCGCGTGAAGGGTGCGCCCATGCCGGGCGCCGAAGGGAAACCCGAACTCACTGACGAGCAGGCGCTGGCGAAGGCGACGGAGATTCTGACGCGATTGAAAGCGGGCGGCGATTTCGCTGCCATCGCCAAGACCGATTCGGACGATACGGGTTCGGCGCAGCAGGGTGGAGACCTGGGCGAATTTCACCGCGGGATGATGGTTCCGCCGTTTGAAGACGCCGCATTTGCGTTGAAAGTTGGAGAGTTTTCCGCGCCGGTGAAGACGCCGTTTGGATACCACATAATCGTGGTGCAGGCGCACAACACGAAGCCGCTCGCAGAAGCGCGACCGGATATCGAGAAAAGCCTGCGCCCGGAAGTAGCGAAGAAGCAAGTGCAGGCGATGCGCGAGAAGTCGGACGTGAAGATCGACGATGGGTTCTTCGGACCAGCGGCGGCTCCCGAAGCGGCTCCTGGCGCGCCCGGAGTTCAGCCGGCTAAGTAACATCATTGGTCGCACAGGGTTCTTGCGGACTGCCCACGCAATTCCGATTCCGCTTAGCTTGCGGGCCCGAAGCGTATCCCGACGCTCGGGTTCGGTACTCGCGATCGGACAATTTTTCACGCTCATGCAGTTTCTGTCCTGCGCCGAAAAACGTGGCGTAAGCAATTGGGCTCAATACCCACTTAATTTTTTGTAACCAATAGTCCTGCAGCGTCGGAATCTGCCGCACATAGGAAAAGTCGGTCGACCATTCTGCCCTTTGCCGCCCGTCTCGAGGTTCGGGCGGGCACTGCCCGGCGATTCTGGAGGACCGCCGTTGTTCGATTTACCAGTTGTTCGATTTACAAGTTGTTCGATTTACACGACGGTATTGGCGCCAAAATTGGCTGCCCACGTTTTGCAATGGGCGTTCATTGCGGTCGGAAAATATGCAATCACCAGTGCCGACGTTCGGGTCGGCTCTGGAATTCCGTGAAAGCCACTCCGCGCCAGGATCGCCCGCCCCGCGTTTACCCGGACTTTACGACGGGAACGTCTTACTGCGGAACGGCTGCCAGTGCCCTCGACTTTTTCGTTTCTTCACCCAAACGGCGGGCAACCTTATCCGCGGTGTCCGCCAGGGCTCCGCGAAATTTCGCTCCGGTGCTTTCCTGAGTGGTTGACCAGATGACGTCTCCCTCCGCACTGACCAACCGAACCGACGCCGCGACTTCCTGCCGATTTTCGCTGATATGGCTGCTCTCGCTTTGGGTAACCCCCGCGCTCAGATTGCGCCTCGAAGAAGTGCTGGTACCCAAACTGGCCGCGGCACTCGAACCTGTGCCTTCCGAAGCATGGAGCCCAATGGAATCGCTGGTCACATGTTCTTCGGCAAACGTTTTGAGTTGAGAAGAGCCCTTCAGCGTGGCATCCGCGCGCTCTGGATTTTCGGTAATCGTGAACAGTCCGGAATTCTGCAAAGCCGCTATCAGCATGTCCCGCATCTGATCCGACCCTTCGCCTCCGCCGAGTTGGTCGACATAGATTCGCCGAACCTTCGCAAGTGCCGCCTCGGGCGGAGGATGAAGCTCAATCTCCGTGGCGGAGAGCATCATGCCGGCGGCCATCGCCAAAGCCGACATGCAAAAACGCAAACTCATCCTTTACCGGCCTTCCGCGCTTCTTCATCCTGAAACTCGATTTTTCGCCCCGTGCGCGCTTCCAGCGTGACCAGCAACGGACGAATCGTGTCCTTATCCACTTGAAGGACCATCGCCTGTTGTCTGCCCTCCGCATCGGTATACCCGATCGACAGGAAATGCGTTCGGCGCTTTGCTACCAGAAAAAGAGGCGAGATCAGCACTGCCTCCATATAACGGCGGCTGACACGCATTCCATACTCGAGAGTGTTGATCTCGCGATACGGGATGTCCACCGTTCTGCCCCGCGCACTGAAGTGAAGGGATTCCGGACCGACTGTGTCGATACGGGCATCCACCTTTCCCGAAACCCCGGCAACGGTCCCACCCACATAAAGGACCCTGCTGCCGATGCTCCCGGCCCCTAACAGGGGTGCGAGAGCAAGCAAAGCCAGGATGGCTCGACTCATGCCTATGGAATAACACGATTTGCGGGTCAACTCCATACCACCTTTGCAGAAAGCGGTGGTATGGAGTTAAGCGTCCGCGATTTGGCAGGCGCGCGTTAGAGCTTAAAATTGAAGCTCATCTCCGCCACCGCCCTCGCCGGCTTCCCGTCGGAAGTGAATGGCACAAATTTCCACTTCTTCAGCGCCGCAACCGCGGCATTCATCAGCACCGCGTTCCCGGTGAGAGGCTTTACTTCCTCCACCGCGCCGCTTTCGCTGATATGCGCCTGTACCTGAACGTTACCCTCCAGGTGCAGTTGCTTCGCCATCGCCGGATAATCCGGTTGGACTTTATCCTTAGCCGCCTTGACCGCCTCGGCTTGGGTTACATGAATTTCTTCCGCGAAGGCCGATCCCCCGGCGAGAAGTGCCAGGCAGACTACGCCCGAGATTTTTAGTGCCGTGATGTTTTTCATAATGTTATCTCCATGCAAACTGCTGATTGGATTCCTGTTCCTCGGTTTTCCGTTCGGTTCGGTATTCCCTGTGTTTACGCGCCGCATTCCCGCCACTGGATTCGTACTGATGCCGTTCGTGATCTGAACTCATGCCCAGCATGGTTCTCATTCGGTTCACGGCCGATTGCAAATGCTCAGCCTCGGCGCTCATCTGGGCTCCGGCGCTTGCGCCCTCCTCGGCACTCGCCGCGGTCTGCTGAGTCACCTGCTGAATCTGCAGAATGGCTTTCGAAATCTGTTCGATGCCCCGAGCCTGCTCCTCACTCCCGGCGTTCACTTCGTTTGACAGTCGCTGCACCTGCAAAGCGCTGTTGGTGACCTGATTCATCGCAGCCGCAACTTCATCCAGCCGCACCTTTCCGGTCTTTGAATGCTGGATCGATTCCTCGATCAGCCCGGAAGTGTCCTTCGCGGCCTGTGAACAACGCTGCGCCAGATTTCGGACCTCGTCCGCCACCACGGCGAAACCCATTCCCGCTTCCCCCGCCCGCGCTGCTTCCACAGCCGCATTCAACGAAAGAATATTGGTCTGAAACGCGATCTCGTCAATCACCCGGATGATCTTTGAAATCCGCTCGCTCGAAGAAGAGATGTCGCGCATGGAATCGAGCATCTGCTCCAGCTTGTGGTTTGCTTCCGTCAACAGGCGATTGGCGTCATTCGTATGCTCCGCCGCCTCGCGGGAGCTCTTCGCGTTCCGCTGGACCATATGATTGACCTGCTCGGCGGACGCGGAAGTCTGCTCGAGCGAGACAGCCTGTTCCGACGCGCCCTGCGCGAGCGATTGACTGATGGCGCCCATCTGCGTCGCCGCCCTGGCCACCTGATGGGCCCCATCTGAAACCTGCGATCCCATGCCCCCCAAAGCGTTGTTCATTTCTCGAACGACAAAGATAATCAGCAATGAACAGGCGATGGTGAGGCCCACGAAAGCAAACGCCATCATTCTTGTAGCGCTGGCACTCGCCTGCACGTCATGAGTGTCGGTGCTCATCTTTTCGCGCTGATTTGCCAGAAACTCGCTCGCATTCCGCTGCAGGTCCTCGTAAGCCGGCAGAAGCTTCTCGCTCACGAGCTTCAAAGCATCAGCCATCTGCTGTTTCTGGATGAGTTGCGTTACCTGATCGCTTACCGGACGCACGGCGAGCATCTTGGACTGCAGATCCTGCGCAAGCCGCTTATCCGCCGCGGAATCGATTAACGGAGCCAACTCACCGAAGAGCCCGTCGATGCGCCGCTCGATTTCGTTCACCGCCTGCCGGTTCTGTTCCGCGCCGGCGGTGTCACTGAGCACTGAATGAAGCAGCAGCGCCTGTTGCCGCCCACTGATTTCAACCAGGCTTTCCACAAGTTGGCTCGTGCGATCAGCCCTTAGGGACATTCGGTGAACAACCCGGTCCAGCCCGGAGTTCAGGGAACTCATAGCGCGCATCGACGTGAGCGTCAATGCCGCAATCATGATTAGAAGGGCGGCGAAGCCACCTATGAATTTCGTTCGAAGCGTCAGTCCAGCCATCGTATTGATCCAGCCATTCCTTTTCCGTTTTTTTCGGTTCCGCTGTCTTTCGGTTCCGTTGGTTTCCCAGGATACTTACGCCCCGTTTCAGAGCCGTAATGTCCTCTGCAAACGTTCTATCGGCGGCGACGTTGAAAAAGTTTAGGCGGGCAGTGCCGCGGGAGTACAATTTTCTGCATGTAACCTCCAAACCCGCATCAGTTTCGAGAGCCTATCCGTTGGCGATCCAATTGCTCGCTCGGCGTTAAGATTGAGGAGACCCATGCCGCTGAATGTTTTGAGAGACATCCGTAAAATCTATGCAGGCCTGAACGCGGACACCATCCGGGGTGAGGCGTGGCAGGACTTGAATGTGGGCCTGCTCGCAAGCAACGAAGCAACGATTCGACGGATGGAGACGTTTCTTGCTCCTCCATTCATGGACACTCTCCCGCGCACTCAGGCTCTGCGCTGCATCCACCGCGCCGACGGACAGCCCGGCCGCTTCGATTTCATCCTTTGCGAGCCCGGCATTCCGGTCCCGCGAAATGGCTATCTTTTCGAATCCGACGAGCCCGATTCACTGGTCAACCTCATTGCCGGCGAAAACCCAAAACTCAATCTCGCTCTGGCACGTACATTCCCCTTGTTTCGCAAGCCGGTTTCCGACCGCATTGTCAACCGGGTGGCCAGAGAAAACGCTTTGTTTTCACTCGTGACGGCTCTTCCGAATGTCATCCCCAGCCTGATTGAGCTCCCCTGGACGCTGGGCGAATTCGCGACCGATACCGCTTTCCTCACCATGAACCAGATTCGAATGGCGCTGCAGTTAGCCGCCGCTCACGGACGGCCCGTTGGCTATGCCGAACAGAAGGTCGAAATCGCCGCAATCGCCGCCGGAGCGTTCGGCTGGAGGGCTCTTGCCCGTGAACTGGTGGGGAAAATCCCTCTGGGCGGGGGCTTGATCCCCAAAGCAGCAGTGGCCTTTGCCGGTACATATGTCGTTGGCCTGGGTCTCGAAAAGGTAAACCGCACGGGCTCCGGTCTAAGCAGGAAGGAAAAGCGCGAGGCCTATTCCCTGGCGTTTGAACGGGGCAAGGAAGTTGCGCGGGATCTCACGCCGGCCTGAGCGGTAGCGCCACTGAAGCCATCGGGAGTATAAGGATGTTCGCAGAGGTTTGTGCAACCCGCGCGCGCGGAGGCGTATCCAAACATGTGTACTTCAACCAGATAGAATCGATACGGAGTCATACATGCGTCTTTCCATACTTTCAGCGCTCCTGATAACAGGGGCTACCCTTGCCTGTGCCGATCAGTTACACCTGAAGAACGGCAGTGTAGTTGAGGGGACATATCTCGGAGGCACGGCTCGCCAGGTGCGATTCGACGTCAGAGGCGGAGTGCAGACCTACGAGATCGACCAGGTGCGCTCGATCTCTTTTGTCGACGACAGCGGCCCGGCCCAGCCAAATTATTCCGACCGGAATAACGCTCCGCCTCCGCGGCAAACCCAGCAGTATCCACAGCAGCCCCAATATCCTCAGCAATCCCAGTCTGGCCAGTATTCAAGCCAGAATGGCGGAGTGCTTGGTGTTACTCTCCCGGCGGATACTCAGATCACCATCCGCATGATCGACGCGGTGAACTCGCAGACAACGCGTGTTGGCCAGACGTTCCGCGCCAGCATTGATGAGCCCGTCACTTTGGGAGATCGCCAGATAATCCCACGCGGCGCCGATGTGCTCACGAAACTGGTGGACGACCAGCAATCCGGCAAAATCGAAGGACGCACTGTGCTGACGCTCGCTCTGGTCTCCATCAGTGTGAACGGTCAGATGGTTGATGTCACCAGTACGGACGTTCGGACCGCCAGTTCATCCCGCGCCGGCAAGTCCGCTGGTCTTATCGGCGGCGGCGCCGCTGTGGGCGCAATCGTCGGCGCGCTCGCGGGCGGTGGCAAAGGCGCGGCGATCGGCGCTGCATCGGGCGGCGTTCTTGGCGGCGCGACCACGGTTCTTATGAAGGGCCAGGAAGTGAAGATTCCTTCCGAAACCCGCCTGACCTTCCGGCTTCAATACCCTGTCCAGATATGAAGATTGGGGCGATAGCGCTGGCCGTTCTTTCGTGCGCGGCCAGCCTCTTTGCAGCCAGGCCTGAAATGGTGGAAGGTAATCCGTCAAGCCCGGTCCGCGTCGTGATCTACGAAGATCTGCAATGCGGTGACTGTCAGAATCTGCGCACGATGCTGGACCAAAAAATTTTGCCCCGCTACGGCAAGCGCGTGGCATTTGTTCATCGCGATCTTCCCCTTCCGAAACACGACTGGGCGCGCGCCGCGGCAGTCGCGGGGTGGTGGGTCTACGAGAAGGATCATGATCTCGGCATCACCTTCAGAAGGGAGATCATGTCGGAGCAAGCCCATCTCACGTCCGCCTCGCTGCAGCCATGGCTTCGTGAATTCGCCCGTCGCAATAACCTCAGTCAGGACGGTATCGTCGGCTCTCTGCAAGATCCCCGTTTGCTGAAACTCGTGGAGCAGGACTATCTCGCGGCAGTGGCGCGCGGCGTCTCACGCACTCCAACGGTTTACGTGGACGGCAAGGTCCTGGTTGAAACGATTATTTACGACGAACTCGCGCGCGCCCTGGAGCTCGAACTCAGTCGGTAAATACAAAGCGACTCAGCTCATAAGATCCGGTCTCCTGGACAGATTCAAATCAAACCGGCCGACTCTCCCGCACTCCCTCCGCGCGTTTTTCTGTTCCCGATTCAGTGAGCCCCTCACGGAATCCATCCCGCCAGGTGGCCCAGATCGGATGCCAGCCCAGTTCTCTCTTCGCCTTCGCGTTCGAAGCGCCGCGCACCTGCGTCATCATAATCACGCCGTGCTCGCCGATTGCGAGCCGGCCAATCCACGCCGGCAATCGCAGCGGGGGCTTCGCGCCAACAATTCGCGCCAGCGCCGGAAGCCACTCGCTTACCGGGGCAGGCTCGTCATCCACCACGTTGTAGATACCGGGCTGACCGCGTTCCACTGCCGCGACAGTCGCCCGCGCCGCGTCTTCAATGTGAATGAAAGACCAAATTCCCGTTCCACCGCCGATCACAGGCACGCGGCGGCGACGAACTTCATTCAACATCGCGCCGCCTTCCCCAAGAGTATTTCCGGGTCCGTAGAAACTCCCATAACGCAGTGCAAGCCCCTCAATTCCCTCACTGCGCAGTACTGCCGATTCCACGTGCTGAATCGCCAGCAGCGAATTTCGCATAGCCGCCGGGGGATTCGGATCGAGTGGATCCTCTTCTGTTTTTACCGGACCGCCTGCACGCGCGTAGGGCCAGCCCGCATAGCTTTGGGCCACGATGCGCCGCACAGTGCCGGCAGATTGAGCCGCGGCTAACAGATTATCGGTGCCTTCCGTACGGAGGCGGTTCGTTGGCTCGAATTGTTCCGCGAAGTGACGCAGATCCAGCATTGCTGGGATGGCGGTCAATTCGTGAACCACAATCTCCGGCTCCGCCCTCGTCACAGCACTACGAACGGCCGCTCTGTCGAGCGCGTCCGCAACCACTGCTTCCGCGCCCTCTGAACGGATTGCGCCCGCCTTATCCGCTGAACGAGTCATGCTGGCAACCGAGTGACCGGCACGCGACAGCAACCGAACCAGGCGCTTCCCAATCGCGCCGCTTGCGCCCGCTACAAAAACTCTCATTGCTTTACTCTCCTGACAAACTTCTGCGCATCTCCGGTTTCGCGCAGTCAATGGGTATCTGCAATGACGGCTCCAAATGCGATGACCTTTCCCAAATTAATTTAAAACCGAACCGAGGCTCGCGGTAGTTCTGCCACGGGCGGTTCCGCGACGTTGATGGTTTTCAACCAACGAACAGTTAACATCTACCAATGAACGCAATTGTGACTGGCGCAAGCCGCGGGATAGGCCGCGGTATCGCACTTGAACTCTCCACCACTCACCATGTCCTGGCGACTTACCTGGGCAGCCGCGACCACGCCGAATCCCTTCGCGCGGAGACCGGTTGCGATATCTTTCGCTGCGATATCTCGCTTCCTGAAGATCGCGCCGCTCTGATGGAACATGCCCGCGCAATCTTTCCGGAAGGCCTCCACCTGCTGGTGAACAACGCCGGCATCGCGCCCCGCGAGCGCCGCGACATTCTGGATGCAACCGAAGCGAGTTTTGACGAACTGGTCGCCACGAATCTGAAAGGTCCCCATTTCCTTACTCAACTCGCGGCGCGATGGATGCTGGAAAACTCGCACCCCTCACATGTGAGCTCAGGCCGAATTGTTTTCGTATCGTCTATATCGGCGTTCACAGCGTCGGTCAATCGCGCCGAATACTGCATTTCCAAAGCGGGCGAAAGCATGTCGCGCATGGTGTATGCGCAGCGTCTGGCGGGTGAGGGCATTCAGGTATTCGAAATTCAGCCGGGTGTGATCCGGACCGATATGATTTCCAAAGTGGAAAAGATCTACGACGAGAAGATCGCTGCCGGTCTCTTGCCGCAGCGCCGCATGGGCGAGCCTCGCGACATCGCGCTGGTGGTTCGCGCCATCGCCAACGGCCATTTGGATTACTGCGCCGGCCAGGTAATCAATGCGGACGGCGGGTTCCATATACGTTCGCTCTGACGCGCTCTGCTACATTAGCCAGATCATGCTTCGTGTGTCCGCCAGTGTTGCGTTCTGCTCAGTCTTAGCTCTTGGCCCGCTTGCCGCCTCGGCCGGTGAAACAAAGTTCTCGCTCACCATCGACAACATCATGCGAGGGCCGAATCTCGTCGGCTACGAACCGGCGCAACTGCACTGGTCCGGCGATAGCTCGAAGCTCTATTTCCAGTGGAAGCAGGCTTCAGACCCCATCGCGGCGCCGCTCGACAATTACGTCGTTAATCGTGACGGCAGCGGCCTGCGCAAGCTGACCGATGAGGAAGTTCGCGTCTCGCCGCCCGCCTTCGCGGATACCACGGAAGACCGCGCTCTCAGCGTCTTCTCGCAGGAGGGCGACATCATTTTGCTGAATAATGCGACAGGTCAGCGCAGGCAGGTGACGAAGACTTCCGACGCCGAAACCAATCCGCGGTTTTTCAAAGCGGGCCACAGCATAACGTTTCAGCGCGCCGGCAATTTGTATCTCATGTCGCTCGATAACGGCGATCTCGAACAACTTACCGATATCCGAACCGCGGCCGGGTCAGGCGACGCGGCCCCGGCAGCCGCGGGTGGCCGTGGAGGCGGTGGCGGACGGGGCGGGCGGGGCGGTGCGCCACCGGTTGCGACAGGTGATGCCGCCAAAGGCACAGATGCTCAGGAATACCTGAAAAAGGAACAGCGCGAAATGTTTGAGGTGGTCCGCGACCGGCTCAAGATCAAAGAAGAGACCGACGCGAAACAAAAAAAGCTTCCGATTCGCAAGCCTTTAACCCTGCAAGCCCGCCAAAGCATGGGGCAAATGCAACTCTCTCCCGACGGCAAATACGTCCTCGCCCTCATGACCGAGGCTCCCGGCGGCAGCAAAAATTCCAACGTCCCGAACTGGATTACGGATTCTTCTTTCCCCGAAGACATTCCCGGCCGCGCCCGAGTCGGCGACAGCATCTCTCATCGCCATCTCGCTCTGATCGATGTCGTGACCGGAGAGCTTAGAAACGTTGACCACGGCGAGGCCGGCCTCGCCGCGCCCCAGAACCCCGCGGCCCAGATCGAAGATGGCGGCGGGTGCGGCGGCGCGGGCGGAGGCTTTGGACAAGGGCAGACCGTGAACTTCTCACCGGATGGTTCCAAAGCCATGTTCAGCGCCCGCTCCCAGGACAACAAGACCTGCTGGTACTTCGCGCTCGATCTTGCCAACGCAAAAGCGCGCGTCCTCACCTCCGATAAAGACGCCGCATGGGTCGGCGGCCCCGGCAGCGCCCAGGGCTGGCTTGCCGATAACAACACGATCTATTTCACATCAGAACGCGACGGATTTAATCATCTCTACGAGGTCCCGTTCGGGGGCGGGGAAGCGAAGCAGATGACCTCGGGCAAATTCGAGATCGACCGCGTGGTCTTATCGCAGGACAAATCGACCTTCTACCTGAGCAGCAGCGAGGGCAGTCTCTACGAGCATCATCTCTGGAGCATGCCTGTCACTGGCGGACCGCGAACCAGGATCACCATGCTCCCCGGCAGCCATACTCCGCAGCTCTCGCCCGACGAGAAATGGATTGCCGATATCTATTCGTACACGAACAAGCCGCCGGAGGTGTACATTCAGCCGAATCAACCCATGGCGACCGCTGCGAAAATTACCACCTCGCCTTCGCCCGATTTCAATGACTACGCATGGACGGATGCTCCCATCGTCGGCATTCCCGCCCGCGATGGCGCGACCTTGCCCGGGCGTTTGTATAAACCGTCCAATTTCCGCAAAGGCGGGCCCGCCGTGGTCTTCGTGCATGGGTCCGGTTATCTGCAGGACATTACGAAAGGATGGTCCGCTGCTTACTATCACGAGTACCTGTTTCACCACTTCCTGATGGAGCACGGCTACACAGTCGTCGAAGTGGATTATCGCGCATCGAAAGGGTACGGTCGCGATTGGCGCACCGCCATCTACCGTCACATGGGCGGTAAAGATCTCGATGACGAAGTGGATGCCGCCAAGTGGCTTGTTTCAACTCAGGGCGTGGACGCGAAGAGAATCGGAATTTACGGAGGCAGTTACGGCGGCTTCATTACCCTGATGGCAATGTTCACTCAGCCCGATGTATTCGCCGCCGGCGCCGCACTGCGTCCCGTAAGCGATTGGGCTTACTACAACCAGGGCTACAGCGGAAACATTTTGAACCAGCCGCAGGGTGACCCGGAGGCGTACAAGCAATCCTCGCCCATATACTTCGCGAACGGGCTAAAAGGACACTTGCTGATCTGTCATGGAATGGTGGATACGAATGTTCAGTTCGTAGACACGGTTCGCCTGGTTCAGAAGCTAATCGAACTGAGAAAAAAGAATTGGGAACTGGCCGTCTACCCGGTGGAAGATCACGGCTTCCGGGAGCCGACCAGTTGGGCCGATGAATATACCCGGATCTTCAAGCTCTTCGAAGAGAACCTGAAGACCGGGCGCTAGTCGTACGTGGTTTTCTACTCCACACCTAACGTGTTGGTAAACAGCGCACCCGGTTTGATGCTCCCGTGACCCGCTTGCGGGTAGTTAGCCGTTGTCGGAACCGCCGGGTCGAGATTCGACGGCGTGTCGTCCGGCGTGAGCGCCGGCTCCCAGAGCCTCGTACTTGTCGCGCGAAGCCCGCGCCTCGCCCCCGTGCCGAAGTATGTCTTCATGCGGATTGATACCGCGGCCGTCGTGCCCGTAAGCGAAGTACTGCCGACACACCGCAAGGGCGTTGTCATGGAATTGAATAGTGACATTGTCGAACTGTCGGTCCCCGAAATTCGGGCCCAGTGCCGGCAATGCGGCGCCCAATCGGGGAAATCTGAAAGGGTTTACCTGATAGTGGTATTGCATCGCGGATGCCCGCAATTGCAGGTAACGTCCGGATGGTCGCTGGCGCCTTCGCAAAAGGCGCTGCAGTATTTACTGTCCTCTGCCGCGGGGCAGGCGCACGCCGGGTGGGCACATTTGTCATTCTGATCTGCCATCGGATTGCCTCCGCGTTTGATTGAGCGCGCTGCGTGCCAAAGTCGGGCATCGTACTCCCGCTGCATTGCAATCCACTCTCCGGCCGGGCCGAGAGGCTCGTGCCAAGCCGTCGGCATTTTCGTCGCTACTCACTGAAAACCCGACAAACTCCCCGCTCGTCTCTGCCCGATATAATCAAGTTGGATTATGGACGTATTTGACGAACTCGTGCGCCTGCGCAACCTGGGGCAAAAAAGCGCCCTCGCGACCATCGTCGAGGTCAATGGCTCCATTCCCAGTTTCCAGACCGCCAAACTTCTGGTGCGCGAAGATGGTTCGCTGGTTGGCACTATCGGCGGCGGCTGCGTGGAAGCGGAAGTGTGGAATGCGGCCCGCGAAGTAATCGAAACCGGCAAGCCGCGCAACATGAATTTCAGCCTTGGTCAGGACGCCGCATACGACAATGGGCTAATTTGCGGAGGGCAACTGCGGGTGTTCGTAGAATGCATCAACCCTCAGCCGGCCGCGCTGATCTTCGGCGGCGGGCATATCTCAAAGAGCCTGTCGAAGGTGCTGGACATGGCGGGATTTCGCGTGTCCGTCATAGATAACCGTGAAGCCTACGCGAATGCCGAACGGTTTCCCGACGCCGCCGAAGTTCACGCCCGCGAGTATGAAGAGGTGTTCCCTGATCTGTCGGTGAACGAGTCCTCATATATCGTCATCGTCACGCGTGGGCACCGCGATGACATGCGGGTGCTTCGCTGGGCAATCTCAACCCAGGCGCGTTACATCGCGATGATCGGCAGCCGCCGCAAAACGATCTCGGTCGTGAAAGAACTCGAAAAAGAAGGAATCGCGCGCGAGGCTTTCAGCCGCGTCTATGCGCCCATGGGTCTCGAAATCGGGGCGGTATCGCCGGAAGAGATCGCGATTTCCGTCGGCGCGGAAATGATCGGAATGCGGCGCGACCCCGAAGGAAATTGGCGCTCGCTGTCGAAATCCATCTTTGTCGGGCATATGGGTGCTGAACCTAAGCGCGCCCTCTTAAAGTGAGCGCTGTTCCGCATAAGGTTGCGGGAATCATACTGGCGGCCGGAGAATCGCGGCGCATGGGTCGCCCAAAGGCTCTTCTCCCTTTTCGCGGAGGCACCTTCCTTTCGGTACTCGCGGGAACGTTCGCGAATTTCTGCGATCCTGTAATCGCGATCTTTGGTTTCGATGCGGAAAACGTACGAAAATCCGCGCCACCGGGAGTGCTGCCCGTGGTAAACCCGAACTACCGCGATGGAATGCTCACCTCCCTCCAGGCCGGTCTGCGCGTCTGTGGCGATTCGTGCGATGCGGTTCTCTTCACGCTGGTCGATCACCCGGCCGTCAAACAGGAAACCATTTCGGCTCTGCTCGGAACCGGCGCGGCAATTAGAATCCCCAGATTCCACGGCCGTCGCGGCCATCCCGTATTCATTGCGAGAGAAATCTGCCAGGGCTACTTGTCCGAACCCGCTGGCTCGAAAGTGCGCGACATCATCGACCGCCATGCCGGCCTGATCCGCTATGTGGACGTGGACGACGCCGGAATCTGCGATGACATAGATGACCCCGCGCTCTACGCCGCCTTGCTTGCGCGCGACACCGCTTCGCGTGAGGGCGCCCAGCCATGAGCCGCCGCTTCACATGGCCGCGACTGGTTGTTTATGGCTCTATCCTTCTCCTGGCCGCTGCCTGGTTCGTCCCGCAAATCAGCGCCGACAGGTACCGCGAACCCATTCACGCCGGCCTTGAAGCAGCACTCGGCCGCAAGGTAAAAATCGGCGAAGTCAGGTTCCGGCTGCTGCCGCTGCCGGGGTTCAGCATTGACAATGTCGAGATCGGTGAAGATCCCGCTCTCGGCGCGGAACCCATCGCGTACGTTCATACGCTCAAAGGGCGTCCCCGCCTCTCCGCCCTGTTTGGCGGCCCGCTCGAATTCGCGTCGGTAGATCTCGAGGACACGAGCGTCAATCTGACCCGCGCCGATACAGGACTACCCGATACCGTTCGCTGGAATTTCGCCTCTCTTATGCGCCCGAAACTGCTGGCCACCTTCCCCAGCGTCCACATGATTCAGGGCCGCGTAAATTTTAAGTTCGGCGACACCAAATCTGTCTTTTACCTTCTGAACACCGATGTGGATCTTTGGCCGCCCGCAAATTCTGACGGCCCCTGGACCCTCAAGATCAAAGCCGAGCCCGCGCGCACTGACCGGCCTTCGCACGGCTTCGGCAGCTTCGTCGCTCGCGGCGAATGGCAGGCTCAAAAAGGGCTTGTCACCCTCGATGTCAAGCTCGAAAAAAGCGAATTGGGCGACATGGTCACCCTGTTCCGGGGTCATGAAAGCAATCTGCACGGCCACATCTGGGGCGGCGCTCACCTTGCCGGACCGCTCAACCGCGTCGGCATCTCCGGAAACTTCCGCGTGGACGATATCCACGGGTGGAATCAGACCCCTCCAGGGGGCGGCGCCTGGCCGATTTCTCTCGACGGCGCCATCGACGTGCCGGGCCAGGTGATCGATATCCGCGCGAGCACTCAGATTGGCCGGTCAGGTTCTCAGTCGCCTTTAGCCGTGCGCTATCGCGTCGCCAACTATCTCGCGCGCCCCCGCTGGGGTGTCACTGCTCTATTTAGCCACTTGCCCGTTGCGCCTTTGCTGGGCATCGCGAGGAACCTGGGGCTGTCCCTGCCTGACGCCGTTACGTTCGATGGCATGGCGGACGGAGCAGTAGGCTACTCGATGCCGGAAGGCAAGCCGCGTCTCGACGGGCAGGTGCGCATCGGCACTTCCAGTCTGGGTTACACCGGAGCGCCGGCCTTGAAGGTATCCGATGCCGACCTCAGCTTTGCGGGCGCGCTCGTTACCCTCGCGCCAACCGCCATCACAAACGAGGCCGGCGAATCAGCCATGGTCTCCGGCACGCTCGATATGGATTCCCGCGAACTGAACTGCGCCGTTTCGAGCGACGGAATGTCTTTGGCATCTCTGCATCCGCAGTTGTCAGCGGCCAGAGTGCCTCTCCTGAGCCTCGCGACTTCAGGCCTCTGGAGCGGCGACGTGCATTTCTCGAATCTCCCTGGACCTTCGTGGACCGGCGACATCCGCGTGAAAAACGCCGATGTTCCTGTCGATGCATTTTCCGCGCCCCTCCACATCGTTGCCGCGGACGCAACCGTCAGCGCCACGGGCATCGCAACGAAGGACCTCACGTTTACAGCCGGCGGCGCCGAGGCACAGGGCGAATATCGATATGAAAACGGTGCGCCTCATCCCCATCGCTTCCGCGTCGCGATCACCCGCGCCGATGCCGCCGATTTGGAAAATCTCCTCTCGCCCGCTCTTCGTCGCGGAGGCTTTCTAAGCACCGCTCTCGGGCTGGGCAGCACGCCGGAACCCGAATGGATGCACTTCATGCACGCGGATGGCTTGTTGCAGATCGGGGCGCTGAACATCGCGGGTACAGTCTTCACCAAATTGAAAACCCGTGTTGTTTGGGACGGCGATGAGATTCGCCTCAACGCGGTGCAGGGCAGCCTGCCGGCAGGGGTTTCCACAGCCGCGCCCGACCCTGTTTTCACCGGCTCAGGCACCGTAAATCTTGCCTCCAGGAAGCCTCGATACCAACTTGCCGGCACTGTTTCCAACTACGTGTGGCGCTCCGGCAAACTCGACGGCGAGGGCACTCTTTCCACCGCGGGTACAGGCCTGGAGCTGTTGACGAACCTGAAGGCGGAGGGAAAATTTCGTGGGCGTGGTCTGAACGTCACGGCTGACGAAGTCTGGGATCGCATTGAGGGCACGTTCGAATGGGTTTGGAATGCCCGCACTCCTCGCCTGAAACTCGATCGCCTCGTGATCGCCACCGCGGGCGATACGTTCCAGGGCGCCGCTGAAACCAGAAATGACGGTCAGGTGGTGTTTCGCGTCACCGATGGAACCCGCCAGATTCAGGCCAGCGGCGCTTTGCTCAAGGGCGAGGCGCTGAAGATGGCGCCGCAGTAGCGGGCGCATCGAAAAGGTGAGCGATATCGTAGTACCCGTTCATAGCCAGCCGCGTGGACGCGCCATCCCCGTACCACCTGGCAAGATGGAACTTAAACTTCGGCACGTAAACGCAATCGTACAGCTGCGCGATAAACGTATCAATCCCCTCGATCTTGTAACGTATCTGCCCCGAAAGCACGATCCAGAATTCTCCGCCCTCGACATGATAATGTCCGCGATCCGCCTCGGTCACGGGAGGCAGATCCTTCGCATAGCCGTAGATGAAATTCACCGCGGCTCTGTCGTCGTGAATGAAACGAAGCGTGGCCTGCTTTCGGGGCGTCGCTTCCGCTTCCGCCGCCAGTTCTTCGAAGGTTGCGTGAAAGCGATTTGTTTTTCGGTCGGGCGTTATGGGGCCGGCAACCCGCACAGGCACAAATTCGAATCCCGGCATCTTCGGCGGCTGCACATCCATCGGATAGAGCGTTCGCGCATGAGCGAGGTTGGTTTCCAGGCGAATCGAGGGCGCGTTTCCCACCGTCTCCATGCTGTAAACGGTTCTGTAGGGAACCTGAACCAGCCAGCCTTTCGATGCCACGAACGGCTCCTGCCCGTCGATGCTGAATTTGATTTGCCCGTCCGTGATTACCCACCATTCCCGGGTGTCGGGATGAAACCGCCTGGGCGTTTTCGATCCCGCGGCGGCGGAAATGAATTCGCCGTGCAGATGCTCGTCATCCATCACCGGCTCAATCCAGTTCTGTTGCCCCTTATGGCGCGCCAGCATTTCCGCGTACTTCACATGCGGCCGATTCGGCGCGACCCACTTCGTCGGTTCGATTGGCTTCGGCGCCCACGATAATAGTGTGTTTGGCTGCTGGGCAATAAGCCCCGTCATCATGGCAAACAGGGCGGCCGCAACGGGAAGTGCGATCTTCATGCGTTCATCATATGCGGAAATCGCGGGTCCTGTTATCGCGTTGCCGGAATCGGCAATACCGGGTCCGGGCCCGCATGTTCCGGCGTCCTGAAGCTTCTCAGAATCTTCCTTTCAGGCACGGAGATTACATAGACCGTGTCCTGATCCTGAATCGAACAGTAAGCCAGTTTGCGATCCGGAGACAGTGTCATAGATACCGGCGATCCTGGCAGCGGAATCACCTTTTCCTCCTTCATCGTGACTGTATTCGAAAAGCTGATGGCGTGGTCGAGTTGCAGCGCCGCCACAACAGTCTTCCCATCGGCGGAGATCGCCACGCGAACGGGTCCGCTGTGGCCGCTTCCCACCTGAATATCTCCAACTAATTCCTTCGCCGCCGTATCCACTACCGTGATCGCGTGCCCGTCCGAGTTCGCGATATAGGCGCGCGAAAAATCCGGCGAAAATTCGATTCCCTGAGGCCGCTCACCTGTCGCCAAAGTGGTCACCTGCCGGGTGGGCAGGTCGATGATCGACACCCGGCTGGTGTCTGTGCAGGTCACCCACGCGGTCCGGTGATCCTTCGCGAGCCGCACCATGTGCGGAGCTTTGCCCTGCACGTCGTAAACGTCGATCACTTCGCGCTTTTTCGGATCGATTATCAGCAGCGCGCTCGGGAACTCCGTCGTCACCAGCACGTGACCCGTTGCCGGATCGAAATCGATCCCGTGCGGTCTGCGATGCACACCTAAATCCACGGTGCCCGCCTTCTCGCGCTTTGCCACGTCAACAATCGAGACCGTGTTTTCACCCTCGGTCTTTTCCGTCATCAGCAGAACGCCATTGTCGGTGGTGAAAAGGAATCGCCCGTCCGCCGAAAACACCATTTCGTGCGGATGCCGCCCCACGCTTACTTCGCTGAGCGCCTTCCCGGCCGAATCGTAAAAGCCGATATGCCCCGCGGCCTTTTCGATAATCGCCAGCGAGGGCTCCGCCGCGCACGCGACGCCGCACAGGATCGTAAACACCCATAGTTTCATGACAGATACATTATCGCGACGTGGGCAAGCAAGCACGACCTTTCACAGCCGCTTTCATGCAATCCTGATTCGCATTGAGCCATCGACGAGCGCTGCGTTCCTGGATGAAGGCGATCTGTCTCCCCGCCCGATTCGTGATCTGGCCGCTATCAGGCGTTTCATTGCGGACGATTTCGAAACTGCCCGCGTGCAGCGAGACAGATTAGAACTTCTGCCTTATATGCACGACAAAAATGGCCGCTCGTGCTGTAGCCCACCCGTGGGGCCTTGAATGCACGTGCCCTGTCGTCCGAGTTTCCCGCTACCGCCGGTGTTATCCTGATGGTTTCGACATGTAGTTTCAACGCATGGCGCTTTTCAGCATCGCGTTTGAAATCACACCACTTTATCAAGTCTGAGGTAAATCCGATTGGCATTAGTTGAAGGTTGCAGGCACGAGCTGGAAATCAAAGTCCCCGGCGAAGCCGTTGAGCAGGAGACAAAGACCGTCACCGAACAGTTCCGGCAGCGCGCGCATCTGAAGGGTTTCCGCGCGGGCAAGGCGCCCGTCTCCCTGGTTCGCCAGAACTTCGGCGCTGACATCCGCCAGAAGGTTCTGGAAAATCTCATCCCGAAATTCCTGGATGCCAAAATCAACGAGGAGCACCTTCGTGTAGTGGGGACGCCCAACGTCAGCGATGTCCACTTCCACGACGGCGAAGGGCTGCATTTCAAAGCGCAGTTCGACGTTTTCCCGGAATTCGAGCTCAATGATTATCGCGGTGTCGAAGTTCCTTACGCGGAACCCGGGGTTACCGACGAAGATGTTGCCAAACGCATCGAAGAACTTCGCGAGACCAAAGCCACTTACGCCAATGAAGAGCCGCGCGAGATCGTCACGGGCGACTACGCGGTGGTTTCCCTGGAAAGCCTGTCAGGCGTTTCCGAACCCATCAAAGCCGACGAGGTTCAGGTGCTGATCGGCGGCCCCGAAACCATGGCCGGCTTCACCGAAAACCTGACCGGCGCATCTCCGGGCGACGAAAAAGAATTTGACGTCACCTATCCCGATGACTACGGGCGCGAGAATCTGGCAGGCAAGACCGTTCGTTTCAAGGTCAATGTCAAGGGTATCCGCCGCAAAGAACTCCCTGAGATTAACGACGAATTCGCGCAGGACCTGGGAGATTTCCGCACGGTTGATGAACTCAAAGATGCGGTCCGAAAATCGATTCTCGGCCAGCGTCAGATGGAAGCCCAGCGCACCGCGAAAGACAAACTCATCGAAAAACTCGTCGATGCCAACGATTTCTCCGTGCCCGCTGCCTTTGTCGACCGGCAAATCGAAAACCGCGTGGAACAGCGCCTCCGTTCTCTGGCCCAGGAAGGTGTGGACCCAAGCAAGTTCAATCTCGATTGGGACAAAATAAAGGAAGCACAGCGCGGCGCCGCAACCCGTGAGGTGAAAGCGTCGCTCATCCTCGGTCGCGTAGCGGAACGGGAAGCAATTGTGGCGACGAACGAGGAAGTGGATGCCGAAGTGGAGCGCGTTGCCCGGCAGGAGCGCGAGGCGGTAGCAGTCACGCGCAAGAAGCTTCAGGAAAGCGGGACTCTCGACCGGATTGCCTCGCATATCCAGACCGAGAAAACTCTCAACTTCCTGTTCGAGCACGCCACTAAAACAGTGCCTGAGCCCGCGCCGGCCGCCGAAGACGCCTCTGCCGAAACTGCCGCTGAATAAAACGAAACGTCTGAAATAGCGCGGCTGCGTTGTGCAGCCGCGTTTTGAAACTCACTTCTCGCGCGTCCCCGCAACCTGCTCGCCCTCACAAACTTTCCCCGCGCTCCGAATCCTCGCGTGCCCGTAAATCCCGTGGCCCCCGGCTTGCACTTCCTGAAATGTACTCCTGACAGAAGGAGTCGGACAAGGAGATGACGATAAACATGGATCTGGAACAAATGAAGCAAAAGTACGCCTCTGTACTGAGCGAGATTGAGCAGGATCAGGTGAAGTTGTCCCACATGCATATTCAGGACGGCAAATTTTTTATCCAGGGCACAGCTCCATCGGAGCAGGTGAAGAACAAAGTATGGGATCGGATTAAGGCGGTTAATCCCAACTGGTCACAAGAACTGGTGGCGGATATCAGCGTCGATCCGAATGCGGCGCCGGCCGCGAAAACGGCAGCAGCGCCTTCCAGCCGCACCTACACCGTACAGTCCGGCGACAGCCTGTCGAAAATAGCCAAGGAGTTCTATGGCAGCCCGGGCGAATACATGAAGATCTTCGAGGCAAACCGCGACGTCCTGGCTGACCCCAACCGGATCAATCCTGGACAAACACTCCGAATTCCGGCGTAGGGGGGAACATGGGCTTTGCAAACGTCTTTGACATACTCAGCCGATACCGCAATACCTCGGCCGCGGCTCCTCCGCCGAGCGTGGAAACGGACTACTCACATTTAGCGCCAACCTTTCCTCAACAAGACTTGGCCGGCGGCTTGAACAAGGCATTCCGGTCGAACGAAACGCCTCCGTTCAGCCAAATGCTGAGCACCCTGTTTAGTAACTCCGACGGTTCCCAAAGAGCCGGCATTCTGAACCACCTGCTCGCGTCTGTTCCCGCGAGCGTTTTGGGGTCCGGATTGCTTGCCGGCCTGAGCGGTCTCCTTCGCGGTGGCCAGCCGGCAGTCACTCCCGAGCAGGCCAATCAAGTTTCCCCGCAAGCCGTTCAACAGCTTGCGGAACATGCCGAACGTCACGACCCATCGATCGTGGATCGCGCCAGCGAATACTATGCGCAGCATCCCACTCTGATCAAGGCTCTTGGCGCCGGTTCGCTGGCGCTGATCATGTCTCACCTGTCGCAGAAATAGGAAAGGAAAAGCATGTCATTCTTAGCGTGGATCGTCCTGGGCCTCATCTCCGGATTCATAGGAAGTAAGATTGTGAACCGCCGGGGAGAGGGCTTTTTCCTCGATATCATCCTTGGAATCATCGGGGCGGTGGTAGGCGGATGGTTGTTCTCCCTGCTGGGCGGATCCCCCGTGACCGGCGTAAATGCTTACAGTTTGCTCGTCGCCATTATAGGCTCAATTGTGGTTTTGCTGCTCTGGCACGCTGTGGCAAGGCGGGCCTGAAAGGAGTCGCGGCAGGCGGCGCACCTCAACTGCCGCGGCTCTTTTATAAATTCCCACTTAATCCATAGGCATAGTTGACATGCCACCGCTTCATCGTACTAGAATAACTCCATGGACTTTGGGGTGTATCTATTTCGAACGGCAAAGATATCATTTGTTTCCACGCTTTTTGCCGCTTCTCTTTTTGGCCAGGGCGGAACCGGCACTATCACTGGTCTGGTTAAAGATCCTACCGGATCGGTAGTATCTGGCGCGAACGTCAAGCTCACGAACGAGGAGAACGGAACCTCGTTCGCACAGCAAACGAACGATTCCGGAATATTCCGCGCGGGCTCGCTGGTTCCGGGCGCCTATCGGATCGACATCGAAACTGCTGGATTCGATAAACTGATCCGGCGCCCCGTTACCGTGGAAGTGGGCCAAACGGTTTCGCTCGATGTGACGTTGCAGGTCGGGAAAGCCGCTGAATCTTTGGTCGTCGAAGAAGCCGCCCCGCTCGTTGATTCTCAATCCTCCAATATTGCGCAGGGGGTAGGCCGGCAAATGCTGACCGGGCTTCCCATGCCGAACCGCGCGGCATCGTCGCTGGCAGCCTTGGCTCCGGGCGTAGTGATGATAGATACGGGAGTCGGCACAGCCGAAAATTACCCGGTCTTTAGCGTCGCCGGAGGCAGGGCTCGCAATCAGAACTTCACGCTTGATGGCGGCAATGTTTCCAACGCCGTCGGTCTCACCCGCCCGCAACAGCTCACCAGCCTGCCGGTCGATGCGATGCAGGAATTTAAGGTTATCGCAAACAACTACTCTGCCGAATATGGACACTCCACCGGCGGCATCGTCACCATGGCGACCCGCGCCGGAAGTAACGACTATCACGCAAGCATATTCGAGTCACTCCAGAACGACGTGTTCAACGCGCGCAATTACTTCTCGCCCCGTCGCGCTCCCGTGCGCCTGAATCAGTACGGCGGAACTCTTGGCGGTCCCATCCGGAAAGACAAAACCCATTTCTTCGCCACCTGGGAACAAACCCGCCAGTTGACCAGCTTCGAAACCACTTCAACGGTGCCAACCCTGCTCAACCGCAATGGCGATTTCAGTGATCTTCGCAGCGCCGCGGGCAAACCGATTCAGATCTACGATCCCTCCACGGGTTCCACGGCGGCGACACGGCAGCCCTTCGCCGAAAACATCATTCCCGCTTCCCGATTCGATAAGGTGGCGCTGGCCGCAATGAGCTACTTCCCGCTGCCGAATCGCGCCGGAACTTCCACGGGCGCGAACAATTACGCGGGCAGCAGCCGCAACATCCTGAACCGCGATATCGTAGTCGGTCGCATTGATCGCCAACTGACCGACAAAGACCTGTTGACCGCCCGTTACTACATCAACGATGCGGGCACGAACAACAGGGGGACGTACGGAAACCCGGTCGCCGACCCCCTCGCCGATATCACTGACGTGCGGGTGCAGAGCCTGCTCGGAAGTTACACCCGGATCTTCAGCCCAACCCGCACCAACGATTTCCGATACAGTCTCCTGCGTCGCAAATTTCTCGATTCGAGGCCCGGTTACGGCGAAAATCTGGCAGGCAGGATCGGCCTTACAGGTGTGACTGACGCTGCCTTTCCGGCCTTCACGATTCCCGGTTACGGGGTTCCGGCGGGTTTCGTCGCGGGTAATGTAACGGTGCCCACCACTGGCGCGGCGCTGGGTAATCCCACCATGGTTTACCGCTTTCAAACGCCGATTCTCGATAACCAGTTCTTAGAAGGCTTCTCCTGGTATCACGGTCGTCACGCGTTGAAGCTCGGCGCTGAATATCGCATGGGAGCGAACGACGAGATTCGCGACCGCGGTTCCGCCGGTAACTTCACCGTCAGTTCCCAAATCACCGACCTGCCTGGGAACTCATCCGCTTCCGGTAACTCGCTGGCCAGCTTCCTGCTCGGCGAAGTGAACGCCGCGAGCATTCAGGTTTCTGACAAAATTCCCTCGCGCGCCTCTTACATGGCGTATTACGTTGAGGATGACTGGCGTCTTTCCGATCGGCTCACGATCAACGCGGGTGTCCGCTGGGAAGTTGAGTTCCCGCGCTACGTAATCGGAAACAAGCAGAATTCGTTCGATCCCTTCGCCATCAATCCGGTTTCCGGTACGCCTGGCGTGGTCACTTTTGCCGGTCTGAACGGAACTCCCACACGGGCCTTCGCGACAGATTGGAACAATGTCGGGCCGCGCCTTGGCTTCGCGTATCGCTTGCCCGGCGCACGCGATACGGTAATTCGCGGCGGCGGCGGCTTCTTTTACGGACCCGCGGTCAGCAACACTATCGGCGATGTTGCGTCGCTCGGCTTCTCCACGTCCGCCAGCTATTCCGTAGCGCAGGCCGAAACCCAGAGTTCGCTGCAACTCCGCAACGGCTTCCCCGCCGCGGTCCGCCAGCCGCTCACTCCGGGGTTCGGCGCGGTACCCGTTGGACAAAAGGTCAATACTTCGGTTTCCTATTTCAACCCGAACCAGATCGCCCCGATTTCCTATCAATTCAACCTTAGCGTTCAGCGCGAGGTGGCTCACGATCTTCTGCTCGAAGTCGGATATATCGGCAATGTAAGCCACCATCTCACCGCGAACGATCTGAGCCTGAATCAGGTGGCGCCGCAACTGATGACGGCAGGCAACGCTCAACTGGTTCGTCCGTTTCCGCAATTCAACAACGTCACGTGGATCAACCCCTCTATCGGTAACTCCACTTACCATGGCGGCTTCATTCGCGCCGAGAAGCGCATGAGGGGAGGCTTCTCATTTTTGGCCCATTACACCTTCTCGAAATTCCTTGACGATGTGGAGGCGGCTAACGAATTCGGAACCACCGGAAGCTACATGGATGCGTACAATCGCAGGCTCGACAAAGGACTCAGCGGCAGCGACGTGCCTCAACGGCTGATTGTGACGGCGCTCTGCGAACTGCCTCGCGGATGGAAAATCGGGCTGCTGGAAACGGCCGAATCCGGCCCGACGTTCACCGTGATCACGTCGGCAAACACAACGAACGCCTTCCCCGCGGGATCGCTGCGACCCAATTTGCTGAGAGACGCGGCGCTTTCGGGTGACAACCGCGGCGTGGCCCGGTGGTTCGACACCTCGGCGTTCGCGAACGCCTCCGCGCTGACTTTCGGGAATTCGCCGCGATCCGGTCTTCGCGGTGCGCCGTTGGTCACCACCGACCTGACGCTCGAAAAGACTTTCGCTATCGCTGAACGCCTGAAATTTGATATCCGGGCCGAGTTCTATAACGCGTTCAATCACGCGATCTTCAACGTGCCTGGATTTACCTACGGCAGCGCGGATTTCGGCGTTGTATCGAGCGCCCGCGCCCCCCGGACCGCCCAGTTAGCCGCCCGCGTAAGCTTCTGATTTGCTGCGCCGCGGCGCGGTTAGTCTAATACAGAATCCGCGTTCTGATGGTGCCTGCCACTTGATCCAGCCGCTGCCGCAGTTTCAAAGACGCTTCCCGCGCCGGAGTCTCGATATCCATCACCACGTAACCTATTGCCGCATTGGTCTGCAAATACTGCGCGGCGATGTTGATCTTTTCTTCCGAGAAAATCGTGTTAATGCACGACAGCACTCCAGGCTGATTGCGATGGATATGCATCAGCCGGTGATAACCGGGATGTTCGGGCAGCGAGACCTCCGGAAAATTAACGGCGAAAAGCGTGGATCCGTTGTTGCTGTATTTGATCAGCTTTTCGGCAACCTCTCGCCCGATATTTTTTTGTGCCTCCACGGTACTGCCGCCAACGTGTGGCGTCAGAATAACGTTGTCGCGCCCTCGAAGCGGAGACACGAACTCATCGCCGACCGACTTAGGCTCTTTCGGGAACACGTCAATGGCGGCCGCGGCCAGGTGACCGGATTCAAGAGCGGCGTCGAGAGCATCTATGTCGACCGTGGTACCCCGCGCGGCGTTGATGAGGCTGGCGCGCGGCTTCATCTGCCCCAGTTGCTCAGAGCCGATCATGTTCTTCGTCTGGGGCGTTTCCGGGACGTGAAGCGTGACTACATCGGACACTTCGAGCATCGCCCGCAGGGTAGGCAGTTGAGTCGCGTTGCCGAGAGCGAGCTTCGATTCGATGTCGTAGAAGACAACCCGCATGCCGAGAGATTCGGCGAGTACACCCACTTGAGTGCCAATGTGGCCGTACCCAACGATCCCGAGTGTTTTGCCGCGCACTTCATGTGAACCCTCGGCAGTCTTCGCCCAGCGCCCGCGATGCGTTTCCATATTCCGCCAGGGAATGCCGCGCATCAGCATGATGGTTTCGGCAAGCACGAGTTCCGCTACGCTGCGGGTATTGGAAAAGGGGGCGTTGAAGACCGGAATGCCGCGATCACGGGCGGATTCGAGGTCGACCTGATTGGTGCCGATGCAGAAACAGCCCACGCCGATAAGGCGCTGGGCACTGTCCAGAATCTTCTTTGTGAGATGCGTGTTGGAGCGGATTCCAATGAATGAAGCGTCTTTGATGGCTTCCTTCAGTTCGGCTTCGGGCAGGGATTTCTTGTGATACTCTACCTCGCCGTAGCCATCTTCCCGAAACGCCGCGGCTGCGCCCGGATCGATGCCTTCAAGAAGCAGGATCTTGATTTTGTTTTTGTCGAGAGAGGTGGGACTCAACTTCAATTATCGCATTGCAACAAAAAAGGGAGCGCTTCGGGAAGGAGTGAGTCTACACCCCCGCCCGCCGCGCTCCCTTTCCTGCGACTGCTATGCCCTTATTTCGGGCAGCCTTTAGCCTGAATTTCCTTCGCGGGCGCCGGCTTCAGACCAGTGAGCCCGGCGGGCATTTCGGCGCCGCTCGGAACGATCCAGATTTCCACGCGGCGATACTGGGCTCTCTTGTCGTTCTCCCGAACGGCCTGGCCACCCTTTTCCTTCACATTGGTGGAGGAACCGCAAAGGGCCGGACGCGTTTCGGATGACTGCTGATCGCCCGCGGTGTTGACCATAATGCGGCTCAGGTCGAGCGAGGGGCAGATGCCCTTGCCGGCGCTGAGAACGGCGGCCGCGTTGATCACGCGGGCTTCATCGAGCGTGGCCGCCGCTCTGCCTTTTTCGGAGGCGTCGCGATGACCGATCAGGATGACTTTTGCGCCGGGGTCGGCGCGCAGCATCGGGGTGAGTTCTTCAAGCAATAGCCGCTTAGCGCAATTGTTGACGCGTGAGCTCATTTGCTGGAAGACGATGTCGTCGAGGCGACGGGCTTCGGCGTTGAGCGTCACTGTGACGTCCGCGCCGGCGCTGGCGGTCTGGTTCTTCTGGTCGGTGGCGGTGGCGGTAATATGTACCGTCTTCGACTGAGCCTTCAGTCGATTTGTGGTATCGAAGCTGAGCGCCTTGGAATCGAACGTGTTGCCGGAAACGCCTTCACCCGAATAGCGGATGGTGACGGGACCGCCGCATTCCGAACCGTTGGCTGTAGCGGAGAGCGGAACCGTTGCGCCGTACGGCACGGTGGAGGGGTTAACCGCGAAGCGAATGGTGGGCGGCGTCAGAGGCCTGATCATGACCGTGACCGGGTTCGATGTGGCCGAACTGTCGCCCGCGCTCACCTTGACGGTGATGGACTTCGAGCCGGACGCGCCGGCAGTGGGCACGTTAAACGACGGACCGTTAGCGCCGGAGACGGGCGTTCCATCCACCATCCATTGATAGGTGGGAGTCTGATCCGGAAGCCAGCCAGTGGCGTTGACCGTCAGGCGAACGTCTGTGCCGGCGCAAACGTTCTGCGCGCCGGTTACACCCGAAATGGTCACGTTAGCTTTCGGAGCGGGCGGGGGTGGCGGAGGCGGCGCCGGGGCAACCGGAGGAGGAGGCGCGTGATACCGCAAACGGAAAACAACGCCTACGCTTGCCGTTAGGGAGCTCTCGTGCAGATCGTTACCAGGAATATAGTAGGAACCCACGGCGCCTGGAAACCCGGGCAGGCCGAAGTGCGGGGTGCCGGAACGCATGCCGCGCACGTCGAAGCGAACTCCCCAGCGCGGGCTTTCATTTATCTTCAGACCGATGCCGTAGACGAGCGCGGTTCGGTTGTTTCCGGTATTGGTGACGCCAGGAAGACCGGGTCCTCGTTCGTGGTACCAGATATAGCCGGGCCCAACGAGCACAAACGGTCTAAGCTTCGCTTCGCGCGGCGTGAAATGCCACACGCCCGCCCCATAAAGCAGCGTACTGGAACCGCCAGTGGAATTGTAAGAACTGCTGCCGACCGGCTGAAGCCGAATGCGGTTGTAGTTGATCTGAATACCTTCTTCGAGCGCCAGGTACTTGTGGACATCTTCGGTGAGGCGTTCGCCCCAGACTCCGGACGGTCCGAACTGGTGAACCCCGTGGTTACCCTGGCCGATTTGGAACCATTGGTAGCCGGCGAAGATGCTCATGTCCAGCGTGGAGTATCCCGCGGTGGTGTCGGCGGCGGATGTCTTATTCTGTGTCGTCTGTGCCGGGGCCGCAGCCGCCAGCGCCAGTGCGGCAGCGATGGCCGGAACAGCAGTACGCCATCTGTGCGTACGTAAGTCAGACCTCTTTGTCATTGAAGCGTTTTCTCCTTGGTTATTTTGTGATTGATATTCATGGCTGCCACGACAGGCGACCCGGCGGAAATGCCCGCGGGCGGCTGTGCGCGGTTGAGTGCTTTGGAAGACTCCTCCGATGCACCTGAGGAAATGGGAGTGGAAAAAACGCCTCTGCGCGGAAACAGAGCGAAGAGGCGGTCGGGTACTTCGGGCAATACGAACAGCGATGACGGGCCGGAGTTGCCGTTCGCCCCATCGTTAAGAGGCTGCCAACTCGCGCCACCGTCGGTGGATCGATAAACCTTACCGCCCTGCGCCACGTATGCTTCCCCCCTACGTTTGGGGTGGAAGAGCACGATAGTGGCCGTTTCTGCGGCCAGGCCGTTTCTCACAGGCAGCCAGGATCCGCAACCGTCAGCGGAACGAAATAATCCGGTTGCCGTAGCCGCGAGGGCGAGATCCGGATTCTTCGAGTCAAACGCCAGGCCATACCAGGTTGCGCCGGGTTGAGGGTCGCTGCATTTCTTCCACGTGGCTCCGGCGTCGGAGCTTCGCATCGCTCCGGTGGCCGTGAGCGCAACAACAACTTTTTCGCCGGATCGCGAGATCGCGTCGACACGCGAGGCCCAAACCAGATTCCAAGCGGAGCCGCCGGAGGAGTGAAACAGGCCCTGGTCTGTGCCGACGAACAGAGCAGTTGCGGATTCCGGCAATATGGCGGTTATTCGCGTGCCCGGCGGCGAATTCCTGTAAGCGGTCCACGTTTTTCCGGCATCCTGCGATTCCAGCAGACCGCGATATCCGGCTCCGAACAGAACCCTGGGATTGCCGGGCGCGGCAGCCATTAACAAAATCTGATCGGCTGGAGCCTCGCCCGCATGAACCCACCGCATGCCCAGGTTATCGGAACGATAGACTCCGCCGGAGACGGGCTCATACACGCTGCTCGAATACAGATTCATTCCGGCGCCCGTGAGAGTTGTGAAGTTCCGGTTTGTAAACCCGTAGTTGGTCTCGCGAAGCGTAACGCCGCCGTCTGTGCTGACCATAAGGCCGGCAGTGGTGGAGGCGAAGAAGACCCGCCCGGGGACGTATGGATCAAACGCGATGGACTTGATCGATTCAGACGAAACGTTGCGCCAGGTGCGACCGCCATCGGGAGAGCGCATCAGCCCCTGCGTAGTCCCCGCGAAGATGACTTCGTCGTGTTTGGGATCGATCGCAACAAGGTACGTCCGGAACGCGCCTTTGGGAAGATCGAGCTTCGCCCAAAGTTCCGCTCCATTGGAACTTCCATAAACCCCGCTGCAGGCGCTGGCAAAAACGCGGGTTGGTTTGAGCGGATCGACCTGAATGCTAAAAACATCGGAATCGTCGATCATGCCGGAGTGAATGGATTGCCACGATGCTCCGCCATCCGAGGTGCGCCACGGCAGATGAGTAGTGCCGGCATAAAGGATGCCGCTGTCGGTGGGATGAAATGCGAGAGAGACGACAGGCTTCAGTTCCGTGTCGTTTTCAGAAGAGATATGCGACCAGGAGACGCCTGAATCTTTGCTGAGATAAACGCCCTTTGAAGTGCCGGCGGCGATGATTTTCGGGTCTTTCGGCCAGAGTGCGATTGACCACACTCCAATTCCCCTCATCGGCGTAAGTAACGTCCAGGAGCGGCCCGCGTCTATGGTTTTGTAGATACCAGAGGCCCACTGATTTTCACTTTCCATACCCGCATACCAAGTGGACTCGGAAGCGGGATCGACCTCGAGTGCGTGGAGGACGCCTGTGAATTGGCCTGGAAACGGAAGATTCGACCAGTAAGCTCCGCCGTTTCGGGACACGTAGAGGAGTCCATTGTGAGCGCCAGCGATTATCAGGCCGGACACTTTCGGTACCGTTCGGACCAATTCCGCAGCGCCGCCAAACGGGCCTGTGCCTTGCCAGGCGGCGGACACGGAAAACGGAAGAACAAGCGCAAGCACGAGGCTGCGCCGAACCCGATATTCCCTTCTCTTCATCATTCGAGCCAAATGTACGAGTAGGCGAACCGCCTGCTTATGGTCCGAATTTCGCCTATCTTCTGTCCTGCCTATAGTTTCGCACGATCTTACGCCTATAGCGATAGCGCAACGACAAGTTTCTGAGCCTGGCTTCAGCCGCTAAAGCATCCATAAAGGAATATGCATAAATCAGGTCACGCAAATACGTTAATTCTGTTGAGGTTGCGCTGGAATTGAGGCCCGGCGGCACCATTTTGATTGGTCATTTTAAGTGTGCTTAAAAGTACTTAGGTTATCCGGCATTTGCCAGCTGGATCAGATTCGTTTCGCCGGAGTCTTCCACTTCAACATTTTTTAGGCGTTTTTCGATGGCGCGCGTTCGTATGGCGGCGTCGTCCACCGTTTGAGTTGCCTGGTCCAGGCGCTTGCGGATGAGGTCGAGCACTTGCGAGTACTTGCCGAACTGGGTCTTCACTTCGCCGAGCAACTTCCAGACTTCGCCCGAGCGCTGCTGAATGGCCAGCGTCTGAAAACCCATTTGGAGGCTGTTGAGAAGGGCTGCAAACGTTGTGGGGCCCGCGAGCACTACACGGTAATCGCGCTGGATCGATTCGGCCAGGCCTGGACGCCGCAGCGCCTCCGCGTAAAGACCCTCTGTGGCAAGAAAGAGAACGCCGAAATCGGTAGTTTGGGGCGGAGCGAGATATTTGCCGCTGAATGTTTTGGCGCACGCGCGAATCACGAGTTCGAGCTCGCGGCCGCAGGCTTCCACGCCTTCTACATCGCAGCGTTCCGCAGCGGCTGCGAGCCGTTGATAGGTTTCCGAGGGGAATTTGGCGTCAATCGGCAGCCAAACCGGCGTATTGGGGCCGGGACCCGGCAACCTGATGGCAAATTCCACGCGTTCGCCGGAACCGGTGGGAGATACATTGCGCTCGAATTGTTCGGGCGCGAGCATTTGAGTGAGCAGGTTTTCGAGTTGTACTTCTCCCCATGCCCCGCGAGTTGTGACGTTGGTGAGGACTCGTTTCAAATCGCCCACGCCGGACGCGAGATTCTGCATTTCGCCCAAACCCTTATGCACCTGTTCCAGGCGTTCACTGACCATCCGAAACGACTCGCCAAGGCGCGTTTCGAGCGTGGTCTGGAGTTTCTCGTCCACCGTTTGGCGCATTTGTTCGAGCTTCTGCTCGTTGCCGGTCTGCAGAGCGAGCAGGCGCTGATCGAGCACAGTTCGGAGTGCTTCGGCCCGCTGATCCGTCTGAGCTGAAAAGCGATGCATCACCGTGGTGAGCTCTTCGAGACGCAAGCGCAGGGTGGTCTGGAGTTTCTCATCCACCGTCTGGCGCATTTGTTCGAGCTTTTGCTCGTTGCCGGTCTGCAGGGCCAGCAGACGCTGATCGAGCACAGTGCCGAGGGCTTCGGCCCGCTGATCCGTCTGGGCGGAGAAGCGATGCATCACCGTGGTGAGATCTTCGAGGCGCAAGCGCAGCGTGGTCTGGAGTTTCTCGTCCACCGTTTGGCGCATTTGATCCAAACGATTTTCGTTGGCTGTTTGCGAAGCGACCAGCCGCTGGTCTATCGACGTGCGTGCGCTTTCGAGTTCCAGGTGCTGATCGCGCTGAATCTCAGATAATTGCGCGCCCACGGCCGCGCGAAGTGCTTCGGAACGCTGTTCGTTCTGACCCGCGAAGCGAAGCAGACCCGAGGCGATTTCTTCTCGCAGCGCCCGGCTTTCCTCGCTTTGTTGCTGCCGTGTCCGGAGGAGTTCATCGCGCAGACGGCTTTCGAGCGCGGGATCGCTCCGCGGCGCCGCGCGGAGTTTCCGGAGCAGAGCAACGTTGAGGATGACGATAATGAGGATTCCGGAGATCAGTACCGAAAACATTTTTGCACTGCCTTGTTTCCGAGGATAGCATTCGGCAAGGAGGAAGAAAAGGCGAAAACTGTCAAGTGGAATTCCCGCGGCGACCGCGTGATCCTTTCCGTCAGGGAAAATTCCGGCATCGCGCGCCGATACCGGTCCCACGTTTGGGAAGAGCCCCGCAAGAACACACTTTGGGTTTGCAGGGGGGCGGGTCGGGATATTCGGTTGTGAAAGATCAGTCGGCCGGAGCCCTGACCAGAGGCGCAGGCAAACACAGAATTATCCGGGGATAAGCCGTGAGCAAGTCTGGGCCAGTGGTTTTGGGGGCGGCCTGGAACAAAACGGTTTTAGGCGGCTTT